>OCLW01000037.1_pt1 | contig 346582 bp, 288 predicted proteins | sample 1496041 | NCBI WGS metagenome assembly OCLW01 (sample SAMN04168690, study PRJEB22393) | synthetic metagenome | isolation source: purchased from BEI Resources HM-276D | reverse complement strand
AGCCTCCCATTCCCTGGACTTCAATTTCGATGTCCAAGAAACGGGAGGCAGTTCAGAAAAGCGTCCGGGGCCTCGCACATACTGGGTTACTCATGGAGGCGCGCTCATTGTCGCGCACGTTCGACTCCGCGGGATTTTCACGTGTGTCGCTCCCCAGCTCGCCAGCCGAGCGCGATTCTGGATAGGAACCGTTGTTGTGGATAGGAAACGACGTTCTGGATAGGAAAATAAGCTATCCAGAACTCAGTAACCTATCCAGATGCGCATAACCTATCCACATGCGCTCAGCCTCAGGAAGCTGAGGAAGCCTGCGGCCACTCCAGCACATCGCTGCTCACGAGACGAGCTGGCTGAGGATCTCCTGTGAACCGTGGATCTCCTTCACTTGAGCGACGAGCACGTCTGCGAGCTTCTTCGCCGCCACGTACTGCGTTGATTCGACGCCGTAGCGACTCGCGATGTCCGTCAGGCGCGCAGGGATGGTCGAGGCGCTACCGTCCTTCGACGTCAACATGTCCGCCAGGTTAAGCACCAGGAGCTCATCCGACTGGTAGTCGCTGTCGGGATCGCCGTGATGGAAAATCTCCGCCCAGTACGCGAACCCCAGGGAGCGCAGCAGCGCACCTCCGAGTTCCTCGTGCTCTGACTGTTCCTGAGCGAATTGATAGCCGACATCGTGCAGGTAGCCCATCACGAACATCTCGCGGCACTTGTCGTCCGACCACCCAAACAGGGCGCGCCCCAGCTCGGAGGCCTTCATGCCCACGCCGCGGCAGTGGCGCAAGCGGTTGTCGTCCATGCCGATTGCCGGCGTCGAGTCATTCATCATGCGATCCTTTGCGTGCCGTCGGCCAGATACCGCAGGAGGTCCTCGAGCCTGCGACGCTGAGAGTCCGCGAGGCGCAGATCGAGGAGCTCGTCCTTCGACACCCATCGGAAACCCGTGGATTCAGAGTCGAGGGACACCTCGTGGCCCTCGGACACCCCGTGAAAGACGACGGTGAACTCCTGGCGCACTTCCCCGTCGGAGTATGCGATGCGCACATCCGGGTCTGTGTAGGTGCCGACAATCCCCGTCACCCGCACATCAAGGCCGGTCTCCTCCTTGAGCTCGCGGACCGCGCAATCGGCGAGGCTTTCGCCGAATTCGAGGGTGCCGCCCGGGAGCGTCCAGTTCCCACTGTCCCGGCGCTGGAGCATGAGAATACAACCCTCGCACTCGATGGCGACCGCTGCGGCGGGGACGATCGAGTTGGCGGCCGGCGCATCGGGAGCGTGGGAGTAGTCCACGCGCGTCGTCGTCAGGGACGAGGCGAGCCACGCCTCGACATCCGGGCCCGGGGTGACGACGTTCTTGTCGTTCGTGGAGGGAACCTTGATGAAGAGGATCTGCGTCCCCCGCTTCGAGCGCTGCGCGTAGGTCGTTCCGGGTTCAATGACGTAGAAGTCGCCCGAGCGGAACTCATACTCCTCGCCGGTGTCCGTATCCAGGTACTGTGTCCACCCGGACAGCATGTACTGGTACTCGGTGGCCTGCGTATGAAAGTGCGGCTGCTCGCATGCGTCGTCGGAATAGGACGTGATCCCGATTTCAAGATCGCTCGTGTCGTAGTGCGCGACCGCCTGCGGCCGAGAGAGGTTGCCCGCCAGGTACTGGCGCGACACTTGCTCCAGCGCCTGCCGGATCTCGCCTGACGTGATGGTGGAGAACATCGTCATCGCCTCCTTGGGGCCTTGTGTCGACTCTTCCTCAGCTGGCGCCTCAAGACAACGAGAACGCCGATCGCAACGACCACACTCGCCAGGCACAGGGCGAGCACGAACCAGAGCGAGGGAAGAGTTTCGCCCTGGTTGAGCCCAATGATGGACATCGAGAAGAAAGAGATGATGAGCGTCGGGACGAAAAAGACTGCGGACGCGAAGGTGAGGAACGTGTTCGTTCGTTCTGCGGCCTCGGCGTTTTCCTGGTTCGCGACGGCCTGGACGGACTGAGCGGTGTTCGCGAGCAGGCCGGACGCCCGCTCGAGCAGCCGTCGGTACTCTTCGATCGTCGCCTTGAGTTCGGCGACCTTGCACGTCGCGAGGCCCTGCAGGGCCTCGTTCCCGGTCACGAGTTCGTTGACCTTGGAACGGCGCTCGAGGTTCCTGGACACGAGGAACGCCGTGGTCACGAACTGCGAGAGCACGCCGATTTCTCGCTGCGCCCGCCCGAGGCGCTGCGCGGCTTCTTCCGAGTCGTCGCTGATCATGATCTGGAACGGTTCGTTCTCCCAGAATTCGAACTCAATCCGCCAGTTCTCGAGGTTGTATTGCTCGTACTTGATGGGGATCGAGAACGCCTCAACGATGTTGCCCACGTCCGACAGCTCGGTGAAGTATGCCTGCCCGCGGTTCAGCCAGATGCCGTTGTGCGGCCAGCGAAGGTTGTCGAGCTGGTCTGGCGAAACCGGCTGGTAGATCGAGACGGTGCCGTTGCCCATATCGAAAATCCGGCACCAGCGATGAAGGGCACGAAGCGGCTCGGAAGTATCGCCGGAACGGGCCGGCAGGTTCTGGGTCAGCAGATCGACGTACGTGATCCGCGTGTCGGCATCGATCTGCAGGGGCACGTTCGTTTTGTTCGCAGACACCCGCTGGATCATCTCCGGCATGGAAGCCATCAGCGCGTGAGCGACGGTCGGCGCCATGAGCTTTTCGAGGAGCGAGGAGATTTCGCCGTCGTGTGCACCATCGAGCGACACCTCGAGCTCGTACCTGTCGATATCGCTCCACGGGTCCTCGCGATGGGTTTCCGCGTCGATGGAGCAGTACCGGTAGCTCTCGCCATCGTCCAGTGGGGGCAGAACCATCGGATTCTCGAACTCCATGGCCCGGCGGTGCCATCCGGACAGAACGACTGCCTGCGTCCCATCCGCGTACTGGCACTTGAGCAGGAAGCTTGGGCCCGCGTCCCAGAGCTGAGGATCAGACGCGTACGTCTTGCTGTAGGAGCTCATCGCCCGGGCACCTCCATTCACAGTCGTTGACACGTAGTTGTCCGCAGCTCAGGCGGCCCGCGGCCCGAGACCGTGGGGACAGACCGCTCTTTGCGATTGTAATCGCTCGCGCGGATACCGCGCCGGAGCGCAACATATGTGCGCGCCGCAGATAAACGAGGCCGGGGCCAGCCACGCTGAATCGCGCAGCCGGCCCCGGCCTCGTCACAGAAGAACTCTCAGAAGTACGCCTTCATCATGGACACCAGGTCGTAGCCATAGTTCTTGGCAGCGGCCCAGCCGGTGCGGTTGGGGTTCTCCTGAATGCCCAGGTACTCGACCACGGGGGCCGCGCCCTTGCGCACGTAGGTGAAGCGCGGGTCGACGACCGTGTTTGCGAGCGACGCCGTGGTCACCGAGGAGTCCGCGTAGGCGCGCAGGTGCTGGACCTGGGCGCGGATGCCCGTGCGAACATCCGGGAAGGAGGCGCCCTTCGCGCCGCCGCCGACCGCGCCAATGCCGGAGAAGTTGTACTGGTTGACGGTCACGTCGCCGCCGAAGCGCAGCCAGCCCGTTTCCTTCATCGCCTGGACGAAGACCAGCTCGGGGGACACACCCTCGGCCACGGCCTCGTCGTAGACGATGGACGCGAAGTCGCGGATCGTCGGCGCACCGCCAGCCGCCAGGGCGCTCGGGTAGCTGTAGCCGGCCTGATCCCAGGCGTCTTCCATCGCGTCGATAATTTCCGCGCGCGAGGCGGTGGGTGCACTCATGATGAGGCGCTGACCGGACGCGTTCGTGACGGAAGCGCTGCGCGAGGCGCTGCGGGAGGCCACCGGGGCGTCGCTGCCGTCCGCGTAGCCGAGCCATGCGCCGGAGGAAGCGAAGTTCGATGCGCGGCCGTCAACGGTGACCGTGCCCGTCGCCATGGCGCCCGAGTTCGGGTCCAGCCAGTACCAGGCGCCGTCCAGGAGCCAGCCGGTGCTCATCGCGCCGGAAGAGTTCAGGTGGTACCAGGTGTCACCCACCTTGGTCCAGCCGGTCATCATGGCGCCCTCATCATCCAGGTAGTACCACTTGCCGGCGTCGAGGAGCCAGCCGGTGACCATCTGGCCGCTTGAACGCATGTAGTACCAGCGGTTGTCATCCTCAGTCAGCTGCCAGCCGGTGAGCATGCGCGCGTCGTCCTCGAAGAGGTACCAGGCGCCATCAACGTTGGTCCAGCCAATCGCAGCCGCACCGTCGGCGCGCAGCCAGTACCAGTTGTTGCCATCCTTGAGCCAGCCGGTGACCATGACGCCGTCAGCGTTCATGTAGTACCAGGAGCCGGCGACCTTCACCCAGCCGGTGGCCATGTCGCCATCAGGACGCAGGTAGTACCACTTGCCGCTTTCCTTCTTCCAGCCCGTCACCATGGCGGTGGATTCATCGAAGAAGTAGCGGCGTCCGTTGATGGTGGACCATCCGCGGATCGTCTGCTTGTTGGAGCCGGCCCAGTACCAGCGACCACCGGCAGAGAACCAGCCGGTCTTGGCCACGCCGTTGGAGATGAAGCTCCAGGAGTCCCCGGCTGCGCGCCAGGTGCCCTTGCTCAGCCCGTAGGCCTGGGCGATGCCGGTCGCGTCGGCGACACCGAGGGAGCGCACGAAGCTCTCGTTGCGCAGGAGGGCGGCATCGGTCGTCGAGGTGAGGAAGGCATGCTCGACAATGACGCCGGTCATGTTCTCTTCGCGAGCCTGGCGGATGATCGCGTAGTAGTCGCCGGTCGAGCCGTCCGGGTAGTTGTAGTAGGGGTTGTCACGCGTCTTGATGCCGCGATCAGACAGCCCGAGGCCGGTCAGCTGCTTCTGGATAGCGTTCGACAGGGTACGTCCCTGCGTGTGGGTGCCGTAGTTGTATGAGGAAGAGTTCGCGTACCAGACCTCCGCACCCTTCGCGATGGGCGAGGCCGAGTTGAAGTGGATGGAGACGAGGGCGTCCGCATCCTCCGCGGCCGCCATCTCAACGCGGCGGGACAGGTCGGTGCTGATGTTCTCCGAGGGACGGGTGTCCGTTGTGCGGGTCATGACGACGCGGACACCGTCGTAGCTTTCCAGCTCTTCCTTCAGGGCCAGCGAGACCGCGAGGGTCAGGTCCTTCTCACGCAGGCCGTTTGCGACCGCGCCGGGGTCGGAGCCGCCGTGCCCGGGGTCGATGGCGATCGTGATGCCAGCTGCGTGCGCGGGCGGCACGAGGGCCGCTGCGGCTGCGCCGAGGGCCAGGCTGAGCCCGGCGACGATGGTCCTCCACGAGGAGCGCATAGTGATCCTTCAAGTTGCTGATGTGACAGTCGTGATTGTAGATGTTTATGTTGTAACTGTAAACATGAAAATAGTTACATACATGAACTCACACAAACTAAAACGTTAGCTTTATAGATGCGAGACGAGGCAGGCGCCCCTCCGCCAATGCGCAATCACATCAGGACGCACCGACGCACAACCACGTCAGCCCGAGGGAGAAAAGCCGAAGGCCTACGCGAGCGCCGACCGAACCACCGCGGCCGCAGCGCGCGACGAGGCCTCGACTGACCGATGCATGCTCACCCAGGCGCGCGCACCCTCAGCACCCACCCAGGCGGCAGTCCCCGACGCGAGACCAACCATGGCCTCGGCAACCTCATCGGCGTTGAGGTTGCACGCGACTCCGAGTTTCCCCTCTGCGATGTCACGGGCAGCCTGACCGGGCCCCGCGTAAATGACGGGAGTGCCCTGCGCGAGGGAGGCGAGGATTTTCGTCGGGTAGGCGTAGTCGTATCCACCCGGTCGCAGCGAGGCGAGCGTCGCGGTGGCTCGCGCCATCCACCGGTCCGCCTCCTCGGCACTGACTGCGGGGATCATTTCGACGCCGGCCACACCTCGCGAGCGCTCGGTGACGGCATCCCATCCGCTCCCCTGCCCCACGAACACGAGGCGCGCGTCCCCGAGCCGCGCTCGCGCGCGCTCGAAGGCATCGACGAAGACCTCGGGGGCCAGCCACTGGGCGACCGTGCCCGCGTAGACGAAGAAGGGGCCGCCGCAGGTGGGGAATCCTTCCGGGGTGCCGGTAGCCACGGCCTCGGGCACGCGCACGCCGTTGGGAACGACCGCGACATCGCGCGCACCCATATCGCGCGCGCGGCGGGCGACCCCATCTGACACGGCGATGACGCGGCGGGCACCGCGCAGCGCAAAAGACTCCAGTCCCGCGACCGTGCGCACCACGAGGCCGGGCACACCCGCGAGCACGGCGGCATCCGAGACAATGTCGGCGCAGTAGTAGACGTAGGGGACGCGGCGCGCCGCGCACGCAATACGGACGGCTGCTCCGGTCGTCGGCGGAGGCTCGGAGACCACCACGTCGGGGCGCGGACCGGCGAGCAGTCGGGCGATGAGGGGCAGGTCGAAAGACATATAGGAGACGTATCCGCGTACCGCTCCCGTGCGGTCGCGCAGGACGGGAGCGCGGCGAACCTCGACGAGGCCGGCGCCCTCCCCCGCATCAACACCACCGTCTGCGAGCCGGCGGGCGTCGCTGGCGACGGAGGGAGCCAGGCGCGACGTGAGGACCCGGACCCTGTCTCCGCCTGCGGCGAGCGCGCGGGCGAGTGCCCCGAGGCGCAGCGCGGCGGCCGTCGGCTCGGGTGTAAAGGTGCGGGTCGCGAGAGTGACTAGCATGCGGGAGCGCTTCCCCCACCGACGGTGATGCGCGGGGTGCCGGCCCAGGCCTCGGGTGAGGTGATGGCGCGGCCGTCGACGAGGAGGCGCACGCCGGGCAGGTCGGCGGGGACCAGGTTCCGGTAGGCGGCGTGGTCGGCCTGGATGATGGCGACATCCACCGGCTCGCCGAGGTGGTAGGCGTCCCACCCGAAGGCTGCCAGCTCGTCATCGGCATACAGCGGATCGTGCACGCTCACCTGCGCCCCGGCCTCGCGCAGCGCGTCGACGACGCCGAAGACGCCGGAGAAGGCGGTTTCCTTGACCCCGCCGCGGTAGGAGGCACCCAGGACCGCGACGCGCAGACCCTCAAGGGAACCGAGCAGGGCAGAGGCGCGGGAAACCGCGTAGGCGGGCATATCTGCGTTGGCGGCGCGGGCCGCGGACACGATGGTCGCGTCCGGGTCACCGGCCAGGTACAGGCGCGGGTAGACGGGGATGCAGTGGCCGCCGACCGCAATGCCGGGCCGGTGGATGTGGGAGTACGGCTGGGAGTTGCAGGCCTCGATCACGCGAGCGACGTTGATGCCGATCGCGTCCGCATAGCGCGCGAACTGGTTGGCCAGGCCGATATTGACGTCCCGGTAGGTGGTCTCAGCGAGCTTGGCCATTTCAGCGGCCTCGGCCCCACCCATAGGCCACACGCCGTTGGGGCGCGGCAGGTCGTCGCGCTCATCGAAGGAGAGGACGGCCTCGTAGAAGGAAACGCCGCGCGCCTCGCCGGCTTCGCTGAGGCCCCCCACGAGCTTCGGATAGCGCGCCAGGTCGGCGAAAACCCGGCCGGTGAGGACACGCTCGGGCGAGAACACGACGTCGAAGTCGCAGCCCTCGATCAGGCCGGAGACCTCCTCGATGAGGGGCTTGTATCGTCCGCGCGTCGTGCCCACGGGCAGGGTGGTTTCGTAGGAGACGAGGGTGCCGGGCGTCAGGTGGGCGGCCATCGAGCGGGTGGCGGCGTCCATGACGCGGAAGTCGGGGCGGCTCTCGTTATCGACGACGAGCGGCACGACCATGACAACCGTGTCTGCGCCGGGGATCGCCTCGGCGTACTCGGTCGTGGCGCGCAGAGCGCCGGAGGAGGCAAGCGGGGGCAGGTACTCGGCCAGGTGCGCCTCGCCCGGGAAGGGTTCGACCCCCTCGTTAATGAGGGCGACCACGCGGGGGTTCACGTCCACGCCGACGACGGTGTGCCCGCCGCGCGCGTAGTGCACCGCCAGCGGCAACCCGATCTTGCCCATGCCGACAACCGCGATGCGCATGCGGCTCCCCTTTCCGTCTCCGGCCTCGCTGTTCCCCTCCAGTGTAGTGCCCCTCCCCACCTACAATGGGGGCGTGGATCGCGCGCTGAATCTCCTGCTCTACCCGTCGAACCTGGCCTCGCCCGGTCGCCTGATGAAGATTGCGCGTTCCCTGTCCCCGCTTTTCTCGCAGACCCACGTTGTCGGAATCGATCAGGGCGGGCTTCCCACGGACGAGGCCGTGGCCCCCACCGTGTACCTCACCCGGATTCGGGGCACGTCCCTGGGCGCGCCCCTGGGTGGTCCGAGGGTCGTCGGCGCGTGGGGGGCGCGCGTGTACCGGCGGTTCGCGAGGCAGCGTGTCGCCGCAGTCTCCGCGCAGAACCTGTTCCTGCTGCCCCTCGCGCACGCGTTGGCGCGGCGCACGGGCGCGGTGTTTGCGTACAACGCGCACGAACTGGAGACGGAGACGGTAGGGTCGGCGGGCCTACGCCAGCGCCTCCAGCGCGTGATTGAGCGCCGCTATATCCACCGCGCGGACGTGGTGTCCGTGGTCAACGAGACGATCGCGCAGTGGTACCGCGAGGCCTACCCTGGCGTCGAACCCGTGGTGGTGACGAACGCTCCGACGGGCTCGGATGGGGTCATCGACCTGCGCGGGCAGCTGGGGATCCCGCAGGACGCTCTCCTGTACCTCCATTCGGGATACCTGGCGCCCGGGCGCAACATTCCGTTGATTCTGCGCGCGTTTGAGCAGGTTCAGAACGCGCACGTCGTCTTCGTCGGCGCGGGTGCCCTGCTGCCCGAGGTTGAGCGTGCGGCTGCGACCCACCCGAACATCCACCGCCTGCCTCCCGTGGAGCCGGACCAGGTTCTGGCTATGACGCGCGGGGCTGACGTGGCGCTGTGTCTCATCGAGTCCGGGTGCCTGTCACACCGCATGTCCACGCCCAACAAGATGATGGAGGCCTTCGCGGCCGGTGTACCTGCGCTGTGTTCTCCCCTGTCCGAGGCCCGCCGCTACCTGGGAGATCAGGCCGACACGTGGGTGCTGGAGGATCCACAGCGCGAGCTCGTCAGCGCCCTGGAGCGCATCACGCGAAAGGACATCGCGGCTTTCATCGCTCCCACGATTCCCACCTGGGAGGAGGGAGCCACGCGCCTGCGTGAGGCCTACGAGCGGGCACTCGCCGCGCGAGCCCGCCGGTGAAACACAGGTTTCACAAGGGTTTCACGCGGTCACTGGGCGCGTGACGTCACCCCGGTCGTAAGCGCGTGCAGTCACGACCGCCATGAGGAGCATCCCCACCAGCAGAACGGCCATGAGGGCTCCGAGCACCGCAACCGTGGTCTCCACGCCATAGGGGCTACACGCGAGCCACGCCAGCGGTGCCGCGCAATACACGCACGCAAAGGCCAGCATGCGGCGCTGGTGGTAAGTCGCAACGAACACGTTCGACAGCGGCGAGGTCGCGACCGTGAGGGCCAGCCAGGGGGCCAGGGATCGCGCGAAGTACCCGGCCGCCTCCCAGCGCGCCCCGAACACGAAGGGGAAGATCGCAGGGCTCACCCACGCGAGCAGGGCGAACACCGGGATCGAGCAGGCCAACGCAATGCCACCGACGCGCAGGGCGACGCGGGTCATCTCACCGGGAGGGGTGTCCGACAGGCGCGGCAGGTACACCTGCGACAGCGCCCCCGCGATGAGGGCGACCGGGGCCTGCAGTGCCAGCCACGCCAAGTTGAATTGGCCAAGCGCAGCCACTGAATACGTGGCGATAAGCATCGGGATAGTGCTCGTGCGCAGCGCGTCGACGACGACGTTGGGCACACCCACGAGGGCCATCTTGCGGTAGCGCGAGGCAACCTCGCGAAGGGTCGGATCGGTGTCCTGACGTTCGCGGGCGTCGCGGGCGCGCCACGACAGGTAGGCGACGGCGATACCCTGGCCCGCGATCGTCGCCCCAATCGCTGCACCCAGGCCGCCCCCAGCCACGAAACCGCACACCAGCTGCAGGACCGCGATCCCAAGGGCACGCACCACGGATGAGCTCGCAATCACCTGGAACCGCCGGTGGCGAGTCAGCCAGTAGGAGCACACCTGCCCCTGCGCCAGGAACAGGATGGAGACCCCAACGGCGAGCATCCACCCCGCGAGCGCGCTTCCGTAGCGCGCGCTCACCCACGGCCATGCGGCGGCCGCAATCAGGGTGGCCAGTGCGGAGGCGACCAGCACGCAGCGCGAAGCGAGGCCGGCCAGGGACCGAGCCGAGGCCTCGTCCCCGGGGGCGGGCAGGACGATGCTGAGGTCGAAGCGGGCGCCCGCGACGGCCGCGCCGAGCGTGGCGGCGGAGGTAAAGATTCCCAGGTAGCCCAGGTCCGTGTCCGTGTAGAGGCGGGCGATGCCGATCTGAGCAACGAAGGCGATAACCTGAGCGAGGAGGGTACCGCCAAGGAGGGTGAGCACCTGCGCGAGGACGCCCGAGCGGGCGGGGCGGGCAGGTGCGTTCATCATGGACTCATTTAATCACCTGGGGCGCGCGGCTTGCCCCTAGGATGGTGGCATGCCCGCTCACCGATCCACGCCCACCCTCGGGTGGTACTCATGAGGGTCGCCCTGACGAAGGGAACCCTGCTGGTTCCTCCGACCTACTTCGCACTCTCGCACGCCCTCGCGATGCCGGAGCTCGATTGGCGGGCTTTCACACTCGCGGCGCGCATCACCGATCCGACCGTCACGGTCCCCATCAACGAGGCCGCTCCGCGCGCGCTCGGCAGTCCCCTCCCGCTTCGCGTGACCGCACAGGCACGAGGCATGGGACAGATGCGCCGCGCGATCACCGCCTGGAATCCGGACGTCATTCACCAGCACCAGGCGACCTGGTCCCTGCCGGCTGTGGGAGCTGCGCGGGAGACGGGGGTGCCCCTCGTGGTGACGCTCCACGGCGGGGACGCCTACCCGAGGCTCGGGCGCGGCGCGGGCGCCGCGTGGAACGCACGCAACCGCACGGCCGCCTTTGAGGGAGCGAGCCGGCTGCTGGCTGTCTCCCGTTACCTGGCAGACGTCACCTTAGGCGCGGGAGCAGATCCGGAGCGCCTGAGCGTGCACTATCAGGGCGTGGACACGCACTGGTGGACGTCTGCCTCGAACACAACAGAGTCGCGCGAGGAACCCATCGTCCTGTTCGTGGGCGCGCTCAGCCATCTCAAGGGGGTGGACGACCTGGCCCGGGCGTCCGCCACCCTCGTGGGGCGCCGCCCGCATCGCCTCGTCCTCGTGGGCGACGGGCCGCTGGCACCCGCACTGCGCGCGCACGCACCCGCCCACGTGACGTTCACGGGCCGACTGGATCGTGAGGGGGTGCGCGACTGGATGCGCCGCACCCGCGTCCTCGTCCTGCCCACGAAGCCGACGCAGGGGCGGCAGGAGGCTGCGGGACTCGTGCTGCTCGAAGCGCAGGCGTGCGGCGTTCCCGTCATCGCATATCGCACGGGCGGAACACCGGAGATGATCGCGCCCGGGGCCTCAATACTCTCGGATGAACGATCGCCGGACGCTCTCGCTCGCTCCATCGACGAGGCATTGGCTTGGTCCGAGGACGAACGCGCGGATCGCGGGGCGGCGTGCCGGGCGTGGGTGACACATGAGCGCTCGCTGCGCGGATCTGCGGATCAGCTGCGCGCGATCTACGCCGACGTGACGCGGTAGCGCCGCGCTCTACAGGTCGACCGAGCGACCGGTGGCGGCCGAGGACAGGATGGCCTCGACGACGCGCAGGTTATCCAGGGCCTCGTCCATGGTGACGTGCTCGCTTCCCACACCGAGGATCGCGTCGCGGAAGCGCTCGTGTTCGAGGGCGAGGGGCTCGCGCTTGGTGAGCGCGTAGCGCACAACCTGTCCCTCGCTCACCCCACGGAACGCTGCGATGGCGTCCCACTGCAGGGGCGCGTGGCCATTCTCGTAGAAGGTCAGGTCCCCCATCGCGGTGTCTGCAACGAGCGCGCCCCGCTCCCCCGTCACGATCGTCGTGCGGTCCTTGAAGGGGGTCAGCCAGTTGACGAGGTGGTTGACAAGGATACCGCCTGCAAGTACGCCCGAGGCGACCATCATGTCCTCGTGCACTCGCCCCGAGCGCACGGACGTGCGCGCGTAGATGCTCTCGTAGGGGGCACCGGCCACCCACGCGGCCAAGTCCACGTCGTGCGTAGCCAAGTCCTTCACCACGCCGACGTCGCTAATGCGGGCGGGGAAGGGCGACTGGCGGCGCGTCGCAATCTGCTCAATCGCTCCGAGCTGGCCCTCCGCGATCCGCCTGCGCATGTCAATGAGCGCCGGGTTGCAGCGCTCGACGTAGCCGACAGCGCCAACGAGGCCCGCGGCCGCAAAGGCGTCGCGGATGCGGTGGCCCGCCTCCACGCTCGTGGCGAGGGGCTTCTCGACGAGGGTGTGCACCCCGGCCTCGGCCAGCGCCAAGGCTGCGGCCTCGTGGTGTGCGGTAGGCGCGGCGATGATCGCGGCGTCGATGCCGACCTCGATGAGTTCCTCGACACCGCCCAGGACGGGCAGGTCACCGGCGACGCCGAATCGGTCGCCGCCCGGGTCAGCGAGGGCGACCAGGTCCACGCCGGCGGTGGCGCGGGCGTTGCGCACGTGGTGTCGGCCCATCGAGCCGATGCCGAGGATTCCGAGGCGAATACTCATGTCAGGCCCCCGCTTCCGCGAGTGCATTCACGGCCTCGACGATGCGCTCCAGCTCGCCGGGCGTCAGGGACGGGTAGATCGGCAGGGAGAGGACCTGGTCGGCTGCCTCGCGCGTGGCCGCAAGCCCCAGGCCGGGGGCAAAGCGGGCGAGGGAGGGCAGCTCGTGGTTCGGGATCGGGTAGTAGACGCCCGAGCCGACGCCGTATTCCTCGCGCAGCGCTGCGGCAAAGCCGTCGCGGTCCTCGGCCACGCGGATCGTGTACTGGTGGTAGACGTGCGTGGCGCCGGGCGCGACGTGCGGGACGGTGACGCCGCGCAGGTGGGCATCCAGGAAGGCGGCGTTGTCCTGACGTGCGCGCGTCCACTCGCCAACCTTCGTCAGCTGCACGCGTCCGATGGCGGCGTGGATGTCGGTCATGCGGTTGTTGAGGCCCACGATTTCGTTTGCGTAGCGCGTCTCCATGCCCTGGTTGCGCGCAAGTTTGACGCCGCGGATGATCTCGGGGTCGCTCGAGGTGACCATGCCACCCTCGCCGCTGGTCATGTTTTTCGTCGGGTAGAAGGAGAAGGCCGCGAAAGCGCCGAAAGAGCCGACCGCGCGCCCGTGCAGGCTCGCGCCGTGGGCCTGGGCGGCGTCTTCGAAGACCATAAGCCCATGCGCATCGGCGATCGCCTGCAGCGCGTCCATGGGGGCAGGGTGGCCGTAGAGATGGACGGGCATGATGGCCCGCGTACGCGGCGTGATCGCGGCCTCGACGGCGGCAGGCGACAGGGTAAACGTGAGCGGGTCGATGTCGGCGAACACGGGGGTCGCGCCCGTGATGGCGACCGAGTTGGCGGTGGCCGCGAAGGTGAACGAGGGGACGATGACCTCGTCGCCCGGACCGATCCGGGCGGCGAGCAGGCCCAGGTGCAGTGCCGAGGTCCCCGAGTTGACCGCGATCGCCTGCACCCCGGGCACCAGGGCGGCACAGAACTCCTCCTCGAAGGCGGCGACCTGGGGTCCCTGGGCGATCATTCCCGTGCGCATGACGGCTGCGACCGCGTCGATCTCCTCCTCGCCGATGAGCGGGCGTGCGGGTGGGATGAACGGCTGTGTCACTGCTGGTCCTCGCTGGTTTGGTGAGGCGTCTCGGCGTCATTCGGGGACGAGGCCTGGACCTCCTCGGGCGACAGGGCACCGTCTCGCTCGGCGTAGCGGCGGCCCGAGGCCGGACACACCCACGTGCGCTCCCCGGCCTCGTTCCCGGCGTCATCGGAAGCCTCAAGGGGCAGCCCGGCCTCGCCGACCCACCCGACGCGGCGCGCGGGGACGCCGACGACGAGCGCGTAGGGGGCCACGTCACGGGTAACGACCGCGCCCGCACCGACCGACGCCCACTCCCCGATGCGCACGGGGGCCACGCACACGGCGCGTGCGCCGATGGCGGCGCCGCGCTCGACGGTGACGCCGACGCGGTCCCAATCGCTCGCGCTCTTCAGGCTGCCGTCGGCGTTGATCGCGCGAGGAGCGTGATCATTCGTGAAGACGGCCGCGGGGCCGACAAACACTCCGTCAGCCAGGGATGCGGGCTCGTAGACGAGCGCGTAGTTCTGGATCTTGCAGCGCGCACCGACTCTCACGCCTTCGCCGATGTAGGCTCCACGTCCAACGATCGTCTCCTCCCCAATGCGCGCGTTCTCGCGCACCTGGGCGAGGTGCCAGACGCGCGCGCTGGGAGCGACGATCGCGCTGGGGGCGACGTCGGCGCTGGGCTCGATCACGGGGTCTCCCTGTCGTTGTCTGCTTACGTGCGTGCGCGCATTGGGGCGCGCGGCGCCCTCTCGGATACCCAACACTATAGGCGCGCGCCCATCCCGATGTGCGACACTAATCAAATGCACATCGGCTCCGACACGTGGGTGGTGATCCCAGCGTTCAACGAGGCGTCCGTCATCGGGGGCGTCGTCGCGGGAGTCCGCACCTTTTTTCCACGTGTCCTCGTCGTCGATGACGCCTCAAGTGACAACACTGCTGCCATCGCTCGCGCCGCTGGAGCCTACACCGCGAGACACCCGCTCAATCTAGGGCAGGGCGCTGCCCTCCAAACCGGCTTCGATGCAGCCCTCGCCCGCGGGGCGCAATACGTGGTTACTTTCGATGCCGACGGCCAGCACGACCCCGCCGAGGCGGCAGCCATGGTCGAGCGGGCACACCGGGAGGACCTCGCGTTCGTCCTCGGATCTCGTTTCCTGTCGGGGTCTCCGTCGTCGGCGGGTAGGGTCAAACGCGCCATGCTGCGCCTCGGAGCTTTGGTGGCCCGGCTGCGCACGGGCTTGGATCTCACTGACACGCACAACGGGCTACGTGTTATCCGCGCCGATGCCCTCGCCCACGTGCATCTCACCCACGCACGCATGGCCCACGCCTCGCAGATCGTCTCCCAGCTGGCCGCCTGTGGCCTGCCCGGCGCCGAGCACCCGGTGACGATTTCCTACACGGACTATTCGCAGGCGAAGGGCCAACCTCTGCTCAACTCCGTCAACATCGTCGTCGACCTCGCGTTGGGGGGACGATGAGCGCATACCTCGCCATCCGCATCCTCCTGCTCCTCGCCCTCGCGCTCACCGCGTGGTGGCTGGTGCGCCCGGTGTCCTCGGCCTCGTCCCTCGCGATGCGCCGCATCGGCATCGGAGCGGTCGTCGCCGCGGCTATCGTGGCCATCCTCGTGCCCTCCGTGGCCAACACGGCCGCCCGCGCGATCGGCGTTGAGCGTGGCGTCAACCTGATCGTCTACGGCCTCGTCATCGCGTTGATCGCGCAGATGGTGACCGGCTATCGGCGCGAGGCCCGCGCTGAGGAACGCATGGCCGCGCTGGCCCGGTCCCTTGCCCTCGCGCACGTCCTCCCGCCCAACGATCCGGGGGACGCGAGCACCGAGACGAGCAGCTCACACGCCGATACGAGCGGAGTGGAACGCGCCGCTAACGGCCCTTCTTCCCCGACAAACACGCCAGATAACGATATGGTTACGAATGATGAGTAACGTGAATCTGAGACCGATCCAGCACTCGGCCGTCAACTTCGGACGCTTCGGCTTCCTGCGTGGCGCACTCGCCGTGCTCCTGGCCGGCGTCCTGTTCGTCGTGTCCTCTGCAGGCTTCGTCTACGCCAAGCTGAGCACTCAGTTCGCCAACCGCGTCGTCAACATCGACGCCTACGCGAGCGACGAACAGAATAAGGCCACCCCTGATTCGTTCGAAGGACGCGCCGTCAACATCCTCGTGGTCGGCACCGACTCGCGTAACGGCGCCAGCGGCGAGCTGGGCGCGGGCGACACAGATGACGTTCCTGGCCTGCGTAACGACTCGACGATGGTGATTCACGTCAGCGCCGACCGCTCCCGCGTGCAGATCGTCTCCATCCCCCGCGACACCCTCGTGGACATCCCGGCGTGTAAGCACCGCGATGGCACCACCAGCGAGCCCACCACGGACGACATGTTCAACAACGCGATGGTCTACGGCGCGGACGGTGGCGACGAACCGGAAGACATCGGCCCCGGTATCGCATGCGTGCGATCGACCGTCGAAAAGCTCTCCGGCATGTCCATCGACGCCTTCATGGTCGTTGATTTCGCGGGCTTTGTTAACATGATCGACTCCCTGGGTGGCGTCTGGTTCAACATCCCCGAGCGCATCGACGATGACTCGGCCCAGCTCTACATCGACGCGGGTTGCTGGAAGCTCTCAGGCACGCACGCGCTGGCCTACATGCGCTCGCGTAAGGGCCAGGGCGACGGCTCAGACATTTCCCGTATCGGCCGCCAGCAGCAGCTGATTTCCGCGATGCTACGCGAGCTGCAGGACAAGAACTACGTGACGGATCCCGGCTCGCTCATCAACTTCCTGCAGGCTGCGATTTCCTCCGTGAACGTGTCCCCCAACCTGGGCAACGCCAGCTCGGACGCATCCCTGCTCATCAACGTCCTGCAGAACATCGATCGCTCCAACATTCAGTTCGTGACGATGCCGGTCGAGGAGCCCTCCTGGGATCCGAACCGCCGCATCGCATCTGAGCCGATGGCCCACAACGTGTGGAACGCCCTGAAGAACGACCAAGCCCTGCCCGTGGGCACGACCTACACGGACGGCAACGGCGCACAGCTTGTCGTTCCCGATCCGACCGCAACGACGGCTCCTTCGACGCAGGCGCCGACCACCGACCCCAGCTCGGAGGAGACCACCACGGATAACACCGCACAGTCCGCCTCCGTCGCGAATAACGCAGCGAACGAGGAAGCCGCCAAGCAGACAGCCGCCACCTGCCCGCCGAAGAACCAATGAGCAATCCTCCTTCGTTTACGCCTGACCCGAAGCGACGCCGCCCCGGATCCGACGACGCTCACGTCATCGGTGAGGAGGTGCGCGGTGGCGCGCCCACTCCCCCGCCGGAGGCTCTGGCCCCGCAGATGTGGAGAATCTCGGACGACGAGGCCGCGGCGGCCCGCCCGCTGATGCCCCGCACCCTGGATCAGCCGCAGAGGGACTCTCAGTCGATTTTCCCGCGCCGTACCCCAGCCCAGCAGCCGCCGTCGTTCCAGCCGGCCTCGGCGGCCAACCCGCCGTCCTACGCGCCGGGTTCCGGCCGCTCGTCCGGCTCAGGCACGTACGCGCCGTCGGGCATCGGGCCCCGACAGGTGACGATCAATCGCTCCCAGAGTGCACCCGCGCCGGCCCCCGCGCCGGCCGCTCCCGCGGCCCCGGCTACAAAGCCGAGGCGACGCAAGCGCCGCCATCCGATTCTCAAGACCCTGTGCCTGTTCCTGGTCCTCGTCCTCGCGTGGGGCGGATTCCTCATGTGGGACGCCAACACCAACATGGGACGCGTGAGCGCCCTGTCGGGGGCCGCCGACACTCCGGGCACAACCTACCTGCTGGCGGGTTCCGACTCGCGCGCCGACGGTGCCGTCCAGGACGGCTTCAACGAATCCGAACGCGCCGACTCGATCATGCTCGTCAACGTCGCTCCAAACGGGCAGAAGGTCGCGCTGTCAATTCCGCGTGACACCTACGCGGAGATCCCGGGCGTCGGCTGGGATAAGATCAACGCCTCCTACGCTTACGGCGGCCCGCAGCTGCTCGTGGAGACCGTCGAAAAGCTGACGGGACTCACCATCGATCACTTCGTCCAGATCGGCATGGGTGCGGTGCCGGACATGGTGGACGCCGTCGGCGGCGTCGAGCTGTGCTACGACAGCGACGCGGACGACCAGTACTCCGGCCTGAAGTGGAGCGCCGGCTGCCACACGGTGGACGGCACGACCGCCCTGCAGTTCTCGCGCATGCGCTACCAGGACCCTGAGGGCGACATCGGCCGCACGAAGCGTCAGCGCCAGGTGATTTCGAAGGTCATTTCCTCGGCGGCCTCGCCCTCGACCCTCGTTAATCCCGCGAAGACCCTGCGCGTGGAGCGCGCCGGTTCGAAGTCCTTCACAATTGACGAGGATTCCTCTGTTGTGACGGTCGCGTCGCTCGTGTGGGCACTGCGCGGTGCCTCGTCGAATCAGATGATGGGCGTCCCCCCGATCGCGTCGCTGAACTTCACGACGAACGCCGGAGCCTCCGCTGTCCTGCTGCGCGATACGACCGCAGACGACTTCTTCGCCAAACTCCGTGCGGGCAGCCTTACGACCTCGGACCTCAACCAGGTCGACAGCGTGTAGCCCTCACCCCGAAACCTCGCGCGACCAACCAGACAAAGAACTCCGGCCTCGTTCCCTCTAAAGGGAATGAGGCCGGAGTTCTTCAGGCCCTACAGGCACCCTCAGGAGCCGGGAACGGTGATCGGGCGCGGCCCCGCCTGCCAGCCCTCCCAGGCGGAGGTGAGGATCTCGTCGAGGCCGTTGTTGGCCTTCCAGCCCAGGTCCACGCCGATGGACAGCGGATCGCCGATCAGCTTGGGCGGGTCGCCCGCGCGGCGGTCCAGCTCATCGACTGGGAAGTCCCAGCCGATGACGCGGCGCAGACCGTCGATGATCTCGCGCACGGAGGTACCCAGGCCGGTGCCCACGTTGTAGGTGTGGTGGTCAGGCTGGCGGCCCTCGGCGAGCACATCCAGGGCGGCGATGTGGGCCTCGGCCAGGTCCAGGACGTGGATGTAGTCGCGCACGCAGGTGCCGTCCGGGGTGTCGTAGTCGGTGCCGAAGATTTTGGCGCTCTCGCCGCGCTCAATGCGGTCAAGGACCATGGGGATCAGGTTCATGATCGCCGGGTCGGCCAGGTCGGGCCAGCCGGCGCCCGCGACGTTGAAGTAGCGCAGGCCGATCCACTTCAGGTCCCAGGCACGCTCGCAGTCGGCCATCATCCACTCGCCGATCAGCTTGGTTTCGCCGTAGGGGTTGATGGGGTGTCCGGCCATGTCTTCGGTGACAACCTCTGCGGTGGGGATGCCATAGACGGCGGCCGAGGAGGAGAAGATCATCTGGTCGACGCCCGCGTCCTCCATGGCGGCCAGCACGTTGGCCATGCCACCGATGTTCTGCTGGTAGTACCAGGTGGGGCGTGCGACGGACTCGCCGACCTGCTTGCGTGCGGAGAAGTGGATGACGGCCGTGACGTCCTCGTCCATCATGAGGTTGGAGAGAACGGAACGGGCTTCATCGGTAGCGACATCGAGGCGAACCAGGGGCGTATCCCCGATCCTGGCCGCGTTGGAGGTGGACAGGTCGTCGACGACGACGACGCGATCCCCGCGCTGACGCAGGAGGCGGACAACGTGTGCGCCGATGTAGCCGGCGCCGCCACAAACGAGAATGCTCATGGCTTCAGGATACGACGCGCCGCCCCCTCGCGGCTACCCGCGCGGGGCTTGTGTTGTCGGGCGTCAGCGAGCCTGCGAGACACGCTGGGCGAGAGCCGCCCCCTTTGCGCTGGCCACGTCGCGTAGGTCCTTCTGGAAGTCGCGCATCGAGGCGCGCAGGGATCCGGCGCGTTCCCCTTCGCCGGCTCCGAGGATCCGGGCAGCGAGCAGCCCCGCGTTACGCGCGCCTGCGATCGACACGGTCGCGACGGGCACGCCCGCGGGCATCTGGACGATGGAGTGCAGGGAGTCGACGCCATCGAGGTGCTTGAGGGGCACGGGCACGCCGATGACGGGCAGTTCGGTGAGTGCGGCGAGCATGCCGGGCAGGTGGGCCGCTCCCCCGGCTCCCGCGATGATGACGCGCAGGCCGCGCGCGGAGGCGGATCGACCGTACGCGACCATGTCCTCGGGCATACGGTGGGCGGAGACGACGCCAACCTCGCAGGCGATGCCGAATTCGGCGAGGGCACCGACGGCCGCTTCCATCGTGGGCCAGTCAGAGTCGGAGCCCATGACGACGCCGACGAGAGGGTTGTCGCCGGTGACGGTCAGCTGGATGTCGAGCTCGGTGGTCATGGGCGGTCCTTTCAAGAGAGAACGAGGCCGGGGCACCTGGTCCCTCGGCCGCGGACGGGTGGGAGGGTTAGCTGGTGGGGGTCTCGCCCTTCAGGGCGTTGACAGCTGCCCGAGCACGCTCAAGAGCGAGGGCGGGATCTGCATCGACGACGGTGACGTGGCCGAGCTTGCGTCCGGGACGCACCTCCTTGCCATAGAGGTGAACCTTCGCTCCCGTTCCCCCGGCTGCGAAGGCTGCCGCGAGGGCGCGCGCGGGCTGAGCGTGGGAGGAGCCGAGCAGGTTAACCATGACGACATGCGTGCCCGGTGCGCGCAGCTGCGTGGAGCCCAGCGGCAGGTCGAGGACGGCACGCAGGTGCTGCTCGAATTGGCTCGTGACGGCCCCATCGATGGTCCAGTGTCCCGTGTTGTGGGGGCGCATGGCGAGCTCGTTGACGAGGACGCGTTCGTCCGCGCCCTCGCCGACGACGAACATTTCCACGGCGAGGACGCCGGTGACACCCAGCTCGGATGCGATGCGCTCACCGATGCGCTGGGCCTCAGCGGCCGTCTCGGGCCGGATGCCGGCGGCTGGAGCGGTGACCTCGGCGCACACGCCGTCGATCTGCACGGTGGAGGCGACGGGCCACGAGGCGATCTCACCCGAGGGGGTGCGCGCGAGGAGGGCAGCCACCTCGCCGGTGAAGGGAACCAGGGCCTCGGCCAGCAGGAGGCCGTTGCCCCACCAGGAGGACACGTCCGCGGGGCTGTGGGCGACTGCCACGCCGTGCCCGTCGTATCCGCCGCGCGGGGTCTTGACAATGAGGGGCCATCCGATCGTGGCGCCGAATTCGGCCAGCTGTGCCTCGTCCTCGACGCACGCCCATGCGGGGCACGGGATGCCCATCTCGGTGAGCCGCTCGCGCATGGCCAGTTTGTCCTGGGCGTACAGGAGGGCGCTGGCCGGGGGTTGAACGGAGACGAGGCGGGCAGCCTCCTCCATCGTGGGAGCCGGGATGTGCTCGTGCTCGAACGTGAGGACGTCCGCGCCGTCGATCAGCGCGCGGACCGCGTCCAGGTCGGCGGGCTCGCCCACCGCTTTGTCGACGGTCACCTGACCGGTCGAGCCGTCCGAGGCCTCGACGAGGGCCCGAAGATTGATACCGAGCGCGACCGCGCTCTCCTGCATCATGCGTGCGAGCTGTCCGCCGCCGATGACGGCAACGGTGGGAGGGGTCAGCATCTCGTGTTCCACGCCTTTCAATCTACTCCGCTGCTAGAAGCGCCGCGAGCGGCGTCCCATGGACATGAGGGGACCTTCGGGCATCACGCGATCGGGGTCGAGGGACGCGGGGATCGCGGCGACCGACACGGTGAAGACCGGCGGCTTGTTCGTCTTGAGCTCGAGACGCCCGCCCATCGCCTGGGCGAGGTCGTGGGCCAGGGCCAGGCCGATACCCGTCGACCCGTGGCCGGAGACGCCCTTATGGAAGATGTCGGGGGCCAGGGACTCGTCGATGCCCTCGCCTTCGTCGCTCACCTCAATGACGACGCCGCGCTTGGAGGTGCCCGCGTGCGCCCACACGCGCGTGGTCCCGCCGCCGTAGCGCAGCGAGTTTTCGATGAGGGTCGCCAGGACCTGCCCGAGCTTTCCGGCATCGGCCAGGATCGGACGCTCGGCCTCGTCGAGGAAAACGAGGGGACGTCCCGCCGCCTCGAATTGGTCCTCCCACTCCTCGCGCGCAGTGTTGAAGACCTCGAGAATGTGAATGGCCTCTGTCTGACTGGTCTCGCGTTTGGAAACGTCGAGCAGCTCCGTGACCACGTTGGTCATGCGTTCCACCTGTTCGAGGCAGGTGCGGGCTTCGGCGCGCACCTCGTCCTCTGTGGAGATGAGTTCGATTTCCTCCAGGCGCATGGACAGGGCGGTCAGCGGCGTGCGCAGCTGGTGGGAGGCGTCGGCGGCAGCCTGTCGCTCGGCTGCGAGTCGGCCCGCCATACGTTCACCGGTGCGAGCGAGTTCTTCGGAGACCAGGTCGATCTCTTCGATGCCTGACTTCTCTACGCGGGCGCGCACGCCGCCGGAGCCGATCTGCTCGGCCTGGGCGGCCAGGTAGATGAGTGGGGCCGAGAGCTCACGCGACAGGGAGCGCGCGAGCACCCAACCGATCACCATGGAAGCAACCATGCCGCCGCCGAACATCGCACACGTCCACGCGATGCGGTTCAGAGCATTCGACGCCGACGCTGTGAGCTGCACGGAAACGCCGCTCGGAGACGAGGCCAGGGCGGTCATGGTCTGCCCCGGAAACACCTTGCTGTTGGTGACGAGGTTGGCCTCGGGAACCTTAATGCGGTAGCCGAGTTCGTTCCCGCGGCTGTTCGCCTGATCCGCTACGAGCGAGGCAAGGGTTGCGGGGTCGTTCCCCTCCCCCACGGCACGCCTACGCTCGATGTTTTGGAGGATTAGCTGCGCCTGAACATCAAGGCTGCGCTGTTCGGATGACCAGATGGAGGCCGACGCGAAGAAGGCGCCGGGCAGGCCCATCAGCACGCACACGACGGCGACGATGGAGACGATCATCCTCACCGCGCGAGCGCGCATGGCGGGCCTCCCTCAGCGACGCGCTCAGCGAGCGTTCTCGAAGCGGAATCCCATTCCGCGCACGGTCGTGATGTAGTGCGGGTCGGTCGCGTCGTCACCGAGCTTGCGACGCAGCCACGACACGTGCATGTCGAGTGTCTTCGTGGAGCCGGTCGGATCCGAGCCCCACACCTCACGCATGAGGGTGTCGCGAGCAACGACGGAACCGGCCTCGCGCAGGAGCACGCGCAGCAGGTCGAATTCCTTGGCCGTCAGGCTAAGCTCAACATCGCCCACGAAGGCGCGATGCGCGGCGACATCCATGCGAATGTCCTGAGCGCGCAGCTCACCCTCGACAGGTTCGGCAGCCTGGCGACGCAGGAGTGCCCGCACGCGAGCCAGGAGCTCCGCGAGGCGGAAGGGCTTCGTCACGTAGTCGTCTGCGCCCGCGTCCAGGCCGACGACCATGTCGACTTCGTCCGTGCGCGCAGTGAGGATCAGAATCGGGACTCGGTTGCCGGAGGAGCGGATCTCGCGGGCGACATCCAGGCCATCCATGTCGGGCAGGCCGAGGTCCAGGACGACCAGGTCAACGCCGCGAACATCTGCGAGGGCTTCAGCGCCTGTCGCGTGTGCGCGCACGTCGTAGCCTTCCCTGCCCAGCGCACGGGCGAGGGGCTCGGAGATGGCCGGATCGTCTTCAACGAGGAGAACTGTAGTCACGCTTACATCTTAGCAATTCTGAACCAAAACTTGCACCGTTCTTGACCCATTATGCGGGCCGGTCAAGCACTCGTTCACACTGCGAGATGAACGTTATTTAACAACGCTTGAGAGCAGGTAGGGCGAGACAGGGCCGAAACCGCGCAAGTCCGCGGTTGGGAACTCTTCGAGTTCGTAGCCGTCGCCGACCTCACCAGCAGCAATGGCGGCAGCCGTGGTCGGATCGGTAAGGATCTTACCCACCGGAGCAATGTCCACGAGGCGAGACGCGAGGTTCACCGTGGGTCCGAAGACGTCACCCGATCGCGAGAAGACATCTCCGCGCACGAAGGATGCTCGAACGGGCAGCATCTCATCGTCGGCGTTCAGCCTCTCGATGAGGGCAGTGGCCACGCGCAGACCGGTCGGCAGGTCATCGGCGATGTAGAGGACGGCGTCACCAATCATCTTGACGACGCGACCCCCCTCCTCAATGACAGCGTTACGGCTCTCCTCCTCGAAGCGCTCAATGAGACCCACGAGGGCATCACCGAGGATAGTCGAGGACGACGTGTAGGACACCATGTCGACAAAGCCGAGGCAGCGGTTGAGCGGGAATCGGTTATGCCGCTCCTCGTGCCCCCGTTGGGACACCTCGCGATCAAAACGGGACAGGGTTGCCTCAAGCTGACGCCGCCAGGCGTATGTGAACATCTCCTGGAAGACGTCGATGTACTCGCGCATATGGTCCAGCACGTACATGCGGGCCGTCGTGTCATCAAGCATCAGACGACGCATTGAATCCTCGACCAGCGCTTCGAACTGCCACAGGGCAAGGCGATCGGCCAGGTGAGCGTTGGCACGCAGGAGAGAGCGCGAGGTTGCCGTGTCAATGCCACCGGATTCGACGAGGTCATGCCAGCGACTGAAAACTTCCAGGTCGCGCTGAGAGAAAACCTTGTCGTCTGCGGTGGGAGCCTGGAAGCCAAGGGCAATCCAGAAACGAAAAACGCGCTCGATAGGCGTATTCGTCATCTCCGCGAGATCGCGGGCCGAATACGTCAAATGACCACCGAGAAGCTGAGGAACGTAGCTTGTTGCGGTCAGTTCATCAGGAGTTGCAGGGGACGAAGCCGCGTGCTCATCCATCGCAAATCCCTTCTCTTTGGGCTGACTCAACACCACATCAGCGGGTAACGGTATATCAGATCACTTTTCAAAGTCACATCGAGATTGTGACCTCGTACGTAGACAATTGTAGTAGTCTGATGAGTTTTTCACCAGGGTTTTGCACGTTTACCTGCGAAAACCCTCCATCTTGCAATAAATTTCAGTTTGTCTACACGCTTCTCGAACGATGGTCCACAATGTCCCTATGCGCCTTGTTCTTGCCTCTGCATCCCCGGCCCGCCGCGCAACACTCATTGCAGCGGGCATCACACCGATCGTCCAGGTTTCCACCGTTGATGAGGACGCCGTCCTCGCTGCGTTGCCCGACGGGCGCGCATTCTCGGGAGGCACGACCAACCCAGCGGACGAAGTTGCAGCGCTCGCCGCAGCCAAGTGTGCCGACGTCTGCAAAGCCCTGAGCACGCCCGGCACCAACGCCGAACTACCCGAGGGCGAGGCCGTCCTCGTCGTTGGCTGCGACTCCATGCTCGAGATCGACGGCCAGATGCTCGGCAAGCCCCACACCCCCGACGTAGCCCGCGAGCGCATCCGCGCCATGCGCCGCACGAGCGCCACCCTATGGACGGGCCACTCGGCCGCGATCCTCGCCCCGACCTCGTCGGATGACGACCAGAGGCACGAACGCACGATTACCGCAACCGTCACCTGCTCCGCCTCGACCCAGGTCCACTTCGGGGACATCTCGGATGCCGAGATCGACGCATACGTCGCCACCGGCGAGCCCCTGCACGTGGCTGGGTCCTTCACGGTGGATGGGCTGGGCGGCCCCTTCATCGAGGGCGTGACGGGCGATTATCACTCGGTCGTCGGCATCTCATTGCCGCTACTGCGCTCCATGGCCACCGAGCTTGGGGTGTTCTGGCCGGACCTGTGGGATGCGCCGCGCCCCTGAGTTTCGGCGCCAATCACCCCCACCATGCCCCGTACTGTAGGGGCATGGACAACAGCACTGCATGGGGCATCGGCCTCGCAACGATCACTCTGGACGGCACGACACTCGACACGTGGTACCCCGCCCCACACCTGGGCGATCCCGGGACTGACGAGGAGCTGGCGACCTCGCTGTCCGTGCTGGAGCGCGTCGATGACGCGCGCCGCGTGCGCACCGTCGTCGTGACCACGACGATTGACCTGCGGGAAGCCCCCGCTTCGACGGAGGACGCCTACCTGCGACTGCACCTGCTTTCCCACCGTCTGGTGAAGCCCAACACGATCAACCTGGACGGCATCTTCGCGGTGCTGCCCAACGTCGTGTGGACGGATGCAGGTCCGTGCGCCGTCGCCGACTTCGAGGCCACCCGCCTGCGCCTGCGCGCTCGCGACGGTCACCCCGTGACCGTGCAGGGCGTCGACAAGTTCCCGCCGATGGTCAACTACGTCCTGCCCTCCGGCGTTCGCATCGCCGACGGCACGCGCGTGCGCCTGGGCGCCTACCTGTCCGAGGGCACGACCGTCATGCACGCCGGCTTCGTCAACTTCAACGCGGGCACGCTGGGCCGCTCGATGGTCGAGGGCCGCGTCTCGCAGGGCGTCGTCATTGGCGATGGCTCTGATGTGGGCGGCGGCGCCTCCACGATGGGCACCCTCTCGGGCGGCGGCAAGCAGCGTGTGCGCCTGGGCGAGCGCTGCCTGCTGGGCGCAAACTCGGGCCTGGGCATCGCGCTCGGCGACGACTGCGTGGTCGAGGCCGGACTGTACGTGACCGCCGGAGCGAAGGTCACGCTCATCGATTCTTCCGGCGAGGCCGAGCCGCGCACGGTTGCCGCACGCGAGCTCTCGGGCGCATCGAACATCCTGTTCCGCCGCAACTCCCAGACGGGCCGCATCGAGGCCATCGCCCGCGCAGGCGTCGTGGGTATCGAGCTCAACGACGCGCTGCACGCGTCGAACTGAGTCTTCTCACCAACGAGGCCGGGGCCGCCCAGGCCTCGCGAATGCGGCTCGCTGCGGCCTGAATACGCTCGTCGGTGGCGGTGAGGGCCACACGGACACGCCCGTGGGCTGCCGTGCCGTAGAAGTCGCCGGGCGCCACGAGGATGCCGAGCTCGGCCAGGCGATTCACGAGGGCCCACGAGTCGGTCGGATTCGCGCGGTCCGAGACCCACAGGTACAGGCCGGCCGCCGTGTCGGGGTCGACGTCGAAGCCTGCGTCGGTCAGCGCCTCGAGGAGGAGCGCGCGACGCACGGCGTAGACGCTGCGCTGGCGTTCCACGTGTTCGGTGTCGCGGAGGGCAACCGCCATCGCGTGCTGGACGGGGGCGGGCACCATGAGTCCGGAATGCTTGCGCACGCTGACGATTGGTGCGACCAGCGCGGGGTCACCATAGATGAGGGCACCGCGGTAGCCTGCGAGGTTCGACTGCTTGGACAGCGAGTACAGGACGAGGAGGCCGCTCGCGTCGCCATCGCACACGTCCGTATCGAGCAGGGAGGGCACGCCCTCGCTCACGTAGGGCTCCGACCAGGGCAGGGCGGCGTAGCACTCGTCGGAGACGACGACGGCGCCGTGGGAGCGCGCCCAGGCGACGACCGCGCGCAGCTCGTCCTTGCTCATGACGTGCCCGTCGGGGTTGCCCGGGGAGTTCAGGTAGACGAGGGTGGCCTCGGGCCAGGCGTCAGGATTCTTCGGGTCGACAGCGACGGGGGTGGCACCGGCCAGGCGGGCGCCAATGTCGTAGGTCGGGTAGGCGACCTCGGGCACGAGGACCATGTCGCCGGGGCGCAGGCCCAGCAGGGCGGGAATCCAGGCGACGGCTTCCTTCGACCCGATCGTTGGGATGACGCCACCGTGGCCAACATCGACCATGCCTCGGCGCTGTCCCCATGCGAGGATCGCGTCTCGCACCTCGGCAGTTCCGATCACCGTCGGGTAGCCGTGCGCGTTGGAAGCGTCGGCGAGTGCCTCGCGGATGAACGCCGGGGTGTCGTCGACCGGAGTTCCGACGCTCAGATCACAAATTCCCCCGGGATGTTCAGTGGCACGCGCCTTGGCGGGTGCCAGCTGATCCCAGGGGAATTCGGGCAGGTCAAGAGGGCGAGGAAGGATCGTTGTCATACCCCTACCCTATCGACTGTCAGAGATTTTCGGCCTTCCATTCCTCATTCTGAGGCGGCAGCGCGGCGATCATCGGATCGTCGAAGTCCTGGACGCCGGTCTTCTGGGCGCCACCGGGGCTGCCCAGATCGTTGAAGAAGTCGACGTTGGCGCGCAGGTAGTCGGACCACTCGGAGGGCAGGTCGTCCTCGTAGAAGATGGCCTCGGTCGGGCACACGGGCTCGCATGCACCGCAGTCCACGCACTCCTCGGGATGGATGTAGAGCGAACGGGCACCCTCGTAGATGCAGTCGACGGGGCACTCGTCCACGCATGCGCGATCCTTGACGTCCACGCAGGGCTGCGCGATGACGTAGGTCATGAGACGTTCCTCCTGGTCAGTTCTAAAGACTCGTTGGTTCTATTATTCACGTATGAGTAGCCCCGAGTCACCCCGCGTCCCCGACAGCGCTGCAAGCGGCGAGAATACGCCGATTCAGCACACCGAGACCGAAGGGGCGCGCGAGGAATTTTCCACACGCGCGACTGGCGCAATTCCCCAGCTGCCGTGGATGAGCTTCGCGGTCGGCGAGAGGATCGTCATCCGCTACCGTCTGGCAGACGGCCTGCACGACGCTCTGGGAGAGGCGCTCGAGGTGGCCCCCACGCACGTCACGGTCGCGACGAGGCGTGGGCCGGTTCGCGTGGATGCCCGCACGATGGTGACGGGCAAGCGCGTACCTCCCCCGCCCACCATCTAGCGAGCAGGGAAGCAGGCGCGGTTCAGCGGTTGGCACGGCGCTCGCGAGCGGCGATCTTGAAACGCTCCTGGGCGTCCAGGACGACCTTGCGCACGCGCACGGCCTCGGGCGTGACCTCGACGCACTCGTCGTTGGCCGCGAACTCGAGGGACTCCTCGAGGGTCAGCTTACGCGAGGGGGTCAGCGACTCGTACACGTCGGCGGTCGCACTACGCGTGTTCGTCTGCTTCTTCTCGCGGCAGATGTTCACGTCCATGTCCTCGCCGCGCGGGTTTTCGCCCACAACCTGGCCCTCGTAGACCTCGGAGGAGGGCTCGACGATGAAGGAGCCACGCTCCTGCAGGTTCGTCATCGCGTACGGGGTGGCTTGGCCAGCGCGGTCAGCGACGAGGGAGCCGGTGAGGCGCTGCTCGATGGAGCCCTGCCAGGGGGCGTACCCCTCGGAGATGGACGAGGCGATGCCGGTACCGCGCGTTTCGGTGAGGAACCGCGTACGGAAGCCGATGAGGCCTCGGGCGGGAACCACGAACTCAAGGCGGATCCAGCCCGAACCGTGGTTCGCCATGGTCTCCATGCGGCCCTTGCGGGCGGCCATGAGCTGCGTGACGGCGCCCAGGTACTCCTCGGGGATGTCGATCGTCATGCGCTCCATGGGCTCGCTGAGCACGCCGTCGATCTCCTTGGTGACAACCTGCGGCTTGCCGACGGTGAGCTCAAAGCCCTCGCGGCGCATCTGCTCCACCAGGATCGCCAGGGCGAGCTCGCCACGGCCCTGGACCTCCCAGGCGTCGGGGCGCTCGGTGGGCAGAACCTTCAGGGACACGTTGCCGATGAGCTCGCGGTCGAGGCGGTCCTTAACCTGGCGGGCCGTGACCTTAGCGCCCTTGACGCGGCCGGCCATGGGCGAAGTGTTGATGCCGATGGTCATGGAGATGGCCGGGTCGTCCACCGTGATGAGCGGCAGGGGACGCGGATCCTCGAGGTCGACGAGGGACTCGCCGATCATGATGTCTTCGATGCCGGCGACGGCAACGATATCGCCGGGGGCGGCGGAGTCGGTGGACACGCGCTCGAGGCCCTCGGTGGCCAGCAGCTCGGAGATGTGGACGCGCTGGATGGTGCCGTCGTGGCGCGCCAGGCCCACGTCAGCGCCCTTCTTCAGGGTGCCGTTGTGGATGCGTAGCAGAGCGAGACGGCCCAGGAACGGGGAGGCGTCCAGGTTGGTGACGTGGGCCTGCAGCGGCATGTCCTCGTCGTAGGTGGGGCCGGGGATACGGTTCAGGATGGTCTCGAACAGGGGCTCGAGGTTCTCGGTGGGCAGCTGGCCGTCACCGGGGTTTTCCAGCGAGCACTTGCCGGCCTTAGCGGAGGCGTAGACGACGGGGACGTCCATGAGGGAGTCGACGTCGATGTCGATACCTTCGTTCATGAGGTCCTCGCCCAGCGACAGGAGCAGGTCGGTCGTCTCCGAGACGACCTCTTCGATACGCGAGTCGGGACGGTCTACCTTGTTGACGACGACGATGACGGGCAGGTGGGCCTGGAGGGCCTTACGCAGCACGAAGCGGGTCTGCGGGAGCGGGCCCTCGGAAGCATCGACCATGAGGACGACGCCGTCGACCATCGACAGGCCTCGCTCGACCTCACCACCGAAGTCGGCGTGGCCGGGGGTGTCGATAACGTTAATGATGACGCCATCCTTGAGACCCAGGGCCTGTGCGGCGGGGCCGGTGTAGTGGACGGCGGTGTTCTTGGCGAGAATGGTGATGCCCTTCTCGCGCTCAAGGTCGCCGGAGTCCATGACGCGCTCGCCGGTCTTCTCGACCGTGTCACGCTCGGAGAACGCTCCGGACTGCCAGAGCATTGCGTCAACCAGCGTGGTCTTGCCATGATCGACGTGCGCGACGATGGCGACATTTCGCAGGTCGGGACGCGTAGACATATGTGGACTCCTCAAATGTGGATACAGATTTATGCGTGTGAGGGGGCATGGAAGCCGCAGATACAACCGGTTCGAACCGATTTCACGCACATACGCCTCTAAGAATATCGGCTGAACGAGGGGCAACACGATCCCCATGTTGCGAATTCCACCACGTCGTGGACACGTGGCGGCGATGTGAGGCACCATCGGCCCGTCTATTTGCTCGGTCACAAGCTATGGCGTTAACTGGCTTGTATGACTGACATCACCACGCTCAGCGCAGACGTTTCTAAAGCCTCGACCCTTGTCACCCTCTTCGGTGCGCACCTGTTGTCGTGGCATCCTGCGGGTCACCCGGATGTCCTGTGGCTGTCCTCCCGCGCGGTGTTGGATGGCACGAAGGCGATCCGCGGCGGCATCCCCCTGTGCCTGCCTTGGTTCGGCAGCCCCACCGACTCCCCGACGAGGCCCGGCCAGGGAGCGGGTGCCCACGGGTTCGCCCGCACGAGCCCCTGGACGCTGCTGGGAAGCACCCAACCCGCGAACGACGCCCCAGCCTCGTTCTCCTTCGAGCTGCACCACACGGGCGAGACCTCTGCCCTCTACCCACACTCCTTCTGCGCGCGCCTGGACATCACCGCCGGGGCTGAGCTGAACACCACCCTGACCCTCACGAACGAGGACGACCACCCCTTCGCTATCGAGGCCGCCCTGCACACCTACCTGCACGTCGGCGACGTCAACGACGTGACGGTAGAGGGCCTGGACGGAGAACGCTACTACGACAAGGTCCGCGAGCGCTACGCCACCCAGACCGGCGACGTGACTTTTATCGGCCCGACGGACCGAGTCTATACCTCCACCCAGCTGGTCCAGGTCGTCGATCCGAAGCTGGGCCGACGCATCATCGTCGACAAGAGCGGTTCGGGCTCCACGATCGTGTGGAACCCCTGGTCGCAGGGCGCGGCCACGATGAGCGACATCGGCGAGGGCGAGTGGCAGAACTTCGTGTGCGTGGAAACCGCGGCGGTGCGCGAACGCGCGCTGACGCTGTGGCCGGGGCACCCCCACATCATGACACAGACCCTTGCCGTGGAAACGCTGGACTGACCGACCCGCGGGTAGGATTGGCTCCAGCTACGACCAGAAAGGCCCTCATGGCTCTCACTTCCGCGATCGCGTCCGCGTACCTGTCTGTTTCCCGCTGGAAGCTGTCCACGCAACCCCTGCCGGACAAGGTCATCGTCATCGGCGCCCCGCATACCTCGAATTGGGACGGTGTCTTTATGGCGATTTCCATGTGGAAGTCTGGGCGCACCTTCTCGTTCCTCGTGAAGGATTCCGTCGTCAAGGCCCCGGTGCTCGGCTGGTTCGTGAAAAAGATTGGCGCGGTCGCCGTTGAGCGCAGCGCCTCGCACGGCTTGGTCGAGCAGGTTGCCCAGCGCATCCGCGAGGCAGACACCTTCACGCTGTGCATCACGCCCAAGGGCACGCGATCGCCGCGTGATTTCTGGAAGTCCGGCTTCTACCGCATCGCAATGGAGGCAGGCGTGCCGATCCAGCTGGGCTTCATCGACCGCAACACCCGCACGTTCGGCTGGGGCCCGACGTACCAGCTGACGGGCGACGTGCACGCCGACATGGAGGCCATCCGCGCGTTTTACGCCGACAAGGTGGGTATTCACCCTGAGAAGACATCTGTTCCGCGACTGCGCGCTGAGGACGAGGCCGAATGAGGCTCACGCGAGCGCTGCTCGGCACCGCTGGGGCTCTCGCACTGACGGCGGGCGGCGCTGCGGCGTATGCGGACGAGCCAACGCAGATTCGCCTCGTCGAGGTCTACGAGATGACGCCGGGCGTGAGCGCAACCCATGAGGTGACCCTGTCGACGGATCACGCATTGATCGGTGAGCAGTGCCAGTCGATGGGCACAGCCGCGCAGGCGACTTCCTCGCTGCTGGTGGATGTGGGCGGGGTCTTGGGATGCCGTTTCACCTGGAACCTCGAGGACGCGAGCGCCGAGGTCGTCTCGGTTGACGACGGTGGGGTCTTCCACTTCGAGTCGACGTCGGCCCGACTGCTGGAGGGTTTTTCCTCGCCCGAGGCGTCGGCCTCGATCGAGTCGGTGACCCTCATCGCTCACGATTCAGTTGTCGTCGAAGCCTCTGACGGCGGGGAGATTTCGGTTCCTTCGTCGTCCACGAAGAAGGATGCGAGCACTGTCGTGTGGCACGGCGTGACGGACAACGTGAGTGCGTCGGGCTCAGTTGCGCCGGGGGCCTCCGCGCCGGCGCCATCCCCCTCCCCCTCGTCGAGCACCAGCCCCGTATCTTCCTCTGAGCAGCGAGGTGGTAGCTCGGTTGGGCGTTCTTTGATGCCCGTCCTCGCAGTGACTGGGTCGGTGTTGGCCTTGGTGATCATCGGAGCGCTTGTGCGTGGCCGCGCCGCCTCGCAGCGGCGAGCAGCAGACGCTCAGTTCGATCACGATGCCTCGTTGAAGAATGCGCGCCGCGCTCAGTCGGGTGCGCGTCAGACCTCCGCGCTCCCCTACGCGCGCAGCGCGGCCATCTCGAAGGGCTCCGAGGCCCCCTCGAACGAAGAACGTTTCGCCCCGCCCGAGTGACCTCGTTCGTCTGTGACAACGACACGTGCCCCGACCTCTTTGCGAGGCCGGGGCACGTGTCGTTAGCCGATGTGGAAGTAGCGTTCGACGAGTTCTTCCACCGAAATTCGCGAGTCGGCCAGGTCGTCGCGCAGGTGCATGTCCCCGAGTGCAACCAAGTGAGACGCCCACGAATCAATGAGGCCGGCGGGGAACACGCCCTTCGCCTCGTAGTCCTCGCGCTGGGTGAGGAGCCTACCGGCGGCCTCGAAGCAGGAGCCGGGCAGCTGATCGAGGTCGGGGGTCTGCGAGGCGTCGCCGTCGACCTTGCGTTCGCGCGCGTAGTCGGCCATGCCCGGTTCGGTCAGCCCAATACGTGCCGCGACCGCGATACCGGCCAGCAGCAGGTGGACGGCCGCAGAACCGTCGGGGCTGCGCAGTTCGACCGTTTGCGAGTCATTCGGCAGCTCGTCGATGGGAGGCTCGGCGGGGTTCGCATCACGGAACATCGAGTCGTCAATGTTCTGCCATCCCAGGGGCACGCGCACGAGGACGGAGCGGTTACGGTCGCCCCAGCAAATCGCCGTGGGGGCCTCCTGATGCGGCACGAGGCGCAGGAAGGAGGTGGGGACCGTGTTGCCGAAGGCGGTCAGGGAAGCGGCATGCGACAGGTAACCGCCGATGACCTTCAGGGCCGTCTCCGTCAGGCCCGATCCCGTCGAGAACTGGTTGACACCGTCCTTGACGAGGCGGGTATGGAAGTGCATGCCCGAACCGGCCTGGCCAACCGCGATCTTCGGAGAGAAAGAGACGTGAATGCCGTAGGAGTGGGCAACCTCGCGCAGCACCCACTTGGCGAGCACCATCTGGTCGGCGGCATCCAGGGCGTCCACGGGCAGAAATTCGATCTCCTGCTGGACCATCTGACGACCGTCGGACACGAAGTTACCGACCTCCGAGTGGGCGTACTTGACCGAGCACCCCATGGACACCAGATGCAAGAGGGTCTCCGTGCGCACGCTCTCCCACTTCGAGAAGGGCCCCGATTCGTGGTAGCCGCGCTGCGGTTCGACAGGGAACAGGTCCTCCTCGTCGGAGAAGAGGTAGTACTCGAGTTCACCGAGGGCCTGCAGTTCACAACCCGTCTCCTCCTTCAGGGCGCGCTGGGCCTTGCGCAGAATCTCCTGCGGCGCCGAGGCCAGGGGCTTGCCGTCGACGTCGTAGAAGCCGCACAGGATATCCAGGGTCGGAATGTGCGAGAAGGGGTTGAGGAAGGACGTGGCCAGGCGGGGCACGACGTACAGGTCCGAGGAGGTTGCCTCAACGAAGGCGAAGAGTGACGAGCCGTCGACGCGCTCACCCAGCGTCAGCACACGATCCAAGTGCGCCTTGGACTGAATCGCGAAGTTCAGCGTCTTCAGGCGACCGTCCCCTCCGATATAGCGCAGGTTGAGCATCCTGATGCCGTTGTCCTCGATATAGCCGATGATGTCGGCTTTCGTAAATTCCTTCGCCGGCTTTCCGAGGGCAGCAACGAGGGGATTTGGACTGAGGGAAACGGTGTCGGTCGACAGCATGAAGCACTCCTCTTTGAGTATGACTGGATTCACATCAGCACGACCATTGTAGACCCATTCAACAAACCTGACAGTCGGGAGATAATCGCAACCTTTCAACAGTTCCGCAGATTGACGAACGAAAACATTCCACATCATTAGTGACACTTATTACACTTTTGTAGCCAAGTCCAAGGAGCCACCATGGAATTGCTCCTGACCGTCATGGCGCCCTACCGAGTCAACGTCTTGCACTGGCACCTCACCGACAACGCCGGGTGGCGTATGCACGTGCCCGGATACCCCATGCTGACAGCGATCGGCGGAAACATCCCACGACAGCCCAGCGACTGGTACGACACCGAGTGCGCTCCCGACCGAAAAGGTTCATGGCGCCTCACGCCAGCACACTCGACCCAAGGTTTCTACTCGAACGCCAACATTCACCACCTCGTCAACTTTGCGGCGGCGCGCGACATCCGCATCGTTCCGGATATTTCCATCCCCTCCCACGCTGGAGCCGCAATCCGCGCCTATCCCACCTGGGAAACCCCGCCCGCGTCAATAAGGCGCCCCATGGGGTCAACGAAACCCTCTGGCCCAGCGCCGCCTCTCTCAGCTTCGTCGAAGCGGCGTTCCATCACGCCTGCGCTCTCTTCCCCACTCCGACCATCCATATCGGAGGAGCATCAACCGACTGGTGGCCATGGCAATCCGACCTCTCGCTGATGCGCGCAGGCTTTACCTCCGGCGCAGCGATTGAGCGGCTCTTTGTCGACCGGGCACTGCGCGCCCTCCACTTTCACGGCAGGCGCGCGGCCGCCTGGGACTCCCTCACGAGGCCCTATCCGACTCCTCCACCGGGAACCACTCTCCTTGCCCACCGTCCCGGGAACACTGGCCGCCAGGCCGCCGAATCCTCTGGAGCGCCGTGGATCCTGGCGGACGCCGAGATTCTCACCCTCAGTCACCCTGGGCGAACCAGCAGCCCCCTCGAGCCCACCCACACCCTCTTCGACGACCCCACCCAGGCGTTGCGTGGGGAGCGACTGAAAGGAGTCGAGGCCGTGGCATGGTCCTCAACCATCACCACCCCAGACCTCCTCTTCTACTATCTCCTCCCCAGGCTCCTCGTCATCGCGGAAGCAGCGTGGCACGGGGAGGAGTCCCCGCCCTGGGACAAGCTGGCTCCCCTCATTGAACACGAGATGGCACACCTGCGGTGCACCATCCCCTACTGGAATCCACAGCGGCCACGATAAAGGGCCGCGCACCCGAGTCGAATGCGCGGCCCCGTGCCCCCTAGCGGGGCAGGATTCGGAGCAGGCATGAACCCGCCCCACTAGGACTATGAAGGTGCTACGACCAGGCTTTCAGGCGCTCAGCAAGCGCGCGCGCCGCAGCGTCCAAACGCTCGGCTTCCTGGACGTCCCCACCCCTGACCGCACGCCAGTAGGAAATTTTCGTCCGCAAGAACTCGCGACGCAGCTCAAGAATCTGCGCCTCTTCCCGCAAGCGCTCATCCTGCTGCTCCAGCAAGGTGATGAACTCGGAAATATCGCGCTCACCACCAAGGCCCGAGCGAACATACTCACGCATATCAGCAATCGACATGCCGGACGCCGACAGGCACGACACCCACGTCAACAGCTCAAGGTCGTCTTCCTGATAGATGCGGTGACCACTCGAAGGGTCACGCGCGATGGCGGGAATGACGCTCACATCCTCGTAGTAACGCAGGGTGGACGCGGGCAGCCCAACGAGCGCCGCTACCTCCTTGATGGAGTACGTGCGCCCGGAGCCAGTCCCTACCATGACTTCACCCTAAAAGACCTCAAGTCCTTGAAGTCAAGCGGAGGTGCGGGACGTGCATCACGCGCCGCGACCTGCACAAAGGCGCAATCGCTCATCTATCGCCACGCAGAGTTGAGAATCGGCAGAAAACGCCTGAGCGCACCCGCGTTAGAGCAGCTCCGCACGCCTCTGGAAAGCCCAGATCGGACAGGTCTCCTCACGCATATGCACATCGACGCGGTCAAGGAGTTCACAACCGCCATTAAGATAGAAACGCGCATTTTTTTCCGTCGAGGTCACGAAGCCGTAGGCCCGCCCACCGCGCTTCGCCACGAAATCCGGCAGGACCTTGGAGACCAGCCAACGCCCCACGCCGCGACCACGCATGCTCGCGTCAACGGAGAGCACCTCGAGATACCAGTCGAAATCGCCATTATCGATGGCGATCTGATCAGATCGGTCGGTCACGTCGAGAAAATCAGCCACGAGGTGCGGGGAGGCGTAGCGGAAGAGCTCATAGCCTCCACTGACGAAGTTACGCACCACGCCAACCTTGCGATCATGCATGAGCGCCGTTGCGACAACTTGCCCTTCATGCTCCACGACAAGTGCGTGACGTGCCCACTGATAGGAGGACGCGAGCATCCGATTAATCGCGGCCAGGCATTGTGGGTAACAGTCCGGCTGGTAGAGGTAGGGCTTGAGCATGATATGCAGCGGATAGTCAAGGAACCCCTCGGTGATAATGCGCGTCATTTCGGGAATATTGCCGCGTGTAGCGGGTCGACACTTCATGGGCCACCTCCTTCATCAACATGGGCACATGAGCAATCTACTATCAAAAACCTAACTGCAGGTAGACACCTGTCATCCTACGGGATAGACACCAATCTAGCCTTGTCAACGAGGCGCGTTTTTCTTTGTCACTCGGACTTCTTATATTTGACGATCGGTCAGGTAATCTTGCATGCGCTCCCCCTCGTTGCTTTGTATCCACGAACGGACGATAATCGAGTGGTTCATATCAGGAGGACTGCATGCGACTCTTTCGCGCCCTGTGCGCCACGCTCGGGGCACTACTCATCGTGTCGACGCTACCGTCGGGAGCCTACGCCGCCGACGGGCCGACACTGTCGGAGGTGTTCGTCCTGACCAAGGACGGCCAGCTCGTCGACACGCTGACCATCATTGATCCGTCCCGAACAATGAGTGAGTCGGCGTGCCAGCCCTACGCCGGTAAATCATCGGACCAGCATGTCGAGTTTGTGACGCGCGACGACGCAACCGTGTGCCACATGCAGCTCATGTACACGAATGCGGAGAATGAATCTGAGTTCTCCCTCGAGGACTCCGGCGAGTTCGTCATGACCGCTCACGCCGAGCGCACGCTCACCGAGTCTCGAAAGTTGTTCCACCCGGACTTGACGCTTAAGTCTTTGTCCCTGAGTGTCGAGGGAGAGGTACAGTCCGCCACCGCGGGAGCTTCCACGTCTGCAACGACGTACGAGGGCCGCACATTCTCCGTCACTTCCTGGACCGACACCGTCCCCCAAATGATCACCGTGAAAGGGTCTCTCACCCCTGGCGGCGACCCCAGTGCCGCGGCGACGACGAATGCACTGAAGGATCCATGGGGCGTGACCCCGATGCCTACCTCGGCCTCGGCGAGCTCGAGCGTAGCACCGACGGCGGACGCTGCCGCCGCACCCGAAGAATCCTCCGATCCTCCGATCGCTCTTCTCATCGGTCTCATCGTTGGCCTCGTCCTTCTCGTCATCGGCATCGTGGTTGTCGTCTACGTTGTGCGCGCCAAGCGTGGAAAGAAAGCGACATCCGGAACGCAGGCCGCCGCCCCGGCTTCGCATGTACACGGTCCCTCTCCTGCTCGTGGGAACGAGGGCGTGGAGCGCTACGCCCCTCCGACACCGATTGCGCCCGCCGCTACGTCCGCTCCTGCTCCGGCTCCCACCAAGCGTCCTTCGGCCTCCCTGAATCCTCCGCAGCCGACGCCGCATGACACCGGTTTCACGTGGGAGCACAAGTCGCGCCCGATGCCCACCGCTGCTCCCGTAGCTGCGACCCCGGAGGCTCCCAAGAGGCGACGCTCGCGCAAGGACCACAGGCCTGCGGTCTTCCCTGAGCGCCCCGCACAGCCGATGGCCGGCCAGCCGATGCCTGGCGCCGGCATGTCCAGCGGCCCCCTCCAGGTCCCGATGACCGGCGTTTCTCAGCGCAGCGCGGCCCCGGCCGCACCCCCTGCTTCCCCGCAGGCTCCTACCGTCGCGCCTACCCCGCCCACCACTCCGACACCCACGCCAGCGTCCCAGCCCGTCGTGGCGGTGCCGCAGGCCGTAGCATCGGCACCACAGCGAGAGACTCACACGGAGTCCGCCTCTGATTCCTCGCTTCATCGTCGTTCGCGCCAGGCCTCGGAGGCTCAGCAAGCGGCCGACGCTCAGCCGGTGTTCCCGAGCAGACGTTCACAGCGTCAGGTGGTCCGCGACGCGCATGTTCCTCAGCCTGTTCCGGCCCCCGAAGAAGCACCTGCAGCACAGCAGGTGCCGATTCCCGTGCCCATGCCTCCCGTTCCGCCCGTGCCGCCGCCTCCCGCGAGCGCCGTCGACGCTCCCGAGACGATGCTGATCCCGAAGGTCCGCCAGGCTGCTATTCCGGTGCCCGAGCCCGTCGTGGAACCCGAGCCGATCGTCGAACCGGAGCCCGTCGCGGTGGTCGAGCCTGAACCGATCGTCGAACCCGAGCCGGTCGCTGTGGTCGAGCCGGAACCCGTCGCGGTGGTTGAGCCCGAGCCGATCGTCGAACCGGAGCCCGTCGCGGTGGTTGAGCCCGAGCCGATCGTCGAACCCGAGCCGGTCGCTGTGGTCGAGCCGGAACCCGTCGCGGTGGTTGAGCCCGAGCCGATCGTCGAACCGGAGCCCGTCGCGGCGGCTGAGCCCGAGCCAATCGCGGAACCCGAACCGATCGTCGAACCCGAACCGATCGTCGCGCCGGACCCCGTCGTCGAGCCGGAGCCCGTCGCGGAACCCGCCCCGGCCTCGTCGATGTTGTTTATTGATGACGCGGAGATGCCGACCGCGCAGATTCGTCGTGTCCGCCGGGAGAGGCCCGCAGACTGGGGGACGCCCGAGCCGGCCGCGCCGGTGCAACAGCCCGAGCCCGCCCCTCAGGTGTCCACTCCCCAGATGACGCCGGCTCCGTTCGAGCAGAGTGCGCCCGCCATGCCTTCGGTCGTCGAACAGCCGCAGGCCCCCGCATCCCCGCAGATGCCTGCCGCCTTCCAGGCGCCGGCCGCTGCGACCCCCTTCCAGGAGGACTGGAACGCGGAAATCTCCCAGATGAAGGAAGCCCCGCGCGAGCAGGAAGGTGATAAGAAGTGCCGCAGGCTGTGGGGCTGGGGCAAGCGCCGCAAGAAGCGCAACGAGGCCGCCACCGCGCCCGAACCCGAGATCGATGAGCCGATCGAGTCCTCTCACGCGCCGATGATTTCAGTCGACGCGCAGGACGAGGATGACTGGAACGACTGGCAGAACTGGAACTCGCGCAGCTAACTGAGCGCCGGGGAGCGCCTATAGGCGGCTCTCGACCTTGGCAAACTCGACGTAGTGCGCGAGCTCCTCATCCAGATCATCCGGATTGTCTGCGCCATCGGACGTGGCCTCGGCCTCTACATCCGCTTCATCCTGTCCGTAGCGCTCCAACAGGAGGCGCTCTCGGTAGAGGTTGTCCGCTGTCACGCCGATGGTACGGATGAGGGACGCATTGAGGGCCATGCCGACGATAATGCCGATAATCGGCAGGATCTGCGCCATCTTCATGCCGACGAGACGCGCTCCCAGGGCCGCGAACAAGGAGTCCACGGACGCGGTCAGCGCATTGCTCCCGATGCTCTCCATCGATCCGCGTTTGGTGAGCTTACGTACCACCTTGTTGAACATGCGCATTGAGGTCTCCTTCTCGACGGCATGGTCACCAACCGTGCTACGCGGGGCGATCGCCTGGGATAAAACCATCGCGGAAAACAGCTTTTCAGCTGGGTCCTTCGTGTCATAGCCGTAGTACGCAGCCGTGTGGGACACGAGGCGCGCAGAGGAAGCCAAGAAAGTCGCGATATCGAGGCCGATCGCCCCCACGATCACGCCGATACCGGGTGCCGAAGCGATGCCCAGACCGAGGAGGGCAGCGACCGACCCTCCCGTCGCGAATACGCTGCTCACCGCTCCCTCCGTCACGGCAGCAACGGCGTATCCGACCTTCAGGTGGGGCCTGACCGATTGGATCTCGGCCAGGTTGAGGTTTCGGATGTCCTCGAGGCACTCGATGTCGTGGCCCGCCCGGCGATACGCCTTCACAATTCGCTTTCGCTGAACCGAGGATTCGGCAGCTGCTGTTGCCTGCTCGACGAGCGTCAGGACAGCCGATGAGGTCTTGTCCGCAATCGCGGCCCCGCCGGGCACCTTGCGCGCGAGGTCGGCCATCTTTTTCAAAGGGGTGAGCACGTACGAACGGATGCGCTGAGTGATGACGCGAGGACTGCGCGGGCTGATCTGAGCAGCCTTCCATTCTTGGATCGCATCCCACTGCGCACGATCGTCACCGGTCATGCGCTGACGTATGTCGTCAGCTTCGCTGTCCGCTTCTTCTAAACAATCCGGCATACCCCCAGCCTACACGGCCGACAATCGCAACTTCATGGAACCGCGGGAGCGAGACTGCCACTCCCCTACGGGCGGCTCTCGGCCTCGGCGATCTCCACGTAGCGCGCGATGTCTGCGCTCAGCTCCTGGGTATCGGCAGGCCTCACCAGGTCAGTGGAGGCACCGTCGCCAGGCTCCACGCGGCCGTAGCGTTCGGCGAGGAAGCGCTCGCGATACAGGTGATCGGCGGTCTCGCCGATGGTGCGCATCAGGGCGGCATTGAGCCCGGCACTCACGACGACGCCCGCGACGGGGACGATCTGCGCGAGCTTACGGGATGCCAGGCGCACGCCCATCGCACTGAAAAGGGAGTTCATCGCGCTCACGACCACGTTGCCGCCGAGGCCGTCGAGCGAACCGCGCCGGGCGAGGTCGCGCATCACCTTATTGAAGGCCAGCATCGTCGTCTGCTTCTCAACAACGAAATCGCGACCACTGCCCGTCGGATCGATCGCCTGTGAGAGCACCATCGTGGAGAAGAGTCGCTCAGTCGGGTCCTCCGAGTCGTAGCCGTAGTACGCGGCCGTGTGCGCAACGAGGCGGGTCGCGGCAGCCAGGAAGCTCGTGATATCAACGGCGATCGCCGAGGCCGTGACGCCCACTCCCGGGGCGGAAGCCACGCCCATGCCAAGCACTGCGGCAACGGAACCACCCGAGGCGAAGACGCCGCTCACCGCGCCCTCGGCGGCCGCGGTCGTCGAATAGGCCAGGCTCAGGCGGGGCTTGACGGTGAGAACGTCGTCGAGCGTCAGAGATCGGATGTCCTGCAGGGTCCGCACGTCAAAGCCCGCGGAACGATAGGCCTTGAGGATGCGCTTGCGGCGCACCGAGGCCTCGGATGCGGAGGCTGCCAGCTCGACGAGGCCGAGGGCAGCGGAGGACACGGTTCGGGTCAGCGCCTCGCCGCCGGGCACCTTGCGCGCGATGGACACCGCCTTACCCAGGGGCGCGAGGGCCGCCGAGCGGACGCGCTGGGAGATGACTCGGGGGCGGATCGGGCGCATCTGCCCGTCCTTCCACCGCTGGATTTCGTCCCAATGGGCGGCGTCGGACTCGCTCATGCGTGCACGCAGATCGTCAGACATGCTCTCCCCGTTTCTCTCGCGGTCGCTAACTCACCAACACTACACAGTGAGGGCCTCGTGCGAGGCTGTAGCGCCGCCGCGTCCCCTGTTATGCTTGTGACCTGGTAGTCAGATTCGGCCTCGATACGAAGGAGCTTCCGTGGAATCTCGTGAGTCGCTCATCAACCAGATCGCTCTTCTCCATGAGGAGAAGGAACACCAGAAGATCATCGCACTCATCGAGGGCCTGCCCCCGGCCGCGATGGACTACGAGCTGACGAGCCTGCTGGCGCGCGCCTACATCAATTACGCTCAGCCCTACATGGATTCTTTCCAGGAACACATCAAGCACGCTGTGGAGCTGCTGCGCAGCGTTGAGGCCGAGGGCATGGCAGACCCGCAGTGGTACTACCGCATCGGCACCGCCCTGTACTGGCAGGACGAGGAGGAAAGTGCCATGACGTACCTGGAGCAGTGCCTCGCGATGGACCCGACCCACGAGGACGCTCCACAGGTCATCGAGGAGTGCAAGCGCGCCCTCGAGCGTCGCACAGTCGTACGTCCCCTCGACATGCGTGCACTTATCGACTTCTTCGAGCGCAACGACTACAGGTACGACGTTGAGGACAATCGCCTGCGCACGGGCTTCACGAACGGCTACTACGTGTTCTCCGTGATCGACGACGGAGCGGACCTGAGCATGTGGGGCGGCATCCGCGAGGATGTGTCGATGGAGCTGCGCCCGCGCCTCATCCAGGCGTGCAACGACTGGAACGCGGCCACCAAGTGGCCCAAGGTCTACGTGGCGACGCTGGACGACGGCACGCAGCGCGTGTGCGCCGAGCAGTTCGTCTCGTCTCGCTACGGCATGACTGACGCGCAGGTGTCGATCAACATCGACCGTTTCATTTCCGCGTCCGAGTCCTTCTTCAAGGAGCAGATCGAGCGCATCCCCGCACTGGGTGGCGCGAGCGAGTAACGCTCGCACAGAAACGTTCCTCGGCCTCGTCTTTTCGGACGAGGCCGGGGTTCGTTATACGGTCACTGCCCGACGCGCTGCGCCAATGCTCTACGCATTGCTGCGGGGCACGTAGACGCTGAGGCCGCCGTCGCTGACCACGCCCGTGAGGGTCCCGTCATCCGCGACGAGCACGGACGGGTGGTCACCGATGATGCACTCCCACGCCTGGCCTGCGTGGCGCGTTCCCACGTAGAGGGTCTTCTCAGCGGCCATTCGATCGGAGAGGATGACGGCGCAGCCGGAGCCGGGGATCTCGTCCTTGCCTTCGCGGGCAAAGCCCACCACGTCGGGATGATCAAAAGCATTGTGCTGCGGGCCGACAGCCGCGCGGGCTCGGATACTCATGAGGACCGGCAGCTCACGCACGGCGGGCAGGTCGTCGGACTCGGGGGAACCCAGAAGGTCACCCCAGAACACGCAGGGAACCCCGGCCTCGTTGAAGAGGATGAGGGCGTAGGCGGCCGCCTTGAACCAGGGGGCGACCGTGGAGGCCAGGGACTGGCCGGGCTGCGTGTCGTGGTTTTCGACGAAGGTGACTGACTTGTCCGGATGGGAGGCAGTCAGCGTGTTCTCCCACAGGCGCGCCAGGTCCACGTTGCCATCCGAGACCGAGGCCTGGTGTAGGTGGTAGTGCAGCGGGACGTCGAAGAGCATGACGTTGGGGACCCGCTCCAGGTAGTCCTTAAGCTCGCGCACGTCGCCGCTCCAGTACTCACCAACGGCGGGTAGGCGGCGCCCCGTGGAGGCGCGCAGGTCCTCGAGCCAGCGCGCGTAGAAGTCCGATCCCACGTGCTTGACGGCGTCGAGGCGCAGCCCGTCCACGCCGGTCGTCTCGACGTACCACTTGCCCCAGCGGTCCAGCTCCTCGCTGACGCGGGGGTCGGTGACGTGCACGTCGCAGCCCATCAGATAGTCGAAGTTGCCGAACTCGGTGTCGACGGACTCGTTCCACTGCTTGCCTTCGAAGAGCCACAGTCCGTTGCGCTTCGTGGCTTCATCCCAGTCGATGCCGTGGAAGCACGTCCAGTCCCACGTGAAGTCCGAGTACGCGCCCGCGCGCCCCGGGAACGTGAAGTGGGTCCACGCCTCGATCGTCTCGGGCTCCCCGATGGCCTCGTGGCGGTTCTGGGGGTTGATCGGGGTGGCTCGCACGGTCTCGGTCGCATCGGCGCCCATGCGGTGGTTGAGGACGATGTCGGCGCACACGGCGATTCCCGCCTCGTGCAGGGCTTCGATGGCGGCCAGGTACTCGTCCTTCGTCCCGTACTTCGTGGGCACGGAGCTCCTCTGGTCGAACTCGCCAAGGTCGTACAGGTCGTAGACGCCGTAGCCGACGTCGTTGATACCCTCGTGGCCCTTGTAGGCGGGCGGCAGCCAAATGATGGTGACGCCCAGGTCCGCGATCGCCTGGGCGTGCTCGGCGAGGTAGCGCCAGTGGCTGGCGTCCGGCACCATGTCCCAGGCGAAAGCCTGCAGGATCAGCGGGCCCGCCTCCGTCATGGACGAGGCCAGGGCCGGTTCGATCGTCTCATTCACCCGCATATCGTGGCAGGTTTCCCCGCCCCCGGGCGCGCGAGAATGGGAAACAGTGGCGGGGTATACACGGTAACGAGGCCGGGGCTGGGTACCGCTGATGCGCGCGGTACGGCCCCGGCCTCGTCAGGCTACCCCTTGACGGCGCCGGAGACGAGACCGGCACTCATCCGGTTCTGCACAATCATGAACAGAATGAGGACGGGGATCGTGATGATCGTGGACGCGGCCATAACTCCACCCCAGTCGCTGCCACGCAAACCCTGTTGGAAGGACTGCAACCACAGCGGCAGAGTGACCGCACTGTCACGCGAGAGCACGATGAGGGCAAGCGTGTATTCGTTCCATGAGTGCAGGAAGGAGAACACGCTGGTCGCCACCAGGCCGGGGGCGAGCAGCGGCAACGTCACCCGCATGAAGGCGCCCACCCGAGAGCAACCATCGATCATTGCGGCCTGTTCAAGCTCCTCCGGGACGGCGTCCACGTACCCTCGCATCATCCAGGTAACAAAGGGCAGCACTCCGCCGACATAGAGGAGCGAGAGTCCAGCAACAGAGTTGAGGAGACTCCACGCGTCAAGCATCCTGTACTGGGAGATGAACAGCGCTTCGGCCGGGATCATCTGGACGACAAGAACAGCGACAATGAATGTGCGTTTACCCCTGAACTGGAAACGAGTGAGAGCCAACGCTGCCAACAGGGACAGGGTCGTTGTGGTGACAACAGTGATCAGTGCTGTCAGAAGCGACATCCCGAGTGCACGATGAAAAACCGGTGAGACCAAGACCGAGTGAAAGTGGTCAAACGTCAGCGGAGCAGGCACGAGCTTCGGGGGAGACGCCAATAAATTACGGTCTGTCTGGAGAGATGAGTTCACCATCCAGTAGACGGGCAGGAGCCAAACCAGGGCGCATAGGGTCAAGGTGACATTGACCAATACAACACCGATACGGGCACGGCCGCTGCGTCGACGTGGCATGGCTGTGCGAGGCGAAGCTGTCACGGTCATACACGATCCCCCTTCGTGAAGAGCATATGAATGTATCGAGAGGTGATCACGAGAGTGATGAGAAGGACGATAGTTGCCAGGGCGGAGGCAACTCCGTAGTTGCCCTGCGAAATACCGACCTTGTAGATATAAGTGCCCAGCAGGTTCGTTTCATCGGAAATCGATCCGGACTGTTGAAGCACGTAGATCTGCGTGAACACGCGCAGATCCCATATGACCTGAAGAACGCCGATGAGTGCGATAACAGGTGACACCGACGGGAATACGACGTAGCGCAAACGCTGCCAATAGGACGCGCCATCGATCTGCGCTGCCTCGATGAGGGCCTCATCAATCTGTGTCATAGCCGCGTAGATTGAGATCGTGGCCAACGGCATGGATGCCCACACAATGATGGCCGAAGCAATAAGGAAGAACGTCCAGTAGCTCTGCGCAAGCCAGGCGGTCTGCGAGGCTTCTTCGAATCCGAGGACCGCGAGAACGTAGTTGAGCAGTCCGAAGTTCTTGTTGACGAGCCATTGCCACACTGTCAGTGTGGCCAGGAGCGGCATCGCCCAGACAATGACGAGCACCGCGTTCATCAAGGTGCGCACAGGAGCGGATGCAGCCTTCATCATGAGAGCAAAGGCGATCGCCAGAGTCATCGTCCACCCGGCGGTCCACAGACAAAATGCAAGAGATTTCGCTGTGACTGTCCAGAAGTAGCTGTCGGTGAGAATCGAGGTGTAGTTGTCGAAGCCGACCCACTCCGGAGGGGCTCCAAACTGCTGTTTGAGGCCGAACTTTTGGAACGACATAACGAACTGGCGCAGCATCGGATAGCCGAGGACGACCAGGACGACGACTGTCGCCGGCGCAAGCAGCAAGTACGGGATGGCACGCCTGCTCGCTCGGCGCGAAGACGCCGAGCGAGCAGGCGAGGCGGTTGCAGCGCTCATCACTGCTCGGAGTTCAAAGCTTCAGTGAGCTTCTTGGAGAAGTCACTGGCGGTCGAGCGCACATCAGCCCCTTGTGCGATAGCCATGAAGAAATCACGCAGCCCGTTGTCACCTGCGACGGCACCCCACTGCGGCGTGTTGGGCGTGAGCTTGGAGTTCTCGACGATAGTCGGTGCAATCTCAGCGAAGGCTCCCGTCTGCGAACTCGCATAGGCTGAGTTGCCTGGCGTCCATCCAGCCTTGGCGATTGACTCCTGGAAATCCTTCGAGTAGATGATCTCGAGAGCCTTAGCTGCCAGCTCAGGGTTGTGGGCCTTAGCAGCCATCGAAATGGAGGATCCGCCAGCGAATGTCTGGCCGACGGTTCCGGCTGTCGTGCTCGGAATCGGCATGACACCAACCTTGCCTTCATCCCAGAGGGACTTGTCGATCTTCTCCCCGACGTTGCCGGTACCAACCATGAACGCGACCTTGTTCTCGTTGAAGAACTTCTCAAAGCTCTTCTGGGATGCCTGGTCGGCGAGCGCGTAGGCAGTTCCCTCCTTGAAGATCTTTTGGACACGGGTCAAGGAAGCGATGGAAGCATCATTGTTGATGAGGGCAGTCCACTTACCATTGTCCATCTTCGCGTAGTCACCGCCGCCGGCAAACATAAGGGATTCAACACCGTGGATATCGACTGCAGCCAGGTACATTCCGGAGAATCCGTCGACGTTATCGGGGTTGGCCTTTCCAATGTCGATGGCTGCCTGCGCGAGCTCATCGAGCGTGGTCGGGACACTGATCCCTGCCTTTTCGAGCAGGTCCTTGCGGTAGTAGACGCCACGGGCTCCTGCGTAGAGCGGCAGAGCATATTTGTGCCCCTCCCAGGTTCCGGCATCGACGAAGCTAGGAATGAGTTTGGATCCACCTAGGGTCTCGTACTGGCCATCGAGCGGCGCAAAGGCTCCGACGGAAGCGAAGAGAGCAGTTTGCGTGTTTCCGGTTTCAACCAGATCAGGGCTTTCAGCGTCCGAGGCGAGAGAGGTCTGCAGCTTGTTGACAATGCCATCCCAGGGCTGGATCTCGACGGTGAGCGTATTGCCGGGATTGTTGGCAGCAAAGGTGTCTTCCAGGTACTTCACCGCATCGTCTGGGATTGATCCTTCCATGAACCAGACGCGCACGTTCTGCCCGGTTGTTGCAGCAGAGCTGGTTGTTCCTGATTCCTTGGAGCTATCAGAGGCGGAACCGCAGGCGCTCAGGCCTAGGGCGCAGGCCCCTGCGAGTCCCATCGCGGCCATCTTGGCCAGTGTTGAGTGAGACATGAGTTTTCCTCTCGAGTGAGTACGCGACACTGCGTAGCAGTGATTAGAATCTCACACACAAAGCTCTGTGTCAACTATCGTGACAGTTACCCCACGCAACCTCACACTGATTCACCAGCTCGACACACACTTCATCCATCGAGAGCAAAACACCCAGCCCCGCAACCGCAACATCAGTCGGAACAGCCGCACGCACACTCAACCCCCGGACACTCAGAGGCAAGGAACGGCTTAAGAGAGCACGCTCAACAGGCCCAGCCAGAACCTCCCCCATGCCATCAATGAGGCCACCAATGACAACCTCCTCTGGATTCATCAGGTGCAACGCAGATACGAGCGCTTCACTCAGCTCATCAGCAAGACTCCAGACAATCGACTGAGCAACACGATCTCCCGAGCGGACACGAGCAGCAAGGGTCGAAGCATCAGCACCCTCTCCCCAGACAACAGAAGCACGCTCATTGACCGCCCGGATGCCGACGTACTGCATGAGACAACCCCGAGCCCCACATTCGCAGGGCTTGCCATGCGGATCAATACTCACATGCCCGAGCTCACCCGCCCCGCCGCGCGCACCGCGCACACTCACACCATCGACGATCTGAGCACAGCCAATCCCATATGCAAGATGCACATAAAGCTGGGATCCAACCCGGCACCCCCCAGCCTCATACTGCGCATACCCACTCGTGCGCACTTCATTATCAACGATGACCTCACACCCGAGAGCATCACGAAAATACTCTTTCGGATTAGTCCCACCCCATAGCCGAGAGGCGGCAGAGGTAACCACCTCACCACTCCGACTATCGATCTGAGCATTGACGGCAACATACGCTGCAAGCACCCGGCGACCACTCTCCCCGAGAGCCTCCCGAACGCAAGCCAACGCCGCTTCCATGCGCGCACGCCCCGGAGTGGCCGGGTCAATAGCAAGACGGGAGGTGTGTACGGGCGTCCGATCAGCACGAGTTAGAAGAACGAGCGTGGAGGCCGCCCGAAAAATGACGGAGAGAAGAAAACCGACGGACTCACTGATACCGACATCCGCCTTGAGCCCCTCCCCACTGCACAGGACACCACAGGCGACTCCATCAGCAACGACGTTTGTCGTCGTCGTCCTCGTAACAGACAGGGAACGCGCGAGCTCAGCGCGATGCATAGGCCCACGCTCAACAAGCTCGGCGATCACGTGTCGACGATTGTTACCTTTCATGACACTCCCTCACAGATTTCTGTTACTCTACGTGACAGAATACTATGCTGAAGCGGAGGCAACGTGGCCATCATCAGTTTTCCTTCTAGAGATACCGTCGTGCCCGAGGGGGACTCCCAGATCCCCCATGATCGCTCCCTCAAGCCCACGTACGCCTGGCGCGGTCTCCTTATCGACTCGTCACGCACATTCTGGCACACCGACACGATGCGTACGGTCATCTCATTAATGGCTCGCTACGGGTTGAACACCTTGCACTGGCACCTGACAGACGACGCAGGTTGGAGGTTTCCGCTTCCTGAATACCCAGCACTCACAACAACCGGGGCAACAATGCCACGTGAGCCCTACTCCTGGTACGACAACGTCGACGCGGACCGACGTCAGGAGACCTGGCAAGCTGCATCCACCAACTCCACGCGCGGATTCTACAGCGCGGAGGATATCCGAAGCTTGGTTTCCTTTGCGCACGAGCGCGGCATCACGATTGTCCCTGAGGTTGACATCCCCGGACACATGGCAGCTGCAATCTACGCATACCCGGAGCTCGGGTGCCCACGCTTGGCGGGCTGCAGGCCGCGCACACGTCAGTGGCGCAACGACATGCTGTGGCCTTCACAGGAGAGCTTCCGCTTCGTTGAGGCCGCGTTGAGCCGGGTATGCGAGCTCTTTGATTCGCCCGTTATCCATGTCGGAGGCGACGAGTGCCGCTGGGAGGAATGGGAGGCCGACGAGGCTCTCATGGAACGCATGCATGACCAGGATGTCACAAACGGAGCCGACATTCAGAGGCTGTTCCTCTCCCACTGTGCAGCTGTTCTCGCCACGTTTGGTAGGAGGCTTGCCGGATGGGACGAGATCGTCGGGATGGCAGGAAAAGACTTGCCAACTGACGCCCTCGTACTCGGGTGGCGCGAGAACGGTCTGGGGGCACGTGATGCTCGTGCGAGCGGCAGACAATGGGTGCAATGCGATGCCGATCTCCTCTATCTCAATCGCTTGGCTGGGGCGATCGAAGAGGAACCGACGGGCATGAACGGAATCATCACACCACAGCGGATCAGCGAAGAGCTGCCTTCTCTGCTCAACGGTGAACGTCTCATCGGTGTACAGGCAGCCGCATGGAGCGAGTTTCTCACGACTCCGGATCTCCTCTTCTACCATTTATTCCCCCGACTCCTCATCGTCGCGGAAGTTGCTTGGCACGGTGAAGCGGCACTCCCCTGGTCGGAGATCACCCCACTAGTCGAGGAAGAGATCATGACGCTACAGTCCGCAGGTATACCCTGCCGCCCCCTCACATAACGAGGCCGGGGCTGGGTACCGCTGATGCGCGCGGTACGGCCCCGGCCTCGTCGGTGGTGCGTTACTTGCGGCGCCCGAAGAGCCCCTTGACACCATCCGCGATGCCGGAGGCGCCGTCGGCGATACCCGAGGCCGCGCTCTTGGCACCGACCATCACGACCTTCGCTTTGCCGCGCAGGCCCTTCTTGATAGTTGTCGCCGTCTCAGGTGTTTGTCCCTGCCTGGTCGCGCCGAGGCGATGCCGGTCCCACTCGTCGACGTCGACGCCGGGGGGCGGGATCTCGCGCAGGTGCTCTTTGAGGAGCGCGGACTGGGACTGGAGCGCCATGAAGGTCAGGCCACTCGATACGAATCCGCCGATGACGGGGACGATCTTCGAGAATCCCTTGGCGGCTGTGCTCTTCGTGATGTTGATGCCGATGAGGCGCAGGCTGTGCTTGACGACCGGGTACCAGGTGATGCTCATAAGGGCACGCTTGGTCGCGTGATTCCGGTATGCGGTCTTGGCGGCCACGCGCGCAAACGCCGTCAGGGACTGGGCGGCGCCCCCGACCCCCAGCATGACGCCGAAAAACACGGCGAGCACGCCGAGCGTGTCATCGTCAGCGTCTCGGCCGTCCGGGAGGAGATCTCCCCAGCCGTACAGGTAGGCGAGCTTTTGCATGATCCTCAGCGCGTGCACGTAGTACTGCATCAGGTCCGCGGGGATCGTACCGAGCATCGCGAAGCCACCGGGGATACCCGCGACGAAGGAGATGGCCGCCGACTTGTTCGTCTCGTAGGAGATCGCTTCCTCTGCAAGCCTGTCGATCTCGGTCAGGGAGACTCCGGCGAGCAACGGGTTCGAGTCGATTGCGCGCTGGATTGCGTCGTCACCCATGTGGAGTTTGCGCAGCTCCTGGTGCAGGAACTCCTCGCGGTTGACGCGCACGCCGGGCACGCGCACGACCTTCGCCAGGAACTCGAGCGCTCGCTGTTCCGGCTCGGATTGCTGCCCTGTGGCAACTCCAGCCGTCTGGCTGTTGTGGGCACGGGCGTTCATCATGTCGGGCATCGAGCTCCTCCTCGTCTGACGGCGCGCGGACAGCGCGCATCCGGTCCCACTCTAGCGAGCGACGCCCACTCAGCGCAGGCCTCACGAGGCCGGGGCTGAGTTCTGCTCCCACGTACCTCCCGTTCCGGGCATAGGCTGGTCTCATGTGGATCCTCGCTGCCTGCTTGTCAGCCCTGTTCGCGGGGCTGACTGCCGTCCTCGCGAAGGCGGGCGTCGCCTCGACGAGTTCGACGGTCGCGACGGCGCTGCGCACGGTTGTCGTGGCCGCGGGGGCGTGGGGCATGGCGGCGCTGACCGGAGCGGCCTCCGGCGTTGCGTCTATCGATGGGACTTCTGCGCTGTTCCTGGTGCTGTCCGGGTTGGCGACGGGGGCCTCGTGGCTGTGCTACTTCGCGGCGTTGTCTCGAGGGGACGTGTCCCGCGTGGCGCCGATCGACAAGCTGTCGACGGTCCTCGCGATCATCCTCGCGCTCGTCCTGCTGGGCGAGCCGGTGAGTTTGTGGAGCGCGGGCGGGATTGTTGCGATCACGGCGGGAACGCTTCTGATGGTGGAACCCTCCGACCTGTCGGGCCTGCCACGTGCGCTGCGCGGGGGTGGCAGCTGGCTGACGTTCGCGCTCGCATCCGCGCTGTTCGCGGCTCTGACGTCGATCCTCGGGAAGGTCGGCATTTCGGGCGTTGATCCGACGCTGGGGACGGCGGTGCGCACGCTGGTGGTGCTGGCGATGGCGTGGGTGATCGTGTGCATGCAGGGACGCCTTGGCGAGGTCCGCTCGATTCCCGGTCGGGAGCTGGCGTTTATCGTCGCGTCGGGTGCGGCGACGTGCGCGTCGTGGCTGGCGTACTATCACGCACTGAAGGATGGGCCTGCATCGGTCGTGGTGCCCATCGATAAGCTATCGATCCTCGTGACCGTCGCCGTGTCGGCCGTGGCGTTTCACGAGCATTTCACACCGCGCTACCTGCTCGGCCTGGCCCTCATGTGTGCGGGGACGGCGGCCATGGTGGCGGCGTAGATTCGCATCTGCTCGACGTTCTAGTGGCCTTGTTTTTCTTCTGAGGTATCCGTGTTGTTGACGATGAGATGGCCGAGCGGGAACGGTCCGGTCGTCTCAGTGGTAGTGACCAAGCCGTTGATCGTCTGGGTGTCACCCGTGAAGGGGTTTGTGGCCGTGCCCGCCCATGTGGTGGTGAGTGTGATGGTGCGCGTGGCGGACGGGTAGGGCCCGTCCAGGAAAGACTTCCACCCGCTCGGCGCCTTGTAATAGTGACGAATCAGGGCGGGGTCGGTGTTTGGATCCATGCCCTCTTGCCAGGGCATCCCCGGCGAGGTCGTGGTCAGATCCGGGGTTCCATCTCCCCAGCTCCACGTGTAGCTTGTGGCCGTGAGGGTGATGGTGATGTTGTGACCCAGCAGCGTAACGGTGTGGGTCTGCGTGGGATGCGTGGCCGCGACGAGCGTGGGGATGTACTTGTTCGTGTACGAAACCCCTTCGGGCCGCTTATGAAGGCCCGCCCCGTCCGCATGAATCGTCGTCGCTGCGTAGTACAGGATCTCCCGCGTGGTTGGCAGCTGCCCCGCGTTATTACCATCCCCCTTCCGCGTAATGTGTGCGCACGCGAATGGGGCAGATTCGGTCCCATCCGGCAACGTCACTGTATGCATCGTGTGACCATCGCACTTATCGTCCTCCGCATAGGTCTGCGCCTCTGCGCTTGCATCAGCAGAATTCGACAAACGGACCGCGTCATCCACGTTGTTGATTTGAGATGCAGGGGGCGCTACTACGGGAGCAGCCTGACCTCCCCATTTTTCGTCAGCGCTTACTTTTACGTCACTATTCCCATCTGCTTCTGCCATCTGATCCCAGTCATGGGAAGCCCCATCCCAGTCATCTGCCGCTGCAGCAGACACCTGGCTCCAAACAACACAGATAGCTACAAGAAACACGAGTATTGAACGGCGACCAATACGTCTAGCCTTCATCGGCTTCTGCCCTTCCCTGCGTTTCAACCCAGCGGTTCTCTTGCCATGTCATGAACAGGGAAATCGTGGATTGGTATTCCTCATTACGTACTGTGATTCGCGTACCGGAGCACTTCGTCCCATCAACAGCAGTAACACTAAACTTCACCCCAATCGTGTTCGGCGGGACATCGGAACCATTAGCAGGAACGGGTTCAAGGAGAAGAACATGATCGATGGTGAGTGACTTACCGTAGGCCCAGCCATTGGAATAATCAGCATCGATCTTTTTGATCAAAGACTGAGCAAACCCACTCGCATCATCCGAGAGTGCCGCAATAGCAGCGGTATCTCCTGTATTCCAGGCGTAAGTTGCAACAGCTAGGTAGTGTTCGGCCGCTGCTTCGGCTCCGCGTTCGGTGTTCTCCTTGGCTGCCTCGGGTAGTTCGGGCTTGGTGTAGGTGTCTGCCGCGTACTGGGTTGGGCGCACGAGGACTCCGTCGGGGCCGATCTCGTAGCCGCCCGACATGGCCGGCTCACTGGACACTGTTGGCGCGGGCGCGGGATGCACGGTGGGTGTTGCGGCGGCGCTGGGGCGTTCGGTCCATGAACTCATGCCCGCGGCTAGCGTGTAGGCGGCAACAGATGCTACAGCCACTAACACGGTGAGGCCGATGCCGATTGCCCATGGGCGCAGCGCGGCCCGCCTGGCTGCGAGGGAGCGCTTCTTGTGGCGCGACGGCGGGGCGAGGAAGTCTTGCTCGTCTTCCTCGGTGATGTGTCGCTCGGATAGGGGTGGGACCTTCATGGTGTGTGTGCCTCCACGGTGAGGTGTCCTCCGGCGCGCCCCCACCCTTGGGAGCGCGTCCTTTCTCATCAGGGTACGCGCAGAACCGACACGAAACACTAAGAATGCTGCGCAACCATCACGCAAATCCTCCCACCCGCATTCCCAGAACCGCACGGATGTGCACACCCAACCCCGGCCTCGTCCATCGATCGCGCGGAGCGGTCACTCCCCGGGGAAATACTCCTCGACGATCCCATCCAACTGCACACGGATCTCCTCGAAGGGGCGGTCCAGGTCGAGCGTCGTCGCGCTGATGCGGTTGCCGCTCATGCGGTAGGTGGCGTCGGGCTGGATGTCCTCGTCGGTGGCGGCGTAGAGGAGCATGCCCGATACCTCATCGCTCTCCCCCGCTCGCTCGAACGCAATCTGCTTGTTCTTCACGTACGCGAAGATCTGGTACAGGTTCCCCGAGTGCACGGTCCTCTTGTCGAAGTTGCTCTGCATTGTGGACGCGTAGTACTTCGCGTCGATGATGAGCGCGCGGCCGCGAGCGCTCAGCGTGATGTCGCTGCGCATGGCGGGCAGGCCGTCCGAAACCCCGTCGTCGAGCGCCCAGTCGATGAAGGACGCGCTGGCGTTCAAACGGGGATGCTCCCTGCGGTAATACTCGAGGATGAACTTCTCATACAGACGGCTCATGCGCTGCTCGTCGAAGAAATCCATCATGCGCACGGTGCCGTCGCTCTGGGTTTGGAGGAGGCCCTTGACGACGAGCCAGCACACCGCCATCAGCATGCGGTAGGTGCGGTTGTTGCGGTCATAGCGCATGTTCCAGTCGACCGTGTGCAGGTCGATCTCGCGCACGTCCACGAAGAAGACCATGAGCTTCTTCAGGCTCTTCTTGCGGGCCCTAGTAATGTCCGAGCGCACGAGCAGCGCGACCGTCGCCTTGATGACGCGGTTCATCGTCGTGTCGACGCTGAACTCATCGTAGGAGCACACGAGCTGGCGACGCAGGATCGCCTGCGATTTCACGGACTCTGTGACCTCGATCTTGCCGCGCAGGGAGGAGCGCGCCTCGGTCCGGCTGACGTATTCCTGCCCGAGGCCTCGTTTGAGTTGCAGGGAGACGCCTCGCTCGAGGATGGCGGCGCACAGTTCGGCCGCGTTGTCGAAGTCCTCCGTGGCCACGGCGCGGTAGCCCTGCTCGCGCAGCGCCGAGAAGGCGTAGGCGAGCATGTGGAAGACGTTGCGGACGCGAATCACCGCAGCATCCTGCGCAGCCTGTCGCTCCACTCGCGGACCTTGCCGGGCTCGTCGAACCAGTATTCCTTGAGCATCGGGATGAGCTCGTAGTCCACGATTAAGGCCAGGGACGCGTCGGTGCAGGTCTCAGGTTTCATGTTGCAGAAGTAGCTGTGTCCGATGCAGAAGCCCTCACCGAGAGACTCATCCTCCGCGATCTCACGGTTGAGGGATTCCACCTCGCGTACCAGGGCCTCGAACCTCGGATTATCGAGGCCGGAGCAGTAGTCGCGGAAGCCGTCGGAGTCGAAGGCGGGGCACAGTTCAACGAAGGCGAAGCGGCGGCGCAGCGCGTAGTCGAGCATGGCGAGGCTGCGGTCCGCCGTGTTCATCATGCCGATGATGTGGACGTTAGCGGGAACGCTGAACAATTCGCGTGAGTAGAGGAGCTGGAGTTTGTTCTTCGGTCCGCGTTTATCGCTCTCGATGAGCATGAACAGCTCGCCAAAGATCTTGGAGAGGTTACCGCGGTTAATCTCGTCGATGATGAAGAAGTAGTCGTTCTCCTCGTCATCGGCGGCCTTCTTGCAAAAGGAATAGAACGCACCTTTGACAAGCTCGAACCCCGCGCCGGAGGGACGATACCCCTCGATGAAATCCTCGTAAGAGTAGCTCTGGTGGAACTGAACGAGCTTGACGCGCGAAACGTCTTTGACGCCCATCATCGAGTAGGCGAGGCGCTTGGCTGCATAGGTTTTACCGACGCCAGGTGCGCCCTGCAGGATGATGTTCTTCTTTGTTTTGAGTAGACCCACGATCGCGTCGTAGCGTTCCTCGGACATGTAGACCTCGTTGAGGAATAGCCCGGCGGAGTACTCCGGGAAGATTACTAGTGGTTCCTCACTCTCAACGTCGTCGTCACTGTCCTCGAAGAACGTCTCAATGCGAGAAAGGAGTTCAGGGTAGTCGGTGATCTCGGTGAGGGTCTTCATTGCCAGTCGTTCGTCGATTGGCCAGTTTCCTGCGGACGTCCAGCGGACCTCCCGACAGTTCGGGTAGTGGCCGCCCTCCGGATCATAGACGTAGTCACCCGCAACAATTCCTCGCCCGAGAATCTCTGAACGTCCCTTCTTCACGAAAACGACATCGCCCGGCTTCATCTCGTTCGCAAACTGCCACAGGGCGTGAATGTCGTTCTTCTGGGTACCGTTTTCGGGATAGGTCTGGAGCATCTGCGCCTTCAGATCTTCCTTATGTGCGTAGGCAGTCAGATCCCCTATCTCGCCCCATGCCAGTCCCATGATTCCGCGCGAGTAGAACTCGTCCCACATGCAGGCGCCCCGGCCGGGGGCGTAGAGCCAATAGCGCACGGTCTGCACACCATCGTCGCCGAGAGCCGTCGTCTGCATCATCAACTCCTTGAGAAGCACAGCCATGAGTACTGGCTATCCGTCGTCATGGCCACACCCTACCACCCGGGTGACAGGCGACACGATTTACGCACACGAGTCCCCAACAGCAAAGCCGGGCCACGCCCTCGCGCGACCCGGCCACTGCCTCGTCAGACTGAGGCGTTTAGGCGACTTCCACCGTCGTAAGCGGAACGCTTCCGCTCAACGTACCCCCCAGTGCATCTTCAGCACGGTCAAGCTCGTAGCGCATCTGCAGGTTCATCCAGACTCCCGGGGTTGTGCCGAAGTAGCGAGAGAGACGCATCGCAGTGTCGGCCGTAATGCCCCGCTTCCCATGGACAATTTCGTTGATACGACGGGGCGGAACACTGATAGCGACGGCGAGCTTGTACTGCGTAATTCCGAAGCCCTCAATGAAGTCCTCCATAAGAACTTCACCCGGGTGAATCGGAGCAATTTCAGTGGTAGTCAACGATCTCAACCCCTTCTGGACCACTACTGCGCGGGTTGTCACACATCACGACTGCCCTCACCACGAACGGCGCGGGTCTGCCCGAACAAGCGAACGCACGCGATTGCTCGACGTCTCCGTCTTCCATCACGTAGTCCTTGCCTTCCATGCGCCCCCACCGTCGGGGACGTGCCCTTGCCTTTGAGGATACGCTCAGAACCGACACGAAACACCAAGAATGCTGCGCAACCATCACGCAAATCCTCCCACCCACACCCCCACAACCGCACGGATGTGCACACCCAACCCCGGCCTCGTCGGAGATTTTTTCAGAGACGGTTCGCTACCTCGGGAACTGCGCCGGCCCAATCCCATCCAGCTGTGTGCGGATCTCATCGAAAGCCCGATCCAAATCCAGTGTTCACGCGGCTATCTGGTTGCCACTCGTGCGGTAGGTAAAGCCGGGCTGCCCTTTCTCGTCAGTAGCCGCATTGAGGAGGATTCCTAAGGCCTCGATACGCTCCCTAGCACGCCCAGGATGAGCACCGCACATCGCTTGGAAAAGCTGACGATCTTTCCAGCCGAGTCGCGAGGAAACGGCTTGGCCGATCGCTTCCTATCATAGGGGCGCATCTGCCTATCAGAAACAACGACTATCCCTGGCTGCGGTTTCGAGCGTGGAAACAACGCACCCGATGAAGAACCGCTCAGAGCGCTCAACAATCTCGGCGCCAGCAAAAGGAAAGCACACTACCTCAAGACAATTGAAGGCTCGCAAGTCTCTTGAAGACTATTCATTCTTCCCTCATCTCCCGGACGGCTCCCCGCGGGCTGACTGCAGCTCCAACGCGTTCAATTCATTGACCGACCAGTATTCCAGACGCGCAGGCGAGCGCCCCCATCCCCGTGCAGTGGGATGAGGGCGCTCACTCTTTGCCTCAGCAAGCTGTTAACAGCCGCCGCGGCTCAGCGATATCAAAGATCGCGACGGCGACGCTTCATCGCGATAAGAGCACCACCGGCCCCTACCAGCAAGGAAACGACAATGGCGACCACGACGACGTTCGAAGCGCCTGTCTTGGCCAGCGGCTTGGCGGGAAGCTTCGGCGTCGGCACCGGCGTGTACGTGTTCGTCGCCTTCACGGCAACCACCACGTCCTTGTCAGTGATGGTGACCTTACCGTCATTGGATAGCTCAGACGCAACCGTATAACCGTCGCGGTTTGCCGTCTGAGCGCGCTCACTCAGCGTGCATGCCGTGCCCGTAGGCACTCGCGGACCCTCCACGGTCGTGCCATCACCCGGAACGTCAAGGTGACCCTCGGTGCCATCCGCACACACGTAGTCGAAAACGAACGTGTCCTGCACGAAATAATCCTGACCGCCCACAACCGCCTTCGCGACTGAGAAGGAGCCACGATCACGCACGTAGGTGTTGGTGGCAGCAACCTTGACGGTAGCGCTGTCCGTCACGTTGAAGACCGCGGTACCGTTGTTCACACCGTTGGCAGAGCCGTCAACTGTGAGAACAGTGCTCAGGCTGGCACCATTGATCGTGGCATCACGTTCGGAGACGGAGCACGAACCGACGGGGACATCAGAGACAGCGTGGTTCTCGCCGCCCTTGATATCTACCGTTCCCTTCACCTGGGCGACGCCGGAGGTCGGCGTGCACGTGTAGTCGAAGGTGAAACGCGCGTCCTTGGCTAGTTCGGCTCCGTCACCGTCCACGGTCTTGGAGATCACGAAACCACCCTTGAGAGCCGTATAGGTGTTAGTCACCGTCACCTCAGGGTTCGGGGTCGCAGTCGCCACGGTTACCTGGCCTGCGGAGTATGCCGTGGCCACGGCGTATCCTGCGCGCTGCGCGGTGTCGGCGTTCTCCTTGATGGTGCAGGAAGTACCGAAGGGAAGGGAGGGGCTCTGGACCGCGGTGCCGTTACCCGTCAGCGTCAGGGTGCCAGCCTTTTGTTCCTCAGTGAGCGCCACCGAGCCGTGCGTGCACGCGTACTGCACGGTGAAGTTGTTGTCGGCACCAGTAAAGGCAGCGCCCTCAGTGACCTTCTTCACCGAGAAGGAACCCTTGTTGAGCGTGTAGGTGTTCGTGAAGTTGGCGGCGACCGTCGGTTCGCTAACCAGGCCGATCGTCACGTTCTGTGCGTCATGGCCCACTGGGTCGAGGGCGTAGCCGTCGATGCCGGCCCCTTCGGTATCTTCAGTAACCACACAGGTGGTGCCGACCGGGAACTTTTCAGGGCTGGACACGGGGGTCGAGTTACCCAAGACATCCGTGATCTGTCCCTTTTTCTCGGTCTTGTCCGGGAGGGTGCACGTGTACGTGAAGGAGTACTTTTTCGTGTCCGCCCCCTCGGCGCCGCTGGCTGTCTTGATCACCTGGAATCCATTGTCGGCAGCTCCGACGGTATTCAACAGGTCGACCTGCGTGGTCTTCTGGTCTTCGATCGTCAGGCTCGTGCCAGCACCGGCACCGATGGTGAACTTCGGGTCCTTCCACACGTAGCCCGCAGGCAGAGTGGGGTTGGCCGTCGAGGTGTCCTCACGCAGGTTGGTGATCGTCGTACCCATTGGGAACGGTGTAGCGAAGCTAGTCTCCTGGCCCCGCTTGACAACCATCGTGGCCGTGCCGGTGCGCTTGTCAGAATTGAGCGTGCTGCTCTGGTCTTCGTTCGTAGGCGGCGTCCATTTCGGGTAGTTGTCGACCGTGGTGCCCGCAGGAAGCTCATAGTCGAAGGTCACCTTGAAGCTGACGTCTGCATCTACGTGTTGGACATAGTCGGAGGCGATCGTCTTTATGACACTGAAGGTACCCTCACCTTGCCGCATCTCAACATCGACGGACCCCGCCACAGTGAAATTCGTAGTCTTCTTCCATCTAAACTTGGTTCCTTCAACCAAAATACTGTTGGTGTAGTCGGTTCCCGGAAGCGCCGTCCCACCGACGAAGAGAGTCTTGTAGGAGATTGAATAGTTCGTCTTTGCCCTGAAAGGGCCCTTGGCTACGATGGTAATCGGAGTCGTTCCATCGGCTGCCATCTGCTCGCACTCACCTGTGACCTCGAAGGTCCCCTGCGCACCGGTCGTTGCCCCAGCCTCCGGTCCTTTGTCCAGGAGGACCCATTGCGAGGGGTTTTCCTCAGATTCGATGGCAGTGAGGTGGATCGACGTCATCGGGCAAGTCATGCCCGCGCCGAGCGTATCCTTGAAGGTGATGGTCTGTTCCGTCTGGCCATCGAAGGTCACGCCGAGCGCTTTCATGAAGGTCGGCCCACCGAAGTTGAAGTACCAGTTCGTCTCAGTGTCCCCTTCCTTCATTACTCCGATGTAGCTCTTGTAGAACTGTATGTCCGGACGGTAGGAACTTGAGGACTTGGGGATACCGCCAGTCCCCGGGAGATCAACGTTGACGGTCTTGTCACCGTTGATGATGAAGGGCAGCTCTTCCTTGCTCGTGTGCGAAACGACACCGAGCTGAAACTTTCCGGTCCCTCGGATGTCCTTGTTTCCAGCCTGGACCAGCGGCGTGATCCCAGCGTCGAACGCGCAAGTCAGAGTGTCGCCTGCGACGGTACACTGACCCACCGTCTGATCGCCGTACTTCATGGGTACCGCAAAAGTCGAGTGGAACTTGAACTCCGCAGGCAAGCCGATTGCGAAGGAGTCACCCTCCTTCGGCGTTATTTTCGAGGCATCCCAGTTGAATGTGAGCAGCGTCAGGCCCTTCACGTAGAGCTCACCGCTCTGCTCCTCGTTGGCAGCATTCACCTTGGTCAGGCCCAGGTCGGTCACCTCGATCTGAGGGTTGACAGCGGCCACTGCTGGCGCTGCCAGCCCGTGGGCCACCATAGCCAGGGCCGCCAGGAGGGTGACGGCAACGCCGGTCAGCCTCGATCTCACTGCCTTCAGTAGCAGGCTGCTTGTCGATGTCTGCATGCTCGGACCTTCCACGTTGAAAATGGGATGAGAAAACGACGGATGAAGGACATGGCGAAAAGCCGAATCCTCACGGATATTTACCAAGAAATTCTACCGCACCTGTTGGGCACATTTCGAGATAGTTACAGTACAAGTGTGTGTGAGATCACGCAAACCTGCCCGCTTGAGCACCATTAGCCCCAAAGGCAGTAGGTCTTTGACCTGCCGTTTTACTGCTGCGGGCTCACAGACGTCCAGTTGGTGGGAATCTACGGCCGCCGGATCCCACGTTCCCGTCATCTTTATCACTGAAGGCGCGTCTGACCGTCAGGAAATACTTAAGTGCTGAACCGAAACTCCACCACGTCACTACTCCTCGACTTGGTGCATGTCTTGAATTTCCCAGCAAGCCTCGGCAGCACCCCGAATAAGAAGTACTGCTACATAAAAGACGGCATTACATCGCCTTGCGACAGTCTCAGCATCACAGCATGACTGCAACCGACTTGACAGAATGAAGCGCCGCCATTCTCAAAGGAACCTGCCCCTACCCCGCAACGATAGGTCAACACGCCACAGCAAGACATCCATCGACAGAGCGTGTGATATGACGTGCATAAATCTAACGACAATCCGAAAACAAGTCTTTTTGGAGAGGTACTACAATGTCAGATAACCCAAACACTGAACACTTACCCGATTCAGAAGCAAACGAGAATCCACTCGATATATCCGATGACCTGACGGACTTCACATCCACCTTTTGCTCTCCTGTCGAGGGTCTACCAATGGACCAAGGCGAGTATATTCGGATTGCAGCGGAATGGACTACCGAAGAAGCTCTTGACCATCTATTCCCCTCCATCGAACCAACCACCTTCGCCGAACTAGCCGAACATTTGAACTCAGAGAGCTCTTTCTGGATAAAAAGGAAAGATGAAGACGAGTGAGCAACAATCAACATGCTTTGACATAGTCTCAGAACAGCATAAGGCAGCATAAATATTCCAAAACTTCTCACCCACCACCCGTAAGTGAGTCTTCATAGTTGAGTGCGGGTGAGTGTCTGGTCCTGCGACAATGAGGATTTCGCATACCCGCTGCTTACTGCGCTCGCAGCTCGCACGCACGGTTCGTCAATCAAATTCGACAAGGCCGTTGATAGCTACGTCAGTCTTGACCGATATCCACATCTCCAATATTCACGCTTTGCCAATTAACAACGCCCAACGGTTCTCATAGCACTCATGGAATCTTTCTGGGTGAGAAACAGCCCACCCATACACAGAACAATTCACGTCCTTCCCTCAGACATTAAACCTGAATTCGACGACGTCTCCGTCTTCCATGACGTAGTCCTTGCCTTCCATGCGGACCTTGCCAGCGGCCTTTGCCGCGGCCATGGAGCCGGCCTCGACCAGGTCGTCGAAGGAGACGACCTCGGCCTTGATGAAGCCCTTCTCGAAGTCCGTGTGGATGACGCCGGCGGCCTTGGGGGCGGTGTCGCCCTTGTGGATCGTCCAGGCGCGCGCTTCCTTCTCACCGGCGGTGAGGTAGGTCTGCAGGCCGAGGGTGTCGAAGCCGACGCGGGCCAGCTTGTCCAGGCCGGACTCGTCCTGGCCGGATTCGGCGAGCATCTCGCGGGCGTCCTCGTCGTCCAGTTCGACCAGCTCAGCTTCGAACTGGGCGTCCAGGAAGATGGCTTCGGCAGGGGCGACGAGGGCGCGCAGTTCGTCCTTCATCTCCTCGTTGTCCATCTCGGCGGCGTCCATGTTGAACACAAAAATGAAGGGCTTGGAGGTCATGAGCTGGAAGGAACGCAGCGCGTCCTGGTCCAGCTTGGCGCCCTCGGGGCCGGACAGCAGCTCGCCGCGCTCCAGCAGCTCGAGAGCCTGGCGCGCGGTCTCGAGGACGATCGGCTCGGTCTTCTTGCCTCGCACCTCCTTCTCGAGGCGCGGGATCTGCTTCTCGATCGTCTGCATGTCGGCGAGGATCAGCTCGGTCTTGATGGTCTCGATGTCCGAGGCCGGGTCCACCTTGCCGTCGACGTGCACGACGTCGGGGTCGGAGAAGGCGCGCGTGACCTGGCAGATCGCGTCTGCCTCGCGGATGTTGGCGAGGAACTGGTTGCCCAGGCCCTCACCCTCGGAGGCGCCGCGCACGATGCCGGCGATGTCCACGAAGGACACGGTGGCGGGCAGGATGCGCTGGGAGCCGAAGATATCCGCGAGCTTGTTTAGGCGCGGGTCGGGCAGGGGAACGACGCCGACGTTGGGCTCGATGGTCGCGAACGGGTAGTTCGCGGCGAGCACAGTCGCGCGGGTCAGGGCGTTGAACAGGGTGGACTTGCCGACGTTGGGCAGTCCGGCGATACCGATAGTAAGAGACACGCCCCCATCCTATCGGAGCAGGCCCGGTGGTGTTGCCCTACTTCGTGTGGTTTGGCCCGGCGACGCGGGGCGCGTGAGGACGCGCGGGCGCCATGCCGGCCTTCTTGAGGTCGGCGCGCAGGTCGCGGGGCAGCGCGAAGGTCGTGGATTCGGTTTCGGTGCGGGCCACCTCGACGGTGGGGAATCCGCGCTCCTGTAGCCATTCGATGACCTCGCGTACGAGGATCTCGGGCACGGACGCGCCGGAGGTGAGGCCCACGGTGCGGGCACCCTCGAACCAGGATTCCTCAAGCTCGTCGGCCTTGTCGACGCGGTAGGCGGCGCCCGCCCCGGCCTCGAGCGCGACCTCGACGAGGCGCACAGAGTTCGAGGAGTTCGCCGAGCCGACAACGACCATGACGTCCACCTGGGGCGCAATGTGTTTGACCGCGCCCTGGCGGTTCTGGGTGGCGTAGCAGATGTCGTCCGACGGCGGGTCGATAAGCTGCGGGAAGCGCTGACGCAGACGGTCGACGGTCTCGCGGGTCTCGTCGACCGAGAGCGTGGTCTGGGAGATCCACACGACGCGCGAGGGGTCGCGCACGACGACGTTATCGACCTCATCGGGGGTGCCGACGACCTGGATGTGGTCGGGGGCCTCACCGAAGGTGCCCTCAACCTCCTCATGGCCCTGATGGCCCACCAGGATGATGTCGTAGTCTTCCTTCGCGAAGCGCACGGCCTCGCGGTGCACCTTGGTCACGAGCGGGCAGGTCGCGTCGATCGTGGCGAGGTGGCGGGTGGCGGCGGCCTCGTGGACGGCCGGGGAGACGCCGTGCGCGGAGAAGACGACGCGGGCACCCTCGGGCACCTCGTCGGTCTCCTGCACGAAGATCGCGCCGCGCTTGGTCAGCGACTCGACGACGAACTTGTTGTGGACGATCTCCTTGCGCACGTATACGGGCGCGCCGTAGAGCTCGAGGGCCTTTTCGACGACGTCGACGGCGCGGTCCACGCCGGCGCAGTATCCGCGGGGGGCGGCCAAGAGGATGCGGCCGCTGCCCTCACCGTGGGAGGAGGGCAGGGGGGTCTCGGCGCTGGCTCGCAGGTCGACGTTTTCATTCATGCGTCCACCCTAGCGCCCGCGGCCCGGGGCGTGCGCGCGCTCGTGGCAATCCCACACGCTCCTCATCGACGAGGCCGGGGCTGTCCACAGGCGTACGCTGCGGCAGCGCGGCGGGGACTTTCCTGTGGCATGCTGAGTGGCGTGACATTGCCTGATACTCATGCTGCGCCGCCTCCGGGCGGCTCCTCCCAGCCTCGTCCGCCCGCCGCGAAGGCGGCTGATACGACGCGGGATAATCCGTGGCCGCTGCGCAGGCTGACGGAGAACATCAAGGTGTACGTGGACCGCATGAGCCCCCTGTGGGTGGAGGGCCAGGTCGTCGAATACAAGGTGCGCCCGGGCGCGAAGATGCACTTTTTGACGCTGCGCGACTTGGAGACGGACACGTCGATGACGGTGACCGCGTGGGCGGGCGTCATGGATTCCACGCCCCTCACCGAGGGTGCGCACGTGGTGACGCGCGTGAAGCCGGTGTTCTGGGAGCGCTCGGGCCGCCTCAACCTGCAGGCCGCGGAGATTCACCTCCAGGGCGTGGGTGATCTGCTGGCCCAGATTGAGGCGCTGCGTGCCCGCCTGGCCGCCGAGGGGCTGTTTGCAGATGCACGCAAGAAACCGCTGCCGTTCCTGCCGCGCACGATCGGCCTGATCTGCGGGCGTAACGCGAAGGCGAAGGACGACGTGGTCGTGAACGCGTCGGACCGCTGGCCATCCGCCCGCTTCGAGATCCGCGAGGTCGCCGTGCAGGGCGATCACTGCGTACCCGAGGTGGGCCGCGCCCTCCTCGAACTGGACGCCATGGACGACGTGGACGTCATCGTCATCGCGCGCGGCGGCGGCGCGGTCGAAGACCTTCTCCCCTTCTCCGACGAGCGCCTCGTGCGCGCCGTCGCGGACGCCCGCACGTCCATCGTCTCCGCGATCGGCCACGAGGGGGATTCTCCCCTGCTGGACCTGGTCGCCGACTACCGGGCCTCGACCCCGACGGATGCGGCTCGCCGCATCGTTCCGGACCGTGCCCGCGAGCGCGACGGCATCTCTCAGGCGCTGACCCGCATGCGTGGGGCGCTGGGCGCGCGCCTGGCGACAGAGCGCTCGAACCTGACGCTCATCGCGTCACGCCCGGTGCTCCAAGGCCCGGAGGCGATCGTCGAGGGGCACCGTGTAGCCCTCACGCAGCGGGTCACGGCGATGCGATCGGCGATCGAGCGTCGGCTCGCCTCGGAGCGCCAGCAGCTGACTCGCTCGCGCGCGACCCTGACGGCCCTGTCTCCGCAGGCGACGCTGGACCGCGGCTACGCGCTGCTGAAGACTCCCTCCGGCGCGCTCATCACCTCTTCGGCGCAGATCAAGAAGGGCGACCTCATCGAAGGCATCCTCGCGTCGGGCCGCATGGTCGCCCAGGTCGTGGGTGCCACCAACCCCACTCCTCCCGTGGACGCGCCCAACACAGGCGCCTGACACTCAGCGTCCCGGCCTCGTCCCCGAACCTCTCACCCAAAGGAACACTCACATGACCACGAACGACCAGCTCCCCGATCCCCAGTCCCTCGGCTACGAGGAGGCGCGCGACGAGCTCGTGCGCATCGTCCAGACCCTCGAGGGCGGGCAGGCCCCGCTCGAGGACACTCTCATGATGTGGGAACGCGGCGAGGCCCTGGCCGCCCGCTGTTCCCAGATCCTGGACGGCGCCCAGGCTCTTCTTTCTGAGCGCACCACCACGCCCTCCCCCGAAGCGCGCTAATGTACATTCTGTAGATCCGCTCACACGCAGGTGAGGAGACGCCATGACGGTGCAATCTGGCCCCCACATTCTCGCGATCGGCGAGGCGCTCATCGACGTCGTCATCACGTACGAGCAACCCGACTTCCCCGTTGAGATCCCCGGCGGCTCTCCCGCGAACGTCGCCCTAACGCTGGGGCGTCTGGACCGGCCGGTGGCGCTGGCGACCTGGATCGGTCTGGACGAGCGCGGCCGTCTCATCGACTTCCACATGTACGATTCCGGCGTGCACGTCACCGGGGCCTCGCGCGGTGCCTCGCACACGTCGACGGCGCTGGCACGCCTGGACGAGTCGGGGGCCGCCTCCTACACCTTCGACCTGGAGTGGGCGCCGGCTCCTCCAATCACCGTTCCGCCTACCGCGCAGATCATCGAGGCCGGCTCGATTTCGGCGGTCATCGAGCCGGGCGCCTCCGCGGTCCTCGACGCGCTGACCCGCGGCCGCGAGCACGCGCTCGTGTGCTTCGACCCGAACGCGCGCCCCTCGATCATGGGCGAGCCCGCGGCGGCGCTCGCTTCCCTCGAGCGTTTTATCGCCCTGGCTGACGTCGTCAAGGTCTCCGACGAGGACATCGACTGGCTGACCGGCGGCGCGCCCATCGACGAGGTCGTGGATCGTTGGCTCGGCATGGGCGTCTCGCTCGTGGTCGTCACGCGCGGCAAGTACGGGAGCGAGGTCGCCATGGCCTCGGGCCTGCGCTTCACGAAGACCCCGAGCGACGTCGAGGTCGTCGACACGGTCGGCGCGGGCGACTCTTTCATGGGCGGCATGATCGACGCCATGTGGGGCATGGGCCTGCGAGGTGCGGACGCGCGCGAGGCACTGCGCACCCTTCCCGAGGAGCAGATCCGCGCCATCATCGACCGCGCCAGCGCCGTCTCCGACGTAACCGTCTCGCGCAAGGGCGCGAACCCGCCCTGGGCGCACGAGCTCTCCTAAGAACGCCACACACGTAACGAGGCCGGTCCCCACAACGGGGTCCGGCCGCGTTCAACGCACGCGCGGCATAATCGACGCGCGCTTACTTGCCCATGCGGCGCTCGCGCTGCGCGTAGGAGCGCAGGGCGCGCAGGAAGTCGACGCGGCGGAAGTCCGGCCAGTAAACCTCGCAGAAGTAGTACTCGGAGTGCACGGACTGCCACAGCATGAAGCCCGACAAGCGCTGCTCGCCCGAGGTACGGATGACGAGGTCGGGGTCGGGCTGGTCCTTCGTGTACAGGTGCGCGGTGATATCCGCGTCGGTGAAGGAGTCGGCGAGCTCGTCGAGGGTGCGCCCCTGGGCCGACGCCTCGCGCATCATGGAGCGCACGGCCTCGGTGATCTCGTGTCGCCCGCCGTAGCCGACCGCGATATTGACTGTCATTCCCTGCACGTCGGCGGTGCGCGCGACGGACGCACGCAGGTCCTCGGATACCTTTTCGGGCAGCAGGGAGAGGTCGCCGACGACGGCCAGCTTCCAGCGCCCCTGATCCGCCAGGAGGGAGACGGCCTCGCAGATGATGCGCAGCAGCTCGCCCAGCTCGCCGGCATCGCGCGAGAGATTATCGGTGGACAGGAGCCACAGCGTCACGATCGACACACCCGCGTCGTCGGACCACTGGAGGAACTCGCTGATCTTCCCGGCGCCAGCGCGGTGTCCCTGCGAGGCGGTCGCGCCCAGGGACTTCGCCCAGCGGCGGTTACCGTCCAGGATCACGCCGATGTGGGCGGGCACGGCGGCGTCAGACAGCTCGGCTTTGAGGCGACGCTCGTACATGTCGTAGAGCATGTTCCACTGGGCCATGATGTCCCTCCTGCTACTGTCGCACCCCGTGGTGCGGCGTACTCTTATGACATTAAGGGTATCGCGCCGTAGGACGGCAGGGAAACACAAGCACTCTCGAAGAGCGAGAACACGCCTATCGCAACAAGTTACGGCGTAGTAACCTACGGACTCGTAAGAAATGTTGACAGATTGACAGGGGAACAGATGAAGATCGCATCGCTCACGCCCAAGGAATGGTTCTCGGGCCAGCTCGTGCAGATCAAGCCGAAACTGCGCGGCTGGCTACACCTGGCCGCCGCCCCTCTGTCCCTGGCCGCTTCCATCGTCCTCGTCTGTCTGGCGCCCACAACCCCCACGCAGATCGGATCCGCCGTCTACCTGGCGTGTTCCCTCATCCTCTTCGGCGTCTCGGCCGCCTACCACCGCTTCTACTGGGCCCCGCGCTGGGAGATCATGTGGAAGCGCCTCGACCACTCCAACATCTTCCTGCTCATCGCGGGCACCTACACGCCGATCACGATCGCGCTCCTGGACCGCTTTGACGCGACTGTTCTCCTGTCGGTCGTGTGGGGAGGGGCGATCGCCGGCATCCTCCTCAACCTCTTCTGGCCCAGCGCACCGCGCTGGCTGACCACCCTCGTCTACGTCGCACTCGGGTGGGTGGCGGTCTGGTATCTGCCGCAGCTGTGGGCAGGTGGCGGCCCCATCGTGGTGTGGCTGATCGTCGCCGGAGGTGTCCTCTACACGCTCGGCGCGGTCGTCTACGGCACCAAGAAGCCCGACCCCTCCCCCACCTGGTTCGGCTTCCACGAGATTTTCCACGCCTTCACCGTCGCCGCGTGGGCATGCCATTGCGTCGCCGTCTACCTGGCGGTCCTGAATTCCTGACGCGCCGCCCGGCCAGGCTGCGCCCGTGGCCTGGCGCAATGTTGCTACACTCGACACCATGCGCGCCGGCACCCGTGTGCCGGCGCTCGATTACTCACACGTCATTGGAGGAACCATGGCTGACACACAGTGGCTCACGCAGGCCCAGTACGACCTGCTCGCAAGCGAGCTGAAGGAGCGCGTCGAGGTCAAGCGCGTCGAGATCGCGCGCCTCATCGACGCCGCCCGCCAGGAGGGCGACCTGCGCGAGAACGGCGGCTACCACGCTGCGCGCAACGAGCAGTCCATGAACGAGACCCGCATCCAGGCCCTCCAGGAAATGCTGGAGCACGCCGAGGTCGGCGAGACCCCCGCCGACGACGGCATCGTCGAGCCCGGCATGGTTGTTACGGCTCTGGTGGCCGGTCGCGAGCAGAAGTTCCTGCTCGGTTCGCGTGACGCCGGCGGCGACCTGGGCATTCAGGTCTTCTCCGCACAGGCTCCCCTGGGTGCAGCGGTCATCGGCCACAAGGCCGGCGACAAGCTCTCCTTCGAAGCCCCCACTGGCCGCATGATCGACGTCGAGATCCTTGACGCCAAGCCCTTCGAAGGCTGAGCCCCGAGGCGAGCAGGCCACCCCGGCCTCGCACGCCCCTCATCAATGCGAAGCGGGTCCCACCACTCGGTGGGACCCGCTTCGCATTGCATACGCGCGTAAAGAAACCTTACGCCTCCACGTGGGGCGTCGGAGGCTCCCCCGGCTTCTGCTGTTCAGCGGTCGGCGTTTCCTCCCGTGTCGCGTCCCCCTCCGACTCGACACAGGCCTCGACGTGAAGATCCACGGACGCCACGACCTCGTCCTCATCAGCTTCTGCACGAGCCACGTACGGGCGCGTATCTGGCTTACCCGCGTAGGAGGCCGCGATCGTCTCCTCGAGCATGCCCGGAGGGCCGCCCGGGCGGTCCTCCGCGGTCGCCAGCTCGGGCATCGGGTCGTACCCGTGCAGGTACATGACAGTCGCGTTGATGAAGGCGGCGATCGGCACCGAGAAGATCGCGCCGGCGATACCAGCGATCGCGGATCCGGCAGTGATGACGAGCATGACGGCGACCGGGTGCAAGGAGACGGCGTTCGACATCATGAAGGGCTGCAGGATGTTGGATTCGACCTGCTGGACGACGAGGATGATGACGAGCATGATGATCGCCTTCGTCAGGCCGCCGTTCACGGCCGCCACGAGTACCGCGATGACACCGGACGTCAGGGCACCCAGAATCGGAACGAAGGCGGCAAAGAAGGTGATAACGCCGATCGGGATGGCCAGGGGCACCCCCAGGAAGAATGCGCCCAGCGCAATGCCGAGCGCGTCGATGGCCGCCACCTGGATCTGCGTGCGCACGTAGGAGCCGAAGGTTGCCCAGCCGCGAATCGCGCTCTCGTGGACGGGGACGCGGGCGGGGGCGGGCAGCAGGCGCACGCACCACAGCCAGATCGAGCGTCCCTCCTTCAGGAAGAAGAACAGGCAGAAGAGCATCGTCAGGGCTGAGGTCGCCAGTGTGCCGACCGAGGACGTGATGTTCAGGGCGCCGGTCGCCAGCGTTTCCTTGTTGGTATTCAGCCAGTTCACCAGCTCGGAACGCAGCTGCTCGGCTGCATTCGTCAGGACCGTCGTGTCCATCTTCAACGGACCATCATGCAGAAACTCGTTGTGCGCAATCGCGTCGAGCAGCTTGCGGAAGCCGTCCGCGGCCTGCGAGGCCAGATACGGCACCTGCTGGATGAGTTCGGCGGCGGCCTGGCTCAGCGCGCCAGCGACGGCGGCGAAGAAGACGAGCAGGCCGACGGTTGCGGCCAGCGACGAGGGGAAGTGCAGGCGGCGGCGCATCCAGGAGACGAGTGGTTCGAGAAGCACCGTCACCGTCAGCGCGATCGCGACCGGCATGATGACGATTGTCAGGCGGGCGATGCCCCACAGGACGGCCATGACCAGGCCGGCGACGACGAGGGTGCGCCACGAGATCGCTGCGGCGATGCGAAGGGTGCGCGGGACGGCGGCCGCCACGTCGCGCTCATCCTCGTGTTCCTCGCGCACGGACACCATGACGGGCGCGGGCGCGGATTCATCAACGCGCTTCGTCGGCAGGGCAGCTGAGAGCCTGCCGATGAGGTCGGATAGCTTCCATCGCGGCTGTTCCTGAGTGTCGGCCACTTTCCCTCCTTTTCATTCACCCCTCAGCATACTCGCGCGCACACGCATTTCCGTTCGCGCAGCGCGCTCACCTGCCACGGCAGGAGGATACTGGGACCTATGACATCTTTCTTTCACCAGGCACACACGAACGTTCACGTCTCCACACACGCGGTCCTCGGCTCAAACATGAGGGACGAGGCCGGGGCGGGCCAGGAGGTCATCTACCTCGCAGCGGGGTGCTTCTGGGGCGTCGAGAAGGCCCTGTGGAACACTCCCGGGGTCGTGACCACGGCGACCGGCTACATGGGCGGACATTCGCCCAACCCGACGTACGAGCAGGTGTGTTCTCATTCGACGGGTCATGCGGAAACCGTACGCGTTGTCTTCGATACCGCGCTCACGAGCGCCGCTGACCTCGTTCGCCTCTTCTTTGAGATCCACGATCCGACGCAGGTGGGCGGACAGGGCAACGACATCGGCGACCAGTACCGCTCTGCGATCTGGACGACCACACCCGAGCAGCTGCGCGACGCGACCGCCCTGCGCACGGCCTACCAGGAGGTGCTCACCAAGCGCGGTTTCAGCCCGATTCAGACGGTCATCTCCCCCGCTCCAGACGCTGACTCCACCGCACGTTTCTGGTACGCGGAGGACTACCACCAGCAGTACCTGTTCAAGAACCCGGGCGGCTACGAGTGCCACGCCCGCACGGGCGTCGCCTGCCCGGCTCTGCCCCACGAGTAGCCAACGCGTGAGACAGATGTGGGGCGGGCTGGCACGTGTGTGCCGGCCCGCCCCACATCGCGTGAGATCAGTTCACGCCCAGGATGTCGGTGACGAACACGAGGGTCGCGCCGCCGGGGATGCCTGCCTGCGGAACGCCGCGCTCGCCATAGCCGAGCTCGGAGGGGATGGACAGCAGGACGCGGTCGCCCACGCGCTTGCCCACGAGGCCCTCGTCCCATCCGGGGATGACCATTCCAACGCCGATCTGGAAGGACAGGGCACCGCCGCGGTCGAAGGAGTTATCGAAGTCGACGTCAGAGCCGAAGACCGCGCCGTAGTAGTGGCATGTGATCGTATCGCCGGCCTCGACGACCTGGCCGTCACCGGTGTGCAGGACCTCGACGACGAGTTCATCAGCGGGGGTGCCGTCGAAGGACAGGGCTGGCTTGCGGCCGAATTCGCCGGCGACAGAGATGTTATCCATGATGTCTTTCCTTAGGGTCGGTGAAGCGACGCGTCAGTCGCGGCGCATGAGGTAGGACAGGATCCTGAGGATCTCGAGGTAGATCCAGATGACGTCGGTCATGATGGCGAAGGTGCACAGCCACGAGTACTTCTCAGGCACATTGTTGGCGACACCAACCTTGACGGCATCGAAGTCGCGCACGAGGCACAGGACGCCGATGAAGACCGCGAGAACGCCGATGATGATGCCAAGCGGAATACCGAAGATCTTTGCATTGTTCACCGCCGTCATGTCCACGAGGCCGGTGACCGAGAGGGCGAAGCTGGCCATGTAGTAGAAGAAAAACGCAGTGCAACCAATGCCGGCGACGCGGGCGAGCGTCGAGGAGTTGCGCACGAAGCCCATCGTGAAGGCCGCCAGGGTCACGCCGATAACGACGAGGGTCGCGACCACCGCGGTGGCGACGATGCCCGGGTACATCAATTCGAAGGCGAAGGACAGGGCACCAAGGACAAAGCCCTCGATCAGCGAGTAGGCGATGATCGCGGCCGGGCGGACCGTCTTCGAGAACCGGATAAACAGACCCAGCCCCAGCGTCACCACGCACGCGCCAAGAGCCACGAGCATAGCCGCGCCGAGCGTCACGATGCCCGTCAGCCATCCTGCGGTCGCACCCATGAGCAGCAGACCGAAACAGATCAGGGACTTGACCACAACGTCGTCGTAGGTCATCGTTCTGCGATCCACCGCGTCGGCCGCGGGAGCGTTCATCATCGCCTCGTACGAGGCCATCTGCTCCTCATAGCTGGACGACACCGGGTAGCCCTCGGCGCCAGCCTGTGCAGTGCCGTAGACCGGCTGCCCCGAATAGTCGACACCCTGCTGGGTGCCGTACGGGTTGGTCGCACCCGCGTAGGGGTTCTGTGCCTGCGCCGAAGCGGGCTGGTACCCCGGCATCTCGGGGTAGCCGGCGGGAGTCGTCGACTGAGTGGACCAGTCCTTCACGATCGAATTCATCACCGGGTTGGCCATTTTTCCTCCTCATTCAGTGATGCAGTGCCTCTAGTGTCGCACGAGGCATCCACGGGTGGGAAACGTACCATTATGCGCGCAGCGCAACACGGTGTCCACACGCGCAGCGAGTTCCACGAACTGGCCACGGCCTCGTCGATGACACCGCTGGTCTGTACCCCCGGTGGGACTCGAACCCACAACACACCGATTTTAAGTCGGTTGCCTCTGCCAATTGGGCCACGGGGGCGTGCACGCGCACGTCCAGCCTACGGGAGGCTGGCGTGCGCCTCAAGCTCCGCTCAGATCATCGCCTGTGCGATGCCGTCGAGGATGTCGTGCTCGGAGGTGATGACCTGCTCGATCGGGTGCCCGGCTGCCTCGGCGCGCGCCAGAACGCGCGTGACGATGCGGCTCCAGATGAGCGCGCCCGCCGCGATGACGTCCTCGCGTCCCTCGGGCATGAAGCCCAGGGAGGCCTTCACGGAGGTCGGCTGATCGACCATGAAGCGCACGGCTTCCTCGAACTGGGCGGCGCTCAGGCGGGCACCGTGGATGCGCTCGGGCTGGTAGGAGGTGAGCCCCAGTGCCTGGGCGGTCAGGGTGGTCACCGTGCCCGCGACGCCCACGAGGGAGCGCACACGTGCCAGGTCCACGGACTTTTCCGCGCCGTCCAGCTGCTCATCGATCCAGGCGATCGCACGCTCCTGGTCCTCGACGGGCACTCCGCCTGCCGGATCCACGTGGGAGAAGAACTTCTCGGTGACGCGCACGGCGCCCATGTCGATCGAAATCGCCTGTTCGACGCGGGTCGCACCCAGCACCAGCTCCGTCGACCCGCCGCCGATGTCGACGACCAGCATCGGGGCGGTCACGGCCTCGCCCAGGCCGCTCACCGCGCCGTTGAAGGACAGGGAAGCCTCCTCCGTGCCGACGACGACCTCGGGCTCCACACCGATGATGGCCTTGATCTGGCGCACGAAGTCCGCGCTGTTGGACGCATCTCGGGTGGCGGAGGTCGCCACGAAACGAGTGCTCGTCGCGCCCAGGGCCTCAATCATGCGCTGGTACTCGACCACGGCCTCCACCGTGCGCTCGATCGCCGCGGGGTCCAGGTAGCCGCGCGCATCCACGCCCTGCCCCAGGCGCACGATGCGCATCTGGCGGGTCAGATCGCAAAGGTGAGGGCGGCCGTCCTCGCCGATATGTCCATCGGCGACAAGCAGTCGGATCGAATTGGTTCCACAGTCAATGGCAGCTACGCGGGTCATCGCTTCGTTTCTACGGGGGTGAGTCCCGGACGAGGCCGGGGCGGGAACGGGCAAAAAGCGCTCAGCAGGAGCAACGGGAGGTGGAGAACAGGCCACGCTCGTCGAGCATCGCGAGCGCTCGGTCCCCGATCGGATTCACGCCGGGGCCGGCAGCCAGAGAATGGCCGACGAGGGCATGCAGGCACTTGACGCGCGTGGGCATTCCGCCGGCGCTCACGCCCGAAATCTCCGGGACTTCGCCCAGGGTCAGGCGCGCCTGAATGTAGGCCTCGTGGGCACGCGCATAGGCGGCGCGCAGCTCCTCATCAGCGGCGAGGTCCTCGTTGAGGGTCTCCATGACGTGCTCGGCCTCAAGGGTGGAAGCACCCTTCACTGCCGCCGGGTGCGTCAGGTAGTAGGTCGTGGGGAACGGCGTCCCGTCAGGTAGGCGCGGCGCGGTGGCCACGACCGTAGGCCGACCGCACACGCAGCGCGCGGCGATACCAACGACCCCTCGGGGCACGCGGCCCAGCTGGGAACGCAGGACCTCCAGGTCCTCTTCAGTGGCGTCGGTGGTGTTAACGAGGCTCATTCTCCGCTTTCTTGGCTGGTGGTGGGGGCATGGCCCGACTGGCTGGTCTCAGCCGACGGGATAGGCGTCGCGCTCGGCGGCTGGTCCGCCTTCCCCACTAGGATACCGAGCTGCTGTACCCACGGGCGCGCCGGTCCAGTGGATGCAGCTGCGGCCGCCAGCGCCGAGTCCTGGTATTGCGGCCCCGGATCCACCACCGTGTATTGGGTCTCACCGGGGCGAACGAATCCGAGGCGCTCGCGCGCCTGCGTGGAGATGTAGTCGGGGTCATTCCACAGGTCGAGCTGACGCTGCATGTCGGCATTCATCTGCTGTTGCTCGGCGACCTGCGTCTTAATCTGCGCGAGTTCACGCTCCTGCTGCCACCACTGGTAGAGGCTGGGCACCAGCATGACCGACAGAATCGCGGCGACGATCAGGACGACAAGAAGTCGGGTGGACACGTCAAGGCCACCGATGGACAGAACCGAAGAGCCCTCCGCGGCGGGGCGCACAAACGAAGTGCGCGACGTGCCCTTCTCAGCGCCCTTATTCCTGCGGAAAAAGCTGCGCTTTGCCCCCTCATTCTTCTGCGCTCCCCGCGCCGACTTCTGGCGCTTCGCCGAGGCCTCGGCCCCCTTCGAGGACTTCGAAGCCTTCGCGGCCGCCCTGCGCTGGCGCGACTTTTCCGCGTTGATCTCACGCGTCGTACGCGCTGCCTCCGAAGCGGAGGAGCGACGATGCGAAGAGGGGCGAGAAGAAGGACGACGGCTAGCCATTCTTCTATCGTGCCCTAAGTTGACGTCTTTGGCTCAGCCCCACGCCGAAAAACTCCGCGCGGACCCTTACGGGCCCGCGCGGAGCTATGCGGCTAGTTGCCTAGGCTCACTTGAAGCGAGGGAAGGCAGAGCGGCCGGCGTAAACGCCGGCCTCGCCCAGCTGCTCCTCGATGCGCAGCAGCTGGTTGTACTTGGCGACGCGCTCGGAACGAGCGGGAGCACCGGTCTTGATCTGGCCGGAGTTGGTGGCGACGGCCAGGTCGGCGATCGTGGTGTCCTCGGTCTCGCCGGAGCGGTGCGAGGTCATCGAACGGTAGCCGTTGCGGTGCGCTTCCTCGACGGCGTCGAGGGTCTCGGTCAGCGAACCGATCTGGTTCACCTTGACGAGCAGCGCGTTCGCGGCGCCCAGCTCGATGCCCTTCTTCAGGCGGGCGGGGTTGGTGACGAACAGGTCGTCGCCGACCAGCTGGACGCGGCCACCGATCTCGGAGGTCAGGGCCTTCCAGGCATCCCACTCGTCCTCGGACAGCGGGTCCTCAATGGAGACCAGCGGGTAGTTCGAGATGAGCTTCTCGTAGTACTCCACCATGTAGTCGGTCGAGCGGCCTTCGCCCTCGAACTGGTACAGGCCGTCCTTGAAGAACTCGGAGGAGGCAACGTCCAGGGCCAGGGCGACGTCCTCGCCCGGCTTCAGGCCTGCCTTCTCGATCGCGGAGACGATCAGGTCGAGGGCCTCGGCGTTGGAGTCCAGGTTGGGGGCGAAGCCGCCCTCGTCGCCCAGACCGGTGGACAGCCCGCGCTCCTTCACGACGCCCTTGAGCGTGTGGTAGACCTCGGCGCCCCAGCGCAGAGCCTCACGGAAGGAGGGAGCGCCGATGGGGGCGATCATGAACTCCTGGATGTCAACGTTGGAGTCCGCGTGGGAGCCACCGTTGAGGATGTTCATCATAGGGACGGGCAGGACGTGAGCGTTCGGGCCGCCCAGGTACTTGTAGAGGGGCAGGTCCGCGTACTTCGCGGCAGCCTTGGCGACGGCGAGGGAGACGCCGAGGATGGCGTTCGCGCCGAGCTTGCCCTTGTTGGGGGTACCGTCCAGGTCCAGCATGGCCTGGTCGATGTAGCGCTGATCGTCAGCTTCCTCGCCGATGAGCTCGGGGGCGATCTGCTCGACGACGGCGTCAACGGCGTCCTGGACGCCCTTGCCGAGGTAGCGGCCCTTGTCGCCATCGCGACGCTCGACGGCCTCGAACGCGCCGGTGGACGCGCCGGAGGGAACGGACGCGCGCGCAGCGGTGCCGTCCTCGAGGACGACCTCAACCTCAACGGTCGGGTTACCGCGCGAGTCGAGGATCTCGCGTGCACCAATGCCTTCAATAACTGCCACGTCATTCTCCAATCGATGTTGTTGCGTGGAAGCGGTCAGTACAACGGTAATACGGACCGCCATATGTGGTCACCCCCGGCGAGGGGGACGTTGTGGTTTTTGGGGCTTCCAACCCCGGTTGTGCGCCCGGACAAGCGACATTAGTCCCTGCCGGAGGCGCTGTGAGCGAATACTCACAAGGCTCACTGGGCGCTGCCACCCAGGAGCGCTGCCGTGGGATCGTCCTTGGCTCCAGATACGGCGTCACCAAAGAGGGGCATGGTCGGCGCCTGGCCTCCACCCAGGGTCGGCTGGGAGAAACGCGGGTTGATCTGCGCGTTCGCTGCGGTGCGGGCCTGCTCGAAGGCCTCGTTCATGGCTGACACAGCCCCCGGGTTCACCTGAGCGACCTGGTTGAGCTGCTGATTCAGGAGCAGGGAACGCACGGTCGCGCGCGTGCCGCGCCCGATTGCGGGCACCTGAGCACCGGTCTGCGCCGCAATCTGCTCGATAGCCTGGTCGACCTGCTCGTCGGTCACACTGATGCCCACTGAGTCGGCCACTGCGACGAGCTGCGGTTCGTTCATGAGGCTGGCGCGCACCTGATACGCGCCGATGGAGGACTGCCCGCCCGTCACTGCGGCAATCTGGCTCACGGCCTCGTCAACTTCCGCGATGCTGTAGTCGCCATTGTTGGTGATGATGGCAGCGCCGGGATGGGCGGAGCACGCCCCCATTCCCAGTCCTGCGGCCACAATCAGGGCGGCGGTGGCGAGCTGGCGTGTGTAGCGCACGAGCATTCCTTCCTCAGATGTGTTGCGACGCAATAGGACCAGTGTATTCCACCACAGGCACTACTCGCCAAAAGGCACGAGAATCTTGGTCACCAGAGTCTCCACCCACTCCAGGAGCGGGCCGTCGGTGAGCGGGGACCCGCCGACTCGCGAGGTGAGCGGTAGCGGCACGAGAACCTGGCGAACCGCGGCTTTGATGACCGTTCCGGGGTGCAGACGCTTGAGGCGCATGACCTGGGAATCGCGCAGCTCGACGGGCGAGACTCGCAGGTACTTGCCCTGCGTGACGATCTCGGTGATCCCCGCGCGGCGCACGATCTCGCGCAGCCGTGCGACGGCGAAGAGCAGGTCGACCTGGGGCGGGATGGGACCGTATCGGTCGACGAGTTCCTCGCGCACATCGGCTTCCTGTTCGGGCGTGGAGATGGCCGCGATCTTGGCATAGACCTCGAGGCGCAGGCGCTCTCCGCGCACGTAGCCGTCGGGAATGTGCGCGTCGACCTGCAGGTCCATACGCACGTCCGTCTTTTCGGTGGGGGCGTCGCCTCGATAGGCGGCAACCGCGTCTGAGACCATCCGCACGTAGAGGTCAAAACCGACCCCCTCGACGTGGCCGGACTGTGCCCCTCCCAGGAGGTTTCCGGCGCCTCGGATCTCGAGGTCGCGCTGAGCGACGGCTAGGCCGGCTCCCAGCTCGGTGTTGGCGGCGATCGTCTTGAGGCGCTCGTGGGCGGTCTCGGTGAGCGCCTTGTCGCCGGGGTAGAAGAAGTACGCGTAGGCGCGTTCGCGGCCTCGTCCGACGCGCCCGCGCAGCTGGTGGAGCTGAGACAGGCCGAAGGTGTCGGCGCGATCCACGATGAGCGTATTCGCGTTGGAAATGTCCAGGCCCGTCTCGACGATGGTCGTACACACGAGCACGTCGAACTCGTGGTTCCAGAAGTCCTGAATGACGGCCTCGAGCTGGTGCTCGTTCATCTTTCCGTGGGCCGTGCGCACGCGCGCCTCGGGAACCAGCTCGGTGATATGGGCGGCGACCGAAGAGATCGAGTCGACGCGATTGTGCACGTAGAAGACCTGGCCGTCGCGCAGGAGCTCGCGTCGGATCGCGGCGCTGACCTGGGCATCCGTGTAGGCGCCGACGAAAGTCAGGACCGGTTGTCGCTCCTCGGGCGGGGTCTGGAGGATCGACATCTCACGGATTCCGGAGATCGCCATCTCGAGCGTGCGCGGGATCGGCGTGGCGGACATCGACAGGACATCCACGTCGGTACGCAGCGCCTTGAGCGTCTCCTTGTGCTCAACGCCGAAGCGCTGCTCCTCATCGATGATGACGAGGCCGAGCTTCTTGAACGAAACGGTGCCGGTCAGCAGCGAATGTGTGCCGATGACCAGGTCAACCTCGCCCGAGGCCAGCCCCGCCTTGACCTCCTCGGTTTCCTTCGGGGTCGAGAAGCGCGAGAGCGTGCCAATGCGCACGGGGAAGCCGGCGTAGCGCTCGGCGAAGGTTTCCGCGTGCTGGGTGACCAGCAGGGTCGTGGGCACGAGGACGGCGGCCTGGTAGCCGTCCTGGATGGCCTTGAAGGCGGCGCGCACGGCGATCTCGGTCTTGCCGTAGCCGACGTCGCCGGTGAGCAGGCGGTCCATGGGAACGGGCTTTTCCATGTCGGCCTTGACCTCGTCGATGGTGACGAGCTGGTCGGGGGTCTCAACGTATGGGAAGGCGTCCTCGAGTTCGCGCTGCCAGGGCGTGTCGGGGCCGAAGGCGTGGCCCTTGGTCTGCTGGCGCACGGCGTACAGGCGGATGAGTTCCTTGGCGACCTCGTTGACGGCTTTCTTGGCGCGGGCCTTGGTCTTGGCCCAGTCGGCGCCGCCCATCTTGGTCAGGGAGGGTTCGTCGGATCCGGTGTACTTCGAGATCTGGTCCAGCGCGTCGGTGGGCACGAAGAGCCGGTCGGCGGGCTGTCCGCGCTTGGAGGGCGCGTATTCGATGACCAGGTAGTCGCGCGTCGAGGCGGCGTCCCCGCGCCCGATCGTGCGGGAGACGAGCTCGATGAAGCGTCCGATGCCGTGCTGGTCGTGGACGATGTAGTCCCCGGGGTGCAGGGTCAGCGGGTCGACGCCCTTGCGCCTGCGCGAGGGCATGCGGCGCATGTCGCGCGTGGATGCACCCGCGCGCCCAGTGAGGTCTCCTTCGGTGAGGATCGCGACCTTCAGGTGGGGAGCGACGAAGCCGACGCCGGCCTGCGCCGTCGTAATGGTCACGAGGCCGGCGTCGGGGCGCGCTTCCACGTTGTCCGCGAGCGCGGCCGGGCACGAGGCGTCGGTGAGGATGGAGCGGATGCGTCTGCCCGGGCCGGGCCCTTCGGTGGTGACGACGATGCGCCAGCCGTCGCGGGCCAGGTCGGTGAGGTCGGCGGCGGCTCGGGCGAAGTCTCCGCGGTAGGGGTGCACATCGCGGGCACCCACGCGCATGAGGGTGGGCGAGACGACGACGGGCGCGGGGCCGTCCGTAGAGGGCGAGTCGGCCTCGGCCTCGTCGATCGCCGAGGCGAGGTCGGCGGGCGGCAGGTCGGTGAGCTCCCACCAGGGGCGCTTCCCGCTCCCCCACAGGTCTGCCAGGTCAAGGAACGAGGCCTTGGAGGCCTCGAGCGGGGTGTCGGCTCCCCCGGCGGCGGCGCTCCACGCGGCGGCGAGGAATTCCTCGGTCGTGGCGACGAGGTCGGCGGCGCGGGCACGGATGCGTTCGGGGTCGGAGGCGAGGATCGGCGAACCCGCGGGCAGCAGGTCGAGGAGGGATTCCATGCCGCCCACGAGGATCGGAGCCAGGGATTCGATGCCGGGGGCGGCGATTCCCTCGGCAGCGAGGCTAAGCATCTCGGCGGCGCCGGGCAGGCGGTCGGCGGCCTCGCGGGCCTGGGCACGTACGGCCTGGGTGAGGAGAAGCTCGCGGCAGGGGACGGCCCACAGGCCGTCGGCGGCCTCGCCGAGGGTTCGCTGGTCGGAGACGGAGAAGGCACGGATGTCGTCGACCTCGTCCCCCCACAGCTCCACGCGCAGGGGGTGGGGTTCCTGGGGCGGGAAGACGTCGAGGATGCCGCCGCGCACGCTCATCTGGCCGCGGCCTTCGACCATGTCGACGCGCTCGTAGCCCAGCTCGGCCAGGCGGTTCGTGGTCTCGGTGAGGTCGAGAATGTCGCCGGTGCGCACGCGCACGGGTTCGAGGTCCGCCAGGCCGGAAATGATCGGCTGGAGGAAGGCGCGGATGGGGACGACGAGGACCGACATCGGCCCGGCGCTGTCGTCTCCCGTGATCGGGTGGACGAGGCGGCGCAGGACGGCGATGCGGCGCGCCATCGTATCGACCTGGGGCGAGAGGCGCTCGTGGGGCAGGGTCTCCCACGCGGGCAGCATGGCCACGCCCGGGATCCACGAGGCCAGGGCGTTAGTCAGCGATTCAGCGTCGCGCCCGGTGGCCGTGAGGACGACGAGGGGCGTGGCCGCGCGGGAGGCGACGGCCGCAAGGAGGGGTGGACGGATGCCGACGGGCGCGACAATCGTGCCGGAACGGCCGGCTTCGACGGAGTCGATGGCCGTCTCGATCGCGGGATCGGTGGTGATGTCCGGGAGAAGTCCGGTGAGTAGCACGCGCTGCCTTTCGCGGTGAGAGTGCGCGGCGACGCCCAGGGGCGCCGCCTCGATCAGGACCCGGTGTGCAGGGCCATCTGGGTGGGAGCAAATCCCTTGGTCACGATGTCTTCGACGACGTCGGCGGCCTGCTCAAAGGTCACGTCCCATTCGGAGCGTTCCTTGGAGGGCAGGGTGGCGAGCACGTAGTCGGCGGGGTCCATGCGCCCCGGCGGGCGGCCCACGCCGATGCGCAGGCGCGCGTAGTCGCGCGTGCCCAGGTGCTGGCTGAGGGACTTCAGGCCATTATGACCGCCCTCTCCGCCGCCGACCTTGAGGCGCAGCGTGTGCGCAGGCAGGTCCATGTCGTCGTGGATGACGAGGATGCGCGAGGGGTCGATCTTGTGGAAGGTGGCGAGCGCGCTGATCGGACCGCCGGAGGTGTTCATGTAGCTGTCGGAACGCGCGAGAATCACGCGGGGTCCAGGCACGCCGCCGGGGCCGATCCCTAAGCGGACATCGGCGGTGTGCGTGCGCGAGCGGTGCGAGGTCAGGGTCGCGCCGCCGCGCGAGGCGAGCACGTCGAGGGTCAAGTACCCAACGTTGTGTCGGGTGAAGGCATACTGTGCGCCGGGGTTACCCAACCCGACGACGAGCCACGGTCCGTCAGTCGTCATACTCCGATTGTGCCACCCGCGCCGAGAGCATGTCCCACTGGGGGGCATCCTCGACGACGGGGGCTGCCTCACGTCGAGACGTGGCCCACGCGTCTGCGAAGAGCTGGGCCCACTTGGTGTACGCCGCCGAATTCGGGTGGAAGAAGTCCGCAGCGTGGTAGGCGAACGTGTAGGTCGGCAGGGAGTATTCCTGGGTGAGGGAACGCAGGTCGACAAGGTGCGCGTCGCTGTCGGAGACGGCGAACGCGATACGGTCGGACATGCCCTGCGCACGACTTTCCTGGGGCATGATGCCGAAGGACGGGATCGTGGAGACGAGCGCGTCGGCAGGCAGGAAGGCGAGGACTCGACGCAGGCGCTCTTCGAACTGGCCGGGGGCCATGTCCTCGGTCATGACGTCGTTGCCGCCGATGGTCAGCGTCACCAGGTCGGGGCGGTAGGGGCCGTCCAGGAGGCCCAGGCCGCGCATCTGCGGGATCTGAGTGAGTTCCACGGACTCGATCGTGGCCCCGGAGAGGGACAGGTTGAGCAGAAGGACCTCGCGATCCATCTGAGCGGCGATCGAGGAGGCGAGGCAGGCCGGGTAGGACTCGGTGACGCGCGAGGCGCCCACACCCTGCACGGAGGAGTCGCCGAGGGAGACGATCAGGTAGGGACGCTCACCCTCGGGATGCTCGTCGAGCTCACGCAGGCGGTCCAGGGTCGCCAGGTTGTGGTTCTCCCATGCCTTGCGGTAGTCACCGCGCTGGGAATCCAGCCGCAGGAGGCGTCCAATCGCCAGGCCGCCGCCAAAGAGGCTCGCACCGCCGGCTGCCGCGCCCGCTACCTGCCATGCTCGTTTGCTGATCCCCATCGGAGTGTCCTTCCCTCGTGTCTGCTGGTCCTCAGTGTAACGAGGCCGGGGCCGGTGCTTCAAATGCTGAAGCACCGGCCCCTCGGTTTGTCACAGATCACTCAGTCCAGGCGTCCGGCGGGAGCTCCCGGGAGGGATCGGATGAAGTGGGGAGGCTCCCAGCCTCGCTCCGCGTAGGAGGCCGCGACGGCTCGTGCCACACCCTCCACGGCGTGCGCGTCGACGAGCGCGATCGCACTTCCGCCGAAGCCACCGCCCGTCATTCGCGCACCATGCGCGCCCGCGGCGCGGGCAGCCTCCACGGCCACATCCAGCTCCTCACAGGAGACCTCGTAGTCGTCGCGCAGCGAGTCGTGCGAATCGTTCAGGAGAGCGCCCGCGACCGCCAGACGCGTGCCCTCCAGCGGCCCCTCATCGAGAAGTTCAATGAAGGCGCGCGTGCGTGCGATTTCGGAGACGACGTGGCGAGTGCGGGCGGCCAAGCGCTCATTACCCAGCGCGGCCGTGGCCTCATCCAGATCCTCAACGTCCACGAGCTGGCCCACTCCCAGGATGCGCGCCGATTCCTCGCAGTCCGCGCGGCGCGACCCGTACTGGCCGTCCGCCAGCGAATGCTTGGCACGCGTATCGATGACGAGAAGCTCGAGACCCACCGCGCTCAGGTCAAAGGGAACCTGGCGCGTCGACATGTCGCGGCAGTCGAGGGCCAGCGCGTGCCCCTCGCGGCAGCGCAGGGACGCCGTCTGGTCCAGGCCACCCGTGTTCGCGCCCGCCACCTGGTTTTCCGCGGCGCGCGCGGCATCCACGAGCACCTTGCGCCCCTCGTCGTTGGGGGCCTCGATCGTGCCCGCAAGACCCAGCGAGCCCACTTCGTCGAGGGCAACCGCAGTCGCACACTCGAGCGCGGCGCTCGACGACAGGCCACCTCCCAGGGGCACGCACGACCACAGAGCCGCGTCAAAACCGGGCAGCGGTCCATATCCAGCCTGCTCGAGGGCCCACGCGACACCGGCGAGATAGGCGGTCCAGTGGTTAGCGACCTCGCCGGGGGTTCCCTTCGGACCGATCACGTCGAGATCGAGGACGTCGATCGCCTCGCGCGTCTGCGGCGAAATCAGGCGAATCGTCCGATCCTCACGAGGCGACAGCGCCACGTAGGCGCGGTGCGGCAGTGCGATCGGAACGCACGGACCGCCGTTGTAGTCCACGTGCTCGCCGATGATGTTGACGCGCCCGGGCGCGCTCCACACGCCCCGAGGCTCGTAGCCAAACGCGTCACGGAACAGGTCTGCGGCCTGCGCGGCCCCTTCATCGGGAGTAGCGGCGTCGGCCCACACGAGATCAGTCACAAGATCCTCCTTGGTCTCACTTCCCCAAGGCTACGTGAACGCCCTCACACCCTTCAAGCGCTACGGCCTCATCGAACACGCCCCGACACCCGGTACAGTGGAGCCACCACAACCGCGACACAGGCAGGCCCCATGTTCCTCCCCCAACGACTCCCCGGCCAGGACTGGCTCGGCGTCGTCGTCGCGATCCCCGAACCGTGGGTCACGCAGCTCACCGACCTGCGCCTGCGCCTGGGAGACCTTGCAGGATCACGCATCCCCGCGCACATCACGCTGATGCCGCCCACGCCCGTCGCACGAGAAGCGCGCGCCGAAGTCATCGACCACCTGCGCTCCATCGCATCGAGGCATTCCCCCTTCCGCGTCACCCTGTCGGGCACCGATTCCTTCCGCCCCGTCTCCAACGTCGCTTTCATGACGCTGGCCGAAGGCGCCTCCGACTGCACGGACCTCGCCGAGGAGATCCGCTCCGGCCCCCTGGACCACGAGACGCGCTTTCCGTATCACCCTCACGTAACGCTGGCTCAGGACGTCGACGACGTCGCCCTGGACATGGCACTCGACATCGGCGCGACCGTTGAGGCCTCCTGGATCGTTCCCGGTTTCCGTCTGGACCGCATCGCCCCCTCGGGCATCTATTCCTCGATGGCCCTCTTCGACTTCGACGCCTCCGGCCACTGATTCCCTGCCACCAGCCCTGCGCACGCTGGTATCCGGGCGCCGGAGGCAACGGCCATCCACGGGCACCTCAACACACACGAAAGGCCGCGGCCCAGGGAGCATTCCCAGGCCACGGCCGCGTCGTTGAAATGTCAGATCTCGTAGGTCACCGAGACCGGCGCATGATCCGAGAAGCGCTCCGCGTACTCATCGGCGCGGCCGATCTCGAAGGAACGCGCGCGCTCGCCCAGGGCGGGCGTCGCGTACTGGTAGTCGATGCGCCAGCCCGCGTTGTTGACGAAGGCCTGGCCACGCCACGACCACCACGAGTAGGGGCCCTGCACATCGCCGGCCAGGTCGCGCACGGTATCGCGCCACCCCTCCTCCACCCACCGGTTGAGGAAGGCGATCTCCTCGTCGAGGACGCCGGCGCGCTTGTTGTGGTTCGGCTTCCAGTTCTTAATGTCAGCCTCCGAGCGCACGACGTTGAAGTCGCCGCACACGAGCGAGGAGATGCCACCGGCAGCCTCTTCGGCGATGAGCTCAGCCATGCGCGCGCCGATGCGGGGCAGGTGCGCCATCTTCGCCTCCTGCTTGGGAGTATCCTTCTCGCCCGAATGGAAGTAAGCGGAGACAACGCGCACGGGGGTGTCGCCGCCCTCGGGACGCACGACGGCCTCAAGCCAACGGCCCGAATCCACGTCCGTCTCGGCCTCATCGAGAATCAGGCGAGGCTCACCTTCCAAGACCGCGCGCCCGCGTCGCACTGCCACGCCTATACCCGCGCGCCCCTTGATACGACAGGGAACCCACACGCTCTCCCAGGCCTCGCCCATGATCTCACGAGAGATCTCCTCAGGCGCGCGCACCTCCTGCATGAGCAGCACATCCGTATCGCTTGCCTCCAGCCAGTCGAGGAATCCACGCTTGTGGGCGGCGCGGATGCCGTTCAGGTTCACGGTGGTCACCGTCAGAGTCATCGTTTTCTCCTTACGCGAGTTTTCTTCAGTCTAGAGGAACGAGGAGGCGCGGCGAGGAATGGACATCCTCACCGCGCCTCCGCTGCGTTCGCGCGCGACCTCCACGTTGACCGAGGCCACGCGCGCCTGTCAGTTTGCGCTGATTCCCGCCTGGCGTTCGGCTGCCTCGACGACGTTCGTCACCAGGAGGGCCCGCGTCATCGGGCCAACACCGCCGGGGTTGGGGCTGAGCCAGCTGGCCACCTCATCGACGCCGTCCGCGACGTCGCCCATCAGTCGAGCCTTGCCGTCCTCGCCCTGCACGCGGCTCACGCCGACGTCGAGGACGATGGCACCGGGGGCCACCATGTCGCGGGTGATAATCCCCGCGGAGCCCGCCGCGGCCACGATGACGTCCGCACGACGCACGTGATCAGCCAGGTCGGTCGTGCCCGTGTGGCACACGTCGACCGTCGCGTTCACTTCCTTGCGCATGAGCAGCAGGCCGATCGAACGACCCACGGTCACGCCTCGACCGATGACACACACGTTCTTGCCGGCCAGGTCGATCCCATGGCGTTCCATGAGCTCGATGACCGCGCGCGGCGTGCACGGCAGAGGCGAATCGATGGGCCCCGAGCCTCGCAACACGAGGCGTCCGAGGTTCATCGGATGCAGGCCGTCTGCGTCCTTCGCGGGGTCGATACGCTCCAGGACGGCGTTCGTATCGATGCCGCGCGGCAGGGGCAGCTGCACGATGTAGCCCGTGCAGGCAGGATCCGCGTTGAGCTGATCGATCGCGGCCTCCACCTGTTCTTGCGTCGCGTCGGCCGGCAGGTCCACACGGATCGACTCGGCGCCGATCTCAGCGCAATCGCGGTGCTTGCCGGCGACGTAGGCGACGGACCCGGGGTCCTCGCCCACGAGGATCGTGCCGAGGCCCGGGACAACCCCGGCCTCGCGCAGACGATCGACGCGCTCCTTCAGCTCCGCCTTAATGGCGGCAGCGGTCGCCTTGCCATCCAGGACCCCGGCGGGGCCCTCCCAGGGAGCCCTCACGATCAGAGCCCGGCGTACAGCGGGTGCTTGTCCGTCAGCTTCTTGACGCGGGCGCGCAGGGCGTCCACCTCAACGTTGCCGCCGGACGCCCCCTGAGACAGGGTCGTGCCAATGATGTCCGCAACCTCGGCGAAGTCCTCGGCGTCGAAACCACGCGTCGCAAGGGCAGGGGTGCCGATGCGCAGGCCCGAGGTGACGGCCGGCGGACGAGGGTCGAAGGGAACGGCGTTGCGGTTGACGGTAATACCGACCTCGTGCAGCAGATCCTCGGCCTGCTGACCGTTGAGCTCGGAATCAACCAGGTCAACGAGGACGAGGTGCACGTCGGTGCCGCCCGTGACCAGCTTGATGCCGGCCTTCTTCGCGTCGTCAGCGCCCAGGCGCTCGGCGATGATCTGCGCGCCCTCGAGGGTGCGGCGCTGGCGGTCCTTGAATTCGTCGGTCTGCGCGACCTTCATGGCGATGGCCTTCGCAGCGATCGCATGCATGAGGGGGCCGCCCTGCTGGCCGGGGAACACCGAAGAGTTCAGCTTCTTGCCCCACTGCTCGCCGCGCGAGGACAGGATCATGCCAGAACGAGGACCACCCAGGGTCTTGTGGACCGTCGTCGTCACCACGTCAGCGAAGGGGACGGGGTTCGGGTGCAGCCCCGCGGCCACGAGGCCCGCGAAGTGAGCCATGTCCACCCAGAGGGCGGCGCCGACCTCGTCCGCGATGTCGCGGAAGGCCTGGAAGTCAAGGTGACGCGGGTAGGCGGACCAGCCGGCGATGATGACGCGCGGACGCTCCGCGAGGGCAGCCTCACGGACCTTCTCAGGCTCGATGCGCATGGTCTCGCGGTCAACCTCGTAGGCGACGGCCTTGTAGTTCTTGCCCGAGAAGTTCAGGCGCATGCCGTGGGTCAGGTGACCGCCGTGAGCCAGCGACAGGCCGAGGATCGGGTCGCCGACGTTCGCCATAGCCATGAGTGCGGCGGCATTGGCCTGCGCACCGGCGTGGGGCTGAACGTTGACGTAGTCGCCGCCGAAAACCTGCTTCGCACGTTCGATGGCGAGAGACTCTGCGACATCCACGAACTCGCAGCCACCGTAGTAGCGGCGGCCCGGGTAGCCCTCGGCATACTTATTCGTCAGGACCGAGCCCTGCGCCTCGAGGACGGCGCGCGGGACAAAGTTCTCCGAGGCGATCATCTCAAGAGTGTCACGCTGGCGACCAAGCTCGGCGTCCAGAACGGCCTGAATCTCAGGATCCAGCTGCGCAAGTGTCATGTCATTGAGGGAATCCATGGGGTTCTCCTATTGATCATCCGATGATGGTTGGCAGTGGCCTCTAGCCCAGGCGGGCGGCTATCGATGCCGACGCGTCGCTCCCCGGTGGTGGCCCACCTGTTCGCCAGTCACGACACGCTTACCAGTCTATCGCTCGGCGGTTTTGCGCGCATTCTGCCATGGTGTCAGCAAGCTACCAGCCGGTCATGCAACGTTCAGGTCTGACTTGCACAACTCGTCAGGTGTACGAAATCACAGCCCTCTTTCGCTTGTACTTAACCTTTTGGTTAGCAACCAAGCTAACCATGTGGATAGACTAGGGTTAACACCTAACGGTGACTGAGTTGCACCAGGGACGTTTGCCTAGCAGACATCCCAGTCCAGAGCGGTTTTCCGCCTCTAACCGACATGCAGCATTTGAGTTTGATGAAGTTGAAGGAAGGCGCACAGATGACAACATTGACGAAGCCCACCGCACGAGCCGCATCCACGGCTCACGCATTCGAGCACGCGTCGGATCTTGCCGCCTCCGCCGACAACGCCATCAAGCGCATGTGCGACATTTTCGCAGCTCTTTTCGGCATTATCCTGCTGACCCCGCTGTGGATCATTGTCGCCGCGATGGTGCACCTGAACGACGGAGGCCCCGTTTTCTTCACTCAGGAGCGCGTCGGCCTCAACGGCAAGACTTTTACCATGTTTAAGTTCCGCACCATGCGTGTGGACGCCGAAGAGCTCAAGGCCTCCCTCATGGAGGCCAACGAGGCCGACTCCTCCGCCGGAAATTCGATCATGTTTAAAATGGCCAATGATCCGCGCATTACGCGCATCGGAGCCTTCCTGCGCAAGACGTCGATTGACGAGCTGCCCCAGCTATTCAACGTCCTGCGTGGCGACATGTCCCTCGTGGGCCCGCGCCCCCCGCTCCCCAGCGAGGTCGCACAGTACGAACCCCGCGTGATGGGTAAGTTCGCCGTCCGCCCCGGCATCACCGGCCTCTGGCAGATCTCCGGCCGCTCGAACCTCTCCTGGGATGAGACCGTCCACCTGGACCTCTCCTACGCCCAGCACCGCTCCCTCACCCTCGACGCGTGGATCGTGCTTCAGACCATCCCCGCGATCCTGCGTCACGAGGGGGCCTACTAAGCCTTTCCTCTCTGTGTGTGATTAGGTGTGGCCCGAGCCAATTGGCTCGGGCCACACCTTTATCTTTCACGCCCCACCACGGCCGCACATCACCGCAACCACTGGGCAATTCACACTGGCTTGGACAGCGCGGCGAGGCCCCATCGCAGTACCTCACGGCAGTGCTCACACAATGAGCAGTTCATAAGTCTCACGAGAGTTTGACACCGGCACACAGGAGCACCCTTTGCCACCCGCATCACAGGGATCCGTCACCCCCTCATAATGGTTTGTGTGGGCTACATCATTCACTGCATAACCCTTTCAAGCATCCATCCAGAAGCGTTGTGAGACACGCTCAGCGCCACTCCCCCTTCCCCACGCGCGTCCCTCGTGCACTCCCGAAAGCCGACCAGGCACTCACACGAAAGAGACCCTGGCCTGCGAGCGCGCACCTTCACGCAAACCCTGTTGGTGACCAAGCTTCGAGACACAGGACTACAGGATTGACCGATAAGAGCCTCGCGCCCCACTTGCCGCGGGCATGGGCCGGGAGGATATGCCATAACGATGCGGATAGGTTATGGCGATCTGGATAGGTTGGAGCGATCTGGATAGGTTGGAGCGATCTGGATAGGTTGGAGCGATCTGGATAGGAAAATAACCTATCCAGAACTGCCGTTCCTATCCAGAACAACCCGTTGCAGTCGCCTGAAGCGCACGTCGCCAGATACGGGGGGGCTGACCACACTAGGCGCACACAATGCCAGATGACAGCAGGTAGAAACAACAGCCCCTACGCGCCAGCAGCCTTCACGACCCACCAGTGGGCAGCGCCAGCCTATTCGGCAACGTGGAGGAGGCCGGACCCCTGCGGGTCCGGCCTCCTCCACAACGACTAGCGTCAACCTCGGTCAGCGAACGTCACGCCACCGACCAGTCCGAGATCGTCGAAGCTACCCATTGCCTCGAGCCGCGAGATGAGCTCGGGCGCGTGAGCGACGAAGTCGAGGGCTTCGACGGTGTAGCGCTTGATGAGCCGCTTGGGCTCGTGCGCGATGCGCCAGGCCCACCCGAGGCGGGCGGCGTGCACCCAGGTCGGGAAATAGTCGTCGGCAGCGCGCGCGTACTGGTCGATCCAACCGCCCGCAGTGCACACGGATACCTCGGGCAGGAGGTCGAGAACGAACGACGCGACGACCTCCTGGAGGCCGGCCCCCAGGCCGACGATCACGAGGCGCGGATCGAAGGCAGTGAGCACCGAAGGATCGGCCTTCAGCCGACGAAGCCCCTCATACCCGTCAATGACCTGTACATCGAAGCGATGCAGGCGCTCGGCTGCGGCCTGACCGGCCTCGGGCACAGCCCCGATGAGGGTAATGCGGGTGCCATCCTCAAGGCGTTCGAAGACGTGCGGCAGGACGAGGTCCGCAGAGGTGCGGGCGACCTCGTGGCCTGCTGCGCGCAGACGCATCTGCAGGAGGGTCCCATCGAAGCCGACGGTGTGCATGCGGGCAAGCGCACGGAAGTCGGCATGCAGGAGGGACCAGTGGTTGAGCCACGTGGTCGTGTGCCCTCGAGTGAGCACGCGCTGTGCCATCGCGTCGAACGCGGGATCGGTCGCGGGGGCGCCGACCGCGCCGGCGGCTTCGGGTTCAGCCTCGCCGCCGGCGGGAGTTGACGTCGCGGTCATGGAGATCACCTCACCAGGCTTGCCTTGAGATCGAAGGTTACGGATGCCGCATTCGCGTAGTTGGCGTGCGTTTCAACCGCGACACGGTTGACGCCGTCCCTGAGCACCTTGCGAGGCACCGCGATGCGCACAATGTTGTTCTTCGCCGTAGCGAGGCCCACGTTGGAGGAGGCTCGCGTACTGGCGTCGATCGTGCCTTCGGGCATGTTCACGCGCTTGATTTCGGTGCCGTTGATGTAGATGACTGCACCATCGTCAACGCGGACGTTGAGAATGACCTCGAAGTCAGCGCTGAGGGTACCGAAGTTGACGTCACGCACGAAGTAGTTCGTGATGGCTCGGTCCGCTGCCGGCAGCGTGAAGGGCGTACCGGCGTCACGGTCACCCCAGCCAAGCGGGCTGGCGCCGTGCTTCCACGAGGACAGGTCGGCGGTGGAGTTCCACGCCGGGTCCGGAGTTTCCTTGGAGTTCCAGTAGTTCCAGTACATGCCGGGGTACAGGAAGTTACCGAGGTTCATCGCGGAGACATCGAGCACCTCGAGGGGCTTGTCCGGGTCGGGCGTGAGCGGAAGGTCCGGCTGCGGCTGGGGCGCCGGCTCCGGATCGGGCTCGGGCTCGGGTTCCGGAGTAGGCTCGTCGCCCTTGGTGACGACCTTGACCATACCGTCGATGGTCATCGACGAGCTGGAGCGGTAGTTCAGGTGCGTTTCGACGGCCAGCGTGTTCGTACCGGCGACCAGCTTGTCCGCGGGGACGAATACCAGCTGTCGGTCGGCGCGCGCGGCGGGCGTCGAGACGGACGCGTTCGCGAAGGTCGAGGCGTCAACCGTTCCATCGTCCATACGCTGGCGGGCTACTTCGTTGCCGTTGACGTACACCACGGCTCCGTCGTCGGCCGTCACGGCAACGTTCACGCCGACGATGGCGGTCGGGTCAGCGACCGTGAAGTTGATGCGCGCGTAGGTGGTGACAGGGCGGTTCTTGGCCGCGCCCGGGGTCAGTGTCGTGTTGATTCCAGGGCCACCGTAGCCGATCGGCGAGGCACCGCGACTCCAGGCGGAGTCGTCGAACGAGGTCTGGGCCCAGTTCTCGGCGACCGGATCGGTCGACCAGTGGTACGCCCAGGCGTCATCCTCGTCGACGAGCAGCGTGGCACCGTCGGGCTGGGCGGGTTTGCCGTTGGAGTCGACCGTGTAGACGTGGGTCGAGGCACCGCGCAGGCCGTCGGAGGCCACCGCGCGCACGAAGAAGCGATTCTTGCCGCCCAAGGGAACGGTCACGGAGTTCGAGGTCGTGGTGGCGATCGGACGATCGTCACGCAGGATGTCGTAGGAGACGGCACCGGGCACGGAGGACCACTTGAGCGTGACTTCCTTGGAGTTGCCGTCGGAGGCGCGCAGGTTCGCGGGAACCGCGGGGGCGGTGGCATTGCGGGCGGGCATGCGCACAAAGCCACCGGACCACTGGCCCGAGGTCAGCGACGTGTAGGAGTAGTTGAAATCGCCGCCGGCCCACAGGGCACCGTCGTCAGCCATTTCGAGGGCCCACGCGCCGCTGGAGCGCAGGGAGCCGAGGCGGTAGGGGGTCCAACCGAGCTGGCGGCCCGTGGCCTCGTCCCAGCCGCCGACCCACTGAATCTCGTCGGCTCGCGTCCACGTGGTGCCCAGCGTCAGGTACTGGTAGGCATCCTGGAAGGCGTAGTCGGAGCAGTGGCACGACGCGTAGACGACGCCAGTGGCGGACCGGGTGCTGGCTTGAAGGTCACCGCCGTTGTACATGGTGATGGAGCCCGAGGTGCGCGTCATCGTGTCGGAGTTGTAGCCGAAGAGCGAGTGCTGCGAGCCACCGAAGTAGACGCGGCCGTTGGCGGCCGTCACGGTCTGCTGGTACTTGCCGATCAGGTAGGAGTGACGGAAGGTCCAGGACTGGTCGAGTTCGGCGCCGGCTGCCGTGGACAGGCGGCCAGCGTTTTCGACGACGCGGTCGTGGGCTCGGGTGAAGTAGCCGGCCGCGTAGTAGTAGGCCTCGTTCTCGTCGACGTCGATATCGATGACGGAGCCGTTGAACTCGGGGTTCCACGAGCGGTCGGGCTTGCCATTGATGTCGAGGCGGGCGCCGTTACGGGCGTAGGTCCACGACGCGCCGTTGCCCTGGAAGTGCGTGAAGATACCGCCCAGATAGATGTGTTCGTTGATGATCTTGATGGACTTGACCGAGACACGGCCACCGTTGGTGCCGGTGCGCGCCTGCAGGGTCCACGACGGGTCGATCTGGCCGGTCGCAGGGTCGATCAGAACGGTGCCAACGTGGGTCTCACCGTTGACCTTTGTGAAGTCGCCGGCCACGAGAAGCTTGCCGTTGGGCAACTCAACGAGGTCCTTGACCTGGTTGTTGAAGGAGAACGTCTGACCGTTCCACTCCCCCGTCGTCGCATCGAAGCCGGCGAGACCACTGGAGGCGATCTCCTGGCCGTTCTTGCCTTTCTTCACGCCGGTGAAGTTACCGCCCACGTACATCGTCGAGCCGATCTGCTCGAAGGCCTGAACCTGGATGTTACCTTCCTGGACGGAACCGTTGAGGTTGCCGGCCACGCCCCAAGACATCGGGGACGCGAACTCGGAAGCGGTAGCCTTCTGCATCTTGGCGGGCGTCCCACCGTCACCGATGGCGCGGAAGCTGGCGTCCGTGGAGCGCAGCTGCGGGCGCACGTAGGCCTCGGCGTAGGGGTTGATGATCGAGCCGTTGCGGTGGAAGTATGACGTCGAGGAGGACGTGTCGTACCAGGAGGTGGCGAGGGGGCCGTAGCCCCAGCCGAGCGTGTACTTGTTCTGCGCGGAGGCGACGAGGTTGACGTAGCCCCAGGAGGTGTTGGTACCGAAGCCTGCCCACACAATGCCGCCCTGGACCCACCATTCGTGGTTGAACTTCACATCCACCGGGTGAGCGCTCTTGAACGGCCAGATGAAGTCACGCATCTTCGGGAAGCGCATGCGCACGGTCTGGTAGGCGGTGCCCGTGTGGTTCGAGGCACGCTGGACCATGAGGCCGTCCTCAAGGTCGGAGACAGAGGTGCCGCCGAGTAGCCCATTGACCGTCTGGTGTGAGGCCTGCACGACTTCGAAGTCACCGGCGGTACGCGGACGGGTCTTGAGCTTCTCCTGGTCGCCCTGTCCCTGGCTCCACGTCTCCCAGCCTTCACGGCCACGACCGATGAGAACCCAGCCGCCGCCGTCAGTGGTCTGATCGCAGAAGAACTGGCCGGGCGCGTCCATGGTGGAGGTCTGCAGCCAGTACGTTCCGTTCTGGGAACGCGGGTCGTTCTGCTTGATTTCCCAGCACGAGGCCGCGGCCGTGGCCGCGCTCAGGCCATCGTGGAGCGGGTCGGTGGCGGCGTGGGCAGCCGGGGAAAACGCCAGCACGCTCAGGCTGGTCACTGATGCCAGTCCGAGCGCCAAGCAACGGCGCATGAAACTCATGGGGTCCTCACAGGTATCGTGTAAATGGTTACTTCTATAGTGTCACGATAATTGCCACCGCTCAACCACTTGGTTAGGACCAGGTGGGAGCCGTTTACCACATATAAGTCAACCCCCGCCAAATAGGTGGGGGTTGACTTGTCAGCACGATTCACGAGCTGGAATGAACGGTTCTCTCTGGCTCATGCCTCACACAAACGCGGGCGAAGAAGAACGATTCTTCCCTTATTTCACAAGAGTCGCGTTCAGATCGAAGGTCATCGAGGGCGAGCCCTTGTAGTTGAGGTGCTCCTCAACACCGATGCGATTCACGCCGCTCGTCAAGAGGCTGGCGGGGATGGTGACCTCGAGCAGATCGGAGGCTGCCTTGGCGGCGCTCACGGCCGAGTTCGCGTAGGTGGTGTGAGTAATGTTGCCATCGGACATACGTTTCGTGTCGATGATCTTGCCATTGACTCGCAGGACGACGCCGTCATCCGCACGCACCTTGACGGTCAGCGTGGTGTTCGGGGTGATCGGGCCCAGGTCGATGTCGCGCGCGAAGTAGTACGTGATCGCACGATCCTTCTTGGCAATATCGAGGGCGGTTACCACGGCGGAGTCTCCCCAGCCGATCGGGCCGGAGCCACGGTTCCAGCGCTGGAGGGAGCCGGTCGTGGCCCAGTCGGAGGCGGGAGCATCCGTCAAGGTCCAGTAGTTCCACTCGTCCCCAGTGTGGATGACTGTGCCGGACTTGACGGAGGCCGCGTTGATCGGCTGCGTCGCGTCGGTCGGCTCGGTGCTGGGCCCGGAGGGAACGGAGCTGTTGTCGTCCGGGGTGCCTTCCACGCGGAAGATGGAGGCCTGCATGGCCACGGTCGCGGTGCGCATGTAGTTGACGTGCGTTTCCACGGCGATGACGTTGTCACCGGTCTTCAGGGCCGACGCGGGCACGAAGATCTCGGAGGGCGATGCAGAGGCCGCAGCGAAGTTGGGAGCGGCGTCGGCACGGGTCGTGTAGCTCACCGTGCCAGCACCCATGCGGGTGCGGTCCACCTCAACGCCGTTGATGTAGACGACGGCGCCATCGTCGGCCAGGTACTTGACGTTAACACCCTTGAGGCCCTTCGCGTCGGCGACCCGGAAGTGCGTGCGGTAGTAGGTCGTCACGGGGCGCGAGCCCTTGGCGGCAATCTGGGTCGCGATCGCGGAATCGCCGTAGCCCAGGGGGGCTGCGCCGGTCGGCCACGCGGAGTCGTCGAACGAGGCCTGGGCCCAGTTCTCGGGGGCAGCGCTGGCGTCAGAGCGATACTTCCACGTCGCACCGGCCTCGAGGAGGACCGGGTTGGAGGCGTCCACCTGGCCGGGGGCCGGGGCGGTGTAGACCGCGGTGGTTGCGGAGCGGTTGCCCTCGGCGTCAACGGCGCGCACGAAGTAGCGGTTCTCGCCGCCGCGCGGCACCTCGACGGTGGTGGTCTCGGAGGTGGCGATCGGCCGATCGTCGCGCAGGATCTCGTAGGACACGGCGTCGGCGATGCCTTTCCAGGCGAGGGTCACGGTGGAATCGTTGGACGCGGAGGAGCGCAGGTAGGAGGGCGCCTCGGGCGCGACGTTGTCGCGGCTATCGTAGCGGGCAAAGCCGCCGTTCCACTGGGTACGCGTGGCATCGGTGTGGGAGAGGGTGAAGTCGCCGCCCACCCACAGATTGCCGTAGTTATCGGTCGTCAGCGCCCAGGCGCCGGTCTTGCGGCGCGAGGAGAGCTCGAAGGGAGTCCACTTCAGGTTCTCGCCGGTGGCTGCGTCCCACGCGCCGACCCACTTGATCTCGTCGACACGCGACCAACTGGAGTCCATCTGCCACAAGTACATGTCCTGGTAGGAGGCATCGGAGCAGTGGCAAGACGCATAGATGATGCCCTTCGAGGACACGGTACTGGCCTGCAGATCGCCACCCCTACTGAAGGTCACGGAGCCGGAAACACGCTTGTTGGAGCCGGCGTCGTAGCCGAAGAGCGAATGCTCGGATCCGCCGATGTACACGCGGTTGCCGGCCGTCGTGATGGTCTGCTGGTACTTGCCTGCGGTGGTCGTCGAGGGCTCGAACACGAAGGAGGTGTCCTGGGCGGCGCCGGGCTGAGTGGAGAACTTGGCGGCGTACCAGGCACGCTCGGTGCCGTGAGCCTTGGTGAAGTGGCCGCCGGCGTAGAAGGAGCTGTTGGCTTCGGAGACGCCCACAGCCTGGACCGAGCCGTTAATCTCGGGGTTCCACGAGCGGTCGGGGCGCGAGGAGAGGTCAACACGTCCGGCGTTTCGGGCGTAAACCTTGGAGCGACCACCACCGCTGAGATGCGTGAAGGATCCACCAATGTAGACGTTGCCATCGTAGTAGGCGAGCGAACGCACGCTCACAGCACCACCACGAAGAGCATTCGAGACCTGCAGGTTCCACGACGAGTCGACCTCGCCGGTCGACGGATCGATGACGGCGGTTCCGACATGAGTTTGTCCGTTGACCTGCGTGAAGTCACCACCGACGAGGAGTCGGCCGTCGGGCAAGGCGAGGAGCGTCTTGACCTGGCCGTTGAAGTTGAAGGTCTGGCCGGTGAAGTCGCCCGTCGCCACATCGAAGGCGGCGAGGCCGCGCGAGGAGATCTCGGTGCCCTTGTCGCCCTGCTTGACGCCGGTGAAGTTACCTCCGACGTACATGGTGGAGCCGACCTGGGCGAAGGCCTGGACCTGGATGTTCCCCTCGGCATAGGAGCCATTGATGTTTCCGGTCACGCCCCACGAGGTCTTGGCTGCGTACTGCGAGACGGCGCGAGTGACGGTGCTGGCCGGAAGTCCCTCATCGGAGATGCGGGAGAACGACGCGCCCTCGGAGCTCAGGCGTGGACGCATGTAAGCCTCCGCGTAGGGGAACACTGTCTGACCAGACTTGCGCAAAAAGGAGCCACGGGAGGTGACGTCGCCACCCCAACTGGCGGCCACGGGGCCATAGCCCCAGCCGATCTGCCAGCCGGTACGGGCAGACGGGTAGACCTGCAGGGCGTTCCAGCCCTGATCGTAGCCGGAGGTGTTCCACATGATGTCGCTGACTGGGCCGCGCTTGTCCATCGAGATACTGATGGGATGTGCCATCTTGAAAGGCCACACGAAGTCGGTCATCTTCTGGAAGCGGATATCCAACGACTGGTAGGAATGTCCGGAGGGGCTCGACGAACGCATGACGCGCATACCGTCGGCCTGATCCTTAACCGGCACGTTATTGAGCAACTGATTCACGGTGTCATTGGAGAGCTGAACGACGTCGAAAGCGCTCGCGTCACGCCCACGGGTGGTCAGCTTCGCGGGATCTCCCTTGCCGCCACTCCAGGCCTCCCAGCCTTCACGGCCGCGGCCGATCATGACCCAGCCGCCACCATCTGTCGTCTGGTCACAAAAGAACTGAGCGGGGTGATCCATCGCGGGAGTCTGGAGCCAGTAGGCACCGTCCGCTGCCTCAGGATTCCGCTGCTTAATGTCCCAGCACGACGCGGCGGCAGTCGCGGCGCTCGAACCGTCGTGAACGATAGCCTGACCGGGTGCAGAATCTCCCTGACCTGTGCCAACAGCGTGAGCCATCGGAGCGAGCGCGAGGGAAGCGCAGGCGACAATCGGCGCAGTTGCAAGGATTGCAAGGCGCGAAATCACAGAAGCCATGACACGACCTTTCGGAGGGAACAGAAACTTGTTGCATAAATAATTACACAACAATCCCCGCTCAATCAACCGAATGGTCACGTCAGACTTTCACAGGTGCACCACACATCCCATTCCTACCCCCTGCGACGCCTCGCTAGGGACCCAAGTCCCGACAGGTGCAGACGATCCCTCAACACCCAGCAAACACAAGCGAAAACCAGGACCGAGAGTGCCGATCCGACAATGGTCGCAACGAAAGCGTCGCGCCCCATCCACCACGCTATACACCCGCCCGGAATCACCGCAGACACGCCCACAACAAGGATCGGCTTGACCACTTCCGACAATTTCGGTGTCACACCGATAAACCGTGAGACCTGAATGGTCGCCATGGCCGCGTCAAGCACCATGCACACAGCCCACACGATCGCCGCGGCGACCATTCCTCCACGCGGAATAAAGATGACGTTACCCACAACGTTGAGCGTAAGGACCACGATCTTGTTGACCGCCGCCCACCCGGAGCGTCCACTCATGATGAGCAGCGAGTGAATGTTTCCCGCCATGAAAGTCACGATGGAGCCGATGCACAGGACCACGAGGACGTTCGCGCCGGGAGCGAAGCCGTCACCGAGGATGCGCATGAGCGCGGGCGCGTAGATCGCCATGAGGGCGTAGATGGGGGCCGCGAACAGGACGAGCCAGATCGAGGCCGTGCTGTAGAGGTCGCGCAGCTCCTTCGTCTTACCCTGGTGCAGGAGTTTTGAGAACTGCGGGGAGACGACGACCCGCAAAGCCGTGTCGACGACCATGCCCGCCTGAATGAAGCGAATGGCGCCACCGTAGATGCCCGAGGCCGCATCACCCGCCAGGAGACCGACGAGGAGGACATCGAGCCACTGCAGCGCCTGCTCGAGACCAGCGGTGAGGGTGCGAGGAAGCGCGAAGGACACGACCTGACGACGCCGCTGAGCGGTCGGCCAGCGACCCACCGAGTCGGCCACCGAGGGCATGTGTCGCAGCAGCAGCCACCACGCGGCAACGAGGACGACGACGAAGGGCAGCGCCCAGGCGACAGACACGAAGGCCAGCGACCCGGTGAACGCGGCCGCGAGCGCAACGAGGAGGGGGCGCAGGCCGGGCAGCAGCAGGTTCTGAATGAGGACGTACTCGCGCATGTTGCCGAGCGCCCGCAGGGCGGCGGATGCGACCAGGGTGAGGGCACCGATCGGTACGAACCACAGGACGGCCCGGGTGGACGCCGCAACCTCGGCGTTCCAGATCAGGGGAGCCACGGCCTCGAGAATGAGGACGCACACGGTGGACACGCCCACCGTCATGGAGGCCATGAAGGACAGGGTCGCGCGGATCTCCTCGGGCGCATCCAAAGATAGGCGCGGCATCAGGTAGATGGCGGTGGAGTCGAGGCCCACCTTGGCCAGGGCCATGACGATCGCGAAGACGCCGGTTGCCTGGGTGACGATACCCGCGCCCTCGGCACCCAGCATGCGCGACAGGATGATCGTGAACGCGAAGCCCAGGACCGCGGAGGCCGCCGCTCCAACGAAGCCGACGATGCCCCCACGCGCGAGGGAACGCCTGGCTTGATTTGCCTCACTCATGATCAACCTTCCCGCTACCGCGCGGTAGCCTTTTTCTATAACCTACCGATGGGATACACATGGACTTCATCAACTCGCTCTCCCCTGCCCGCAAGAAGAGCCTGCTGGCAGCCGCGATTCTCCTCATCATTGCGCTCGTCATCGCCGGCTTCCTGCGCCTGACGGGCTCCTCCGAGACAGATATGGCCGCCTCCGCGGCGTCCAGCGCGCAGAGCGCCGAAGAGGACCCGCAGTCCGACATCCCACAGTCCGTCGCGAAGACCATCACCCCGCAGTCGGGGGGGCCCGCGAACGAATCCGGTTCACTGGCCACGGACGCCGAGGCCACCGGACAGGCCACCTTCGTCATGAACACCCTATGGGACGCGTACACGGATCCCAAGCAGGCTCGTGCGACCGACCTGTCCTCCGTGCTCACCGCCTCGGCGCTGGAGGAGTTCGACGCGCAGGCTCTCGAGTGGACGAGGGACGGCACCCGCACCACCGGCTCACCCACCCTCGAGGACGTGCACATCCTCAGCGATGACGGTGCCGGAAACGTCACGGTCTCGGCGTGCGTCGACTCGTCCAACGTTCGTGTCCTCAACGACGCGGGAACTGCGCTGACGGACGACACGACCATGACCCGCGCCCTCACCTATTTTCTGTTTGTGAAGGACGGCGGCGCGTGGAAGCTGTCCGGCTTCTCGTTCCCCGACGACCCGACTTGTTGAGTCGAGCAAGCATGTGAGTGGCAAAAGCCCCGTCGTTCGCGGCGGGGCTTGTCCATTGCCCCATGCGCACCGCGCGCTCGGCGCGGACTGTCCCGGCGACGCTACCGGCGTTCGCGCGGCCGTCACGCTCGGCCTCGGCGCGCTTGATCGGATCACTCTCCTCCTCGAGGTGACGCGACAGGAGCGCCACCGCGACGACGGAGATCATGAGGCCGGTGTTCATGCCGTAGTAGAACTGCTCCACCAGGGTCGCCAGGATGATGCCGCCCAGGATCGAGCCGTACACGTCCGTGGCTCGCCAGATGCGCGGGAACATGCGCAGGAAGAAGGCGAGGAACAGCGCCAGGCCGACCAGGCCGTAGGAGAAGATGACCGTCCAGAACTGGCCCTGCGTGCCCAGGGAGGGCAGCCACGGCGAGGCTGAGGGACGCGGGGCGCCGAAGCCCAGGAGCGGGGACTGCTGGAGCTCGTAGAGCGTCTCGACGTAGTTGGAGGCGCGGTCTTCCGTCGAGGAGGAGGCCGCGACGCGCTCAAGGAGCGACTGGGAGGCCGGCGTGGCGAGCCACGCGATCACACCCACGACGATGGCCGCGACGATACCCAGGACGGTACGCCAAGCTCCCGCGCGCAGGCGCTGGAAACCCACCCACACGACGATGACGATGAGGCCGATGTACATGCCGCGGTTGAGCGTTGCGGCTGCCGGGATGACCGACAGAGCGCACACGGCCGCCACGATGAAACGCCACTTGGAGCGCTCGCGCCACAGCACGTAGGCGAAAACGAGCGCGAGCGGGAAGATCAGCGAGTAGACGTTGCCGTAGGTGTTGGAGTAGATGAAGGGGGCCGACGGACGCGGGTCGGAGAGGATCCACGACGACGGGGTCCACTGGGTGGTCGCGCGCTTCGTGAACTCTTTGACGAAGTCGTTGGAGTGCAGGGCTCGCGGCACCAGGTAGTACATGAGAGTCGTGAAGCGCAGCGTCGGCGCCGCCATGGCGATGAAGCCGCCGATCGTGGTCGATGCCAGGAAGCCCCACATCGTGCCTACGATCGTGCGCACGCTGAGGGACTTGCGTGCGTTGAAGGCGTAGACCGCGAAGATGCCAGGCGAGATATGCAGCAGGAAGCGGTAGAACGCGCCGATGACGCGCCCGCCCGTGTCGAGCATGGTCATCGAGGCCAGCACCCACGCCAGGAAGAATACCCACAGGATGGATCCGGGCGGGAAACGCAGGCCGTGTCGGCCGATCATGAACACGAGCATGATCGACGCGAACAGCGGCCACATCAGGTCACCGGAGCCGAGAACCCACCACAGGAAGTACGCCGAATAGGCCACAACGAAGGGCCACGCAGGCAGATCTTGCGCGTCCTCTCGCAACGGCCCAACTTGGGCGGGGGCGGGTTTGGCCCAGAGTCCTCGGCGTGGGCTCACGCGTTACCGTTCCCTTCGCCGGTCGCCTCCGTCGCGGATGAGGCCTGGGCCTCCTCAGCGCTGCTCGGTGCGGTCACGCTATCCTGCGCGGGGGCCCGCTCGGCCTGGCGCGGGGCGCCGAGCTTGTTGCGCGTGCGCGACGACAGGTAGAGGAAGGGGCCCTCGAGGAAGCCCTTGATCTCGGACTTGGTCAGCGAGCCGGGCACGTCCTCGTCGGTACCGGCGACGCGAGCGCCACCGGGCTTGACGCGATTGAGGACGCCAGGCACACGAGTCGCCAGCGTACCGAGTACGGAGGGCTTGGCGATGATCGCCTTCGTCAGGAGCGCCGCCATACCCGAGCCATTGCCGCGGATCTGCTTATCCAGGCCGGCCTCGTCGACGCGGTGACGGTGGTGCACGAGAGCGTCGGGCGTGTGGATGATGACGTCGCCCGTGGCCAGGATCCGCGCGAACATGTCAAGGTCCTCACCGCCGCGCGTCGAGGTGCCGGCGCCCAGCGCCGGATCGAAGGGGCCGACCTCCATGAGGACGTCGCGACGCATGGCCATGCACACGCCTGCGCCCACCCGGGCCGTCGTGATCGGGAACAGCGGGCCGCCGTCACCCTTTTCACCCAGGACCTCCAGGCCCTCGGGGATATCACCGACGCACCACACGCGCGGGGACATGTCCTTGGGGAAGCCGCCGCGCGACTCGAACCACCGCTGGGGCGCGTAGCGCTGCTCCAGGGGCAGCGCGATACCTGTCGTCGCAGCCACGTACGGCGAGGCCGTGAACGGGTCGATCATGGCGGTCAGCCAGTGCGGGTCGACGATCGCGTCGTCGTCCGTGAAGACAATGACTTCGCCGCGAGCAGCCAGTACGCCGCGGTTGCGGGCGCGAGACAGGCCGGGACGAGACGCAGAGACGATGCTCAGGCGCGTATCGTCGATGCCCGCGAGCTTCTCGCGCGTCAGGCCCGTGTGTGGCGCGTTATCCACCACGACGAGCGTGAAACGCTGGTGATCCTGCGCGAGGATGGCGCACACCGCGTCTTCGAGCATGTCGCACGAGCCGACCGTGCACATGACGACGGTCGCGTCCACGTCGGCGCCAGCGCCCTCTTCCCAGCCGCGCGCAGGGGCCGGTTCGACCTCGAGCACACGCGGATCGGTCTCCGGATGGTCCGTGCCCTCGATGTCGACGAACGCCGAGTTACGGCCGTTGTCGCGCACGAGCACGAGCGCTCGCGGATCCGATGGGTCGCCCGAAATCAGCTGGGAGACGCGCGCAGTGCGGTCAACGTGCCAGATGGAGGCGGCCTTGTGGTCGGCTGCGGTGGTCTCCTCGGCACTCATTTCTTGCCCTTCTCCGAGGAAGTCTCTTCCGTGGCTTCTTCCTCAGCCTCGGGTTCGATGACCTCAGCCGACTGAGCGGGAGTAGTCGGAGCGGAGGCGGGCGCGGCCACCTGGTCACCCAGGTAAATCAAGCCGTTCACCTCGCGGTTGATGATCGCCAGCTCATCGAGGAGGGCGTGCAGCGCCTTCAGGTCGTGGCCCTTGCGCACGGCGACGAGGACGTGGCGCGAGGGGCGCACCTCGTCGAGGAGGGAGGCAAGGGGCTGGTTGATGTCGATGAGGCGCGGCGCGGGCACGCGGGTCTCGGCCAGCGAGGCGGACAGGACGCGGTGCAGGTCGCGGGCCTGCGGATCGGACGCATCGACGATCAGGTCAACCCAGTGATCGCGGTCGATCGCCATCGCGAGCATGCGGGTGGGGGCGAGCCACGGCTCGGGGGCGCCCTCCTCGGCACTCCACACGGGCAGCGCCGTCAGGTCGGCAAGCTGCGTGGGCGAGGCCAGGGAGCGCGAGCGGGTCTCACGGATGAGGACCAGGACCAGGCCGGCGAAGAGGCCGACCACGGTCGTGATGAGAATCAGGCGGAATTTCGAGGGCGAGACCTCGTCGCTCGAGGCCGCGGCCGGGGTGATGACGCGGCCAGCGGTGGCGTGGTAGGGGGCGAGCTGCTCGGCATCCTTCGCGAGCTTGGTCAGCTCGGTGCGGATCTCGGCGGCGCGCGGGTTGTCCTTCGTGTTGCCGTCCTCGTCGGTCAGGGGCTGGAGGGAGGCGAGCTCGGTCTCGAGGGCCTCGATCTGCTCGTTGATGCCGGCTGCCATCTCGTCGGCGCGCTGCTCGACGAGGGCGGTGCGCTCAGTCAGGTAGGCGTTGGCGATCGCGTCGGCGGCATCGACGGCCTGCTGGCGCGTGGGAGCCACGTACTCGATCTTGACGATCGTGCCGTTCGTGTCGCCCGACACCTCCATGTTGGAACGAAGCTCCTCGGCAGTGACACCATTGCCAAGGCGCGCAGCCACGACATCGAGGACGGCGGCGGACTTCGCAATGCCCTGCTCGGTCACCATGTCCGTCGTGTTCGACAGGGAGGCGCGCACGGCGGGAGCCGGGGTGATCGACGGAGACGTCACGGTCATCGACACGGTCGCCGAGTGCGACGCGGGGACACCAAAGGCGGCTGCGACACCTACGACCAGGCCGGCCACGGTCCCCGCAACGATCGAGGTCCAGCGGCGTGCCAGCGCGTGACGAAGGATCTGCTGGCCGCCCGTGGGCGGAGGGGTCAGGATCATGACTGTTCTCCTTGGAGGTGAGAGCGCACCCACGCGGCGCGCGCATTGAGCCGGCGCTCGAGAGCGCGGCGAGACGATGCGGGTCGAGACGCGACCCCCTGAGTGTAGACCTGAACGAAGCGGTCGAGCTCACGCTCGGCCTCGTCGCGAGGAAGCGAAACGAGCGAGACCAGGCGCGGCAGCTCCTGGCCCGTCAGAGACACCGAAAGGTCAGCGAAGGCCTGCGCCTGCTCGGGATTCTTCCACGAATCCGAGCGCCACGAGGCGTTTCCGGTGACCTGTCCCGGGTGGATGCGGTACAGCAGACCCCAGGGCGCGATGCGGCGGATTCGACCGCCCGCGGACGCCACGCGCATCCACAGGTCGTAGTCCTCGGCGGGAACGCTACGGTAGCCGCCGACGCGGTCCATGATCTCGCGGGTGGCGAGCATGGTCGGGTGGCACACGGGGTTGGTGAGCAGCAGGTGCCAGCCCATGTCCTCGGGCGTGATCTCGTAGGGCATACGGAGCACCGGGCGGGAACCGCGCAGCTCAATCATCTGCGTGAAGACCATGTCGTCGCCGCGCTCGATGGCGCGCATCGTGCGCTTGAAGCGGCCCTTGAGGGACACGTCGTCGGCGTCCATACGACCCACGAGGCGCGAGTCGGTGCGCTCCATGAGCTGAGTGAGAACACGAGAGACACCGCCCTCGCCCGGGGTGATGTCCTCAATGCGCAGGCGAGGATCGACCACTCCCCCACGCGACGCGCCACGGATCGCCTCGCCGACAGTCGAATCAGACGACGAGTCGTTGCCGACGACCAGCTCGGCGTCGCGCGGCATGGCCGCCAGCGTCGAGGCCACGGCGCGCGTGATCGTGCCCGCCGCGTTACGCGCAGGCAGCAGGACGGACAGCTCAGGCACGGGGCTCCCCCTGCGTGGCGGCCTGCTTGGCGGCCTGCTTGGCGGCCTCCTTAGCGGCCGCGTCCAGGGCGCGCAGGTCGCGGAAACGACGGCGCAGCGAAATCGAGGAATGCGCAACCGCGATGACTGCGAGGAACGTGTAGAGCACCATGAAAGGCACGCCGAAGCCCCACAGCACGAAGGACCAGCACAGCACTCCCGGGTCGGTGGGCAGCAGCACGAAGGAACGCAGGTTCCCGCCGCGCGTCTGCTTACGGCCCGCCGCGCGCACGAACTGCTCGGCGAGGATCTGGCTCATGAACTGGCCCGACGTCACCCATCCGTAAACGAGCGCGACGACGGCCAGCCACCACGACTCAGGGCGGTAGATCATAACCGCAGCGGCGGTACAGAAGTGGATCGCCGGAGAGCGGAACGCGTCGGCGACGTGGTCCACCCACTCGCCCGTCTTCGACGAAGCGCCCGTGACGCGCGAGACCTGGCCGTCCGCGGAGTCGAACATGAAGCCAACCGCGAGGGCCGTGCCCACGATGAGGCCCGTCCACCACGTGGGTTCGAGCGTGACGAGGACGATGAGGCCCAGCGTCGAGAAGCACACGGAAACGAAACTGACGAAGTTCGGCGTCCAGCCGAAGGCCGCGCAGGCGGCGGCCACGACGCGCGCAGCGCCGCGGTTCACCCAGCGCATGTACGCGGGAACACCCGCGCCCGGCTTCTGCGCGGCAGCCAGCGCGGAGCGGTAAGCACTAAAGCGAGTCCCCCACGAGGAACCCGGCTCAAGCACGACGGGCAGGCTCACTGCGCTTCCCCTTCCGCCGCCTGGTCGCTGTGCTTCGCCGGGGCCTCGTCAGAGAAGTCCTCGGGCGCAATGAAACGGCGCAGCTTCGTCGACGACGTCGACGGCGTGTACGGGAGGTAGACGACGCGCGCGCCGACCTCAGCCATCTCGGCCTCGAGCGCGGCGCCCTTCGGAGTGTCCTTCCAGTCGTCACCCTTGAAGAGGACGTCGAAAGGTTGGAGACGCCACGCGAGGCGCTTGTCCTGGTCCAGGTCGACGACAACCGCATCCACAAAACGCAGCGACGACACGAGGTCGCAGCGCTCCTTGAGCGGAATGACGGGGGCGCGGCCCTTCATGCGGATGAGGGCCTCGTCCGAGGTCACGCCGACGACGAGGCGATCGCAGCGCTCACGCGCGGCGCGCAGGATATTGAGGTGTCCCTGGTGGAACATGTCAAAACCCCCGGGCACGTAGCCGGTGATGGGGGTGCGTTGCTGAGTCGTTTCGTCCACGTAACAAGTGTGCCATTTATCAGGCGGTCAATGCGACACTTACCCACTAAATGCCCGAAAGATCACGTCTGAACCTTGCCCACCAAGTGACAAGACGGTCCGCGCAAGCGCGTCATATCGCGTAAATGTGACCGCATGGCCGCACACACCCTTGTTAGAGGTTGCGACACGCCAGCCGGGCGTCACGAGGCCAACGCGCCGGTCGGGCGGTCAGGCTCAGTGTGCGCGCGGACCGCGCCCCGGCCTCGTCTTGACTCCCTCGGGAGGGCGTCAGCGCGAGAAGACGACCGTTCGGTTGCCATTCATGAGGACGCGACGCTCCGCGTGGAAGCGGACGGCCTGGGCGAGGACGCGGCGCTCCACGTCCTGGCCGAGGGCCACCATGTCCGGCGTCGAGTCGGCGTGGGAGACGCGGGTGACGTCCTGCTCGATGATCGGACCCTCATCGAGGTCGGCGGTCACGTAATGAGCGGTCGCGCCGATGAGCTTCACACCGCGCTCGTGGGCCTGCGCGTATGGGCGCGCACCCTTGAAGGAGGGCAGGAAGGAGTGGTGAATGTTGATGACGCGGCCCTGCATGGCGCGGCAGACCTCGTCGGAGAGGATCTGCATGTAGCGCGCCAGGACGACGAGCTCAACGTTTTCGGTGGCGATCAGGTCGAGGAGCTGGCGCTCCGCCTGGGCCTTCGTGTCCTTCGTGACGGGGATATTGAGGAAGGGGACGCCATAGAACTGGGCAACGGGCGCCAGGTCCGGGTGATTGCCAACGACCGCGATGACGTCGATAGGCATGCCCTGCGTCTGCTGGCGGTACAGCAGGTCAGTGAGGCAGTGGCCCTCGCGGGAGACCATGATGATGGTGCGCAGCTTGCGGCCCAGGTCGTCGACGCGGTAGGTGGCGGCGAATTCCTCGGCGACGCGAGCCAGGCCCTCATCGATGGGCGCGCGCCCCTTCGGGGAGTCGACCTCGACGCGCATGAAGAAGGTACCCGTGTCGGAGTCGCCGAACTGCTGGGACTGGATGACGTTGCCCCCGGACCCACCAATCACGCCGGTCACGGCGTGCACGATACCGGGGCGGTCCGGGCAGGACAGGGTCACAACAAGCTGCGCGTTTTCAGTCATGGGAGCCAGTCTAGCCAGGTTCATACCCACGAACGAGGCCGGGGCACCGTTTGCGGGAGACGCCACGGACGGGCGGGTACAGCGTTGCTGCTGCGAGCATTGCAGCCACAGTCGGAGAGCTGTGTCCCTATGACCTCGCGACACATCCGGTGATGCGGCGCTTAACGCGCACCATCTTCACTCGTCGATCGCATCTGTGTCACGAGGGAGATGAGTGATGCCCCTTTAGGAATCACTGGGCGTCACACCCACCGACTGGCTCCACCTGTGCCACGCCACCAAAGACTCTGTGCGTGTCACCGCACACACTCTGGATCACCCCGATGATTGAGGGCCTTATCCCCTCTTCGCGCACGTTAACCCCTTGATACGCACACTAACCCCTTGATGCGCACGCTAACCCTTTAGGTGACAGCCTGGGCGCGCTGCCACCACTACTACCAATCGGGTTACCACTCCGCCCATAGGGCCCAGGCCACCACCTATCGGAGGGGCCACGAACACCTCCTATCATTGGGGGATGCAGATTCGACTCGCGTCCCGCTCAGACATCGCCTTCATCGAAGGTGCCTATGAGCACGCTCGCGCGTTCATGCGGGAGAATGGGAACGCAACCCAGTGGCCTGACTGCTACCCAGGGCGGATCGATGCGGAGGCAGACATCGCGAGCGAGCACTGTTTCCTCATCACCGACGAGGATGGACCTCTCGCCGTCTTCACCTTCACGCCAGGTCCGGACGAGACGTACGCCGAGATTGACGGCGCGTGGCGTTCTGATGCCGATTATCACGTGATTCACCGTGTGGCGGCGGTGCGCGGACGCGGTGTTGCTCGGACGATCTTCAGCTTCGCAGCTGAGCACGCTGACTACCTGCGTTGCGACACCCACAAGGACAACGCTCCGATGCGGCGCGCGCTCGAGTCCTTCGGATTCCGCGAGTGCGGCACGATCACTGTCGCCAACGGTACGCAGCGCGTTGCCTATGACTGGATCAAGGACAGCTCTACCGGCGCAGCAGCCAACTAGTTCCACCTCCTCGACCACACTGAGCTACCGAACAATGTCGCACGTAATTCCTATACACCACAAATTTGCAATACCCCAGAAAGCGCGGAATTTCAACGTTCTGATTTCAAATTCTGAAGGACTCTGAATAGAATTACGTGCGAAATTTTGAGAGCTGCACCCGTTATGGAGCATTACACCCGATCAGTGGGCATTACACCCGATCAGAACGGGTGCATCGTCACTGATGAGGTGCACGACCCGATCAGCAACAAGCTCTGTCGCGGAGGCGCGCCACTGGCAGCTTCAATACCGATGCGGGCACACCGCTCCCTACCATTTCACCGGCCCAAGATCGCCCACTTGAGCAACAACCGCCCATCCAATGCTGACTGATCGCCGAGCAACAATGACGGTGTACGTGTCGATCCACCAAAGTGCAGACCCATTGAGCAAAATCAGCCGAAAATCGGGGAATTTTGGCGAATGGGACTGCGGTTTGGCGGGTGAACCCACCGGGCACCACTACACACGTGCCCTTCGCCCCACGCATCCCACCTCCGGTAACCAGAATGACCACACTCAAGCTTGTTCCTCAGTGGGGTTACACCAATTAGCGGAGTATTACACCAGCTCGGAGCTAGTGCAATACTCCCTAACTGGTGCAGGGCTGCCCGGCAGGGCTCGGCTGCAATCTCATTGGAGCAGCAATGGGGCAGGCCGCGCCGCGCGTGGGCTTGTTGCAAAGTGACATTGCAGTACTGAGCTCAGCATTCCACTAGGTAATAGGTAGTGCATTGCTGCTACATCTAATGAATTGCTCCATGATGCGCGTTGCCGCACGTCACCGAGGCGCCACGACCGCGCAACACTCGCGGACGAACCCCGCAACAACACCTCAGACCCCACAAAGACTACAACAACCCCGAACGCACACGGTCACACGCAGCCCCCGCGGCCACAACCCCCAACAACACACCCCCATACATGCGGGCGCGCGCCCGGCCAATCAGCCGGGCGCGCGCCCTTCCCACCAACCGCCGCGAGGGCGGTCGCCTCACTTGATGAAGCCGAGCTCCTTGACGGCGTCGTACTCTTCCTGGAGGGCCTTGATGTTGTGGTCGATTCCGGCGCGGGTCGCGTCGGAGATCTCGAGGCCGTCGACGACCTGCCACTCGCCACCATCGGAGGTGACGGGGAAGCCGAAGTTCAGGCCGGCGGGGACGCCGTAGTGCGTGCCGTCGGACATGACACCGGCGGTGACCCACTCGCCCTCGGGGGTACCGTGGATCCAGGAGTACATGTGGTCGATCGCGGCGTTCGCAGCGGAGGCGGCCGAGGAGGCGCCACGCGCCTCGATGATGGCGGCGCCACGCTTGGCGACGGTGGGACGGTAGTAGCTGGACAGCCACTCTTCGTCCACGAGCTCGATCGCGGGCTTGCCGGCAACGGTCGCGAAGGAGACGTCCGGGTACTGGTCGGCCGAGTGGTTACCCCACACGACGACGTCCTTGATGTCGGCATTTGCGGCGCCGGTCTTGTGGGCGAGCTGCGCGACCGCACGGTTGTGGTCGAGGCGCATCATCGCGGTGAAGCGCGACGCGGGGACGTCCGGCGCAGCGTTCTGGGCGATGGTGGCGTTGGTGTTCGCGGGGTTGCCCACGACGAGGACGCGCACATCGTCGGCGGCGCCGTCGTTGATGGCCTTGCCCTGGGGGCCGAAGATGCCCGCGTTGGCCTCGAGGAGGTCGGCGCGCTCCATGCCGGCGCGGCGCGGCATGGCGCCCACCAGGTACGCGACGTTGGTGCCCTGGAACGCGCGGTTCACGTCGTCGAAGATCTCAACGCCGGCCAGGGTCGGGAACGCACAGTCGTCGAGTTCCATCGCGGTGCCCTCGGCTGCCTTCACGGCCTGCGGGATCTCCAGCAGGTGCAGCTTGACGGGCACGTCCGGGCCGAACAGCTGGCCGGAAGCAATGCGGAACAGGAGGGCGTAGCCGATGTTGCCGGCTGCGCCCGTGACGGTGACGATACGAGGTTCTGCCATGATGTGGCGCTCCTTTACAGTTCCTGTGGGCGTGTGCCCTTCAGTCGCGGTGTTCCCCGCGCTCTGTCCTCTAGGATACGTCGTCCGTCACAGTGGAACCCGGGCATCCAGTCCCAGGAGACTCCACCCCGACAGTGATCTACAACATATCCAATGTGTGGGGCGCTCTTCACCAGACTCGTCAAAGACGTACAGTAGGAACATGGCCGACAACCGTCCTACCCCCTCCCCCGGCGCCGGTTCCGCGCGAGAATCGGCCCCCGCCTCAACCCACATCGACGAGGCCGTGGCTCACTCCCACGATCACGCGTACTCCCCGAGCGGCGAGCATGGAGGCCACTCCCACGATCATTCCCACGCGGGGGCCTCGACCAAGCGCCTCGGGTGGGCGCTCACGGTCACGGGTGCCATCGTTGTCGCCGAGCTGGTCGGCGCTTTCTGGTCCGGATCCCTGTCGCTGGCGGCGGACGCGGGGCACATGGTCGTGGACGCCTCCGGCCTCGTCATCGCGCTGATCGCCGCGCGCCTCATGCGCCGCCCGCGCGACGAAAAGCACACGTGGGGGTGGGCGCGCTCCGAGGTCCTGGCTGCCACCCTGCAGGCCGGCATGCTGCTGATCATTTGCGCGATCGTCGCGTGGGAGGGCGCGTGGCGACTACTTTCTCCACCCGAGGTCGAGGCCGGACCAATGCTCCTCGTCGGCATCATCGGCTTAGCCTCCAACGTCGTGTCGCTGGCGATCCTCGCGGGCGGGCGCGACGCGAACCTCAACATGAAGGCAGCATTCCTGGAAGTTGCGAACGATGCCCTAGGTTCGGTCGCTGTCATCGTCGCCGCCGGTGCCGAGTGGGCCTTCGGGTGGACGCGCGCCGACGCGATCGCTTCACTCCTTATTGCAGCGCTCATGGCACCACGCGCACTCACCCTCCTGCGCCGCTCCGTCGCAATCCTCATGGAGCAGGCGCCAGCGAACGTGGACGTCACTGAGCTGCGCGCGCACATGCTGGACGTCGACGGCGTGCTCGACGTGCACGACCTACACGTCGCTGCCGTCTCGTCTCACCTGGTGACCGTCACGGCGCACGTGACCGTGTCGGAACACGCCGACGGGCCAAGCCGGGACAGAATTGTCCACCAGCTGGGCGAATGCGCGTGCCATCATTTCCCTATCGCGCATTCGACGTTCCAGCTCGAATGCGCGCAGCACGCGAGCCACGAGCACATTGAGCACTAAGCGACACTTCACCTCCATACACAAACGGTGAGGCGGCGGGATCTTCACGCTCCCACCGCCTCACCACAGGCACAACTCTCGGCCACGCCTTGTGGGGTTTGAATCAGCCCTCGCGGAACATGATGCCGAAGCTACCGCGCGGGTAGTGCCACTTGAGCACACCCTTCGGTGCCACGGCCAGGCAGGTGCCGCACTCGAGGCACGCCGCGTACTCAACGCCGACGGTGCCGTCGGCCTCGACCGAGTACACCTTTGCCGGGCAGACGCGCTCGAGCAGAGCGCCAGCACCAGTGGCGCGAGCGAGTTCCTGATTGACCTCGATGTGGGATTCTTCCTCATCCAGGTAGTAGGTGTTCCCAGCCAGGCGGGCGGGGACACTCTCGATGACGAATTGAGCCATTGCTCGTCCTCCTTTCAGAAATCTCGTCACAGGGCGCGGATGCCCGCGAGGACATCGCCCATGATCTGCGTCAGCTTCAGGCCCGACGCCTTGAGGGCGTCGAGTCCGACCTTGCGGATGTGGCGCCTCGGCGTCAGGTCATGGTTGAAGATGCCATAGAACACCCCGGCGGCGAGCTTGCCGTAGTCCTTGTACATGCGCGGGCGCTCCAGGAAGGCCGGGGCCTTCGCGTAGGTCGCCATGTCCTTGCCGACAAAGCTCTCGTCGAGCAGGGCGCGGTACTGGTCCATCGACTGCTGTCCGAAGTCCATGGTCTGGAAGGCCTTCTCGATGGCTTCGGCAGCCGCCAGCGCGGAGCCAGCCGCCAGGTCCATACCACGGATGGTCAGGCCCGTGTTGAGGGTGAAGCCCGCGGCGTCGCCGATGATCATCAGACCCGGGCGGGTCAGATCGTGCGCCACCATGGCGGGACCGTCCTCAATCGTGAGGTGGCATCCGTACTCGAGGCAATCAGCGCCTTACCCAGCGGGTCCTCAAAGACGTACTGCAGGTAGACGGGGGTGTAGATGATGGAACTGCCGATGGAGACCAGAACGAGCAGGAAGAAGCGGTGTCCGCGCGACAGATCGTTCGCGTGGCGCTCCTGGGTGAGCATGCTCAGCACTGCGACCACCTTTCATGAAAATGAGAGGCTGGGAAATCAATTTGTTGACATCGACCCGCGACTATGTCTCGTATCTTCATCATTGAATGAAAAACCAGGTATTTGTCAACGTCGAGCCACTATTCTGATCACCGTTAATCATCATGAAGCGTGGCTACCAGTAGCACTCGCGGAACTTTGTGCGGTCAATGGTATCGAGAGCGAACCAGGTCAACCCCGACCTTGGTCCCAGATTTTTTCCCGCAATTCCGGACCTTACGCGTCCAAAAGTGACCTATGCCAGCAGTGGCGCGGACGGTGCTAAGAGCGCGTTTATTGCGGACGATCTTGGTCCATTTGTCAGCTTGTACTGAAATGTTCATTACTCCATAAAGAGCTAGTCATCCGACACAAAAAGGTCTAACGAATTACACGCCGATTCCACCTCGGCACACTTACACTCTCATCACATACATTGTCTGACATATTTTCATTCAGACCCAAAAGGGAAATTCAATCGACAAACATGATGAATTATCCGACGCTCATCGTCGGTAATAACACGGTGTGCTATGAAGCCGGATTCTTCAGGCACCACAGGTGCGAGACAATGGACCACCAGACGGCACGAGACAAACTATCCCTACGCAGCCCACGACAGCTTCGCCAGTTACGATCGCCAGCACCACAAACCGCTACCGCCCCACAGATCTTGCTAACACGCGATGACCCGCGCACGCTCGACTCGGCGCAACCGCATGTTCCTCAGTCGCGCTCGCCCGATACCCTCGCACAGTTCGCTGCCCATAGGCCCGTCAGCGCCGCCGAATCCGACCACGGGAATGCCAAGTAATCACCCGCGAGAATCACCGGCCCCGTATGCTCCTTGCGATAGCGGTGAACCTGACTGACTCGCCCAACCCGGCAGGTCGGCATCGCGTGAGGGATCCTGACGACGCGGCTCGCTTCCAGATCAACGGCGTCGCCCACAGTTGGCGCGAGCTCGCACACCGCCGCGACCGCCCGAGCGGTCACCTCAGTGTCGGACTCCCCCATGACCATCGAGCGCTGCGCAGCCTCCCCATCAAACATGACGGTCACGGCATCTACGCCCGGCGCCGCATGCCCCGCGCGGCTCGCCACACACAACGCGGCGATGGGGCCAGCCTGGCTCGGCGACGCAAGGAGACCGTACGCGCCCCCCAGCTCCCTTTCCTCAAGGCGCCGGCTACACGCGAGAACGACCAAGAGACCTGAGCTGTAGGGTGTCGACACGAGCTGAGCTTCAAGCGGGGACGGATCTGCGAGGAGCGAAGCGGCTGCGGGTGCTGGAACAGCCAAGACGATCCGGTCCCCCTCCACCACGGTCCCGTTGTCGAGGACCAAGGCGGCGCCGGCCTCATCGCGTTCGACGCGAGCAACGGGAGCCTCGTAATGGATCGACAGTCCCGCGGCCAACGCCCGAGGTATCGCCTCGAGCCCAGGATCCGCGGTGAGCGTGACGAAGGGACGCGCGCCGTAGGACACCATGGCCAGCGCCGCCGACGCCGACGTCTGCGCAAGATCCTGAAAGTAGTATCCCCGAAACGACGAGCCGATGACCGCGCGGGTGAAGGCCTCGCCAAAGCGAGCGGAACACCATTCGTCGGCGGGCACGTCGATATCGGCCCAGTGGGCGGGATCAGCCGGGTTGGCTTTCGCAAGACGTGGGAACTGACGGGCCAGCTGCCAGCCGGCCCGGGCGGCGTCACCCCATCCGATCACTCCGGCGCGCACCATCGAGTACGCGGAGGGACCGTAGGTGAGCGCCGCCGAGTCAACGATGAGCCCTGCGCGTGAACGAATGGGGCGCAGCGGCACCCCGAGGCGCTTGGCTATACGGGGGATAACACGGTAGGTCGAGGACAGAAAGTTCGCACCGACCTCAACCCGACAATCGGCCACCGTAGCCGTTTCAATACGACCACCCGCTCGCTCGCTCGCCTCGTAGAGCACCACGTCCTGGCCGCTCCGAGCGAGCGCGTCAGCGCATGCAAGTCCCGAGATCCCTGCTCCGACCACCAAGGTTTTCATGACGCCATGATAGCGTCGCCCAGCAGCACTGCGGCGCCGAGCCGCTCGGATCTTGGGGAACACATGCCGCGACTACAGCGTTCACGAGCCTGTTTCTTGCACCCCCTTGACAGTGACGTAGGGTCACAGTGTTCGATGGGTTCCATGAGAGTCAAAGAGCTGGCTGACCTCGCGGGTACAACGACGCGGACGGTCCGCTACTACCACCGAGTGGGCCTGCTCCCCGTGCCCCCACTCGTCGCGGGGCGCCGCGACTACGGCATCGAGCACCTAGCGCGCCTGCTGCGCATACGGTGGCTGGCCGAGTCCGGGATCCCCCTGGCGAAGATCGCCCAGATGCTGCCCGAGGAACCCGCCCAGGGGCGCAGCGCCGTCGAGGCGGACCTGCTCGCCACGCGGGCGCAGATCGACGCCCGCATCGAGGTCCTGCACCACCAGCGCGCCCGCATCGATGAGCTCGTGGCCAGGGTGCGCTCCGGCGAGGCGCTCTCGCCCCTGCCCATCGTCCTGGAGCGCTTCTACGATCATCTCGAGGACCTCGTCGAGGACCCGGCCACGCTGCCCATCATCCACACGGACCGGCGCATGGTCCTGGCGCTGGCGATCTCAGGCCTCATCCCGGCCTCGCTGAGCCCGTTCATTGAGGGGCTCAGCGACGAGGACCGCCGCGCGGTGGTCCGCATGCTCACCACGTTCGCCACACTCGACCGCAGCCGCTACCCCGGCACCTACGGCGACGAGGAGAGGGAGCGCGTCATCGAGGAGCTCGAGGAGGCCGAGTGGGCCGTCCTCGAGCGCAACAGGGCCACCGCCCTCGCGTTGCTGCGCGACCTGCCCAGTGGCGGACCCGGGCACCTGCTGTGGAAGCGGGTGGCCCGGCTGTCCAAGATCGGCTACCCCGAGCCCGACCAGAGGCGCGTCATTAGCGACCTGGTTCGCCGCTTGCAGGCGGACCCGGAGTTCGGGCCCGTGCTCGAAGAGAAAACAGGAAAGGACTGGAGCATTGTCTGATCTCATTGAGGCAGAGGGCCTCGTCAAGAGCTTCGGGAGGGTCAAGGCCCTAGACGGCCTCGACCTGGGGATCACGAAAGGGCAGATACACGGCTTTCTCGGCCCCAACGGCGCGGGGAAGTCCACGACGATCCGCGTGCTGCTCGGCATGTATCGGGCTGACGGCGGCCGCGCCCAGGTCATGGGGATGGACCCCGCCCACGAGGCCTCCGCCATCAACCGCCGCCTCGCCTACGTGCCCGGCTCGGTGAGCCTATGGCCCAACCTCACGGGCGGGCAGGTGCTCGACACCCTGGCGGGCCTGCGCGGATCGCGCGACCGCGCCCGCGAGGAGGAGCTCACCGAGCGCTTCGACCTGGACCTCACCAAGAAAGTGCGCGCCTACTCCAAAGGCAACGCACAGAAGGTGGCGCTCGTGGCCGCCCTGTCCGCGCCGGTGGACCTGTTCATCCTCGACGAGCCGACATCGGGCCTGGACCCCCTCATGGAGCGGGTCTTCACGGACGTGGTCCGCGAGGCCGCCGACGGGGGCGCCACCGTCCTGCTGTCCAGCCACATCCTGGCGGAGGTGCAGGACCTGTGCTCGCACGTGACGATCATTAAGGACGGGCGCACCGTGGAGAGCGGTGACCTGTCGTATCTGCGCTCCCTGGCCGAGACCGCCATCCGCGTCGGCGTCGGGGAGTCGGACGTGCGGCGCCACCGCCTCGTCGAGGCCCTGGCCGGGCTGGGCGCCCCCGTCCGCCCCACCGGCACCCGCGTGGAGACCCGCGTCCCCTCCTCCCTGGTGCCCGGGGTCCTGAGCGTGGTCGCAGAACTGGGCGCGGACGACATCCAGGTGGAGCCCGCCAGCCTGGAGGACCTGTTCATGAGCCACTACTCGGGGAACCAGGGGGCACGGTCATGAGCGCATTCACGGGACTGCGGCGGTGCCTGGGGCTGGCGACGCGCCGCTACAGGTGGCAGGCGCTCGCGTGGATGGTGCCGCTGTGGCTGTTCCTGCTGGGCCATCCGATCGCCCTGCAGCGCACCTACCCCTCCTTCGAGGAGCGCACCGCACTCCTCACCCAGATGCGCGACGCGCCCGGCGTGCGCCTGCTCTTCGGCCCCCTCCCCGCCACCGGCGGCGTGGGAGAGTTCGCCAGTTGGGAGGACGGCGGGTACCTGCTGTGGTTCGTGGCGATCATGGCGATCATGCTCACGACCGCGCTGGCCAGGCGTGACGAGCAGGACGGGCACGTCGAGGTCGTCCTCGGGGCAGGCGCCGGCCGCTGGGTGCCCTTCGCCTCGGCGACCGCGTGGGCGCTGGGCGCGATGGCGCTCACGGGCACGGGTCTGGCGGTCTCGCTGATCGGCGTGGATGCCGTCGTGGGCGAGACGCCCCTACGGGGGGCGCTCGTGTTCGGGGGCGTGGCCATCGCCCAGGGATGGGCTTGCGCCGGGATCGCCCTGGTAGCCTCGCAGTTGGTGCGGGACACCTCGGCTGCGCGAGGACTGTGTTTCACGGTCCTCGGGGCGGCCATCACTGTCCGCGTCCTGGCCGACGAGACGGGAGCCGCGTGGCTGCGGTGGCTGAGCCCCCTGGCCTGGCGGGATGTCGCCGAGCCCTTCGGGGCGGAGCGCGTATGGGTACTCGCCGTCTTTGCGCTCGTGGTCGCCGCTCTGGTGGCACTGGCAGCACTGCTTCACGCCCGCCGGGAGCTGCTGGGGGCGGTGTTGGCCGACCGCTCGGTGTCCGCCAGGCGGTGGCGCGTGCGCAGCCCGCTGGGCCTGACCGCGCGCCTGGGCGTTCGGCGCCTGGCGGCCTGGGCCTTCGCGCTGGCGCTCGCGGGGGCGCTCTTCGGCGCGATGTCGGGCGGGTTGTCCGACCTGATCGCCAACAACCCGGCGAGCGCCGCCTACGTCGACAAGATGGCCCCCGAGATGCGGCCCGTCGTCCAGTACACCACGTTGCTCGCGGTCGTGATGGTGGCCCTCGTGGCCACTGCGGTCGTCCAACGGGTGCTCGGCCTGGCTGCGTCGGAGGAGAGGGGGCTGTCCGAGGCGGTGCTGGCCTGCGGGGTCCCGCGCACGCGCACGCTCGTGGCGGCGGTGGCCGACGCCATCGGCGCCGGGGTGGTCCTGCTCCTCGTGTCCGGGGCAGCACTGGCGGCGGCGACGGCCACCCAGGTGAGCGAGGACCACGCTGCCGGTCGCGCGCTCGTCTCCACGCTCACCCAGCTACCGGGGGTCGTGGCGGCGGCGGGCATCGCCGTGTTCCTGGTGGGAGCTGCGCCCCGGTGGCGGTCCCTGGCGTGGGCGGTCATCGCGTGGAGTTCCTTCGCGCGTCTCTTCGGGGGCCTCATCGACATGCCGGCGTGGGCACAGGACCTGTCCGTCCTCGGGCACGTGGCCGACCCGTGGGGGACGACCCACTGGCTCCCCTTGGCCGTCCAGCTCGGCGTGGGCATCGCGTGCTGTGCTGGCGGCCTCGTCGCCTACCGAGTGCGTGACATTCCAGCGTGAGGGCACAGCCTGCCGCCCGTCGCTCGCTCACGAGGCCTGCGCGGCCCCGCGGGCGAGCGGCGCCGTGGTGGAGACGTAGATTCGCCTGACCGCCAGTGCGAGGACGACGGTGACGATCAGCGCCCACCCCAGCGCCACGAACACGCTCACCGCCCCGCTCTGATACAGGGCCGTCCCAGCGTCCGCGAGGGCGTGGGCGAGGATCGCCCCGAGGATCCACCAGCGGCGGATCCGCCCCGTGAACGCCATCCAGACCAGGACCGAGAGGGTGATGTGCAAGGCAATGGCGATGGCGCGCTCGCCGATGCCCAGCAGGTAGAGCGGCGCGGGGGTATTGATGAGTGAGTCGAGCTGGTGGGCGACGGTGTCGCGCTGGGCGTCGGGCAAGCCGGCGAGGAACGCCTCGCTGGCCCCCGCGTTGATGATGCTCACCGAGGTCACGAGGCTGGAGACCATCCCCACTCCCACGAGCAGCATTGCCTCGATGCCTCCGTGTCCAATGCCCGCCCCGAGCGCGCGCCCGACGTCGTCGGGGCGTCGATCGCTTGCTCGCAGCACGGCGAAGCCACACACCCGCCCGAGCTCCTCGAACACTCCGGCCGCGAGCGCCCCGTAGAGGGTGTAGAGGGCGGGGCTACTGCGCAGGCTTGGGACGGCCGCGAATACAAGCGAGTGCGTTTCACCTTCGAGGAGGAGAGCAAACACGACGAACACGAGCGCGCCGACGGCAGCGGACCACAGGGAGAAGCGCCACCTGCGCCGCACAACGACGAGGATAACGATCGGCAGGACGAGCGTGGCTAGAGCGCTGACGCCCATGGATACCAGGGAAGCTGTTGAAACCATGGAAACCTCGATTCGTTGGTCGGGAAGGGGAGCCGACGAGCGCCCGTACGGTTGAGGATACTCCCGGTCCCCACCCACCCGTACCACATCCTTGTTTGTTGCCCTCCCGGGGATCTACCATCTGTTGTACCCATCCCAACGGTGTTGAAGGAGATTACGGCGATGAAGCCCCTCTCGGTCGCCACAGCGGCCTGCCTCCCCCTTGCTCTATGCCTACTACCGGCTGCCCCCGCGCTCGCCGATCCCGCGCGGTCGGCGACAACCGATGCCCTCACGGTGGCCACGTTCAACGCCAGCCTCAACCGAGACTCTCCGGGGCAGCTTCTCGACGACCTTGCCACGTCAGGCAATACCCAGGCGTCCAACGTCGCAGAAACCATCCAACGCGTGGATCCGGACATCATTTTGATCAACGAGTTCGACTACGACGCGAATTCGGCGGCTGTTGACCTCTTTCGCACGAACTACCTCGAAGTCCCGCACAACGGCGCCGCCCCCGTCTCCTATCCCTACGCCTGGTCGGGTCCCGTCAACACCGGCGTGCCCAGCGGCTTCGACCTGGATAAGGACGGGACGAACAACGGCCCGAGCGACGCCTGGGGTTTCGGCAAGTTCCCGGGTCAATACGGTTTCGTCGTCTACTCGAAATACCCGATTAAGACCGACCAGATCCGCACGTTCCAAAACTTCTTGTGGAAGGACATGCCGGGCGCCCTCCTTCCGACCAACGCCGACGGCTCGGGCTGGTACTCCGACGAGATACTCCAGCGCTTCCCCCTCTCGTCTAAGACGCACGCCGACCTGCCGGTCGATGTCGACGGCACGACCGTCCACGTTCTCGCCGCTCACCCGACCCCGCCCTCGTTCGACGGACCCGAGCAGCGCAATAAGAAGCGTAACTTCGACGAGATCCGCGTGTGGTCCGACTACGTAGCGAACCGGGCCGACTACCTCTACGACGACAATGGCGTCAAGGGCGGCCTGTCCACCGATGCGAACTTCGTCATTCTGGGCGACTACAACTCCGATCCACTGGACGGCGATTCGTACCCGGGAGCCATCGACCAGCTCCTGACCAGCCCCCGAATCGTCGACACGATGCCGACCTCGCAGGGCGGGCCCAGCGAGGCGAAGCTCCAGGGTGGGGCCAACCTGAAGCACAAGACGGATCCGAAGTACGACACAGGCGACTTCAACGACGATCCGCGGCCGGGCAATCTGCGCATCGATTACGTGCTGCCGAACACGGGCACGCAGGTCGACGAGGCGCAGGTCTTTTGGCCAACCCGCGACGACGAGCTGTTCCGTCTCACCGGCCTCCATCCCTTCCCGACCTCCGACCACCGCATGGTCTGGACAAAGCTGCGCTTCCCGGCAGCAGAGCCACCGGCACCGGAACAGCCAAACCCCGGTGATCAAGGGCAGGCGGGCCCCTCGGGAGCAGGCAAGTCCGGCAAACTGGCGAATTCGGGCACGCATGTCGGCCTTCTCGGCATGATCGCCCTCACGGCGGGCCTGGGCGGCGCTCTCCTCATCGCCCAGCGTCGCGCGCGCCGTCGCCGGGCGTAGCCGCGATCACTCAACGCCTCGGGGCGGGTCTGATTGACCCGCCCCGAGGCGTTTCGCATGCGACACGGGATTCCTCGCGTGTCAGCCCGCCAACTGGCCGCCTCCCGCAGATGCATCTGTGCGTCCACAGCGGCATCGCACCCATAGCCCGGACACAAGATGAGGGGCGGGTCACATGCCGATCCGGGCGTAAGTAGATCCGAAGAGGCATATAATACATATATACATGTTTTGCATGTTATGTTGGATTTAGCAGAGAGGCTGGCACTATGACACCACGAAACCCCGCACACATCGGCCCCGGCGGGCGCGGCTTCTTCGGAACCGTCACCGTGGGAACTCGAGGACAGGTCTCGATCCCCGCCCAGGCTCGCAAGTCCCTCGGACTCGAACCCGGCGACCAGCTGGTCGTCCTCACCGACCCAGCCCAAGGCCTCGCCCTCATCCCACTATCGGTTCTCGTCTCCCAACACGCGGACACGAACCCCATCGCGGCTCTCGTACGCAACACCATGGCGGGCAACACGCCCCCCGAGGCGGACAGCGGCCCCGCAGACGCAGCCCCCGCCTCGTGACACCTGTCAACAGCATCTTCAGGAGAAGTTATGACAACCCCAGCTATCCGCGCGACGGATGTCACCAAGCGCTACGGCGACCTCACCGCTGTAAACGGCGTATCACTGGAGGTCCACCCCGGCGAGATCTTCGGAATCATCGGCCCCAACGGGGCAGGCAAGACGACGTTCATGGAATGCCTTGAGGGCCTACGCCACCCCACGAGCGGCACCATCGACGTCCTGGGTGAGGACCCCTCCCGCCCCTCCACACGATGGCGAGAAAGGATCGGCGTCCAGCTACAGACAGCGGCCCTGCCCCCCAAGATCACCGTCAACGAGGCGATGGCACTCTTCGCGTCCATGTACTCCAACCCCGCCGACCCGGCTCAACTCCTTAACGAGCTCGGCATCGCAGCCAAGGGGCGTTCCTACGTGGACAAGCTCTCGGGCGGACAGCGCCAACGAGTCTTCATCGCTCTCGCCCTCTTGGGCAAGCCCGACGTCGTGTTCCTCGACGAGCTGACCACAGCCCTCGACCCGCAGGCACGACTGGCCATGTGGGATGTCGTGCGCTCCATCCGACGGGGCGGAGCCACCGTGGTCATGACCACCCACTACATGGAAGAGGCTGAGGCCCTGTGCGACCGCGTCGCCGTCATCGATGCCGGCCGCCTCATCGCACTCGACACCGTGCCCGGCCTCATCGCCTCCATCGCGAAGGGCACGAAGGTGCAGCTGCGCACCTCCCAGCAGCTCACCCGCGGCATCGTCGACGAGATCGACGGCATCAGCGACGTGATGATCGCCGGGACCTCCGTCTCGATGCTGTGGTCGGGCAGCGGCATCCCCCAGGCTGCCATCGCAGCCATCGAGGCCACCGGCCTCACCGTGACAGACATCCGTACCAGCTCCCCCGGCCTCGAGGACGTGTTCCTCGCACTCACCGGCCGCAACATGCGTCAGGAGGCGTGAGCCATGCGCACCTTCATTCAACTGTGCCGCGTCACCGCGATGCGCGCACTGCGAGAACCCGTCACCGTCATCTTCACGCTTCTGTTCGCCCCCGCCTTCATCGGGTGCATGGGCCTCATCTTCGGCAACAACCCGGTACCCGAGTTCGGAGGAAAAGGATTCCTCGAGGCAAACTTCACCGCTTTCCCCGGGATCGTCATCGCGATCAGCGCGCTCATCATCGTCCCCGTCGACCTCGTGACCCAGCGGGGGGCGGGCGTACTGCGCCGCTTTCGCGCCACCCCACTCAACCCGGCCCTCTACCTGGCCGCCGACGTTGTCTCCCGTTTGACGCTCGGCCTCGTGTCCTTCACCACCATGTACGCCATCGCCGTGCTCGGCTTCGGGGTACGCCCCGCATCAGCCGGAGCCTTCATCTCCGCACTCGCAGCTACTATGCTCGGTCTAGCGGCTTTCCTGGCAGCGGGCTACCTCATCGCCGGGCGGTTCCGCAACGTCGGCGCCGCACAGGGGCTGGGAAACATTCTCATGTACCCACTCATCTTCACCTCGGGTGCCGCGGTTCCCCTGGCGATGCTCCCTCCCAGTATCCTCTCCATCGCGAAGTACTCGCCGATGACGCAACTCACCTATCTCACACGAGGCCTGTGGGATGGCGAGGGATGGGGCGAGCACTGGATAGCCGCTCTCATTCTCCTTGTGTTCGGCACCGTCTGTGCCGCAGCTGCGGCGCGTTTCTTCCGCTGGGAGTGAGGCCATGAGTCCTCAGGCACCCCACGGCCACTCGACGGGTCGCCCGCCCGGACGCTGGGCGCGCGTCGCCTGCTGGACGGCCTTCATCAGCGCCCTCTTGCCCGTGGCGTGGAGAATCGGGATGCTCTGCGGGGCGGACCTCGGCTTCTCCCAGGCAGACTTCTTCCGTTCCAACGCCTCGGCCACGGCCTACGTCCTGGGGCTCGAGGCCATCCAGGTCCTCGCTGGAACCCTGTGCCTCGGCCTCATCTACCCCTGGGGTGAGCGCGTTCCCCGCTGGCTTCCCCTCCTCGGCGGACGCGAGATCCCCCGGCTCTTGCCCCTCGCGATCGGGGGGACCGGGAATGCCCTGCTCTACTACATCAATGGCACCCTGGTGATCAGGTTCGGCTCTGTGTGGCTGGGCCTGGCCGAGGGGCAGACCCCGGCCGACGGAATGAACCACTGGCAACTGGCCATCCTGGTCGCAGCCTACGCCCCGATGCTGCTCCTGTGGGCTCCCGCCCTCACGATCGGCCTGATCGGCTACTGGCGTCGGCGCACAACCCGATAACACAGAGGGGGCCGCGCCTTGCGGCGCAGCCCCCGAGCACAGCTCAGATGAGACTACTTCGTGCGATTCTCGCGGTAGTACTCGATGAGAGCTCGAGTCGACTGATCCTGCGCATCCAGGGCCTCGGACGAGCCCTCGATTGCGGGCAGGATCTGCTTGGCCAGGACCTTGCCCAGCTCGACGCCCCACTGGTCGAAGGAGTCGATGCCCCACACGGCACCCTCAACGAAGGTGATGTGCTCGTACAGGGCGATCAGCTGGCCCAGGACCGAAGGGGTCAGGGACGGGGCCATGATCGACGTCGTGGGACGGTTGCCGGTGAACACGCGGGCGGAGACGATGGCCTCGGGCGTGCCCTCGGCGCGCACCTCCTCGCTGGTCTTACCGAAGGCCAACGCCTTGGTCTGGGCGAAGAAGTTCGACAGGAACAGCTCGTGCATGTCGGCATCACCATCGCCCAGCGCCCACGTCGGGTTCGCAAACGCGATGAAGTCGGCGGGGACCATGCGGGTGCCCTGGTGGATCAGCTGGTAGAAGGCGTGCTGGCCGTTGGTGCCGGGCTCGCCCCAGAAGACCTCGCCGGTCTCGTAGGTGACGGGGCTGCCGTCGCGGCGCACGGACTTGCCGTTGGACTCCATGGTCAGCTGCTGCAGGTACGCGGGGAAGCGGTGCAGGTACTGGGAGTAGGGCAGGACGGCGTGCGTGTCGGCGCCCAGGAAGTTCGAGTACCACACGTTGAGCAGGCCCATCAGCAGGGGCACGTTCTTCTCGGGCGCAGCCTCGGCGAAGTGGCGGTCCATCGCGTGAAAGCCGGCAAGGAAGTCAGCGAAGCCCTCGGGGCCAATCGCGACGGCCAGGGAGGTACCCACCGCGGAATCGACGGAGTAGCGGCCGCCTACCCAGCTCCAGAAGCCGAAGGCGTTGGCGGGGTCGATGCCGAACTCGGCGACCTTGTCCAGGGCGGTGGACACGGCGACGAAGTGCTTGGCGATGGCCTCCTTCTCGGAGGCCTCGTCGGTGACGATGCCGCGCTCACGCAGAGCATCGAGCAGCCAGGCGCGCACGACCTTGGCGTTCGTGATGGTCTCGAGCGTCGTGAAGGTCTTGGACGCGACGATCACGAGGGTCGTCTCGGGGTCCAGGTCCTTCGTGGTCTCGCCCGCGTCAGTGGGGTCGATGTTGGAGATGAAGCGGCACTCCAGGCCCTCCTGCACGTAGGGCTTGAGGGCCTCGTACGCCATGACGGGGCCCAGGTCGGAGCCGCCGATGCCGACGTTGACGACGGTCTTAACCGGCTTGCCGGTGATACCGACCCACTCGCCGGAGCGGACGCGGCGGGCGAAGGCGTAGACCTTCTCGAGGACCTCGTGCACGTCGGCGATGGCGTCCTGGCCGTCGACCGTCAGGGAGTCGGTCGCGGGGCGGCGCAGCGCGGTGTGCAGGACGGCGCGGTCCTCGGTGACGTTGATGTGCTCGCCCGCAAACATGCGGTCGCGCAGCTCGAGAACGCCGGTCTGCTCGGCGAGGGCGAGGAGGTGGCCCACCAGCGTGGGGCACACGAGGTTCTTCGACAGGTCGACGTGCAGGTCGGCAGCGTCGAAGGTGAAGGTCTGGGTGCGGTTGGGGTCGTCCGCGAACAGCTTGCGCAGGTCGGGATCGAAGTTGTCGGCCAGCTGGTCGAGCGTGTCCCACGCGGGGGTCATCGTCGGGTCGATCACGGGGATATCACTCATGGGGTCTCCTGACAGTAGAGATTGTTTCGCACTCTAGTTTAGCGGGGTCTGCTCCCCTGGTCACCCTCGTTTCTCGCTTCTGAAACGACGAGGCCGTGGCCCGCGAGTGCTCACGGAACCACGGCCTCGTACACCGTCAGAAGACCTGAGGTTCAGGCGACCGGGTCGTCGATCGGGATGGGGGTGGCCTCGATGCCCGGGTTCTGCAGCGACACGATGCGCTGGACGGGAACGAGGTTAAGCCACCACTGGTGGAACGGACGACGATTCACGAGGTCGAGGTCGTCGAACATGTTCTTCACCGGGCGCGCCTCGACGGCATTGCCGACCTGGCCGATGTAGTAGGCGCCGCGATCGCCGCGGTCGAACTGGTCCACGAGCTGCTCGAAGGCGCGCGCCACGAGGCGCGTGGCGAGCAGACGGTCGTACGGCGAGGGCGAGCCGCCCTGCTGCATGTGGCCGAGGGCCTGGTGGCGCACGTCGTAGATTCCCTCGGACTCGGCGTTGAACACGTCGGCCAGGAACTCGCGGTCGTAGTACCGGGAGGCCGACTCGTTGAGGAGTGTCAGGAACAGGCGTCGTCCGGACTTGAAGGAGGCGACCATCCGATCAGCGTCCGCGGCGATCTGCTCGAGGGAGGGGGACTCCTCGTTGATGTACATGTACTCAGCGCCGGTGGCCAGGGCACTCATGAGGGTCAAGTATCCGCAGCGCCGTCCCATCGTCTCGGCGATGAAGCAGCGCTTGGAGGCCGCCGCGCTCTCCTTGATGCGGTCGATGGCCCAGGTCGCGTTGTTGATCGCCGTGTCCGTGCCGATCGCGAGCTCGCAGCCGGGCAGGTTGTTGTCGATGGAGGCGGGGATGAGCAGGATCGGGATCTGGAATGCCGGATAGCGGTCCTTCTCCGAGGTGATCGCGTGGACGCCCAGGTAGGCGTTCATACCGCCGATGACGAGGAGGGCGTCGATCTCATTGCGTTCGATGGCGCGGCCCAGCGCGTAGAACTGCTCGACCGGCGGAATGTCGCGCTTCGTGCCGAGCTCGGCGCCGCCCTTGAAGGCCCAGCCTTCCACGTCGGACCAGCTCAGTTCACGCACGCGGTCGTCCGCGAGGCCGCTCCACGAGCCGTCGACGCCGAGCATCGTCCAGCCGCGCGCGATACCCAGGCGCACGGCCACGCGAGCCGCCGTGTTCATGCCGGGGGCCAGACCGCCCGCGTGCAGGATCGCGACGCGCTTGATCTCGCCCGTCGGCTCAGGGGTGAGCTGCGGGGGCGTGGACAGAATCTGGTTGATGCCCACCATCGACGAGAAGGACGAGCCGCGCGAGGCCTGGGCCGCCGCATAGTCGCCGGCCGCGATGAGGTCATTGACCGCGCGCGTGTCATGCACGGCCTTCATGAGGGGGATGCGGGTGATGCGGTTGCGACGCACACCCAGAATGACGGGTTCATCCTCAGCCGTGGACGCCAGGATCTCCTGGACGGCCGCGTAGCCCAGCAGCGTGGACATCCAACGGTCGTAGGCCGAGGGGGTGCCGCCGCGCTGCACGTGTCCGAGGATCGTCACGCGCGCGTCCTCGCCCGTGCGCTCCTGGATCGTGTCGGCGATCAGCTGAGTCGACAGCTCGTTGCCATCGCGGTCATGCGCGCCCTCAGCCACCAGGACGATGGACTCGCGGCGACCAGCCTCGCGGCCGAGGCGCAGGTGCTCCGCCAGCTCGTCCTGCCAACCCGGGCCCGCCGGATCCTCGGGCGTAAACACGTAGTCGGCGCCGCCCGCGACAGCCGCCATGAGGGGCAGGTAACCACAGTGGCGGCCCATGACCTCGACGACGAACGTGCGCTGGTGCGAGGCCGCCGTACTGGTCAGCTGGTCGATGGCGTCCAGGATGCGATGCAGCGCAGTGTCGGCGCCGATCGTCATATCCGTGCCCACCAAGTCGTTGTCGATCGAGCCGACGAGGCCAACGATGACGAGAGCCGGGTGCTCGGCGGCGGTCTCGGGCGAAATCACGCCCTCGGCAGCCAGCTCGGCGACGTGCTGAGCCCACTCGCCGCGGAACTCGTTCGTACCCGACAGGGAGCCGTCGCCACCGATCACGACGAGGTGATCGATGCCGTGCTCGAGCAGGTTCGCGGCCGCGCGGTGGCGGCCCTCGTACGTGCGGAAGTCAGCGCTTCGAGCCGTGCCGATCACCGTGCCGCCTTCGGCCAGGATCGAGGACACGTCCGACCACTCCATCTTCTTAATGGAATCGCCACCCACGCAGGCACCCTGCCAGCCTTCGTAGATCGCGTATGGCTGCGCGCCACGCGCCAGCGCCGTACGCACGACGGCTCGAACAGCCGCGTTCATTCCCTGGGCGTCACCGCCCGACGTGAGGACACCAATACGAACTGTGCTCATTTTTCTGCCATCTTTCGTTGACGGAGCGGGCCGTCAGGCCCAGTGTGCCTATCATTCCCTATTCTACGTGACCTGCGCCTCCGCTACTAGGGCCTTACTCCCATTTACCGAACAAACGACAAGCGCGCGCCCGCCGAAGCCGGCGGGCGCGCGCTCACACAGTCACTGGAGACTAGGCGACAGTTTCGCTGCTATTGCGGGCGGAAGACTCGGCCAGTTCCTCGGGGCTGACAACGCCCTCGACGGAGACGCGGTCCAGGTAGGCCATACCGTCAAACGCCAGCTCGCGAGCATTCTCCGGGTCGCCCTCGGTGCCGATCGAGCCGTGGGCCATGCGGTCCACAATGAGCGCGATCGCGCCGTCGCCCGTCACGTTGGTGGCGGTACCGAAGGAGTCCAGGGCGATGTAGGTGGCGATCATGAGCGCTACCTGGGCGTCGTTGAAGCCCAGCATGGAGCTCAGCAGGCCGGTGGCCGCCATGATGGCGCCGCCGGGCACGCCGGGGGCGGCGACCATGGTGATGCCCAGCATGAAGATGAAGCCGACCCACTGCAGGGAGCTCACCGTCAGGCCCTGGGTCAGGACGATAGCGAACGCGAAGGAGAAGATCTTCGAGGTCGAGCCAGCCAGGTGGATCGTCGCGCACAGCGGAATCGTGAAGGACGCGACCGCGTCGGACACGCCGTTCTTCTTCGTCTGACGCAGGGTCACCGGAATGGTGGCCGCGGACGAGGACGTGCCCAGAGCCGTCAGGTAGGCCGGCATCATCGTGAGGAGGGCCTTGAAGGGGTTACGACGCGCAACGAGGCCCGCGAAGCAGAACTGGGTCAGCAGGATGATGACCTCGAGGACCAGAACCACGATGACCACGCGCACCAGCGTCCGGATGACCGAAGCGGCCTCGCCCGTGTAGGTCAGGTTCAGGAAGATGCCGAAGATGTGCAGCGGCAGCAGCGGAATGATGATCGTCTCGATGAGACGGGTAATGATGGCGCGGAACTCGATGAAGCCCTTACGCAGCACGCCGCGTGGGACCATCGACAGGCCCAGGCCCACCACGAAGGACAGGAGCAGCGCCGTCATCACCTGCAGCGGCGCAGGCATCTCGATCGTGAAGTAGGACTCGAGGGCGCTGCCCGGCTCAGCCACATCCGCCAGCTGGGTGGAAGCGAGGAGGCGCGGGAACAGGGACGCGCACACCAGGTAGGTGAGGAAGCCCGAGAAGAGCGTCGACGCGTAGGCGATCGCCGTCGTGATGCCCAGCCACTTGCCCGCGCCTCGGCCCAGGTCCGCGATAGCGGGGGTCACGAGGCCGATGATGATCAGCGGGATAGAGAAGGACAGGAACTGGCTGAAGATCGCCGAGAAGGTCGCAAAAATACGGCCGATCTCGACGGGAACCAGGTGGTCGCCGCCAATACGGACGGATCCGAGGACGGTCGCGAGGATGATCGCAGCGATCACCCACACGAGGATTCCGGATTTACGCAGGAACTCGCGCATGTGTTTCACCTTGACAATTAGGGATGATGGGGCGCTCATAGCATGCACGAGCTTTACGAATTCTTGAAGCGATAACCAGGATTCGGGATAGATGCGGCAAAAATCACGGAAGAAATATCGTGCTCGCGCAGGCCTGCCACCGCTCGCAACACCACTGTTCCCAGGGGTTTAGCGCACCGCCAGGGTGGAGACGTAGGGGGCGAACCACCAAATAATCGCGGCGAGAATCACGTACACCGCGACATCCATCAGACGAGCTCGCGACGCAAACCAGGGCCGTCCCGGCGTCCACAAACGCAGAGCACCCATGCCAACGAGGACAGCGACCATGAGCAGGACCGCGCGATGGCGATGATCGCTCACGGCCAGCGCAATCACGCCGAGAACGCCGAGCGCACTCAGGGCAGCGCCAAGCCACGCACCCACTCGTGCGCGCGCGGTCTTTTCCTCCTCATTCACGCCCCTACCCTATCGCACGAGCGCTCGTCATCATGCGCGCGCTCATCTGCGTCCCACCAAGCCAACCACAGCCTCGTCTTTTCAAAAGAATAGGAATAAGGGGCATGCGGGTTTAGTATTGGTCCAAAGGTCCCTGAGACCCGCAACATATTTCTCGCATCAAAGGAGCATTCGAGTGTCCCGCTTTATTGTCGTCGCCCCCGGTTCGTCGGAGGCAGCCGCCCTCGCTACTGACGAGCTGGCCCGCGTTCTCGGCGTCGCCACCGTCGACGCCCTGGCCGGCACGACGGCTACCGACGCCGCCCTCCGTCCCGCCTCTGCTCTGCCCGCCGCGGTCGAAGCCGTCCGCGCCGTCGGCGACGACGCGCTCATCGCCCCCGCCCGTGAGGCCTCGAACCGCGCCTTCGACCACGTGGCCTGGAACCTGAACCTCGCCGCCTCCACCCGCGCCGGCGTCATCCTCGCCTTCGACGCCGAGGGCGCCAGCGCCGAGCTCCTCGCCGAAGAGATCGCCGCCGCCCGCCTGCGCGCCGAGGCTGCTGCCGCCTCCGTCGTCGCCGTCGTCCTGACCGGTGGCGCCCCCGCGGTCGAGGCCGACGTCCCCGTCCTGACCCTGCCGCTGGGCGACGAGGCCGCAGCCACCCTGCGCACCACCGCCGCCCCCACCGCAGTCACCCCGCTTGCCTTCCAGGCGGACCTCATCGAGCGCGCCCGCGCCGAACGCAAGCGCATCGTCCTGCCCGAGCCCGACGACGACCGCGTTCTGCAGGCCGCCGCCCAGGTCCTCGCCGCCGGCATCGCCGACATCACGTTCGTGGGCGACGCCGACTACGTCGCCAAGCGCGCCGGCGAGCTCGGCCTCGACCTGAGCGCCGCCCAGGTCATCTCCGTGAACGATCCCGCCTACCTCGAGCGTTACGCCGAGGAGTTCGCGCGCCTGCGCGCCAAGAAGGGCGTCACCCTTGAGCAGGCCCGCGAGAAGGTCACCGACGTGTCCTACTTCGGCACCATGATGGTCCACATGGGCGACGCCGACGGCATGGTCTCGGGCGCTGCCCACACGACCGCGCACACGATCGTCCCCTCCTTCCAGATCATCAAGACCGCCCCCGGCGTCTCCGTCGTCTCCTCCATCTTCCTCATGGCGATGAAGGATCGCGTATGGGCGTTCGGCGACTGCGCCGTCAACCCCAACCCCACCGCCGAGCAGCTGGCCGACATCGCCGTGACCTCCGCGCGCACCGCCGCCCAATTCGGCGTCACCCCGCGCGTCGCCATGCTCTCCTACTCGACCGGCACCTCCGGGTCCGGCCCGGACGTCGACGTCGTCGTCGAGGCCACCCGCCTCGCCCGCGAGAAGGCCCCCGAGCTGGCCATCGAAGGCCCCATCCAGTTCGATGCTGCCGTCGATGCGGCCGTCGCCGCCACCAAGCTGCCCGGCTCCGAGGTCGCCGGCAAGGCCACCGTCTTCGTCTTCCCCTCGCTGGAAGCCGGAAACATCGGCTACAAGGCGGTCCAGCGCTCCTCCGGCGCCGTCGCTGTCGGCCCCGTCCTGCAGGGCCTCAACAAGCCCGTCAACGACCTGTCGCGCGGCGCCCTCGTCGAAGACATCGTCAACACCGTCGCCCTGACCGCCGTCCAGGCCCAGGGCTGAACGGGACTGAGGTCCCGGGGTCCGGTTAGTATTGATGCGAACCGAGCCCCGGCCTCGTACTTTTTCTTTCCTATCCCCACAACACGAAAGGCGAACGCGTGTCCTCGTCCTCCGTCCTCGTCATTAACTCCGGCTCCTCCTCCATCAAGTACCAGCTTGTCGACCCCGAAACCGGCGACGCCATCGCCAAGGGCCTCGTCGAGCGCATCGGTGACCCCATGGGCCTCATCAAGCACGTCCACGGCGACGCCGTCACCGAAGAAGAGCTCCCAGTTCCCGACCACACCGTCGGCATGCGCGAGGTTCTGCGCCTCTTCGACACGGAGGGCCCGACCCTGGCCGAGGCCGGCATCGTCGCCGTCGGTCACCGCGTCGTTCAGGGCGGCCGCCACTTCGACGGCCCGGCCCTCATCACCAACGAGGTCCGCGACCTGATCGAAGAGCTGTGCCCGCTGGCTCCGCTGCACAACCCCGCCCACCTCAAGGGCATCGACGTGGCGCGCGAGCTCATGCCCGACGTCCCCCATGTCGCCGTCTTCGACACCGCGTTCTTCCAGCAGCTGCCCGCCCGCTCGGCCCTGTACGCCCTCGAGACCGAGACCGCCGAGAAGTACTCCGTGCGCCGCTACGGCGCCCACGGCACCTCCCACCAGTTCGTCTCCCATGAGATCGCGAAGCTGGAAGGCCGCGACGACCTCAAGCAGATCGTCATGCACCTGGGCAACGGCGCGTCCGTGTCCGCCGTCAAGAACGGCCACCCGATCGACACCTCCATGGGCCTGACCCCCCTCGAGGGCCTCATGATGGGCACCCGCACCGGCGACATCGACCCGGCCGTCGTGTTCCACCTGCAGCGCGTCGCCGGCATGAGCGTCGACGAGGTCGACACCCTCTTCAACAAGAAGTCCGGCATGAAGGGCATGACCGGCGAGTCCGACATGCGCTCCGTGTGGGAAATGATCCACAACGATGACGCCCCCGAGGTTCAGCAGCGCGCCCGTACCGCCATGGACGTGTACATCAACCGCCTGCTGAAGTACGTGGGTTCCTACACCGCCGAGCTGGGAGGCCTGGACGTCATCACCTTCACCGCCGGCATCGGCGAGAACGACCACGACGTGCGCCGCGAGCTGGCAGAGGCCCTCGCCCCCTTCGGCGTCAAGATCGACGTCGAGGCGAACAAGGTTCGCTCCGGCGAGCCGCGCGTCGTCTCCGCTCCCGACTCGACCGTGAAGATCTACGTCTTCCCGACCAACGAGGAGCTGGCGATCGCCCGCCAGGCGCTGACCTTCGCCTGATCGCTTCGCGTTGACGAGGCCGGGGTTCCCACGTGGGGCCCCGGCCTCGGGCGTATCCTGGGCGAGTAGCCACCTCGAGGAGGGCCTCATGAACAGCGATGTTTCAACCTTGGCGGCTTGGATCGCCGCATCACCATCGACCGTGTTTTTCGGCGGGGCGGGCGTGTCCACCGAGTCTGGTATCCCGGACTTTCGTGGGGCGAACGGCTTCTACTTTCAGGAGCGCGAGATTCCCCTCGAGACGGTCCTGAGTATCGACTTCTTTGAGCGGCACCCGCAGGCCTACTGGGAGTGGTTCCACGAGATCTACCGTCCGGTGGAGCCCAACGGCGCGCACAGGGCACTGGCGTCTCTGGAGGCCGCGGGGCGCCTGGACGCGGTCATCACGCAGAACATCGATGGCCTGCACCAGCGGGCCGGGTCGCGCGCCGTGTGGGAGCTGCACGGCAATTGGGAGCGGCTCGTGTGCACGAGCTGTGGGGCCGTCGCATCACTAGGCGATTCCGTCAGGGTTGATGGGGATCCCGTGCCCGCGTGCCCCTCGTGTGCCTCGCAGATGCGCCCCGACATCGTTATGTACGGTGAGTCCCTCGACCAGGGCGTCATCGAGGCTGCCGTGTCCGCCATCTCGCGGGCATCCACGCTGATCGTGGCGGGCACGTCCCTCGTGGTCTACCCGGCGGCGGGCCTCATCAACTATTTCTCCGGGGATCACCTGGTGCTGTTGAACGCCACCCCAACCTCGGCCGACGCCCACGCCGACCTGATCATCCGCGAGCCAGTGGGCGCGACCCTCGACCGCGTCATGGACGAGCTGCGCGCACGGGGTGTTCTGCCTGCGTAGGCGTTGGCGCACGAACCCGCAGGCTCAGCCCTCCCCCAGCCCGGCGGGGTCGACGAGGGACAGGGCGCGCGGGGCGCGCGAAATCCGCACGCTTTGGCCCCACGTGAGGGTCAAGCGGTCGGACTCCATGCCATCGCCGAACAGCACGAGGGATTCGGAGGCAACGACGAGGCCGAGGTCTTCGCCCTCATCCAGGATGCCCTCGGTGTACTCGACGCCGGTGAAGGGTGAGGGCCACGCCTCGCGCACGAACCACGCGAGCGAGCGCGAGGTCGGCGCGGGCAACTCCCCCATGTGGCGTCCGCGTTTGAGGGAGGCTCCCCACCCGGTCGCCCCGGTCCCCGTTGAGATGACAAGCCCGGAGGAGGACTGGCGCTCGACGACGGACCCGGCCCGCAGCTCGTAGCGGGCGCTCTGGTGGCTCGGATGCCCGATGAAGACCTCGTTGAGGGCCCGCAGCGATCGCGAGTCGTCAACGCTCGCCTGCACCATCGTGAGGTGATCGACGCGCAGGTCGGCGCCCTCGTCGAGGCGGCGCAGCGCGCAGATGCCCTCCTCGGGCGCACAGCGAACGAGCACACCGGCCTGAGACTCGGGAACCGAGTTGATCCCAACGACGACCTGGGTGTCGACGTACTTGGCGACGTTGGCCACGAGACCGTCGGGTCCCACGACGACGATGACGTCCTCGGGGGCAAAGAGGAAGCGCGACAGGGAATCGCGCTCGACGTCGGCGCTCGCCCACCCGTCCGGTATTCCTACCCGCACGCGAGCCAGGGCGGCCACGTGAGACTCGTGCGCACGCTCGACGGACTCAAGGGTGCGCCCGCGGCTGCGCAGGACGAATTCGACCTGGCCGCGCGTGGAGTAGCGGTCCATGAGCTCGTCGAACTCGGTGGGGCGTCGGACGATGACGGCGCGGCGGCGCATAACTACTGTCCCGCCTTTGCGGAGCCGGTGAAGGCAGCGACAAGATCGCTGAGCACATCGGCGGTGATGGTGATGTTCCCGAAGGACGGCATGTTCTTCGCCATTTCCTTCAGCGCGAGGGCACGCGCCACCTCGGGCCCAGCCTGCGCGAGCGCCTGGATGTAGGCGGCGTCGTTGGCGATGCGGGCGCGGCCCGCGGTGTTCCAGTCGACCTCGTACGCCTTAGCTTTTTCAGTGATACGGCGCGCTTCCGCTTCGACCTCAATAGCGTCTGCGGCCGCCTTCTCTTCGGCTTCGCGCCTGGCGTTATGACCTTCCTGATCGACGAGGTCGGCACGCTTGCGGGCCAGATCCAGCTTGGATTGCATCTCGTTTTCGGAGATCTGGGACTCGCGCTCGACCGCGAGCGCCCGGCGCTCGTAGAGGGCGCGGTCGGCCTCGGCCTGGAGTTGCTCGAGGAGCGGGGCGCGCAGGGAGGATTCGACCCCTTCGTCCGGGCGCAGGCTCAGCAGGCGCGCGTCGACGACGGCAACGCCGGTGGCGCGCAGCTGATGATCGTCCGCGAAGGCTTGGGTCAGCACGCGTCCGACCCGTTCGAGGGATCCGGAAATGGCGTCGGTCAGCGTCATCTCGCCGATTGCCGAGGCCAGGGCGGAGAAGGCGATGCGGGTGACGGTTTCGTCGATCTGCCACAGCCCCTGGGCATCTGCTCCCGCTTCGCGCGGATAGAGCCCGAAGTCGTAGTGTGCTGCGGCGGCTTCTGCGTCCTCGATGTGGTAGGTGATGGCAACCTGCGCGTTGATGTTCTGCTGATCCGCGGTGGTCGCCTGCACGAGGAAGCTGTGGGCGCGGTTGGCGGTGGGGACCTCGGCGAGCGCGCAGCGGCCGGCTCGCAGCCAGAAGGACTGGCCGACGCCGGATCGGATCGTGCGTCCGGCGCGGATCTGGACGACGTGATCGCCGGCGCCGCCCTGGTAGCGGATGAGGAAGGGGTGGTGGCGAAGGGTTCCCATGATGACTCCTTGGTTGGGTGGTGAACCACTTGTTTATGTCAGGATGACGATAACCCCTCACTGCATTTAATGTCAACTCGACACAAATAGGCTAGGCTTGCACCATGACTTCACCCCTGACCATTCCCGTCGCGGTCGACATCGTCGCCCTGACGGTCATCGACCACACGCTCCACGCGCTCGTCGTGCGGCGCGGTATTGAGCCTTTCAAGGATCACTTGGCACTCCCCGGCGGCTTTCTGCGCGAGAGCGAGCAGACCGAGGAGGCGGCAGCGCGCGAACTCGAGGAGGAAACCGGCATTACTCCGCCAGGACATCTCGAACAGCTGCGTTCCTACGGACCGGAAGGCCGCGACCCGCGCGGGCCCGTTCTCTCCGTCGCCTACCTCCTCCTCGCCCCCTCGTTCTCACCAACCCGCTCGGGCGGCGACGCCGCGGGAGCCCTCTGGCACCCCGTCGACGCCCTCCTTGCGCCCACCTCGCCCCTCGCCTTCGATCACGCGGAAATCCTCGCAGACGGAGTAGAGCGCGCCCGCTCCAAGATCGAATACTCACCCCTGGCCACGTCCTTCTGCGGCCCCGAGTTCACGATCACGCAGCTGCGCACCACGTACGAAGCCATCTGGGGATCGGCGCTCGACCCGCGCAACTTCCACCGCAAAGCAACAAAAACCGCGTCATTCATCGAACCAACGGGTGGCACGGTGCGCGAGGGTGCCGGGCGCCCGGCCGCCCTCTACCGACTCGTCCGGGGCGTCGATGCTACGGCCTTCGTCCTCGACCCGCCCCTACGCCGCCCACCCGCCCCAGCCCCGGCCTCGTCGATGAAGAGCGCGAGCGCGCCGAGTGCGCAAGAATAGCCCAGTACCGAAGGAGAACCATGAACTTCCATTCCCTCTACGATCAGGGCTTTGCGCGCGTTGCCGCCGTGACCCTGCCCGTGCACCCCGCCCGCCCGTTCGAGAACGCGCGCGAGATCATCGACGCCGCCCGCGAGCTTGATGCGCGCGGCGTCGCGATGGGCGTATTCCCCGAACTGTGCGTCTCCGGCTACGCCATCGACGATCTTTTCCTGCAGGACGCGCTGCTCGATAACGTCGAGAAGGCCCTCGCGCAGATCGTTGAGGCCAGCGCCGACCTGCTGCCCCTCCTCGTCGTGGGCGCGCCCCTGCGCAAGGACAACGCACTGTACAACTGCGCCGTCGCCATCCACCGCGGCCGCGTGCTGGCGATCGTCCCCAAGTCCCACCTACCCAACTACCGCGAGTTCTACGAGAAGCGCCACTTCGTCACCATGCCCCCGCGCGCATGCGAGCGCATCGAGGTGCCGTGGGGCGGCATCGAGGAGTTTTCCGGTGGCCCCGTGTGGGTTCCCTTCGGCCAGGTCCTCCTGTCCGCCGACGACGTGCCCGGCCTGACCATCGGCATCGAGATCTGCGAGGACATGTGGGTGCCCGTCACCCCGGCCACCGAGCTTGCGCTCGCGGGCGCGACCGTCCTCGCGAACCTGTCGGCCTCCCCCATCACCGTGGGACGCGGCGCCGACCGCGAGCTCATGGTGCGCTCGGTGTCCGCGCGCTGCTCGGCGGCCTACGTGTACACGGCGGCCGGCATGGGCGAGTCCAGCACGGACCTCGCCTGGGACGGCGAGGCCATGATTTACGAGGCCGGGGACCGCCTGGCCATCGGCGAGCGTTTCCAGGAGGGTGCGCACATCACGATCGCCGACGTGGACCTGGAGCGACTGCGCACCGAGCGCAAGCGCCAGAACTCGTTCACGGACAACGCTCAGCGCTACTTCGCGGGCGACGAGCGCATGGCCCCGCAGGAGGTCGAGTTCACGCTCGATCCGCCGCGCACCAACCTGGGTCTGGAGCGCCCTGTCAACCGCTTCCCCTTTGTCCCCAACGACCCGACGCGCTTGGAGCAGGACTGCTACGAGGCCTACAACATTCAGGTGGCCGGCCTGGTCCAGCGCCTGCGCGCGATCGGTAACCCCAAGATCGTCATCGGTGTCTCGGGTGGCCTGGATTCGACGCACGCACTGGTCGTGGCCTCCCGCGCGATGGATCTGCTTGGCCGCCCGCGCACGGACATCCTGTGCTACACGCTGCCCGGCTTTGCGACCTCCGAGCGAACGAAGAAGAACGCGACCCTGCTGTGCCAGTACCTCGGCACGTCTTTCCAGGAGATCGACATCCGTCCGGCTGCCACGCAGATGCTGGCCGACATCGGTCACCCCTACGGCGAGGGTGAGGCCACCTACGACGTGACCTTCGAGAACGTTCAGGCGGGCCTGCGCACCGACTACCTGTTCCGCCTGGCCAACCACCTGGGCGGCATCGTGCTGGGCACGGGGGACCTGTCCGAGCTGGCGCTGGGCTGGTGCACGTACGGCGTGGGCGACCAGATGAGCCACTACGCGGTGAACACGGGCGTGCCGAAGACCCTCATGCAGCACCTGATCCGCTGGGTTGTGGCCTCCAAGCAGTTCGACGACCACGTCGGCGAGGTGCTCCTGTCGATCCTCCACACGGAGATCTCCCCCGAGCTGGTTCCCGCCAAGCCGGGCGAGAAGATGCAGTCCACACAGGACAAGATCGGCCCCTACAACCTGCAAGACTTCACGCTCTACCACGTGCTGCGTCGCGGAGCGCGCCCCTCGAAGATCGCGTTCCTGGCGGAGAAGGCCTGGTCGGATGCCTCGGTTGGCTCCTGGCCGGTCGGCTTCCCCGAGGAGGACAAGGTTGCGTATTCGCTTGAGGAGATCGTCAAGTGGGAGCGCCTGTTCCTGTGGCGTTTCTTCAGCCAACAGTTCAAGCGCAGCGCGCTGCCCAACGGCCCGAAGGTCATGGCCGGCGGCTCCCTATCCCCCCGCGGGGATTGGCGCATGCCCTCGGACGTGTCGGGCGCGGATTGGGTCGCAGAGCTCGACGAGGCCGTGAAGGGCCTGGTCGACTGACCTGACGTTTCGCTCGGGAACCCGAGCTGTTCTCTGAGGGGCGGTGCTCATTCGAGCACCGCCCCTTGGCATACTCGTAGCAATCACTTCCTGGCCTCACCAGACCGCACACCACCCGCACCTCCCCTCGAAACTATGGGCGCATTCACACGCACGGAGCTCAAAACATCTGTAAGGTTAGTTTGGCAATTAGGTAAGCCTCGCTTATCCTATTTCAGCCCCTACACAGCTAACTCACGGAGAAGTAATGTCCCGCACGACCACCTCGCTGGCCGCTCTCGCCGCCGTCGCCGCCCTCGGCCTAGCCGCCTGCTCCTCGGGAGCAGCCCCCACCTCGTCCCAGTCCCCCGCCGCCTCGAGCGAGACCACGCAGGCCACCCAGCCCTCGTCCGTGACGGTCGAGGCGAACGACGGCCCGGTGGAGATCAAGCTGCCCGTCACCCGCGCCGCTTCCCTCGACAACCGCACCTTCGAGGTGCTCCAGCAGTGGGACGTGCAGCTTGTCGCCGCCCCGAAGAAGCTGCTCCCCTCGACCGTCACCGCCTTCCGTGGCGATGAGGTTGCCGACGTGGGCATGCACCGCGACCCCAACTTGGAGGCCCTGGTCGCCGCCGAACCCGACCTCATCATCTCCGGTCAGCGCTTCTCCAAGTTCGACGCGCAGATCAAGGAGCTGGCGCCCGACGTCCCGCTCATCAACCTGGAGCCGCGCGATGGCAAGCCCTTCAATGAGGAGCTCATCCGCGAGGTCACCGAGCTCGGCGAGATCTTCGGCAAGCAGGACGAGGCCAAGAAGCTCGTCGACGACTTCAACGCCTCGATCGAGCGCGCGAAGAAGGCCTACGACGGCTCCTCGACCGTCATGGCGGTTGACGTCTCCGGAGGCAACATCGGCTACGTGGCACCCGGCAAGGGTCGCACGTGGGGCCCGGTCTTCGACCTGCTCGGCCTGAAGCCCGCCCTTGAGGTCGAGGGTTCGACCGACTCGCACACCGGCGACGACATCTCCGTCGAGGCCATCGCCGAGGCCAACCCGGCGTGGATCTTCGTCCTCGACCGCGACGCCGCCATCACCAAGGACGGCTCGAACACCCCGGCCGAGACTGTCATCAACGGTAACGCTGCGCTGCAGAACGTCGCCGCGCTACAGAACAAGCACGTCGTGTACGCGCCCAACGACACGTACACCAACGAGTCCATCATCACCTACACGGAGATCTTCAACTCCATCGCGGACGCCTTCGAAGCCGCGAAGAAGTGACCCTCTGACACCTTGCGGGGTGCCGCCCCTTGGGGCGGCACCCGCACCCCTGTTCATATGACGCACTCCCCCACCACCACACCCGCGGAAGCCGCACTCAAGCGTGAGGCCGCCCCGGCCTCGTCGAAACGCCATCCCCTGGCGCTCGCCCTGGCCGCGCTCGCCGTGGCTACGCTCCTCGTCCTATCCCTGTCGACCGGCGAGTACTCGATTCTCTCCCAGGACGACGGGTGGCAAATTTTCCTCGCCGTACGCGTCCCCCGTACGATCGCGCTTGTCCTGTCCGGGGCCGCGATGTCGATGAGCGGCCTCGTCATGCAGCTGGTCACCCAGAACCGATTCGCCGAGCCCTCGACGACGGGCACGACCGAGTGGGCGGGGCTGGGCCTGCTCGTCATCATGATTGTGTGGCCCGGCGCCCCGATCCTGGTGCGCATGACCTGCGCGATCGTCTTCGCGTTCGTGGGCACGATGGTGTTTTTCGCGCTGCTGCGCCGCGTCTCCCTGCGCTCCTCGCTGCTCGTGCCGATCATGGGCATGATGCTCGGCGCGGTCGTCTCCGCGATCTCGACATTCCTGGCGCTCGAGACGAACACCCTGCAGAGCGTCTCCGTGTGGTTCCAGGGATCCTTCACCTCCGTCTACGAGGGCCAGTACGAGGTCCTGTGGATCGTCACCGTCGTCGTGGCAATCGTGTTCATCATGGCGGACCGGCTGACGGCTGTGTCCCTCGGCGAGGACATCGCCATCTCCCTCGGCGTCAACTACCACCGCATGGTCCTCATCGCGACGGGGCTCGTAGCCGTGGCGACCGGCGTCGTCACCGTCGTCGTCGGATCCCTGCCGTTCCTGGGCCTCATCGTCCCCAACCTCGTGTCCATGTCGATGGGTGACAACCTGCGCACCAACCTCCCCTGGGTGTGCCTGGCCGGCATCTCCCTCGTGACGATCACAGACCTGCTGGCCCGCACGATCATCTCCCCCTTCGAGATGCCCGTCTCGGTCATCCTCGGCATCCTCGGAGCCTTCGTCTTCATCATGCTCGTGCTGCGCCAGGCCAAGAAGGGAGCCGTCCTGTGAGCGTCCTGACTTCCCCCGCGCACCGCGAGGCCTCCACCCCGGCACCCACCCCGACTTCGTCCGCGCGCACGAAGCGCCCCGCCCGGCATACCGGCGCCTTCACGTCCCCGGCCGCACGGCGCCGCTGGTGGATCCTCTTCGGGGTCGTGTGCACGGTCGCGATCCTCGCCTGCATCGGCCTCCTTGCGTGGAAGAACCCCGCACACTTCGGCACCCCGGTGTTCTGGAGGCTCGCCCGCCGGCGCGCCTTCGCGGTCCTCGCGATCGCCATCGTCGCGGTGTGCCAGGGCATGGCGACGGTCGCCTTCCAGACAGTGGCGAACAACCGCATCATCACGCCCTCAATCCTCGGATTCGAGTCCCTGTACCGGGCGATCCACACCTCCACGATCTTTTTCCTGGGAGTCGCAGGCCTCAACGCGTCGGCGACGGTCGGCAACTTCGTCGGGCAGCTCGCCCTCATGATCGCCCTAACGCTCGCGCTCTACTCGTGGCTGCTCACCTCGCAGCGGGCTTCGATGCACGCGATGCTCCTCATCGGCGTCATGCTGGGCGCGGGCCTCGGGTCGATCTCCACCTTCATGCAGAGGCTGCTCACGCCCTCGGAGTTCGACGTGCTGACCGCGCGCCTCTTCGGGTCGATCGCGAACGCCCAGAAGGAGTATTTCCCGATCGCGGTTCCGCTCGTCGCGGCCACGGCCATCGCCCTCGTGCTGCTCACTCGCCAGCTGTCGGTGCTCTCGCTCGGCCGCGAGACCGCAACCAACCTGGGACTCAATCACCGTCGCACCTCCGTGCTCGTCCTCGTCCTGGTGTCGATCCTCATGGCCACGTCAACGGCCCTCGTGGGTCCCATGACGTTCCTCGGTTTCCTCGTGGCGACGCTGGCCTACCAGTTCTCGGACACGCACGATCACCGCTACATCTTCGCGATGTCCGTCGCCCTGGGCGCCGCAATCCTTGCCAGCGCGTACTTCGTCATGAATCACGTGTTCAACACGCAGGGCGTCGTCTCCATCATCATCGAGTTCGTCGGCGGACTCGCATTCATCGTCACTATCTTGCGGAAGGGTCGCCTGTGATCTCCATCGATTCCGTCGTCAAGCAGTATTCGCCGTCGGTGCGCATCGGCGAGATCTCCCTCGACATCCCAGCGGGGGGCATCACGGCACTCGTCGGCCCCAACGGTGCGGGCAAGTCGACGCTGCTCACTATGATCGGACGCCTGCTGGGCATCGACGAGGGCACGATCGAGGTCGGCGGCCTCAACGTGGCCACGACCAAGTCCTCCGAGCTGGCCCGCACCCTGTCGATCCTGCGACAGGAAAACCACTTCATATCGCGCCTGACAGTGCGTCAGCTGGTGGGTTTCGGGCGCTTCCCCCACTCGAAGGGACGCCTGAGCGCCGAAGATGAGGCGATCATCGACCGCTACATCGGCTTCCTCGACCTGGTAGAACTCGAAGGTCGCTACCTGGATCAACTCTCAGGCGGCCAGCGACAGCGCGCCTACGTCGCCATGGTCCTCGCCCAGGAGACGGAGTACGTCCTGCTGGACGAGCCCCTCAACAACCTGGACATCGCGCGCAGCGTCGAGATGATGCGCATGCTGGAGCGCGCGGCCCACGAGTTTTCACGCACGATCGTCATCGTTCTGCACGATATCAACTTCGCCGCCCGATACGCCTCACAGATCTGCGCTCTGAAGGACGGGAACGTGGCCTTCATGGGCACGCCCGAGGAGATCATGCGCGACGAGGTCCTCACCGACATCTTCGACACCCCCGTCACCGTCGTACCGGGTCCCAACGGTCCGATCGCCTGCTACTTCTGATCGAGGCCGGCTCGGGCGCGATGCTTGGCAGCAGCCGCTCAGTCACCGCTCCCCGCCCGCCTCAGCGGCGACGAGGCCGGGGCCGGGTAGAATGGTCGCGCAGCCGTTCGTGAAACGGCCGTGAAACGCTTATTTTTCGAGGGGTTCCCGTGCACATCGGACTAATCGTCGCCTTCCTGATTCTCGCCGTCGCTCTGATCGCGGGTGGCCTTTATCTGTTTGCGTCGGGCCTCACCGCGCGCGCCGGCATGTGCCGGCCTCCCCTGGGGCTGCGCCTTCAGGGCGTCGAGCCCGGCTCGCAGGCTTGGGAGCGCGCGCACCGCGCCACCTGGCCCATCCTCTTCGGCAGCGGCGTCCTGGGCACCGCCCACGGCATCGCCCTGGCCGCCACCACCCTCATGGACACGCGCATCTCCGTGCCCATCGTCTTCATCGTCTCAGGGTTCATCGTCGAGGTCGGCCTCTGGCTAGTCGCGAAGGGCGCCGGCAGGGCGTCCCTGAAGTAACAAAACTCTTTTATTTGAAAATTTCCTTTGACTATCGGAGTTGAAAATGAATGATTCCAACAACGCATCGTTTGGAGAGGTATTCACTCAACGGTGGGTAGTCGAGGCAATTTTGGACCTCGTCGGCTACACTCCAGACAAAGATCTAGCCACAAAACTCATTGTTGAGCCTTCGATCGGATCGGGAGCCTTTATAGCTCCAATAGTCGAGCGCCTACTCGACTCAGCTCAAAGACACAAACGCAGCGCTGAAGACATCAGAAGAAGTCTTTTTGGAATCGATCTCCAAACTACGCACGTCAAAACATGCGAGAGAATAATAAAGAATCTTCTCAAGGCTAATAACTACTCTAATCAAGAAGCAGAAATACTTACGAGCAATTGGCTTAGGCAGGGCGATTTTCTACTCGATCAAATTCCTATCAATGCAGACTTTGTCGTCGGGAACCCACCCTATATTCGATCAGAAAACCTAAGTAATAACACCGAAAAGAAGTACCGACAAAAATGGAAAACCATGCGCGGTCGCGCTGACATCTACATCGGATTTTTCGAACGCGGCTTATCTATATTACGTACCGGTGGGAGCCTGTCATACATATGCGCAGACCGATGGATGCACAATGCATACGGAAAAAAACTCCGAAGACTAATCACGGAACAATATTCCATAGAATCTGTCTGGGAGATGCACGAAGTAAATGCTTTTGAAAAACAAGTTTCCGCATACCCAGCCATCACACTGATCAAAAAATCCGAACAGACTGAGGCAACATACATCAACACATCAGCACAATTTGATGCCACATCCGCGAAAGAAGTCCTCAACTATATTACTAGTACGCGAACGACCGGAACAGGTCACGGATGGGATGGCACCCGTTTGGATAATTGGTTTCATACGGATAGCTTCTGGCCCTCAGGAAGCGTTGAGATGATCCGACTTATCGAACACCTTCAAGCCCGCTTCCCGACCATTGAATCTACAGGTAATACCAAGATCTCCATTGGTGTTGCAACAGGAAACGACAGCGCCTTTCTGCTCGATATACAAAATCAGTCCGAAGTTGAGAGTGATCGAATCCTACCGCTCGTCACTGCAGACGATATACGAAAAGGACACCTAGAGCCTCCCTCAAAAGTACTGATCAACCCATGGAGTCCTGATGGCACTCTCGTCAACCTGGATGACTACCCACTACTTTCCCAGGCATTTGCACGTAGGCCACAGTTAAGGAACCGCTACGTCGCAAAGAAATATCCATCGAAATGGTACAGAACGATTGACAAAGTCCACTTCGATCGCATCGCACAACCGAAGCTCTTATTTCAAGACATGAAAGCACAAATTACGCCCATTTATGAGCCTGGCGGTCTATATCCACATCACAATCTCTATTATATTATCTCTGACACATGGGATCTTGAGGTTCTCGGAGGCATTCTTCTTTCAAAAGTCGCTGAGGCATTTGTACACGCTTACGGAGTGAAAATGCGTGGCGGCACATTGCGATTCCAGGCCCAGTACTTACGCACCATTGCAGTCCCCACCCCTAATACAATTTCCCCTAAGGTTGCTCAAGCACTTAAGGAGGCATTCCGCAAGAAAGACCGTTCTGCCGCCGATCGTGCCACCGAACAAGCCTACAGCCTTCCTGCCGGCACAGTTCATTCACTCTCATTTACCTAAGGAGTCATCTATGTCGCCAATTGATTTCCCGGACTGGCAACTCGCAATCAATGGATATTGGAAGTATCTCGACATACAGCAACGCAAGCAAGGTTCCAAATCCGGAGTCAAAGATAACGGAAACCGAGCTGGCGCGACCGGCGGCAAACAGATGAGCGCGCTTCAAAGTGCGGTGAGCGAACTGTGGCAAAGCGACCCTTCGCTCTCCGTGGAAATCAGGTACGATACGTCCGCAGATCTTCCCGCTTACTTCCGCCCCGCAAAGAACTGGGACCTCATTGTCCTATATCGCGGTGCACTCATTGCTGCAATGGAATTCAAGTCGCAACGTGGCCCATCTTTCGGCAACAACTTCAACAATCGAACTGAAGAGGCGCTAGGCCTTGCTGCCGACTCACAAATGGCGGCACAAAGAGGTTTGTTCGGCACTCTTAAGCCCTGGTTCGGCTTTCTAATGCTCGTCGAAGACACCGATAAGTCCACAAACCCTGTCCGCTTACCCAAAAATATGCCTTTTCCTCCTGATCCTATTTTTGAAGGCGAATCATACATTGGCCGATATCGCATTTTCTTTGAGAGAATGGTGAGCGAAGGGTATTATGATGCCGCCGCCTTGGTCACAGCGAAAGAAGGAAGCGGCGACTTCGACGAACCGTCACCTGCTCTTTCACTCGCAAATCTCGCGGCTGCAATCTCGGCGAGACTCGCTTACATCAAGGCTCTTCCCGATGCCCAATTTGATGCCATGGTAGGGCGCTAACAGAGAGAATATCTCACGTCACCCGCGCTCGGCATGCGTGAGAGAACTGTGCGCCATGCCGCTTTCGCGGATACGACAAACGGGCCCCGGCCTCGTGCATCACCTCACGAGGACGGGGCCCGCCGCACAGTGTCGGGGTCTCAGGCCTTGGGGCGCTCGCGGCGATCGAGCATGTACAGGGCCAGCTTCGAGGGTTCAAGCGCGCGCACGGCGTGCGGCAGGCGCGTGCCGAAGTGGATGACGTCGCCGGGCTTGAGAACAACGGTGCGGCCGTCGGCCTCGATCTCCAGGGCGCCCTCAAGGGTGTGCAGGATGACGGGCATCGCGGCGGTGTGCTCGCTAAGGATCTCGTCCTTATCGAAGCTGAAGAGGACCAGGCGCACGCCCTCTGCGTGCATGACGGTGCGCGACACCGTGGCTTCCTCGTTGATCTGAATCATCGAGGCGATGTCCTGCAGGTCCGTCATAATGGGCGTGGGGACCTCGGTGTTCGATTCGGGCGACAGGCTCATTGGCTCTCCTTGGGTTTGCGTGCGACGATGGCGACGCCGCACAGGTGTCGATCATATTTCTTAAACGTGCGCGCCATCGTCGTGACGCGTTCACGCAGGTCTTTGTCCCGCGCGACGTTGCGCATGATGCGCAGCGCTCCGAGCACGCCCTCGTCGGCGACCATGCGGCCGGGCTTGAGGAGGGCCATCGGAGCCGTGCGTGTTTCCTCCACGACGAGGCCAACCTCTTCGAGCGCGCGCCTCCAGTCGGCGACCGTGAGGGGCCGGGCGTTGACATTGATGGCGCGTGCCAGCGCGCGGCGGATCTCGGTGGCGGGTTCTTCCGCGATGGAGTCGGGGCGCATCCCCAGCTCGTGGATGACGTAGCGGCCGCCGGGGCGTAGGATGCGCGCGGCCTCGCTCATGATGGCTCGCTTGGCTTTCTCTCCCTGCATGGAGAGCATGGCTTCGCCGATGACGACGTCCGCGCTCTCATTCGGCAGGCCGGTTTCGGCCGCGTCGGCGTTCACGCAGCGCCCCACGCCCGAGGCGATGGCATCCACGCGCGCGGAGGCGTTCGGATCGCGCTCCACGCCGACGTAGGAGGCGGGTCCTACCGCAATAATCGCCGAGGCCGTGACGCCCAGGCCGGGCGCGAACTCGACGACGTCCGAGCCGGGCAAGACGGCACGCTTGAGGGCCCAGGTGCTCAGGGCGAGGCCGCCGGGGCGCAGCACCGTCTTTCCGGCGCGCGCGAGCACCCAGTGGCCGGGCGCCTTCTCGACGGGCCGGTCGGCGAAGGGAAGGGCCTCCGCCAGCGATTCACTGTGAGTTGCCATATACGCAAGTATAGCGTTATCTATTTCTTCACGCAGGGCTATACCCACAGAAAATATGCTGACGGAGTCCCGATTCGCCTCTACAGGCCGATAATCTCGGCAAACGCTCCCTTAATTGCGTCGAGACGCTCACGCGCCTGCTCACAGGGCAGCGGCTCCCCCTCGGCGACCGGCAGGATCACCTCGAGGTAGCACTTGAGCTTTGGCTCAGTGCCCGAGGGGCGCGCGATGACGCGGTCCCCCGCCTCGGTGAGCACAAGGACGCCGTCCGTGGGCGGCAGGCCGCGGTACCCCTGCGACAGGTCCGAGACCTCGACGACAGGAGAGCCTGCCAGGACGCTCGGTGGCTGGGCACGCAGGCGCGCCATACCGCTGGCGATCTGCTCGATCTGCTCGACGCGGAAGGTCAGCGGCGAGCTCACGTGCAGGCCGTGCAGTCGCGCCAGGCGCTCCAGCTCGTCCCACACGCTACGCCCCTGCGCCTTGAGGGCGGCGACCAGGGAGGCGGCGACGACCGAGGTCGCGATGCCGTCCTTGTCGCGCACGTTGCCCGGATCGGGGCAAAAGCCGATGGCCTCCTCGTAGCCGAAGCCGAGGCCCGGTGCCCGGGCGATCCACTTGAAACCGGTGAGCGTCGTGTGGTGCTCCAGGCCGTGGGCACGGGCAATACGCGAGAGCAGGCGCGAAGACACGATCGAGTTCGCGAGCGAGCCCGTCATACCGCGGGCGGCCAGGAACTCACCCAGCAGCGAGCCGATCTGGTCTCCGCTCAGCGGACTCCAACCGGTCTCCGAGGTGGGGTCGGGCACCGCGAGCGCGCAGCGGTCCGCATCGGGGTCGACCGCGATGATGAGGTCGGCCCCCTCCTCACGCGCCTGCTCGATCGCCATGTCTAGGGCGCCAGCCTCTTCGGGGTTGGGGAAGGGCACGGTCGGGAAGTCCGGATCGGGATCGGTCTGCGCCGCCACGAGGGAGACGTTGGAGAAACCGGCCTCAGCCAGGACGCGCGAGGTGATCGCGGCGCCCACACCGTGCATGGCGGTCAGGACGATGCGCAGGTCCTCACGCGCCGATGCCTCGCCCGAGGCCAGGGCGGACGCGCAGGCCACGTACTCGTCGCGGGGGTCGACCGCCTCGATGAGGTCGTCGTTCATGGGCACCTGGTCGGCGGGCGGCGTGGCCTTGATGGCCTCGGCGATCTCGGCGTCGAAGGGTGGCACAATCTGAACGCCCTGCCCATCGCCGGTGACGACGCTGCCGCCCAGGTAGACCTTGTAGCCATTATCCGGGGCGGGGTTGTGGGAGGCCGTCACCATGACGCCCGCGTCGGCGCCGAAGTGGCGTACCGCGAAGGAGGTAAGCGGAGTCGGGTTCGCCTGGGGCAGCGCGAGGACCCGCACTCCGGCAGCCGAGGCGACGCGGCACGCGGCCGTCGCGAACTCGGAGGACCCGTAGCGGGCGTCGCACCCGACAACGAGGGTTGGGGTCCCCGTCGCGTGGCGCTTAACGACCTCGCACAGGCCTGCGGTCGCGCGGATGACGACCGCGAGGTTCATGCGGGACTCGCCCGTACCCACGACGCCTCGCAGGCCGGCGGTACCGAACTGGAGGGGGCCGTTCATGGCCGCACCCACGCGGGCCGCAGCCTCCTCATCGCCGCGCTCCGCAGCCTCAATGTCGGAGCTCAGGGCCGAGGCCGTCGCGGGGTCCGGGTCGTGGCTCGCCCACTGGCGGGCGCGCTCGAGCAGCTCCATCGTCTCAGTCCTCCAGTCCTGCCAGGATGGCATTGGTTGCGGACACTCCCAGGCGGGAGGCTCCGGCCTCGATCATTGCCAGGGCTGTCTCGGCGTCGCGGATGCCACCCGAGGCCTTGACTCCCAGGGCGTCTCCGACCGTGGCGCGCATGAGCGCGACCGCGTGGGTCGATGCGCCCCCGGTGGGGTGGAAACCCGTCGACGTCTTGACGAAGTCAGCGCCAGCCGCCATCGACGCCCGGCAGGCGGCGACGATCTCATCGTCGGTGAGGGCCGCAGCCTCGATAATGACCTTGAGGACGCGCGGGGAGGGAACGACCCGGCGAACGGCAGCAATCTCCCCCTCCAAGTCGGCAAGCCGTCCATCCTTGACCAGCTCAATGTTGATGACCATGTCGATCTCGTCGGCGCCATCCGCGACGGCGAGGGCCGCCTCGAATGCTTTCACCTCGGGCTTGACGGCTCCCGACGGGAAGCCGACCACGCAGGCGACCTGCAATCCCTCGGGGACGTCAAGGGGCAGCATCGAGGGGGACACGCACACCGAGAAGGTGCCGGCCGCGGCGCCTTCCTCGACGATGCGGGCCACGTCCGCCTGGGTAGCCTCGGGCTTGAGGATCGTGTGGTCAATCATCGCGGCCACATCACGCTTGTTCATGGAACTACTTTCTTGTCGCATCACAGCTGGGCCAGGGGCAGGGCCAGCTCCATCATGGTGGTAAAGGACGTCTGACGCGCCTGGGCGTCGGTGGCCTCGCCCGTCACCAGGGAGTCCGAGACCGTGAAGATACCCACGGCCTCAACGCCCGCGTGGGCGGCGGTGGCGTACAGGCCCGCGGACTCCATCTCGACCGCGAGCACGCCCATGCGCTGCCAGGCCTCGTTGAAGGTCGGATTCGCGTTGTAGAACGTGTCGGAGGAGAGGATGTTGCCCACGTGGATCGGCACGTCGGCCTCGCGGGCGCGGCGCACGACGTCGTCGATGAGGCGGAAGGAGCCGATCGGAGCGTAGGAGCCGGGGATCTGGTACTGGTCCAGGAACGCCGAGTTCGAGCACGCGGCCTGGGCGACCACCACGTCGTACAGGTTGATGTCTGGCTGCAGGGCGCCGCACGTTCCCACGCGCACGAGGCGCGTGCAGCCGAACTCGTGGATCAGCTCGTGGGCGTACAGCGAGATCGAGGGGATGCCCATACCCGAACCCATGACGGAGACCGGGGTGCCGCGGTACGTGCCGGTGTAGCCCAGCATGTTACGCACGGCGTTGAACTGCTGCGCATCCTCCAGGTAGGTCTCGGCGATGAACTTCGCACGCAGCGGGTCTCCGGGCAGGAGGATCGTCGGCGCGATGGGTGCGGTGGGGTTGATGTGCGGTGTCGAGCGCATGTGTCCTCCTGTGGTGTCGAGGAGCCCGAGGCTCCGTCGAGGCTTCTTTACCCTTGTCGCAAGGCTATGCCGTGCAATTGAAATGTGTCAACAAGTAGTTTGACAAATGTTCTCATCCGCTTGGGATGCGATCACGCACCCCGCGCGGGGTTGCCCCACGCGGCCGTTCCAGCAGCGCGAGGGCCAGGTCCTGGTCGACCACCAGATGAGTGGCCAACCCCATGTGCAGCGCCGTGTCCAGCGCCTCAGCTTTCACACGCCCTCCAGCAACGAGCACCCGCACAGGGCGAGAGCGCAGCTCGTCGAGCGTGATGCCGACCGTCCTGCGGTCGACCGACGCCAGGGCGACGCCGCCCTCGCGCGTGAAAAATCGCGAGCATGCGTCCCCGACCGCGTCGCGCAGGAGCGCCTCCACCTCGTCGTCCTCGAGCTGGCCGAGGTTGAGCGAGAGGGCCTCGCACCCCAGGGATCCGACGGTAAACACCGCCACGTCCACCCCGCGACCCTCCTCCAGGATCCGCTCGATCGCCCGGTCGCGACGCACAATCGAGAGCATCGCCATGTCCTGGAAAATGACGGGCAGCGGCAGGTAGCGCGGCTCCGCGCCGAAGGCCTCGCAGAAGGAACGCATGATCTCATAATCGTGCGTCGCCCTCTCGGAAAACGACGCCCCGCCCTTGAGCTGGACGACGCGCACGCCCACGCGAGGGGCGCGGGTCAAGTGGGCCGCGAGCGCACTCATCGTGCGCCCCCAAGAAATCCCCACGCTCATGCCGTCGCTCACGAGCTGAGTCACCACATCTGCACCGACTCGACCGACCTGCTCAATAGCCTCACCCTCGGTCGCGCCCACGCCATGGGCAACGCGAGCGCAGGCCAGTCCAAAGCGCTGCTCCAGCCGCAGCGCAATCTCCGAAGCATCCTCGCGCGGATCGTGGATCTCGATGGTCACGAAGCCGCGCTCGCGGCCATGCGCGAGGAGTTTGGCGACCGTGGGGCGCGACAGGCCCATGCGTGTGGCGACCTCGGCCTGGCTGAGGCCCTGCTGGTAGTAGAGCTTGACCGCCTCAATCGACTGTTCGTCGCGCCGTTCCACGATTCCTCCTCCCTGTTCGCTCGCGCCGCTCCGCCCTTAGGACACCGTCTCCAGGACGACGCTGCGCGGCTCGGGAGTGACCCCGTCGGCGATCTCGATAGCGCCGGAGAGGGACTCAAGGGCGCGCTCGATGCGCCACTCGTCGTCGGTGTGGAGCGTGAGCAGGGGTTGGCCCGCCGCGACGCGCTCGCCCGGCTTGGCGTGGATCTCAATGCCGGCGCCCGCCTGCACGGGATCCTCCTTGACTGCGCGGCCAGCGCCCAGGCGCCAGGAGGCGACACCCACGCTGAGCGCGTCCATGCCAACCACTGTCCCATCGGTCTCGGCGAGCACCTGGTGCGTGTGGGCTGCACGCGGCAGCGGAGCATCCGGATCACCGCCCTGTTCGCGGATCATCGCGCGCCAGCGGTCCATCGCGGACCCGTCCGCCAGGGCGGCCTCCACGTCGGCGTTGCGGACCCCCGCGAGGTCAAGCATGTTGCGCGCGAGCTCACACGTCAGCTCAGTAACGTCGGCGGGCCCGCCGCCGGCGAGCACCTCGACGGATTCCTCCACCTCGAGGGCGTTGCCGATCTTGCGTCCCAGCGGCACCGACATGTCGGTGAGGAGGGCGCGCGTGGCGACCCCCGCGTCACGTCCGAGGTCGACCATCGTGCGGGCGAGCTCGCGCGCGGTGTCCAGGTCCTTCATGAAGGCACCCGATCCGACCTTGACGTCCAGGACGAGGGCTCCCGTACCCTCGGCGATCTTCTTGCTCATGATGGAGCTGGCGATCAACGCGATCGACTCAACGGTCGAGGTGATGTCGCGCAGGGCGTAGAGCTTCTTGTCCGCGGGTGCCAGGCCCGATCCCGCCGCGCAGATGACCGCGCCGCAGCCCTGCCCCAGCTGGGTCATGATCTCGTCGTTGCTCAGCTGCGCGCGCCACCCTGGGATCGCCTCGAGCTTGTCAAGGGTGCCGCCCGTGTGCCCCAGGCCTCGACCCGAGAGCTGGGGGACGGCCACGCCGAAGCACGCGACCAGCGGGGCCAGGGGCAGCGTGATCTTGTCTCCCACGCCGCCCGTGGAGTGCTTGTCGGCGGTCGGCTTGCCGATGCAGGAGAAGTCCATGCGCGCGCCCGAGCGGATCATCGCGTCCGTCCAGCGGGCAATCTCGCCCCGGTCCATGCCGCGCAGGAAAATCGCCATGGCCAGGGCGGCCATCTGCTCGTCCTTGATGACGCCCTTCGTGTAGGCGTCGATCGTCCAGTCGATCTGGTCGGGGGTCAGCACTCCCCCGTCGCGCTTCACGCGGATGATGTCAACGGCATCAAAGAGAGCCATCGTGTCCTTCTTTCTCTTCCGACGAGGCCGGGGCCGCCTGGGCGACGCTCGACAGATCGTGGGGTCCGAACGCGCCGGGCAGCACCTCCGTCATAGGTGCGACGCCATCAGGCATGAGGACCAGGCAGGAGGGCCCGCCGTGCTCGTAGATAAGCTGGCGGCAGCGCCCGCACGGGGCCACCGGCTCCTCGTTGCCGTTGACGGCGACGACCGCGACGAGGGTGCCTCCGCCGGAGCGGATGAGGTCGGAGACCATGCCGCACTCGGCGCACAGAGTGACGCCGTATCCGGCGTTTTCGACGTTGCATCCGCTGACGAGCCAGCCGTCCGCCGTCAGCCCCACGGCTCCCACGGGGAAGTTCGAGTAGGGGCAGTACGCATGCTTCATCGCATCGATGGCCTCGGCCAGCAGGGCGTCCCAGTCAATGTCTGTTGGATCCATGCGGGTTCTCACTTCACGTAGGGGATGTTCTCGGCGGCGGGCGCACGCGACTTACCGACGAATCCCGCGACGGCCACGATCGTGACCACGTAGGGGATCATCGAGACGAGGTCGGCGGGGATCGCGGGCTCGATGTTGGGCAGCATGCGGGCCAGGGCCTGCGCGAAGCCGAACATGACGGCCGCACCCATAGCTCCCAGCGGGTTCCACTTGCCCAGGATCATGGCGGCCAGGGCGATGTAGCCGTTGCCCGCAGAAATATTGTCCGTGAAGGCCAGGCCGGAACCGATCGTGAAGAACGCACCACCCAGGCCGGCGAAGGACGACCCCAGGATCGTGTTGAGTGTGCGCGTACGCCCCACGTTGATGCCGACCGTGTCGGCGGCGCGCGGGTGCTCACCGCAGGCCCTCAGCCGCAGGCCCCACCGGGAGCGGAACAGGAAGAAGGCCAAGGCGATGACGGCCGCGTACATCAAGTACACGAGGATCGACTGGTTGAACAGGACCGGGCCGACGATCGGGATCTCTGACAGGACGGGAATCTTGATGTCGGACAGCGAGAACTGGTTGGTGTTCAGGCTTCCGGGAGCGTCCTTCATGATCGTGCCGTAGAAGAACGTCGTCAGGCCCAGGGCCAGGACATTCAGGACAACGCCGACGATGATCTGATCCACCCCGTACTTCACGGAGAAGAGGGCCAGGAGGGATCCCAGGAAGGCACCCGCGAGGGGAGCCACGACGAGGCCCGCGTAGGGGGTCTGGAAGTACGAGGCCGCCATGACGCCCGCGAAGGCGCCGACCAAGAGATCGCCCTCAATCGCGATGTTGACGACGCCCACACGCTCCGAGATAACACCCGAGAGCGAGCCGAAGATCAGCGGCGTCGAGATCGCCACGGTGGACACCAGGGTAGAGGTCAGCGTGACGACGCCCGAGGACCCGGAGCCCGCGTAGAACAGGAATCCCAGGATCGTGGACAGCCCGACGAGCACCATGCCGCCGACGCGTGCCCACTCGGGCTGGGTGATGCGCCGCAGCGTCGCCGCGACCGTCCACAGGGTGATGGCGATCGACACCGCGGCGAGCACCCACACGATGGGCGCGCCCGCGGTGACGATGTCGGGAATTGAGTATGACTGCGACTTGTCGTTCAGGCGCAGGGTCATGTCGCCACGAGCAGTGGCCGCGAAGACCACGAGCAGCACGCAGGCTGCCACGTAGATGCCGGGAAGCTTCCAGGAGGGCTTGGCCTCGACCTGAGTGACCATGCCGGACTCACTTGTGCTCATCGGCGTTCCCCTTTCGCGTGTTAGCCGCGAGCGCGCGGACATCGGGCAGACGGAACAGCCACCGCACGAGCGCGGGCGCTGCGATCAGCAGGACGATCACCGACTGCAGGATGAGGATCATGTCGATCGGCACGCCCTTAGCCTGCATCGTGTAACCGCCCGCCTTGAAGGCACCGAAGAGGAGTCCCGCGCCGAAGGTTCCCCACGTCTTGTTGCGGCCCAGGAGGGCCACCGTGATCGCATCGAAGCCGATCGAACCGGCCACGTCACGCGAGACGTACCCGATGGTCCCCAATGCCTCGTTCGCGCCAGCCAGGCCAAGAAACGCGCCCGAGAGGACCATCGTGATCGCCGTGATGCGCTCGACCGAAATGCCGGCGGTACGGGCCGCGGCAGCGTTCGCGCCGACCGCTCGGATCTGGAATCCCAGCGTCGAGCGTTCGATCAGCCACCAGAAGAAGGCGAGGGCAACCAGGGCGACGATGAAGCCGACGTGCAGCTTGAAGGGCGCGGGCAGCAGGCGCGTCAGAGCCGCGCTCTCCGCGACCTTCGGCGTCACCGGCTGATTCGAGCCGGGCACCTGCCATGCCTTCTGCGCCAGGACATATCCCAGGCCCAGCGTCGCAATCGAGTTGAGCATGATCGTCACGATCACCTCGTTCGCGCCCGTCTTTGCCTTCAAGACACCCGCGATGCCGGCGTAGAGGCCACCCGCAATCACCGCGACGAGGAGGGCCACCAGCGTGTGCAGGACCGGTGGCAGGCTCACCGCGAAGCCCACCCACACAGCCGCGAGCGCTCCGACGATGATCTGGCCCTTGCCGCCAATGTTGAACAGACCCGCTCGGAAGCCGAGCGCCAAGCCCAGGCCCGAGATGATCAGCGGGATCGAATAGAACAGGGAGTCGGTCAGTGGCTTGATCATGCGAACAACGTTCGCCGCGTTCGGATCCACGATGGAGCCGCGGAACATCGCATAGTAGGCATCCACCACGGACGCCCCCGACAGCGCGATGAGAATCGCTCCAATCGCGAAGGCGATGAGGACGGCCAGCACCGACACGAACCACTGGGAGCCAAAGACCCGGGTCGCGATGCCCAGCCCGTTACTCGTACGTGCGCTCATTGTTCCTCCTGCCTTGGTGCCCCGGATTCCTGAGCCGATCCCGAGGAGTCGGCCACGGCCTCGTCCAGGGGGACGCCGGCCATCATGAGGCCGAGGACGTCGCGGCCCGTGTCCGCAGGGACGATGCCGACGATGCGGCCGCGGTACATGACGGCAATGCGGTCGGCCAGTGAGACAACCTCGTCAAGCTCCGAGGAGATGAGCAGGACCGCGCAGCCCTGGTCCCGCACATCCACGATCCTGCGATGAATGAACTCGATCGAGCCGACATCGACGCCGCGCGTCGGCTGATTGGCGACCAGCAGTGTCAGGTCACGCGACATCTCACGGGCCACGACGACCTTCTGCTGATTGCCGCCCGACAGAGAGGAGACTGGGTCCTCGATCGACGTCAGACGGATGTCGTATTCCGTCTCCTTCTCGCGGGCGTTGCGCGCGATTGCGCCGCGCTTGAGGGAACCCGCAGCCGAGAAGGAGGAGGAGCGGAACTGGTCGAGCACCAGGTTGTCCGCGATCGAAAACGAGGCGATGATGCCGTCCGTCGAACGGTCCTCGGGGATGAAACCGACTCCCGCGTCCAGGGACTCGCGAGGCCTCGCGCGGGTAATGTCCGCGTCCTCGAGCCGGATCACACCGCTGTCGGGGGTGCGCAGGCCCAGGATCACCTCGGCGAGCTCAGTCTGGCCGTTCCCCTGTACGCCGGCGACCGCCAGAATCTCTCCCTGACGAACGTCGAAAGACACGTGGTCGAGGAGGGGAACGCCCCCCGAGCCGAGCAGGGACACATCCTCGAAGGCCAGGCCGCCGCCAGCGGGACGCGCGGGTTCCTTCTCCACGCGCATGAGCACCTCGCGCCCAACCATCTGCGTGGCCAGCGAGGCCTCGGAATCGCTCGGGGACGCGTGCCCCACAACCCGACCGCGGCGAATGACCGTGATCTCGTCGGCGACCACGCGCACCTCGCGCAGCTTGTGGGTGATGAACACGATCGAGGTCCCAGCATCGGCGAGCTGACGCATGATCGTCATCAGCTCGTCCGTTTCCTGCGGGGTGAGCACCGCGGTTGGTTCATCGAGAATGAGGACCTTTGCCCGGCGCGACAGGGCCTTGACGATCTCCACGCGCTGTTGGGCGCCCACCGGCAGATCCTCAATGAGGGCGTCGGGGTCCAGGTCGAAGCCGAAACGCGCCGAGACCTCACGCACCGTCTGGCGGGCGCGCTCGCGACTGATAATCCCGGCAGGGCCGGTCGGCTCGAAGCCCAGTGCGATCGACTCGGCGACCGTGAAGACGGGGATGAGCATGAAGTGCTGGTGCACCATGCCGATGCCCGCCGCGACCGCGTCGCCGGGGCCCTTGAACGTCACGGGCTCGCCGTCGATGAGGATCTGCCCCTCGTCGGGGGCATGCATCCCGTACAGGACGTTCATGAGCGTGGACTTGCCCGCGCCATTCTCTCCCAGCAGGGCGTGAATATGCCCCTCCTCGATCGTTAAGTCAATCGAGTCGTTGGCGATGAGGGGACCAAACCTCTTCGTGATCCCCCGCAACTCTAATTTCATACCTTCGACCTTCCCCAGCAGGTGGGCGCACCCCGCCCCGATGCTCGTGTAGGGCTGGCAGCGTCACCGCCACCAGCCCCACACGCGTCGCATCACTTCGGGGCGTTCTGCGATTCGATGACGAGCTTGCCGGACTTGATGTCGTCCGTGAGCTTGGTCAGGTCCGCCTTGAGTTCCGCGGACACCTTGTCGTCGAAATCGTGGAACGGGGCGATCGAGACACCGCCGTTGGCCAGCGTGCCCACGTACGGGGTCGAGCTGAACTTGCCGTTCACCGAGTCCTGGATCGCCTGCTCGACAGAGGCACCGATCTCCTTCATGACCGAGGTCAGCACGATCGAGGAGTAGTCGGGGTTGGCCTCGTACCAGTCGGAGTCAACGCCGATGATCCAGGTGTTTCCATCCGCCTTGGCGGCAGCCGCAGCGCCCAGGCCGACCGGGCCCGCGACGGGCATGATGATGTCCGCGCCCTGGGAGATGAACTGCTGCGCCTGCTCCTTGCCGAGCGTCTGATCGTCGAAGGACTGCGTGAAGGAGCCGTTCTGCGTGGCCTTGTCCCAGCCGAGCAGCTGCACGTTCGTGCCCTTGGCCTTGTTGTATGCCGCGACGCCGTCAGCGAAGCCATCCATGAACACCGTCACCGAGGGGATCTGGATACCGCCGAAGGTGGCGACCTTGCCGGTCTTGGTCATGCCCGCGGCCACGTAGCCTGCCAGGTAGGCGGCCTCAGCGGTGTTGAACAGCAGCGGACGCGCGTTGTCCAGCGTCACCGTGTTGTTGTTACCGTCGTTGAAGCTGGAGTCGATGAGGGCGTAGTGCACGTCCTTGTTCTCGTCGGCGGAGGTGTGGACGGCCTTCTCCAGGTTGAATCCGACGCCGATGATCAGGTTGCAGCCGTCGGAGACCATGGACTCAACGTTCGGGTTGAAGTCCGCGTCCGAGTTGGACTCGGCCGTGTTGATCTGGATTCCGAGGCTCGTCTGGGAGGCCTTGAGGCCCTCGTAAGCGGACTCGTTGAAGGACTTGTCGTCCCAGCCGCCGGCGTCAGAGACCGCGCAGGCCTTGAACGAGGTGGCATCCTTCGCCCCGCCGGACTGGCTGGTGGCGGTTCCTCCGCCGCCGCCACAGCCGGCCAAGGCGAGCGTTGCAACTCCCGCAGCGGCGAGGAGCTTCGTGAGGTGCTTCATGAGTGTTTTCCTCCGTTGATGTGGATTCTTCCTTGATCCGGTGGCGGCGTGGGCCGCGGATCGTGTCCACGCAGCCGATGCGCGAACATTTGTCATGATCGACTTTTACGTCTGATCCGAGTCTCCCGCGCCGCCACCGGCGTGTCAAGAACAACTAGTTCTCACTTTGGTAACGATTCGCACGTCGACGAGCGAGAACCCCCGCGCCGCCGATCGCGGCGATGGCCGCCGCGCCGAGCAGCGCCTCGGCGTAGGCACCGGTGCGGGCCAGCCCGCCCCGCTTAGCACTCGGGCTGGGCGAGGCGGAGGGCGTCGGAGCACTCGGCGTCGCGTCACCACCGGCGTCGGGGGTCGGGGACGGCTGGGCGGCACTGTCTCCGGCGCAGGTCACGGGGATCGTGAGGCCATCCCCGGCCTCGACGACCGTCGCGAAGTCGGTGGCGACCGTGACAGGGACGTTCACGACCTCGCCGGCCGCCTTGCCCTCGCAGGCACCCACGACCGTCACGTCCACGCTCGCCTGTCCCGCGCCATCCGTCGTGATGACCGAGGCGGCGTCGGAGGCGTGCGCGTCCACGAGGGAGTTGTCGACCTCGGCCACGGCCTGCGCTCCCCCGGCGCTCACGCGCACTTTCGAGGTGATGGAGGGCCCCTCGGAGAAGGACAGGCCGCGCAGCGGAATCGTCACCGTCGAGCCGTCGGCCACCGCTTCGGTGGGCAGGGTCAGGCCGATGGAGGACTTGGCCTCGCGCGGGCTCAGCCCTCCCTCAGCCTGGACCGAACGGGCCCGGCCTCCCGAGTGCGCGCCCAGATAGGCGTTGAAGGAATCGCGGTCCAGGTTGCCGTTCGTCGTGGCAGCTCCCCCGCGGGTCAGGGCCTCGAAGGAGTCGCCACCCTCCAGCAGGAAGGACACGGAGCCGACCGTGTACGTCGCGTCGGCCTTCAGCGGCTCACCGTTGATCGTCACCGACGTGATGCGCTGGCCATAGGGTTTGGCTGGGTCGTAGGTGTATCGCACGTTCGAGGAGAGGCCCAGCTTGAGCATCGGCCTGGAGTTCTGTGAGTTCAGGTCCGTCTTCCACTGCTGCTCGAGCGCGTCCTTGACGTCCGATCCCTTCAGGGTGACGTATCCCAGCTCATCGGAGAAAGGCATGACCTCATACGTCTGCGCGTAGGTGATCGTGCCGTCCTCGTTCGGCACCAGGTCGGCACGCAGGCCGCCCGCCATGATCATGCCGATGTCAACGCTCTTTCCATCCGGGGTCAGGATCGTTTCGCGCAGGGAATCCGCCACCAGGTCGCCCAGGGAGGATTCGATGCCTCGGTTCGATCCGGGGTCCGTGGCCCCCTCGGGCGTCGTAAAGACGCCGCGCCTGAAGGCCTCTGTGTAGCCCGTAGCGACGACGCGCTTCCCGGCTTCCTTCGAGTCGGACTCAGCTTGGTCGACGATCGCCTGGGTGTCGGGGTCCGAGCCGCACTGGGCAACCTCTGCGGCCGGAATGAGGATCGAGTCAGCACTCGTGACCTGACGCGTCACGGGATCGATCGTCAGACGGATGAGTCCCAGATTGTCCGTGTATGAGCCCGACGCGATACCCGCCAGCAGGGGGTTGGCCGAGTCGAAACGCTCGTGGGAGTTGACGTGGTCGAACTCGTAGGGCACGTGCGTATCCCCGCCCATCAGACCGTCGACGTCCTTGCCGACCTTCGTGTAGTTGTTCTTCACGTCGTCGTCGAGCATCGCAATGACGACGTCGGCCTTCCCACTGCCCTTGAGCTCGGCTGCCAGGTCATTGATGCGCTTGATGGGGTCCGTGAAGGTCAGGCCGGCCGTCGTTCCAGGACTGAGTTTGTAGGGAACGTCCTGAGCGATCGCGCCGATAAAAGCTACCTTCATGCCCGACGGTGACGTCCACAGCTTGTAGTCCCCGAGGTAGGGCGTGCCGTCCCCGTAGGTACCCATGCCCTCGATGTTGGCTCCCAGGTACGGGAAGGTGGCCTGCACGAACTCGCTCGGGTTGGAGCCGTCTACGCGCTGCTTGAAGACAGCCTGCCCCATGTCCAGCTCGTGGTTGCCGATCGTCGAGGCCAGCGGATCCATCGTGTTGAGGGCCGCGATGGTCGGGTTGTCCTTCAGCGCGCCGGAGATGTAGGGGGACGCGCCGATATTGTCGCCCAGCAGAGTGAACGAGGAATTGGGGTTCGTCGCGCGTGCCTTCTTCAGGTAGCAGTTCATCGCGGGCAGCCCCGCCTCGCGCACTGTGCCCTTCTTGGCGACCTGCTGGATGTGTCCGTGCACGTCCGTGAGGTTGTAGAGGTCCAGGGTGATCGGCGCGTCGGCACCTGGCGGAGCCGCGAGCGCGGCAGCCGGCAGGGAGGCCAGGGTCAGGGCGGCCGCCGAAGCGAGGGCGAGGCGTGTCCATGGTCTGCGCATGGGTGTGTTCCTTTCATCGGTGCGGTGTCGGTGCCGCATCCTGGGTGGTGGGTTTGACGTGCCCGGTGTCAGCCGCGGCGACGGGTACGGCGCGAGAGAACCATAAGTCCACCTCCCGCCGCGGCGAGGATGATCCCGAGGCCGATCGCCCGGTCGGTGTCCGAGCCGGTGCGCGGAAGGCCGCCCACCGTCGCGGCGCGCGTGTGCGTCTTTCGGGACGAGGCCGGGGCCGCCCTCGAGGGAGCCGGCGCGGGGGACGCGGACGGGTCTGCGGAGGGTTCAGCGCTCGGTGAGGGGGACGCACTGGGCGATGTTGTCGGCGCGGCGGAAGGCTCGGCGCTCGGCATCGGGGCCGGGGTGTGCCCACCGAGGAGGGTGAGTCCGATGATCTCGGGGTTGTGGTCCGAGGAGCGGTAGGGGTTGTCGGCCTCGACGGCCAGGTGGGCGTTCATACCGGCCCTCGAGTATTCGAAGGCGATGGACTCCTGAGCGTTGATGGCCCAGCTGGTGACCCCCGCGAGGAGCGGCTTCGCGGCCGCGTTGGCGAAGACATGATCGAGGGATCCGGAGCGTCCCGCGTAGACGTAGGAGGCCTCGCCCGCGCCGGAGACGCGCTCCCATCCCGCGGCCTCGAGGGCCTTGATCGGGTCCTCCTGCGAGTAGGAGTTGAAGTCACCCACGAGCAGGGTCGGCTTGTCCGCAAATCGGGCGGCGAAGGAGGCCAAGGCGCCCGCCTGGGCGACACGGATCGCATTCGCGTTTCCTTGCCCATCCCCGCTATCAACGTTTCCGGCAGGAGCGCCCTCGGGCACGGATCCCTTCGACTTGAAGTGGTTGGCTACGACGACGAAGGAGGCGGGCGCGGATCTCTCCCCCGCGACCCGCGCGAACTCTTGGGCGAGGGGCTGTCGCGCCAGTCCCGTGAATGCCGGGTCGTCGTGGATCAGCGAGGGGCCGACGGGAGCCACGGTCGCGGGCTTGTAGATGAAGGCGACGCGGATGACGTCCTCGGCCTCGGGAACTGCCTGGGGCGAAGGCACGTACGCCCACGTTCCCGCGCCCGCGTCCTTGTTGAGTGCCTCGACGAGGCGGGCGAGGGACGCGTCGCGGTCCGTCCCCACGCCCACGGCGACAGGGTTTTCAATCTCTTCGAGGGCAACCACATCGGCACCCAACGCATTGATCGCGGCAACAATCTTCGCCTCCTGGTTCGCAAAGGCCTCGCGCGAGAACGCGCCGCGCACCTTGCACTTCTTGGCCGTCACGAAGGCACCCGTACGGTCCGGGTAACCCGAGCAACCGGACTCGTCAACTCCCAGGTCTGAGAAGTAGTTGAGAACGTTGAACGTAGCCACGCGGGTGTCCCCGCCGACCGTGGGGACACCCGGCCTGTTCCCCGTGATGGTCACGGGGCTGCGATCGGGGTGTGCGGCGACCATCGCGGTCGGCTGGAAGACGGTGGTCCCGTGTCGGGTTTCGAGAACGACGGGAGCGTCGAAGGCGACGTGGTAGCCGACGCGGGCCGGTGCCCCGTTCGCCAGGTAAGCGTAGGCCACCTCGGTGGCGGCCCCCTTCAGCAGGTTCGTATTGGTGCCGTCGTCGAGCGCGATCGCGCGGGCCGCGTTGGCGGCCTCGTAGTCACGGGCGGCCTGCCCGGGAGCCACCACGTCCGTGGCCGAGCGCAGCGGGCTCTCACCCGGGGTGAGGGTCAGGGTGCCGTATTGGTTCGTCTGGTAGTTGTCGGTAATGGTCCACGTGCCCTGGGGTGCGAGGAGCATGGATTCGTAAGCCTCGGCCTCGCTCGGCGAGGGCACCTGAGTGAGCGGGGTGGGGGTCGGTGCTGCACAGCCTTCCACCGTATTCACGACGGTCGCGGCCAGCTGGGTGAGGCTCTGGGGGTTGCCCTTCGCACTCGTCGCGGGGAACTCACCGACCATGCCGGTGACGCGCACGCAGGTGCCCGGGGCCGGGATCTCGCCTTTCTTGCCCGCGTAGACGAAGAGGCCGTCGGAGCGTGTGCGCCCCGGCTCCCACGCGCCGCCCGATCCGGGGGTCTGGATCGTGTAGCCGTCCAAGGTCGCACCCAGCCCGGATTCAGAGGCCGGGTACGCGGCCGTCACGACGCCGAGAGTCGTGACTGTGGCCCCCGCCATCGCGGAATCGTCTCCCTCGCCCACTGCCTGGATATCGGGGATCGGCGTATCGACGAGGCCGGGGCCGGTCTCGCCCGATTGCGCGGATCCCTCGGGGAGGGAAGTCTCCGCCGGCTGCGTCGGTTGAACAGGCTGCGCAGCGGCCGACTGGGGTTGCGCCGCATCAGCCTGCGACACTCCCGGCCATCCCGACTGCGTTACCTGACCGGACTGCGCGGAATCCGACCGGTGCGCATCGACCGCCCACGACGCGGGTACAAGCCCCGCCGCGGACAGCGCAAGCGCGCCGAACACAGCTAGTGTTCGTGTCCCGTACCTCATCGGGATATCCTCTCAACCTCGCCTCACCGTGAGGGGCCGACGAGCCCCGTACCGTAGGCGTCTTTACCAACGGCAACACGAGTTATAACAAGTGTAACGTCGTGCGCATACGTGCGGAAGCGATTGAGAACATTCCCTGAAATACAAGCCTTCGTCGGGAGCACACACACGAGCGCACGGCCGCCCCGGCCTCGTCACGCTCAGTGAGCGCGAGTCAGGACGCCGAGTACGGGGAGACGACCACCTGGGCGCGCTGGAGGTCCTTGACCTCCGAATATCCCGTCGAGGCCATAGTCCGCTTGAGGGCGCCCACGAAGTTCAGGGAGCCGTCGGCGCGCGTCGAGGGGCCGTAGAGGATCTGCTCGAGCGTGCCCGTCGTGCCAACGTGGACGCGCTGGCCACGCGGCATGTCCGGGTGGGTCGCCTCCGACCCCCAGTGCCAGCCGCGTCCCGGAGCCTCCTCCGCGCGGGCGATGGCGGCACCGAGCATAACGGCATCCGCGCCGCACGCGATCGCGCGCGACAGGTCGCCGCTGCGACCAATGCCGCCGTCGGCGATGACGTGCACGTAGCGGCCGCCGGACTCGTCCATGTAGTCGCGCCTGGCAGCGGCCACGTCCGCAATCGCGGTCGCCATGGGCGCGTGCACGCCCAGGGACTGGCGCGTCGAGTGGGCCGCTCCCCCACCAAAGCCGACGAGGACGCCCGCCGCGCCCGTTCGCATCAGGTGCAGGGCCGCCGTATCCGTGCAGACGCCGCCCACGATGACAGGGACGTCCAGCTCGTAGATGAAGCGCTTGAGGTTGAGGGGCTCGCGGCGCGAGGACACGTGCTCGGCAGACACGGTCGAGCCGCGAATGATGAACAGGTCGACGCCCGCGTCCACGACCGCGCGCCAGTACTTCTGCACGCGCTGGGGCGAGAGCTTGCCGGCGACGACCACGCCGGCCTCGCGCAGCTGCTTGAGACGCGCGGTGATCAGCGAGGGCTTGATCGGCTCGGAGTAGACACGCTGAAGGGTCGCGATCGACTCCTCTTCACCCAGGTGAGCGATGCGGTCGAGGATCGGCGTGGGGTCCTCGTAGCGGGTCCACAGGCCGTCCAGGTCGAGCACGCCGATGCCACCGAGACGACCGAAAGCAATCGCGGTCTCCGGGCTCATCACCGAGTCCATCGGGGCGGCCATCAGGGGGATATCGACGTGGTAGGCGTCGATCTGCCAGCCAACGTTGACATCCTCGGGATCACGGGTGCGCCGCGAGGGCACGAGGGCGATATCGTCCAGCGTGTAGGCGCGGCGTCCGCGCTTGCCACGACCGATTTCCACTTCGTCGCTCATGACCCGATTCTACTGCCTCCGGGACGCAGATGTGCCCACCCTCTGCCACACTGGAGTCACCGGCAAGGCTAGGAGCAATCATGAGCTGGATCGACGACCCGTGGATGGGTTTTGACACCGAGACGACGGGCGTACGCGCACTCAAGGACCGCCTCGTCACCGGCGCGCTGGTGCTGCGCATCGACGGCGCGTCCTACCGCAGCGGCGTCAGCGCCCCCGACCAGGTGGCCACGTGGCTGACCGACCCGGGCGTCGAGATCCCCGAGCAGGCCACGGCCGTCCACGGCATCACGACCGAGCAGGCACGACGCGATGGCCGCCCCATCGAGGAGGTTCTGCACGAACTGGCGGGCTCCATCGTCGAGCACTGGCTGCGCGGCTACCCGGTCGTCGCCTTCAACGCCACCTACGACATCACGCTGGTCAACCAGGAGCTGCGCCGCCACCGCCTGGGTTCCTTCGAGGAACGCCTGGAGGGCGCGCCGATGCTGATCGTCGACCCATTGGTGTTGGACCGTAAGCTCGACCGCTTCCGCAAGGGCAAGAAGACGCTGACGGAGATGGCGCCCGTCTACGGGGCGGTCGCCTCCCCCGACGCTCACACGGCCGAGGTCGATGTCGCCATGACGCTCGACGTGCTCGCCGGCATGGTGGACAAGTACCCGCAGCTGGCGTCCATGAGCGCCCTGGAGCTCATGGACTACCAGCTCCAGGCTCACCAGGATTGGGCCGAGGACTTCGAGAAGTACCTGCGTAAGCAGGGCAAGGACGCGAACATCGACCGCGAATGGCCCCAGATCACGCCGCAAGGCCGCGGCGACGACCAGGAGTAAGAACGCAACGAGCGGGGGTCGGCGGGTGCCGGCCCCCGTTTTCGTTGTGCCTGAGGTGTCGTCCGTGCGGCGCATGTACGAGCTGCGCGGAGCGTGCATGTACGAACTGCGTGGAGGGCGCCGACGGGTCCATAGCGGAATCACCGCACCTGGCCAGATAAAAGTCGCACATAATTTCCCACGGTCATTTTTCGAGCACCATCCAAAACGTTGCAATTCCAACGATGCGAATTCAAGGTTTGAAACAGCCGCAGGGGAATTACGTGCGATATTGTCGGGGAACTATCCCCATGCCCTCCACAGGACCAAACGAAGGGGCATGCACCAGCTAGGGAGCATTACACCAGTTAGGGAGCATTGCACCACCTCCGAACTGGTGTAATACCCGGCTAAGTGGTGTAACACCACTTAGCAACAAGCATAAATGCGGCACACATCCAGATAACAGAGCCGCATCATCGCGTCCGTGCGCGAGGTGCTTAACACGCGCCACGCGCCACCAGTGTGGAGGGCGCCGGCGGGGCCGCGGGGCCTGGCCGGGCTTCGAGCCAACGCGCCGGGCGAAGCTCGTGGCGCGGACGGCGAGCGGGCGGGCGGGCCCGACGGCGCCCGGAACACCGGTGGCGCAGCAGCAATGCGAGTATGGAAGAGGCCCAGAGGTGGAACACCACCCCCGGGCCTCTACACAAGACTCATTTTTCCTTGATGAGGTCCAGCCACGTGCGGCGCTCGCCCACGAGGAAGCCGAAGTCGCGGTTCTGGTCCGCGATGGCGGCGTCGGTCGCGGGGTTCTTGATGAGCGCGGCCAGCACGTCGGGGGCGGCAGTGATGGCGCCCACGCCCTGGCGGACCAGCTCGAGGACCTGCTCGGAGTTCTTGAAGGACGCGGCCAGGACGTCGGCCTTCAGGTCGTAGGAGCGCAGGGTGCGGTGGATTTCGGAGGCGACGCGCACGCCGTCAATGCCGTAGTTGTCCATACGGTTGACGTAGGGGGCGACGTAGCGGGCGCCAGCCTTGGCGGCCATGAAGCCCTGCATCGAGGAGTGAATACCCGTTGCGGTCACCTGCATGCCTTCACGCACGATGCGCGGGATAGCAGCAAAGCCCTCGCGCGTGACGGGGAGCTTGATGAAGAGGTTGCCGCCGATTTCGCCGCGCAGAGCGCGGGCCTCGGCGACCATGTCGTCGGCGCGCTGGGAGACGATCTGGACGTGCAGCTGGGCGCCGTCGGGCAGGAGCTGCTTGATGGCGTGGAGAACCTCGAGAGGCTCCTTACCTTCGCGGTACAGGATCGTCGGGTTGGTCGTCACGCCGTCGATGGGCAGGTATTCCAGGGTCTTGGCGATGGAATCGACGTTCGCATGATCGATGAGGATGAGCATGTGAGCAGCTCCTTTGCGCTGTTGTGAGTTTTCGCACCCCTAGGATAGCGCGGGCGGGAGCAGCCCACCGACTGCTCCCGCCCGCAACGAACGCTCGATCTGCGATTACCTCGCCGAAGAGGAGTGGTAGTTCGGCGCTTCCGTCGTCATCTGCACGTCGTGCGGGTGCGACTCGCGCAGGCCCGCACTGGTGATACGCACGAAGCGGCCGTTGGCCTTGACCTGGGAGATCGTCGAGGCACCCAGGTAGAACATGGTCTGGTGCAGGCCGCCGACGAGCTGGTAGATGACCTGGGCGAGGGAGCCGGTGTAGGGCACCTGGCCCTCGATGCCCTCGGGGACGATCTTGTCGTCGGAGGTGACGTCGGCCTGGAAGTAGCGATCCTTGGAGTAGGACTTACGCCCGCGCGAGCTCATCGCGCCGAGCGAGCCCATGCCGCGATAGCGCTTGAACTGCTTGCCGTTGGTGAACACGACCTCGCCCGGGGACTCCTCGCAGCCGGCCAGCAGGGAGCCGAGCATGACGGTGTCGGCGCCGGCCACGAGGGCCTTGCCGATGTCGCCCGAGTACTGCAAGCCGCCGTCCGCGATGAGCGGGACTCCGGCGGGGCCACAGGCCTTGGCGGCCAGGTGGATCGCGGTGATCTGGGGGACGCCGACGCCGGCGACGACGCGGGTCGTGCAGATCGAGCCGGGGCCCACGCCGACCTTGACGGCGTCGACGCCCGCGTCGATGAGCGCCTGGGCACCCTCGGTCGTGGCGACGTTACCGCCGATGATGTCAATGCCCTCAAACGTCGGATCGTCCTTAATGCGGCGGATCATGTCGAGAGCGAGCTGGGCGCCACCGTTCGCGGTATCGACGACGAGGACGTCCACGCCGGCCTCGGCCAGGGCGGTGGCGCGCTCCCAGGTGTCGCCCCAGTAGCCGACGGCCGCGCCGACGACGAGGCGGCCGCGCGAGTCCTTGGTGGCGTTGGGGTATTGCTCGGTCTTAACGAAGTCCTTGACGGTGATGAGGCCGGTCAGGTGGTCGTTGTCGTCGACGATGGGCAGCTTTTCGACGCGGTGCTCGGCCAGCAGGTGCTTGGCGTGTTCGCGGGAGATGCCGACCTGGCCGACGACCAGCTGGTCGCGCGGGGTCATGCAGTCGCGCACGCGCAGGGTGGCCCACTCGTCCTGGGGGACGAAGCGCAGGTCGCGGTTCGTGATAATGCCCAGGAGGGTACCGTCCTCGTTCACGACGGGCAGGCCGGAGACGCGGTAGTGGCCGCACAGGCTGTCGAGTTCGTCGATGGTGGCGTCGGGGCCGACGGTCACCGGGTCCTCAACCATGCCGGATTCGCTGCGCTTGACCTGGCGGACCTGCGCGGCCTGTTCCTCGATGGAGAGGTTGCGGTGAAGGATGCCAATGCCGCCCTGGCGGGCCATGGCGATGGCCATGCGCGCCTCGGTGACGGTGTCCATAGCGGCGGACAGGAGCGGGATGCGCAGCGAAATGTTCTTCGTCAGGCGACTGCTCGTGTCAACGGATGAAGGAACGACGTCCGTGAGCTCGGGTAGGAGCAGGACGTCGTCGTAGGTGAGGCCGGTCAGGCCGAAAGGATCATGTGTAGCGAGTTCTCCCATAGGCCAATTGTAGGCGGTCGGTGGCGCTTTCGCGTAGTCGCTTCCACGCACGCCTCGCAGCCGGGTATCGGGGGACGAGGCCGGGGACCGTCAGCAATCGTCAGGAGGATGCGCTCTGGCTGGCCTGAGAGGCGTAGCGGGCTGCGGTCGCTCCGGTGGCTGTGAGATGGATCGGGGCGGCGCCTCGTGCCAGCATGCGGGCGGCGGTGAGGGCGTCGGGGCGCCCCTCCCACACAAGCATGGAGACGGAGCCGTCGGGGGCGACCTCATGGATCCAACGGCCCATGCCGGCGCGCGCGTGGGAGTCGGCCCAAGCGATGGCGCGGGCGTAGTCGACGGCGAGGTCCTCGGAGCGCGAGGAGTCCACGACCTCGGCAAGGACGCGGGCGGCGCTGGCAGCCTCGCACACGACCCAGTGCATGCGTTGCGGGGCGGCGACACTGCCGGTGGGATCGAGGGTGTAGACGATGCCGCCCACACCCTCGGTGGTCCATCCGTCGGCGAGGGCGCGGTCGTAGAGCGCGGTCGCGGTGTCGATCATCCATGGGCCGGGTGTTTCGCCCATGTGGGTGAGGATCGCGTAGGTCTGCCCGATGAGGCGGGCGGCCTTGAATCCGAGGCCGGGGAGCGTCTCTCCGGGTCGGATGAGCTCAACGGGAGCCTGATCGCAGGAGGCGGGCAGGGGGCGCCATTCCTCGTCGTAGAGGTCGGGCAGGGCGAAGGCGCAGCGCGCGGCGATCTCTCCGACGAGGCGCAGGATCGAGCGCGCGCGGTCGAACCAGACGCGCTCCCCCGTCGCTTCCCAGGCGGCCAGGTAGGCCTGGGCGGTGTCGAGGTTGGTGGAGAGTCGACGCAGGGGCGAACGAGCGCCGGTCGCGGCATCAATCTCTTCGCGCACGGCTCCGGCGCACGCGTCCCACCAGCGTTGATCCTGGTCCGCTTCGAGGTCGGCGAGCAGGCCACGCGCCTCCTCGTGCCCGACCATGGCAGCAGCGGCGGCCGCACCGATCATCGCGGACTGTGCACGCTGGGACAAGACCGCGCGAGGAACGGGGGTGGCGCTGTTCTCTGAGGTGGGCACAACCTCGGCGTACCAGGAGCCATTCGGAGCGCGCAGGGGACCTGCGAGGGCGGCCAGGCCGTGGTCGACGAGGTGCGCGGCACCCTCAATGCCTCGCATCTGCGCGAGGGCAAAGACGTGGGTCATCCGGGCGCTGATGCGCGCGTCGAGGGGACGCCCGAGGTCGACCTGACCATCGGCGCGCAGGAAGGCGAAACCGACCCGCGCCTTCGACCGGGAAGCAAAGGCGACGAGCGCGCCAAAATCGGCGTCAAAAGCGCGGCGCAGATCTTCGTTGTTCCAGGGGGCGTTCATGACTGTTCTCCTGCCGGTACGTGCCTTCACGGTATCACCTGTCCAGGCACCGCGGGTGAACGTGGGGGCCGCGTGCGCGCAGTTGAGGGCGCAATTGCGCGCGAGCCGTCAAAGGCGTCAGGAGCGACCGACGAGCTCCAGGTCGGCCTGGGGCGCGAGGAGGGCGAGGGCCTCCTCGACGCAGGCACTGATGGTGCGCACGCGCTGCACCTGTGGCGAGAGGATCTCGGGGGCGTCCGCTCCCACCATGATCGTGGGAACCCCGTATCGTGCGACGAGGTTTGCCACCGTTTGCGCGCATTCGGGACCGCATCCGAGGACGACGGTGAGCGCGGGGACGCCTCCGCGCACATACTCGCGGAAGCGTTCGGTGGTGCTGACACCGCCGTAGTTTTCGCTGGAGAGCATGCGCACGTCGCAGCCGTACCAGGCCAGAGCGACGCCGATGACCTGGGCGGCGGTCTCGTGGAGCGAGTCGGAGATGATCGCGACGCGGTCCCCTCCGACGAGGGAGCGGGCGGGGCGGGACTGATAGACGGAGCGGCACACGCGCTGGAAGGCGTTGACCAGCATGAGGGCGGGCGCACTGCCGATGGGTTCGCCACTCGGAGCAGAGCGCAGAGATTTGAGGGTGGGTTCGACGAATCGCGACCACGTATGGACGAGGCCATGGCTGGCGACGGCCGCCTCGATCACTTCTTCGAGGCGTTGGTAGTCGTCGGAGAGGGCAACGGAGCGCAGCTGGGCGGCGTTCGCCGGGCCTCGACGAGGCAGAAGTGTGCTTTCTGCGAGGGCCCGCTTGGCGGCCTCGGCGGCGGACATGCCGGCACGCACGTGGTGGATCATGGCGCGCAGACGGTCAACGTCCTCGGGCTGGTAACGACGTCGCTCACCGGCTTCACGCTGCGCGGGGCCGAGGCCGTAGCGTCGTTCCCAGGTGCGCAGGGTGGAGGGGGATACTCCCAGTTCATCGGACACCGAGGACATGGTGCGGGAGCGGTCGGCGTGCGCCGATTGCGCCAGTATGGCTCGTGGCATGTCCGCTCCCTCCGGTCCTTGTCCGTGCCCTGCTCTGATTCTTGCGTGTTCGCAGCGCGCACGCCACAGGAAGGGATATGACACCCACATCCAAGTTGTTCAAAAAGTTATTCACAATCTGTTCACACTGCACACCATACGTTTCTCCACGTTTTCACAGTACGGGCACACTCAATCTGAGAACTGGCTCATAATTCGAGAAAGATCCTTGAATAACTACCGCACAAGTGTCTATTCTTGCCGACATCGTGTGCCGAAAATGTCGGCACGACAGACATGAAGGAGGCACCCAATGACTGACGTCTCCCGTCTGCCCGGACCCATGATCGACGCGTGGGAATGGCAGTACGAAGCGGCGTGCCGAGACCTGGACACCGAGCTGTTCTTCCACCCCGAGGGTGAGCGCGGCTCCACGCGCCGACGCCGTGCAGCAAACGCTAAGGCAATCTGCGCGACCTGCCCGGTTATCGAGCAGTGCCGGTCTTACGCTCTGGCCGCTCAGGAGCCTTACGGCATCTGGGGTGGAATGACTGAAGAAGAACGACGCGAAGAGATCCGCTCCTCTGGACGCGGTCGCCGCGTCTCCTAACGCGCATCCATTTTTCCGGTGCGGCATCGCCACCGCGATGCCGCACCATTTTACTGCCCGACACAACGCCCATCCTCTCCGGGAGCTCGCATGACCAGCAACGACACCAAGGCCTCGCAGAAAAAGGCCGAGGATACCTCCACCAACCTGTACAAGACCCTGTTCTTCGTCACCGCACCGATCACTGCGGCCCTCGCGGGGGCGTGCGTGTGGATGGGTGTTCAGCTCCCCTCCACCTCTCCGGCGAGCCAGGCAACCCCGGCGGCCACGCCGACCGCGGCCGCGCAGATACCGCAGAACACGGAGACGGCGGCCCCCAGCCAGACGAACCCGAACAACCTGGAGATCATGAAGTCGTTCGTGCGTCACCAGGAGAACGACACTCAGGCGAAGGGCGACATTAACGCTCCCGTGACGATGGTTCTTTTCTCTGACTTTGCGTGCCCCTACTGCACGAAGTACGCCCAGGACATCGACCCCGCACTGGCCGACCTCGTCGAGGATGGCACCCTGCGCGTGGAGTGGTACGACCTGGCCCAGATCACCGAGACCTCTCCCCTGGCAGCCCAGGCGGGCATCGCTGCGGGCGAGCAGGGTAAGTTCTGGGAGTTCCACGACGTGGTATACGCGGCGGCCGACGCGACCGGTCACCCCCAGTACTCCGAGCAGGCCCTCGTTGACTTTGCAGCCAAGGCGGGTGTGCCCGACCTGGACAAGTTCCGCGAGACGATGCTCTCCGACCACACCGCTACCACGGTGAAGGCGGCCAAGGAGCGGGCTCACCAGGCCGGCATCACCGGCACCCCCGCCATGTTCATTAATAAGGCGTACGTCAGCGGCTACCGCGACGCCGCCTACATCCGCAACACAATCCTCGACCAGGCGGCACAGTCCGCGTCCTAACGCGAGGCCCCGCGCCGCAAGGATGCTCGGCGCGGGAGACACGAACACAAGGGGCGGCCCGGAAGGATTCCTTCCGGGCCGCCCCTGTAGCGTTCAGTGTGCGAAGCGCTCAGCGCTCCACGACCGCCAGCACGTCACGCGAGGACAGGATCTGGAACTCCTGGCCGTCGTACTTGACCTCGGTGCCGCCGTAGCGCGAGTAGATGACGACGTCGCCGACCTTGACGTCGACGGGGATACGGTTACCGTTGTCGTCCACGCGGCCGGGGCCCACGGCGATAACTTCGCCTTCCTGCGGCTTCTCCTTGGCGGTGTCCGGAATGACCAGGCCGGAGGCGGTGGTCTGCTCGGCCTCAACCTGGCGGATGACGATGCGGTCCTCGAGGGGCTTGATGGAGATCGACATTGTCGCTCCCTTTCTTCTTTGTCACGAAGGTGCTCGTCCTTTCCCTGCCGTCGCGGGGGTCAGGTGCAGGACCGGTCGCGGGTGTTCCCGCGTTTCCTCCACGAGTGTAGGCACGGTCCTGGCACTCGGGCAAGCTGAGTGCCAGGCGCGTTCACCCTGGGCGAGACGACACCCGCGCCCGACCGCAGGCCCCACACGGCCACGCCCCTGAAGAGATGGGACAATGAGCGGGTGAGCGCCCTGACCCCCATTCTGTCCTCCCCCGGCTGGGAGCTGTTGGAGTCCCTACAAGCGAAGCAGGCAACCAACCCCATCCCGCTGCCCGAGCTCGGATCCACCCTGCGCGCCTCCGGCCTCGACGCGGACCTCGTGGTCGCAGTCCTCACCCAGCTGGCCCTGCGCCAGGCAGCACGCTCAAAATTTGGCCCGTTTGCCTCCCACATGGTGTTCACCCGCGACGGCCTCGAGCAGGCGACACGCCTCGTCGTGGCAGCCCGCCACGCTCAGCGATTCAAGGATTGCAGCGCGACGCGCGTCGCGGATCTTGGCTGCGGCATCGGATCGGATGCTATGGCGATCGCCGGCCTGGGCATGAACGTGCTGGCTGTCGACATCGACCCCGATACTGCCGGGGCCGCGGCCGCGAACCTGCGGGCCTTCGAGGGATCCGAGGTACGCCTGGGGGACGTCGCCGACCTCGACATGGACGAGCTGGCCTCCGAGGGCGTCGACGCGATCTTCGCAGACCCGGCCCGCCGCACAGGCGCCTCGCGCGGGTCGGCGCGCATCACGGACCCGGAACAGTGGTCCCCTCCCCTCTCGCTCGCCCTCGGCTGGGTCTCGACGATCGAACGCGTCGGTATCAAGGTGGCGCCGGGCATCGCGTACGAGCGCATCCCCTCCTCCTGGCACGCGCAGTGGGTGAGCGTGGGCGGTGATCTCGTCGAGGCCTCGCTCTGGTCCCCCGCACTGTCCCCCGAGGGCCGTGGGCGCTCCTGTCTCCTCTTGGATGAGGCCGGGGCCGCCCATTCGCTCTCCACACCCGAGGGGTATGCACCCAACGCCCCCGCAGCCCGCGTGGAGGTCGCGCCCCTGGGCGCGATGGTCGCCGAGCCCGACAGCGCGGTTATCCGCTCGGGTCTCCTGGGACGCCTCGCGGACGAGGTCGGCGCGGGCATCGTGTCCGACAAGATCGCCTACCTGACCGGGGATGAACTGCCCGATTCCCCCTTCTACGACCGCTTCGAGGTCCTCGCGGTGACCAACCTGCGAGCAAAGGCGATTTCCGCCGAGCTGCGCACGCGCGGAGCGGGCAGCGTCGAGATCAAGAAGCGCGGCGCCGACATCAACCCCGACAACCTGCGTAAAACGTTGAAACTGGGCGGAGGCGACGAGCAGCTGACCGTCATCGCGACGCGCGTGAACGGACGCCACCGCGCGATCATCTGCCGACGGTTGGCTACAAACCTGTAAGAAAGCTCTCCGCCGACACCGCTCGCTGCCCTGCCACAATGGAGGAAGCAAGCGAAAGGATTGACATGTCTTTGCCCTTCGGTTCCTCCCAGCGTTCCACGATCGGTGTCGAGTGGGAGCTCCAGCTCGTCGACCGCGACTCCCACGACCTGCGTCAGAGCGCGGACGCGATCATTGACCGCTCCACGACCGACGGGAAGCTCTACCCGGGCGTCCACCGCGAGATGCTGCTGAACACGATCGAGGTCGTCTCCAAGCCGCGTTCAACCGTCGCCGAGTGCATGGCCGACCTGATGGACTGCGTCGACTATCTGACCCCCCTGGCCTCGGACCTGCGCATCGACTTGGCCACCGCCGGTACACACCCCTTCGCGCGCCCGGGCCGCCAGCGCGTCACCGACTCGGAGCGCTACGCACAGCTGGTGGAGCGCACCGCCTACTGGGGACACCAGATGCTTCTGTACGGCGTCCACGTGCACGTCGGCGTCGAAGACCGAGCGAAGATCCTCCCGATCCAGGCCGCCCTCACCGCCCACCTGGGCCACCTGCAGGCTATCTCTGCGTCCTCCCCCTTCTGGGCGGGCGAAGACACGGGCTACGCGTCCAACCGCGCGATGGTCTTCCAGCAGCTGCCCACCGCCGGCATCCCGCGCCAGTTCGCAACGTGGGAGGATCTCGAGGCCTACACGGATGACATGATCCGCACGGGCGTCATCGAGGGCTTCGACGAGGTCCGCTGGGACATCCGCCCCTCTCCGACCTTCGGCACGATCGAGAACCGCGTGTACGACGCTGCGACGAACGCGACCGAGGTCGCCACCTTCGCAGCCTTCACCCACGTCCTCGTCGAGCACTTCTCGCGCTTGTACGACGCGGGCGAGCCGCTTCCCTCCCTGCCGGATTGGTTCGTCGCCGAGAACAAGTGGCGCTCGGCGCGCTACGGCATGGACGCGACCCTCATCATCTCGCGCGACGGCACGACCGAGAGCGCGCGCGATGGCATCGCGCGACTGAAGGAAGAGTTGGCCCCCGTGGCCACCGACCTGAACTGTGCGCGCGAGTTCGCAGGCCTGGAGACGATCCTGACGATCGGCGCCTCCTACGAGCGCCAGCGGGCCGTTGCGGCAGCCGCGCGACCCGGCCAGGGCCTCGACGCGGTCGTGGACCTCATGCGCGCGGAGATGAGCGCGGGGCGCCCCCTGGCTCTCGCCGAGTTCGCAACCCTGAACGTCTGACTCCGTCGCAGCAGTGCCCCGCGTCTTCACCGGTGCGGGGCACTGTCGCCATTCTCATACTCTTTGAGATTGCTTTCAGCTGACTTTCAGAATGCCGCCGTATCCTTGATGTAGCTCGAAAACTGACGCTGAGAGGACACTCGCCCGTGGTGCAGGAAGCAACACAGTCACCGGAATCCGAGGGCGCACCATCCGCGCTGGTCAGGATCGCTTCCCCCGTCGGGGCAACCCTGCAGACTGTGTGGCTATTGCTTTCCTCGCTGGCCCACCTCACCATCCGCTGGCTGTCACGATGCCCAGCTACCGCCGTCCTTACGGTTGCCCTGACGATCGTGTCGGCGACCTACTGGGTGTGGCGCGATCAATTCACGGCCCTCGAGGCCGACCCGTCCAGCCCCCATTGGTGGTCGGTTCTCTCCTCCGTCGGCGCGGTGCCCGGAAACTTCATCGCCACCGCCGTGCTCGGCATCGTCACGATGATCATTGCGGGCGGTGCTGCGGAGCGACACCTGGGCACACGCGCATGGGTGGCCGCAGCTGCCTCCGGCCAGGTCGTCGGCGTCGCTGCCACCTGGTTGACACTCCCCCTGCTCACCAGGGTGTTCTCCATGTGGGGGCAGACGATCGATGCGGGGAGCCTGTGGGGCACGAGCCTCATCCTCGTCGCCCTCGTGGGCGCCGCAGCGCAGTCACTGGCCTCTCACTGGCGCTGGCGCGCTCGTTTCCTCCTCATCGGAATCCTCATCCTGTCGGCCGCGATCCTGGGATCTGCGATCTCGTATGCGCGCGTGTGGTCACTCCTCGCGGGCATGGTCGCCGCGCGCCTGGCTGGGGTTCGCGGCGCACGCAGCGATTCCGGAAACGACATCACGATCGGACGTCAGCTCGCCTCCGTCGCCGCCCTGTGCTGGGCCTGCGCTGCGGCGCTGACAGTTGTTTCTTCGGCCCCCGAGGGACCGCTCGCTCAGATGCGCTGGTCGCTGGGCCCCGCGTGGTGGCTTGAGGGGCGTACGGGTGTCATCACAACTCTCCTGTGTCTGGCCCCGATCACGCTCCAGCTGATCTTCGCCTACGGGCTGCGCAAGGGCAGGCGCGCCGCCTACTTCGGCACTCTCATTCTCCAGCTGATCCTCGGCCTATCAACAGTCGCTGCGACGGGTGTTGCTCTCGCCCAGGGCGCCGACGAGGACGGGATGGCCAGGCCCGAGCTCGTCACCACGGCCTCGCTCCTTCTCGTTCCGGTGATCCTCAACGCTGCCCTGTGCATCATCACGTGGTGGGTGCGCCGCTCCTTCACGATTCACGCGGAGCCCTCCACGACCTCGACCCTACTGCGGCGCTGGCTGCTCCTCATGGTCGGCTGCGCGGGCGCGGTCCTCGTCCTCGGGTTCCTCACAAGCGACTCGTTCGTCCCCCTTGAAGCCCTCAACTCCGGCGAGGACCTGACCGTCACCGGCAACGCGACTCCCCTGCAGATCCTCCACGACTACACCCTCGCACTGCTCCCCACTGCGACCGCCTCAATCTTCGAGCCGTCCTTGGTTCCGATGACTCTCTTCGCCGAGGCACCCGTCCTGTGGGTGCCCCTCGTCGCCTGGGGCGGCACCCTCGCCATCATCCTGAGCGCGCTGCTCGCCCGGCCCCGTATCCCACTGTCCTCCCCGCTCGAGAGCCTCACCCCTCTCCTGCGCGCCCACGGAGCGGGCACCCTCGGATGGATGCAGACCTGGGAGGGGAACCAAGTGTGGGTGTCCCCTACCGGCGAGGCCGGGGTCGCCTACCGCGGGTCGGGCGGCGTCGCGCTGACGGTCACAGACTTGGTGTACGAGCCGGGCAAGGCCTCCGAGGCGATCGCGCTGTTCTCAGCCTTCGCCTCCGACTCGGGCCTGACCCCCGCGCTCTACTCGGTCCACGAGGAACTCGCGCAGGCCGCGTGCGAGGAGGGCTGGACGATCATACAGGTCGCCGAGGAGTCACTGCTGGACCTGCCCGGCCTCGCTTTCAGGGGCAAGGCCTACCAGGACGTGCGCACCGCCATGAACCACGCGTCCCGCGAGGGCGTCGAGGCCGTGTGGACTACCTGGGAGGAGTGCCCGGCGGGCTGGCGCGATCAGATCACCGTCATCTCCGATTCGTGGAGCTCCAACAAGGCCCTGCCCGAGATGAGCTTCACGCTGGGCGGCGTGCCCGAACTCGCGGTCCCTGAGACGCGCATCCTGGTCGCCATCGATGAAGAGTCGACGATCCACGCCGTGACCTCGTGGTTGCCGATCTACCGCGACGGAACCGTTGTCGGCCTGACCCTGGACGTCATGCGTCGGCGCACGACCGGGTGGCGTCCCGCGATCGAGTTCCTCATCGGCAAGGCCGCCCTGGCGGCGCAGGAAGAGGGGCTGGAGACCCTGTCCCTGTCGGGCGCTCCCCTGTCGCGCTCTGCCAATGACACCTCGACCTTTGGCCCCCTTACCGATGCGCTGGCCGCCATCATGGAGCCGCTCTACGGCTTCACCTCGCTGCACGCGTTCAAGCGCAAGTTCAAGCCTCGCACGCAGTCCCTGTACCTGGCGGTGCCGGAACCCGCATCCCTCGCAACAGTCGGACTGGCCATCTCACACGCCTACGTGCCCCACGTGTCCCCCGCGCAGACCCTCACGCTCGTCGCCTCAGTCGCCGGAGGCCTCGCCAAACTCGCCGCAAAAGGCGTCGGCGACCTGCGCTCGACGCGAGCGGCCGCCCGGGAGCGCGCGTCCGATGAGGACACACTCGCTGCCACGGCCTCGTCCGATAGGGGCGGAAAGGAGCACCGATGAGCGTTTTGGGAAGCATCCCCCTGACCTCGATCAAAACCCTGGTAGCGGTCGCCGTCCTTGCGGTTCTGTCTCTATTGGCAGGGGCGTCTCTGCTCGCGCGTTCGGCCCCCTCGCGCTGCCCGGGACGCACGAGGCGTTGGCTGGGACGCGCGGTCATCCTCCTCGTGCCCACGTTCCTTATCGCTTCCGCGGGGGCTCTCGTCTTCAATCGCTCGCTCGGCCTTGTGAAAACCAGCGGGGATCTAGCGAAACTCGCCCTGTTGTCCGTCGTAGGAACGACCGCCCAGTCCGGCGGCGAGGCCGACGTCAACGCGCAGTCCGCTGCCGTATCCGAATTGGACGCGACCTTCACGAAGACCGAGGACGGCATGCTCCAGACCACCTGGACCGGCCCGTCAAGCGGGATCACCCAGCCCGTCTTCGTTATCACCCCACGCGACTACTCCCCCAATGACGGCAAGACCTATGCGGTCATCGAGCTTCTCCACGGCTACCCTGGCGGCCCCGACGGCACCATGCAGGGCGCGCAGGTGCAGGAAGCCCTGAACAACGCCATCGACGAGGGGATCATCCCGCCGACAATCATCGTCGGCCCCTCCCTCAACGTCGACGAAGAAGCCCACGACTGTGCCGACATCGAGGGGCGCCCCGCCGTCTACACGTGGGTGTCCCACGACGTCCCCGCGATGATCCGACACAACTTCCCCAATACGACGTCTAATCGAGACGCCTGGATGATCGGGGGTTTCTCCGCCGGCGCCTACTGCGCGATCTGGACGGCCCTGCGCACGCCCGAAACCTACGGTGCCGCCGCCTCGCTGTCCGGTTACGACACTCAGATCGAGGGGCACATGACCAACCAGGGCGAGCAGTACCTGGCTGACAACACACTGTCAACCATGCTGGCTAATCGCACCCCCGACGGGATGCGCATCTACGCGATGGCCGCCGGCGACGACGCCGTTGGGGGCGCTTACACCGCTCTCAAGATGGCCTCAGCCGTCAAGGAACCCGACAGCGTTACCACGGACGTTCCCCCGAGCGGTGGGCACGCGGGCCCGCTGTGGCGCGAGCACATTCCGACAATGCTGGCGTGGTGGGGGTCCTCCGACCGGGTCTCCCGGGCCGTCGGCGCCACTTCGACGGCGGCGACCGCACAGTCCTCCGAGGCCAGCGCATCCATCGTACCGGTGACAACCGTGACCCACAAGGTCCGGCCGACCGCCCCGAACGGGTACCTGACGCTCGCACTCCTGATCGCCGGAGTGCTCGTCTCGCTCGCGCTCACGTGGCTTATCGCGCCGCGCTGGCAGCTGCGCCGTCACGAGGGCGACACCGACGACCATGCCGATCATCAACACCGGGCACGTCACCGCGCGCAGCGCTCGGGCCTGTTCACCTCTGTGCCGCGCCCCGCCCTCCGGGCACTCGGCTACCTAGCGCGTCTGATGTCCCTCGGGGCGGCCACGGTAAGCTCCGCGCTCCTCGTCGGCATTGCCGCCAACATGGCGGGCGGCTTCTACACCTCGTGGAGCTCGATCGCGCAGAGCTTCATGGACGGCCTACGCTAGGCCCGCGCGCCGCTCTCAGGCGCGCGGCGCCAGATACGTCGTCGTCAGCTCCAAGCCCGAATCCGGGGAGAAGTCCCAGTCCGACGGTGGCAGACCCGCCGCGACCAGCTCGGAGCCAATCGCCGCGATCTGAGCACCGTTGTCCGTGCAGAAGCGCAGAGGGGGCATGCGAACCTGAACGCCGGCCGTCTCGGCCCGCTCCGTCAGCAAAGCTCGCAGTCGGGAGTTCGCGGAGAAACCGCCGCCCACGACAATCGTGTCGCAGCCGGTGTCCAGCGCGGCGCGCACTGCTTTCGCGGTCAGGGAATCGTTGACAGCCTCGGAGAAGGCGGCGCACACGTTTTCCTTGCTGACGACCTCGCCGCGCGCGGTCGCGCCCTCGATGTATCGGGCGACGGCGGTCTTCAGACCCGAGAAGGAGAAGTCGTACTTGTGACGCTCCTTGTCCTTGCCGGCAGCCAGGCCACGCGGGAAACGGATCGCCTCGCGGTCCCCCTGCTGGGACAGGCGGTCCACGTACGGGCCGCCCGGGTAGGGCAGGTCGAGGAGGCGCCCGACCTTGTCGAAGGCCTCGCCCGCGGCGTCATCCAGGGTGCCACCCAGCTCGACGACGTCCGTCGCGATATTGCGGATCTCAAGGATGTTGGAATGGCCTCCGGAGACCACGAGTCCGATGAAGTGCTCGGGCAGCGGCCCGTCAGCGAGCTTATCGACGGCCAGGTGACCGATCACGTGGTTGACGCCGTACAGGGGCTTGCCCAGCGACGAGGCCAGCGCCTTCGCCGCACAGATACCGACGGTTAGCGAACCGACGAGACCCGGTCCGGCCGCAACCGCGATCGCATCCACATCTGCCAGGGTCACTCCGGCCTCGTCGAGCGCAGCATCCAGCGTGGGCAGGAAGGACTCCAGGTGCGCGCGCGACGCGATCTCGGGGATGATGCCGCCGTAGCGGGCGTACTCATCCATCGACGTGGCCGTGCGGTCGACCAGCAGCTGCGTACCGCGCACGAGGCCGACGCCGGTCTCGTCGCAGGTTGACTCAATACCAAGGACCAGGGGTTCACTCACACCCCCAGTTTAATCCGCGCATGGGGGCGGCGCCGCACGCGCGTGGCGCGCAGGTCCGTCGCGTGCAGTCGGCGTCGATCTAATCGCGAGAACGCGTGTTCGCGATGAACATCGAGACGCCCGCAACCGCGAAGACCAGCAGGCTCCAGGGGAACAGCGAATCTGCGATCGGCTTGATCTGGGGGGAGCCAAAGAGCATACCCAGGAGCAGGAGGATCGACAGAATCGCGAAGGCGATCATCGCCGTGATGCCGACGGTCGCGCTGACCCAGTAGCGGCGCGTATGCGTGTTCGGACCGGTTTCATCAAATTGCATGGCGTGCTCCTCTCTGAGCCAATGATGCCTCCATGATACGACGACAACCGCACCGTCATGCGCATTTTGCGTGCGATAGGGCGGCTGTCTCGCCGCGTCATCGCACTGCTATGACATCACTGTGCCACCACGTTTGCTCCCCATGAACGCGGGAGGGCCCGGCGCCTGCGCGCCGGGCCCTCCCGCGAGGCCACTCCAGCCGAATCAGACGCCCTTGAAGGCAGCCTTGCCGAGCTGGCGATTGAGGTTTGCGATCACGTCAAGCGGGATCTGCTTCGGGCAGACCTCAGCACACTCGCCGATGTTCGAGCAGGAGCCGAAGCCCTCCTCGTCCATCTGGTTGAGCATGTTGACGACACGCTTGTAGTTCTCGGGCTTACCCTGCGGGAGCAGGCCGAGGTGCGTGACCTTCGCCGAGGTGAAGAGCATCGCGGAGGCGTTCGGGCAGGCAGCCACGCACGCACCACAGCCGATGCACGCGGCGGCCTCGAACGCGCGATCCGCGTCCTGCTTCGGGACCGGGGTCGCGTGCGCGTCGGGGGCTGCACCCGTGTTCACGGAGATGTAGCCGCCGGCCTGGATGATGCGATCCAGGGCGCTGCGGTTGACCACGAGGTCCTTGATGATCGGGAAGCCCGATGCGCGCCACGGCTCGATCGTGATGACGTCACCATCGTTGAAGGAACGCATGTGCAGCTGGCAGGTCGTGGTGACCTCCGGGCCGTGAGCGATACCGTTGATGACGATGCCACACTGACCGCAGATGCCCTCGCGGCAGTCGGAGTCGAAGGCGATGGGTTCCTCGCCGCGTGCGAAGAGCTCTTCGTTCAGGACGTCGAGCATCTCCAGGAACGAGGACTCTTCCGAGATTCCCTTCACCTGGTATTCATGAATTGCGCCCTTGTCTTCGGGACCGTTTTGGCGCCAGATCCTCAGTGTCAGGTTCACTTGTAGCTCCGCTGCTTCAGCTCGATGTCGTTGTAAATCAGGTCTTCCTTGTGGAGGATCGGGGGCTCGCCTTCGCCAGCGTATTCCCAAGCCGCCACGTACAGGAACTTGTCGTCGTGACGCAGGGCCTCGCCCTCGGGAGTCTGGGACTCCGCGCGGAAGTGGCCGCCACACGACTCTTCGCGGTGCAGCGCGTCGATGCACATGAGCTCGCCCAGCTCCATAAAGTCGGCGACGCGGCCGGCCTTCTCGAGGGACTGGTTGAGTTCACCGATCGACTTGCCGGGAACGCGAACGTTCTTCCAGTAGTCGGCACGCAGCTCGCGGATCATACCGATGGCCTTCTTGAGGCCTTCCTCGGTACGCTCCATGCCGCAGTACTCCCACATGATCTTGCCCAGCTCCTTATGGAACGAGTCCACGGAGCGGGTGCCGTTGATCGACATGAGGGTGTCGATACGGCCCTGAGCCGACTCGAGAGCTTCCTTCACCGAAGGCGAGTTCTCGTCCAGCTTGGGCAGGTGGAAGCAGTGCGCCAGGTAGTCGTTGATCGTGTTGGGCAGGACGAAGTAGCCGTCCGACAGGCCCTGCATGAGTGCCGAGGCACCCAGGCGGTTCGCGCCGTGATCGGAGAAGTTCGCCTCGCCGGCCACGTACAGACCGGGCAGGTTCGACTCGAGGTCGTAGTCAACCCACAGGCCACCCATGGTGTAGTGGACGGCCGGGTAGATGCGCATCGGCACCTCGTAGGGGTTATCGCCCGTGATGCGCTCGTACATGTCGAAGAGGTTGCCGTACTTGGCTGACACTGCGGCCAGGCCCATACGGTTGATCGCGTCGGAGAAGTCGAGGTAGACGCCGCGGGCGACACCGTCGATCTTCGGGCCGACGCCGCGGCCCTCGTCGCACATGTTCTTGGCCTGACGCGACGCGATGTCGCGCGGCACGAGGTTACCGAAGGAGGGGTAGATGCGCTCCAGGTAGTAGTCGCGATCCTCTTCGGGGATCTGACGCGGGTCCTTCTCGCAGTCCTCAGCGCGCTTGGGAACCCAGATACGGCCGTCGTTACGCAGCGACTCCGACATGAGGGTCAGCTTCGACTGCTGGTCGCCGTGCTGGGGGATGCACGTGGGGTGGATCTGCGTGAAGCAGGGGTTGCCGAAGTAGGCGCCCTTGCGGTACGCACGCCAGATAGCGGTCGCGTTGCAGCCCATCGCGTTGGTGGACAGGAAGAACACGTTGCCGTAGCCGCCGGTGGCCAGGACGACCGCGTCTGCGACGAAGGTCTCGAGCTTGCCGGTGGACATGTCGCGGGCGATAATGCCGCGCGCCTTGCCCTCGTCGACGATGAGCTCGACCATCTCGTGGCGGGCGTATTCCTTGACGGTGCCGGCCGCGACCTGACGCTCGAGCGCCTGGTAGGCGCCGATCAGCAGCTGCTGACCCGTCTGGCCGCGCGCGTAGAACGTGCGGGACACCTGCACGCCACCGAAGGAGCGGTTGTCGAGGAGGCCGCCGTACTCTCGGGCGAAGGGGACGCCCTGTGCGACGCACTGGTCGATGATGTTGGCGCTGACCTCGGCGAGGCGGTAGACGTTGTCCTCACGAGCGCGGTAGTCGCCGCCCTTGACCGTGTCGTAGAAGAGACGATAGACGGAGTCATTGTCGTTGCGGTAGTTCTTCGCGGCGTTGATACCACCCTGCGCGGCGATGGAGTGCGCGCGGCGGGCGGAGTCCTGGTAGAAGAAGCAGTCGACGTTGTAGCCCATTTCGCCGAGCGAGGCGGCGGCAGCACCGCCCGCGAGGCCGGAGCCGACGATGATGACGCGCAGCTTACGGCGGTTGGCGGGGTTGACCAGCGCGGCACTGAACTTACGCTGTTCCCAGCGCTGCGCGATCGGGACGTCGTGGGGGGCCTTCGTGTCGGCGATCTTCTCGCCTTCACGGTAGAGGCCGTGGATGAGTGTATCGGTCATGATTGCGTGCCCTTCCTCAGTGGATCAAGCCGGTGACGATGGCGACGGGCGGGGCCATGAACATCACGAAGATGACCAGACCGACCAGGCCCGAGAGGAGAACCAGCGGCTTGCGGGTCGCGTTACGCACCCACCCGAGCGACTGGAACATGGACCAGAAGCCGTGGGAGACGTGGATGCAGGCGCAGCCGACGAACACGGCGTAGAGGATCACCAGGACCGGCGACTGGAAGGAAGCAACCATACGGGCGTAGGGCGTGGTGACGTCAGCGCCGAAGTTCGCGACCTTCGCAGGCAGGCTCACGGTGGTGAAGTGAGCGATGTGGAAGATCAGGATCAGCAGAATGAGAACACCGCTCATACGCATCGTGCGAGCCGCGTAGGAGTCCGAGACGGACTTCTTGACGACGTAGCGGGTGGAGCGAGCGCGACGCGAACGCTTCCAGGTGTAGGCGGCGGCCCACAGGTGGATGATGAGCATCAGCACCATGGCGGCGCGGAATACCCAGATGAATCCGCCGTGCGGGAAGATCGGCACGAAAGCCTCTTCATGCAGCCAGTGCGCGTAGTCGTTGTAGACCTCCGCGCCCAGGAACATCTTGAGGTTGCCGTAGGAGTGGAACAGCAAGAAGAAAACGAAAACGAAGCCCGAGACGGCCATCAGCTGCTTAATAAAGACGCTGGTGGTCCACGCGCGGCGCTTCTTCGTTGCGACATTTTGAGTGGCCATGCCATGAGCATATCGACGCTTTTCCTCCGCTTCGTAGGACCATGGCACGAGGCCGCCCGCGAAGGATCTCGACACGGTGTCATTTTCGGCCATTTTCCGCGGTAATCTCGGGCAGCTTGAGCCGCTATCGCGAGGATAACACCTAGGACCATCGACCCTGCAAACGGGGGTAAACAGACACGAATTTTGATACACCAACCATACCTATTTAGTGGCGGTTGTCGCATCGCCTCAGATCAGGGGCGCCCTCATCTCGACGGCCTCTTCGACGGGGTTACGAAAGTAGCCCGGACGACGCCCGATTTCAACGAAACCTCGGGACTCGTACAAGCCGATGGCCCCCTTATTGGAGGGGCGCACGTCGAGGAAGACCTCGCGCGCTCCAGCCTCGCGCGACCACTCCAGGAGGGCATCCAGGATGGCCGAGCCGATGCCTCGCCCCCGCGCATGGGCGCGCACGCCGATGGTCATGACGTCGGCCTGGTCTCCACCGACCTTGACTCCGCCGTATCCGGCGACATCGCCGGACTCATCCGTGGCGATCAAATAGCGCGAAGCCGGGGACGAGAGTTCCTCGGCGATCATGTAGGGGGTCCAGGGGTCCTCGGCGAACACCTCGGCCTCGAGGGCGGCGAAGAGTTCGAGGTCGCCCGGCCCCGCGACGCGCAGCGTGGCGTTCACAGGCGCGCAGTGGGCTGGCCCTGAATGTCGGGGCGGCGCAGGTACAGGGGGTCGGTGCGCAGGCGATCGTCTTCGCCGCGCGACAGGCGCGTGGCGACGATGCGGCTCATGACGGCGGGATCGAGGCTCACCTGGGGTCCGAGGTCCACGTGCGCGAGCGCATCGGCGCTGTGCGCGGGGATCGGTGCTCCCGCGACGACGAGGCCGGGGGCCGTCCGCATGGCGCCCAGCAGTGCAGAAACGTCCCCCACCTCGAGGCGTCCCTCGAGGGTGACGTCGTCGGGCCCGGCGGCCACGTACGAGCCCCAGTAGAGTTCGCGGCGGCGTGCGTCGGCGATCGCGTAGACGCGGGTGTCGGGAGGCAGGCGGTCGAGGCCCTGACGGGCGATGACGTCGAGGGCGGACACGCCGTAAGCGGGCGCGCCGGCGACCGAGGCGAGGACGCGCGCGGAGACGAGGCCGGCGCGCAGCCCGGTGAAGGGGGCGGGGCCGGTGCCCACGAGGACTCGATCAATGCCGGCGTCCGCGAGCTGCGCGGGCAGGCCTGCTGCCGCGAGCGCCTCGCGCACGAGCGGGGTGATGGATTCGGCGTGGTGACGTCCAGAGTCGTTCTGGGCGCGGCCGAGAACGCAGCCGTCGTCGATGATGGCGACGGTGGTGGCTGCTTGGGTGTCTAGGGCTATCTCTCGCACGGTGTGATCCTACTCGTCGGTGTCTGCCTCGTCGATGCGGGTTCCGCCGTGGGCGGCGACGACGCCGTCAAGGACGCCGTCCCAGCGGTGCCCGTGGGCGTGCAGGACGATGACGCGTGTGCCGTCATCCATATTCTCCAGGTCGATGACGTCCCCGTCGTGGGCGGCCTCGCCGCCCGAGGCCCGGCGCACCTCGATGGAGAGGCGTTCGTCGCTCATGGCCTCGGTCTTGCCTTCGCCCCATTCGACGACGGTGACGGCCTCGTCGAGGGAGGAGTCGAGGTCGAGGGTCTCGAGGTCGTTCAGGTCGGTGATGCGGTAGGCGTCCGCGTGGATAAGGTCGGGGCCGCCGCTCAGTGAGGGGTGTACGCGAGCGACGATGAACGTCGGAGATGCGACGCGCCCGCGCACGCCCATGCCGACGCCGATGCCCTGGGTGAGGGTGGTCTTGCCCGCACCGAGGCCCCCGGAGAGCATGAGAAGGTCTCCGGCGGCGAGGATGCGACCAAGGTCTTCGCCGAACGCGCGCGTCTGGTCGGCGTCGCGCGTCGACACCTCGTAGGAGGCGATGGGCTGGGTCATGAGTTGCTCCCGAAGGTCGCGTCGGCGCCATCCCGGTAGATGCGGGGGATGTGTGCGCCCAGGTGGGTGACGATTTCGTAGTTGATGGTATCGGCTGCCTGCGCCCAGTCGTCGGCCAAGGCCTCGCCGCTGATCCCGGAGCCGAAGAGGGTGGCGATGTCGCCGGGGATGGCGGGGGCCTGCCCGGAGCGCGCGGTCGGCGTTCCGGGGCTTCCCTCGGCTGGCCCGAGGTCGACCATGAACTGGTCCATGCACACGCGTCCGATGAGGGGCGCGTTAAAGGGGCCGAAGGCGGTGTGGACGACGACGCGCGCTTGGTTGGAGGCGGCGCGCAGGATGCCGTCGCCGTAGCCAAGGGGGACGAGGCCGATCCAGCGGCGCGTGGGCGCGACCCAGGTTCCACCGTACGAGGCCGGGGTCCCCTCTTCGATGACCTTGACGGAGGTCAGGGGCGCGCTTAGCTCGAGGGCGGGGGTGAGGCCGAGTTGCTCGGACGTGGCCACCGCCGGGTCGGGGCTCAGCCCGTACAGGCCAATGCCGGCGCGAACCATGTCGTAGTGAGCTTCGCGGTGCCACAGGATGCCCGACGTGGCGGACAGGTGTCGGATGCGCGGAGTGACGCCCGCGTCGGCGAGGATCGCGAGCCCCTCCTCGAAGATACGCACGTGGCTCGCGGTCGAGGCGTTTCCTGCCTCGCTGGGGTCGTCGGCGCGGGACATGTGGCTCCAGGCGCCAACGACATCGACGAGGCCGTCGTCGGCGGCCATGCGCAGGGCCGAGGCCAGGGCGGGCAGGTCGGCGAGCGTGGAGCCCGCGCGGGACATGCCGGTGTCGATCTTGACGTGGACGCGAGCCGGGCGGCCGGCCTCTCGGGCTGCGGCGCAGATGTCGGCGAGGACCCACGTCCACGAGACGGACAGGTCGATGTCGGCCTCGATCGCAGCCGCGAAATCCGAGGACGACGTGGAGATCCACGCGAGGATGGGCGCGTCGGCTCGGGCGACCGCGGCCTCGTCGAGGCCACGGCGCAGCGTGAAGGCCTCGGCCAGCTGGGCAACACCCAGCCAGTCGGCGCCACCGTCCAGGGCAGCGCGGGCGACTGGGAGGAGGCCGTGCCCGTAGGCGTTCGCCTTGACGGTCGCGAGCTGGAGCGCGCCGGGGGCGGCTGCGCGCAGGACGCCCAGGTTGTGACGGATCGCGGCCAGGTCGACGGCCGCGGATGACGGGTAGTCCCGTCCTTCGACTCGTTCGTCTGTGGAAATCACACCTCTAGTATCTCACGGCGCGCGCCGCCCGCCCCGCGTTCGTTGGCGTCGCGATCATGGCGACCAGAGTGTCACCGCGTGGGCTGCGACAGGACCTGCCCGATCGCGGCCGCGATGTCGGAGGCCTGAATGGGAGCAAATCCACCGGCAGCCTCTGCGGCCACCTGGGCGGCTCGCCCGTGAACGCTCACCGCCGCCGTCAGGCGTCCCGGGGTGACGCGCTGGGGCTGCCCATCGGGACCCGCCACGGCGTCCCCTTCATCGACCGGTCGGGCGAGCACGCCAGCGAGGAATCCGGCGAGCACATCCCCGTTGCCTGCGACACCCGCCCAGGAGGTCGTCACCTGGCCGACAGTCGGGGTGTAGGAGCGCACGAGGCGGCCCTGCGGCAGCGCGTCCACGTCGGGCCATACCTCCGCGGCGTTGAGCGCACGCTGGAAGGCCTCCTGCACCTCCGTATCGACGTATTCGACGGAGTACACGATCGTGACGGGCCCCTTGAGGATCACGTGGCAGCCCGTCGCCTCGTGGAGCGCGCGGGCGTAGCGCAGAGGCGCGGCGGCGACCTCGGCCCGCGTCACCGGAGCGCCGAGGCGCCCCAGAAGGCGCGCGGCCTCGCCGTAGTGCGGGGTGAGGACGGTGGCGTCGGGCTTGATGGAACTCGCCAGCTCGGGGACAAGGTCGAGGGCCCACGCGTCGATGACGAGGGGCATGCCCGATTGACCGCAGAATTGCGCGAGTTCGAGCGCATCCTCGCGACGATCCTCGTCGAGGCCGGGGCCGATGAGGGCGGACTGGATGCGCCCGCCGACGGTGACGACGCCGGGCTGGTCTGCGAGCACGAGGTCCTGGACGCGCCGGGTCGAGTTCAGGCGCACCATGCCCACGCCCGCGGCCAGTGCGCCGCGCGTCGCGAGGAGGCCAGCTCCCGGGTAGGTGTCGGATCCGGCGACAAGGCCGACGACGCCGCGCGCGTACTTGTCGTCGGAGAAAGCGGGGACGGGGACGACCTCGCGGGCGGAGAAGGCCTCGTCGACGACGTAGAGGTCATCCGCGCCAATCATTCCGTCATCACCTTGGGTGCGACCCGTCCCGTTGCTATCCCAGTCCATCGTCACGAGGCTGATGTCCCCGGTGAACTCGACGGCGGGAGGCAGGACCTGCGCGCGCTTGTAGGTGCCGACCGCGAGGGTGTGGGTAGCGCGCAGGATCGGGCCCGTAATCGCGCCGTCGTCGTCGGTCAGACCAGAGGGCACATCGATCGCAATAACGGGGCGAGGCTTGATGGCGGAAAGCCTGTTGAGGAGCTCCACGGATTCCGCGAGCACGCCCGTGAGCGGGCCGTGGGAACCGGTGCCCACGATGCCGTCGATCCAGGCGTGCGCGAGAAAGACCTCGGACCATGCGGGGGTGTTTTCGATGGAGCGCAGCGACTGGCCGCCGAGGTCGATGATGCGCACGCCCGCTTCCTGGGCGGCGGCGAGGGCGCGGCGGTGGCAGCGCTTCTTGAGGAGGTAGGCGGTCGCTCCGATTCCTCCGCGCGCGAGGATCGCGCAGGCGTAGAGGGCATCCCCACCGTTGTCTCCGCCTCCAACGAAGGCTGTAACACGGCTAGCGATCCGGTCGACCCCTTCAGCGTCGCCGCGTTCCTCCGCATCCACGCCGGGTTCACTGTCCTCGCCATTCCAGCTCACGGGCAGGTCCGCATGGCGAACGACCGCGGCCGCGACCTCGCCCGCGACGTCGAGCATGTAGCGGTCCGGATCGCCCTCGGAAACCGCCTGGTCAACGCACTTTGTCTCCAGTTCCCGCGCGTCGGCGAAGGACAGGGCGGCTCGATCAATCGTGAACATGCGCCATATTGTTTCACACCGCGCGCGCCTGGGGTGGCCGCTTGAGCGACGACGAAGCAGTCGCGCAAAGACAGCACGGGCCTCGTCCCAGATAGGGAACGAGGCCCGTGAACGCTCGGGAGGCACCAGCCCCGCGCCGGTGGATCACTCCACGGTCACGGACTTGGCGAGGTTACGCGGCTGGTCGACGTCGAGGCCCTTCACAGCGGCAAGCTCGCAGGCGAAGATCTGCAGCGGCACGACCGTCAGGAGCGGCGCGTACAGGGTCGGCACGGCGGGCACGCGGAAGACGACCTCGGCGAACTCGTCGACGCTCGCGTCCCCCTCCTCGGCGATGATGATCGTGCGGGCACCGCGGGCGCGGACCTCGGCGATGTTGGCCAGGACCTTGCCGTGCAGCTCTGGGCGGCGCGGGGTCGGCACGATGACGATGACCGGCTGGCCATCGTCCACGAGCGCGATGGGACCGTGCTTGAGCTCGCCGGCGGCGAAGCCCTCCGCGTGGATGTAGCAGATTTCCTTGAGCTTGAGCGCGCCCTCGAGGGCGACAGGGAACCCGACGTGGCGTCCCAGGTAGATCACCGACGTCGCGTCCTGCATAGTACGAGCGAACTGACGCACGCTCTCGCCGCCGTCGAGGACACGCGTGATCGCGTCGGGGATGGCGCCGAGCTTGTCCATGTAGTCGGCGATCTCATCGGCGTACTTGTTGCCGCGCACCTGCGCCAGGTACAGGCCCAGGATGTAGCAGGCGGTGACCTGCGCGGTGAACGCCTTGGTGGAGGCGACCGCGATCTCGGGGCCCGCGTGCGTGAGGATCACCGCGTCGGACTCGCGCGAGATCGTCGAGCCGGGCGTGTTGACGATGGCGACGACCTTCGCGCCCTGCTCGCGGGCGTGGCGGATCGCCTGGATCGTGTCCATGGTCTCGCCGCTCTGGGAGATGGCGACGACCAGGGTCTTCTCGTCGACGACCGGGTCGCGGTATCGGAACTCGCTGGAGAGCTCGACCTCAACGGGGATACGGCACCAGTGCTCGATCGCGTAGCGGGCGACCTGTCCGGCGTAGGACGCGGTGCCGCAGCCGATCATGATGACCTTGTTGACGGAGCGCAGGACGTGCTCGGGGATGCGCACCTCGTCCAGGGCCAGATGGCCGTGGGAGTCGATGCGGTCGGCCAGGGTGGCGCCCACGGCGTCGGGCTGCTCGTGGATCTCCTTCTCCATGAAGGTCGGCCACCCGTTCTTGGTGGCGCGGTCGGAGGAGAAGTCGACCTCGTACGCCTCGCGCTCGACGGGGTTACCCGCGGGGTCGATGACGGTCACGCCGGTCGCGGAGACAACCACGACCTCGTCCTGGCCGACCTCGACGGCGCGGTTCGTGTGCTCGACGAAGGCCAGGACGTCGGAGCCCAGGAAGTTCTCCCCGTCCCCCAGGCCAATGACCAGCGGGGAGGAGCGGCGTGCCGCGACGATGACGTTCGGGGACTGCGTGCTCAGCACCAGCAGGGTGAAGGTGCCGTGCAGCTGCTCGGTGACAGCGCGCAAGGCGACGACCAGTCGGCGCGCCACCTCCTCGTCCGCTCCGGTCAGTCCGGCGACCGCCCCTTGGTACGAGGCCGGATTAGCCTGGTCGTAGGCGCGGGCCAGCAGGTGGACGACCACCTCGGTGTCGGTCTCCGAGGCGAAAGTCTCGCCGTCGGCGATGAGGGCGGCGCGCAGGGCGTCCGCGTTCTCGATGATGCCGTTGTGAACGAGAGAGAAACGTCCATCCGGGCTGGAATGGGGGTGGGCGTTCGCGACCGTGGGGCGACCGTGGGTCGCCCAGCGGGTGTGTCCAATGCCCGCAAAGGCATCGGCCGGAGGCTGCGCGTCGAGGTCCTCGGAGAGGTTGATGAGCTTGCCGAGCGCGCGGCGAACGTCGAGGTGACCCGGGGACGCCAGGGCGATGCCCGCCGAGTCGTACCCGCGATATTCGAGGCGCGCCAGGCCGCCGAGGACAACCTCGCGACTACGCTGGGACGCCTTGCATGCAATATGTCCAACAATTCCGCACATAGCATCCATTGCAGCACACCCACCCCCTCCATCGGCCAGTAACGTGTGTCGCTTCACGTGGTGAACGAAGTGCGCACGACCACAAACATATGGGGCACAATGGGATCGTGAGCATCACCGAGAGCCCCTCGCCCATCCCATTCCCGGCCTCGTCAAGCGTCTCGTCTGACGAGCACAACCCTGCCCCCGCGCGCAACGCACCCAACCCCTACGCGCGCTTCGATCGCCGCGAGTGGGACCGCCTCGCCGATCGCACTCCCCTGCCGCTCACGCAGGAGGACATTGACCGCATCGCGTCGCTGGGCGACCCCATCGACATGACCGAGGTCGACACGATTTACCGTCCCCTGAGCGCGCTGCTGCAGCTCTACATCGACGGGCGTCGGCGCACCGCCGCCGAGCGGCACGCCTTCCTGGGCGAGCCCGAAGGCCACTCGACCCCCTTCGTTATCGGCATCGCCGGCTCTGTCGCCGTCGGCAAGTCGACGGTCGCGCGCCTCCTCCAGCTGCTGCTCTCCCGCTGGGATTCGACCCCGCGCGTGGACCTGGTGACGACCGACGGCTTCCTCTATCCGAACCGGATCCTGCAGGAACGTTCCCTCATCGCCCGCAAGGGTTTCCCCGAGTCCTACGACCGCTCGGCCCTCATCTCGTTCCTGGCTTCGGTCAAGGCGGGCAACCCGCACGCGAAGGCGCCGGTGTACTCCCACGTCACCTACGACATCGTGCCCGACGCCTACGTCGACGTGGACCGCCCTGACATCCTCATCGTCGAGGGCCTCAACGTGCTCCAGCCGCCGCGCTCCGCCCCCGGTTCTGTGTCGGTGGCCGTTTCGGACTACTTCGACTTCTCGATCTACGTCGACGCCGACGAGAAACAGATTGAGCAGTGGTACGTGGACCGTTTCCTCAAGCTGCGGGCGACCGCGTTTTCTCGCGAGGATTCCTATTTCAAGACCTACGCCTCCCTGACCGACGCCGAGGCCGCATCGACCGCGCACGTCGTGTGGAACGCGATCAACCTGCCGAACCTTCGCGAGAATATTCGTCCCACCCGCGAGCGCGCGACCCTCATCTTCCGCAAGGGCCCCGACCACCGCGTCGAGTCGCTCTCCATCCGCAAGGAATGAACCTTTTCGCACGCGAACGAGGCCGCAGCCGGAAAACCCGGCCACGGCCTCGTCCTGTGTGGAGCTAACTACTCAATCCACGCGCCCGAGGGCGCGAAGTGGTACCAGGTCCATCCGATCAGTTCCCAACCGGTGGCCATCGAGCCATTGCCGTGCAGGTAGAACCACGAGGGTCCATCCTTGAGCCAACCGGTGGTCATCGCACCGTTGGCGCCCAGGTGGTACCAGGAGCCATCCAGGTGCTGCCAGCCCGTGGCCATCGAGCCGGAGGGCGACAGGTAGTACCAGGCACCGCCGTCCTTCACCCATCCGGTTCGCATCGCTCCGGAGGGCGACAGATAGAACCAGGATCCATCGATCTGGGCCCAGCCGGTCGCCATCACGCCGTTCGACGGGTCGAGGTAGTACCAGTTACCGCGGTCCATGACCCAGCCGGTCTGCTGGGCACCGCTGGAGGCGTGGTAGTACCAGTGTCCGCCCTCGTAGACCCAGCCCGTCTTCATGTAGCCACGCGCATCGAAGCGGTACGTCTGTCCGTCGATGACCAGGGTTTCGTTGGCGGCGTAGGTGCCGTCAGAGTAGCTGTACCACCAGCCGAAGTAGCCGGACTTCCACTGACCGGTGCGAGGCTGGGGCGCAGGATCCGGGGTCGGAGCCGGGGTCGGGTCCACGGTCGGCTCAGGAGCCGGGGTCGGATCGACAGTCGGTTCGGGAGCCGGTGTCGGGTCCGGGGTGGGCTGCGGGTCCGGGGTGGGGGTCGGATCCTCGATCGTCACCCAGTACAGGAAGCGCGAGTCGCCGCCACCAACAGCATGGAGCACAACCTGCGAGGTCTCGCCCTCGCCGAGTTCGACTTCCTGCGTCGTCTTGTCGGCCGGGTTGACGAGCATCAGGTGTGCGTTCGCAGCCGGCTTCTTGACGGTCAGGGTGATGTCCTGAGCGGTCTCGGCCAGCGAACCATTGTCGGTTCGCGGGTCGAGGAGGTAGGACGGGTAGCGGGTCTGGCCCGTCAGAGCGTTGACGACCATGAAGCCCTTGGGGGCCGTCGTGGAGTCGCCGAAGATCTCGGCGGACTTGGCGGTCTCCAGGCCCTTCAGCTGCTCGAAGTAGCCGACGACGACATCGCCGGGCAGGCCGTCGTTGACGGAGCCGACGTTGGTCACCGACATGTCAACCAGGCCGACGGACTCGTTGGCGGCCTTGGCCTCGTCGCCGGAGGCGAAGTCACCGTACTTGTAGCCGCTCAGCGAGGGGATCGCGCCACGAGCCGCGTACTGGCCGGGCTTGTAGGCGACGAACGTGGAGTTCATGGCCTTCGTGTAGTTACCGATGTAGGTGACGTTGCCGAAGATGTTGGAGAACTCGTAGAACGAACGCGTGGGCGCGCCGTCGTGGTCGATGATCGAGGAGCGGTCGTAGCCGTTGTACTCCATGCGGAACAGACCGAACCACTTCTGGCCGGTCGCCAGGCCCAGGGAGGGAACGATCGACTTCTCAGAGGCGGACACGTTCGCATCCCAGTTGTAGTCCAGGTACTGGCCGTACAGGATCGGGCTGGAGCCGTCACCGGTGAGGCCCTTGAGGCCGTATTCGCGCTGTTTCTTCCAGGTGTTGGTGTTGAGCAGGTTCATGACGACGTTGCTCGGGGCCGGGCCGCCGTTGGCGCCCCAGTAGTACTTGTCCCAGCTGAGCAGGTCGGGCTTGGCGTTCTCGACGTAGTAGCTCAGATTGGCGTCGCGGTACCAGGACGGGTCGTCCCAGGAGTTCGCGTGGACGACGGCGCCGGGGATATTCTCCTTGGACCAGGAGAACCAGTTCTTGAAGCACTCGGACTCGCTGCGGTTGAAGCCGCCCTCATCGCCGTACTGGATGTCGACGAGCGTGGAGGCGTAGGGCTTCATGTATTCGTTCATGAAGTCGCGCGGCTCGCCAGCGTTGCACATGCTGTTCTTGCCGGTGGGGGCCTTGGCGAGGGCCCACGGCGCACCCTTACCCAGGGACTCCATCATGGCGGTGTTGAACATGGGCAGGTCGTAGAACATCGGGAACGCGCCACCCGTGAGGTCGCGCTCGTTGGCATCGAAGCCGCCACGGCCGTAGCCCTCGGAGGGAACCCACGCGGGCATCATGACGCCGTACTGCAGCGCGAGGGCCTGGGCACGGTTGACGCCCCACTTGCCGTCACCGGGATTGAAGCCGGAGTAGCGCTCGTACATGGAGTTGTCGACAACGGGAGCCACGGGGGTCTTGCCGGCGGGCAGGCCCCACACCTCAACGTCGTTGAAGGTCACACCGGTGGCGATGTTGCGGGGGGTCTGAGGTTCGGTCTCGTCGTTCATCCAGATGCGGATGTTCTTGGCGAGGTGGTAGCTGTTGAAGTCCCAGTACCACAGGCCGCGCGCGTCGCGCGTGAGCGAGCCGTGGGTGACGATGGTCTTCCATTCGCCGCCGTCGGCCTCCTGGACCGCGATGGCCACGGAGTTGCCGCCGTGCCATCCCTGGACGCCCGCGGGCAGGATCGGGGTGCCCCATCCGTTGACGCGGTGCACGTAGCGGGCCTCGCCCAGATGCAGCTCGATGCCGGTGACGCTGCTCGACCATTCATTCGCACGAACGAGCGGATCGGAGGTCCACGTCGTTGTCGGGTCGAGGTCAGTGAGGGCCGCGTTGTCGGCCTCGGTTCCGCCATTCGCCTGAGCGGTCGCGGGGATCATCACGTTGCCGCGGAAGTCGGTGTCAACCTTGGTGATGTTAACGACGTAGGTGGCTTCCTTGCCGTCCTTGGCCACGGTGGCGGTGATAACGTTCAGGCCCGTGGTGAGGTCAAGGTTGGACACGCGTCCGTCGGCGTCAGGGGTCGCGCCGTTGATGGTGACGGTGGCACCGTCGACCGCACGGATACGGGCCGAGACGGTCTTCGCGTGGTAGTAGCCGGTGGCCGTGTAGGTGTGGGTGCCGGGGGCAAAGTCAACGGGTTTACCGGGCTCACCGTAGGGCAGCTGGTCGATGACGAAGTCAACGACGAGGTCGGATGCGCCCGATCCCTGCTCGGGGGCATCGGGGTGAGGTACGACGGGTCGTGCTGCTTCGTGGTTACCGCCGGTGTCCTCGTTGCCGTAGGAGGTGATGGCGTTACCGTCGGCGTCGCAGGGCAGGAGCTTGATGTCGGACAGCGCCATGTCCTTCTTGCCGGGGGCTAGCGAGCGCAGGCCGGTCAGAGCGAAGACTCGCTTCGTGGTCGCTGGGAAGGTGACGTACTGTTCCTTGTTCCCGAACTGAAGGTCACTTCCGTGCTTGACCTCGGTGCCGCCTTCCCACCTGCCCGCAGCGACGTTGGTCTTCCAGTCGGCGAAGGAGGCTTCGGCGGCCGGGTTACCGGGGTCCTCGTCGAAGGCGAAGACGCGGTACTCGCCGGGGAACTGGTCGTTGCCCAGGGTCGAATCGTAGGTGGGGCGCGGGGTCAGGCCGAGGCCGCACACCTGGGTGCCGGGCGTGGGGTTCTGGACGGCGAGGGCGTGGGGGTATTCGTCGAGGCCGCCCTTCCACTTGGTGGTCCAGAAGGTCTTGGTCGCGTCGGTACGGGTCGTGTCGTCGTCGACGAGGGCTGCGATCGTGCCGTTGGGTGCGCTTTCGCCGACCTTCTCTTCGGAGGTCGCCCACAGGACGGACGGGTGATACGGGGTTTCGGTGGCGGCGACGGCCGCGGCGGGTGCGAGGCCAAGCATGGTGGCCGCAAGAATCGGGGCTCCGAGTGCACCGATGATGGGTCTATTCCCCATGAGTTTAACTCCTTCGTCAGTATGGGGGTGGTGGCTGGGATCGGCCGTTAGACGGCCTCAGATCCACAATACCTAACACGTATTAGTTTTTTGTGAAACAACCTCCTTTTAGGTAGAGAAGATCCCCGCGGGTGCGAGGGGCACCCGCGGGGATGAGGATCAGAACTTCAGACCGCCATCTTCGATGCCGCGGAAGAAGAACTTCTGGCTGAAAGCGAAGACCAGCACGACGGGGATCATCGCCACGACAGCGCCCGCCAGCACGAGCTGGTAGGTGACACCCTGGGGCGAGTTCTGGATGGCCGTCAGCGTCAGCATCAGCGTCTGCTTGTTTGGGTCGGGCAGCATGAGCAGCGGGAAGATGAAGTCGGACCAGGCCCCGATGAAGGAGGTCAGGCCGACGACGGTGAGCGTGCCGCGCACCTGGGGTAGGAAGATCGACCAGAAGCGGCGCAGCTCACCCGCGCCGTCGATCAGGGCCGCATCCTCGATCTCATCGGGGATACCCATGAACGCGGCGCGCATCATGAGGATCTGGAACGGCCCGATCATGGCCACCATCCACACGCCGGGGAGCGTGTTGTACAGGTCCAGATTCACCATCATCTTGAACAGCGAGAGCATGATCGACTCGAAGGGGAAGATCATGGCGGACAGGACCACGAAGTACATGATGTTGCGGCCGGTCCACCCGCGCCTCGACAGCATGTAGCCGCCAATGCACGAAAGAACGACGTTGGAGGTCACCGTCAGCGCGGCGATGATAGCCGAGTTTCGGATAGACCCGAGGATATTCGTGCGTTCAAACAGGACGACGAACGAGTCGAGCGACCAGGTCTGCGGCAGGATCGTTGCCCCCTGACCAAAGACCGATTCGCCGGGCGCCTTAAAGGCGGCCATCAGGGGAAGGACGAGCGGGCCGACCAGTACGATCGCGACAACGACGAGGAGAACATAGCGGGCGACAAGGGCACCGCCGCGCATCTGACGCGACGCAACGTTGCGGCTCTGGCGCTCGAGGCGGCGATCCTTGCGCCAGCTGGCGAAGCGCTCGCTCGCGCTTGCGGGTGCGGTCTGGGGTGCGGTGCTCATGAGTCTTCAGCCTTCCTCTGCAGGCTCTGCGAAGCGATGATGAAGCCGAAGGTGATGAGGAACAGACACACCGACGCGGCGTCTCCCTGCCCCAGGGACCCGAAGGTCGGGTCAACGATTCGGTCTCGGATGTACATCGTGAGTGTCTTTGTGGGCGAGGCGGCCCCACCCAGGAGGTAAACCTCGGTGAAGATCTTCAAGCAGCCGATTGTCGTCAGTGTGGCGACGAGGAACATCATCACCTTCACGCCAGGAACGGTAACGGTCAGGAAGCGACGGATCGGACCCGCACCGTCGAGTTCGGCGGCCTCGTACAGGGACTTGTCGACGTTTGCGAGGGCGGACAAGTACAGGATCATGTAGTAGGGCAGGCCCTGCCACAGGGTGATGATCATCGCGCAGAAGAGAATCAGCCACTGGTTGGACAGGAAGGGAATGGGATCGACACCCCACGAAGCCAGCATATTGTTGACCGGACCTCGCTGATCCAGGAGGTAACGCCAGGCCAGCGAGATGACGACCAGAGAGGAAATGGCAGGCAGGTAATACAGGGCGCGGAAGAAACCAATCCCGGGCACGTGTGACTTGACGAGGAGGGCCAGCAACAGGGGCAGAAGCACCATGAGCGGGACGACGCAGACCGCGTAGACGAGTGAGTTCGTCAGCGACTGCCAGAACTCCGGATCACCAAGGACGGAGTAGTAGTTCTTCAGGCCGACGAAGGAGCCGACTTTACCCACCGGCTTGGTCTTCGTGAACGACACGTAGACGGTCGTGATGAAGGGGTAGATGTAGAAGGAGATGACCGCGAGGACCGGGAGGGTCACCCACAGCCAGGGAACCCAGCCCGGGCGGAATCGGGCGGCGCCATTGAGGGAGCGCGTCTGCGCACTCTTACGTATCGGCATACCATAGTCCTTTTTCAGGGGTGCGCTGGGTCGTGAGCCGTCGGCCCGACGCTGGGCGAGGAATGCGTCGGGGGCCGAGGCCAAGCCTCGGCCCCCGAGCGGTCAATCAGTCTTCGAGAGCCTTGAGCTTCTCGTTCATCTGATCCTGAGCGGTCTTGAGGGCGGTCTTGGGATCGACCTCGCCGCGGATAGCCTTGTTGACGTTCTCGATGAGGGCGTCCTTCACGGCGCCGGTCGCGTAGAAGACGTCGGTGTAGGCCTCGGCCTCCTTGGCAGCCTTAGCGGCTTCCTCGTAGGCGGCCTTGAAGACCGGGTCGTCGGCGATCTCCGGCGGGTTGTTGACGAGCTTGTCGAGGGCCTCGGTGGCGGCCGGGAAGATGATGGCGCCGCCGTCGTGCGTCCAGGCGTACTCGTTCTCAGCGTTGGTGATCCACTCGGCGAACTTCATGGCCAGGGGAGCGTTCTGCGTGGTGACGGAGACGCCGATGTACTGGCCTTCGAAGACGGGCTTGATGCCGGGGTTGGTCGGGAACGGGCCGACGCCGGTGTTCTGGTAGACCGTCTCGTTGTTGTTCTTGACGGACTTGAGGAACGAGGCATTGGGCGTACCGAAGGCGAGGTTGCCGTCGGTGTAGGCCTTGCCCGGGTCAGGCTCGCCGGTCAGGGAGTCCTTCGGGATGGCGCCAGAGGCGTAGAGCTCGGAGAGCTTGGTGACGTAGTTGATAGCGGCCTCGTTGTCGGCGAAGTCGAAGGCGGTCTTGTCAGCGTTCAGCAGGTTGACGCCCATGCCGTGCAGCTGAGCAACCATGTACCACTCGGGCGAGCCGTAGAGGCCGTAATCACCCTGTCCGTCAGCTCCGACCTTCGCGGCAGCCTTGAACAGCTCATCCATGGTCTTGGGCGGCATGTTCTCGTCGAGACCAGCGCGCTTGAAGACCTCCTTGTTGTAGGTGGTGATGTAGGGGCCGAAGTACCAGGGCAGAGCCGTGTGGTGATCGTTGGCGCCCAGGGCGGTGGAGTCCCAAATGGACTTTACGAACTTGTCGCCGATGCCGGGGGCCTTGACGTCGTAGTCCATGAGGAGGTTGGACTTGGACAGGGCGAGGATGGTGGAGGAAGGAACGTTGATAACGTCCGCCATCTTGCAGTTCGAGGCCTGAGCGGTCACGGTCTGGTCGAACTCGGCGCCGCCGCCCTGGTCAGTCCAGTTGATCTTGACGCCGGGGTTGGCGTCCTCGAACTCCTTGATCTTGGCCTTGAAGAAGTCGCCGAAGTCGTTCTGCAGACCCTGGGTCTGGAACGTGATCTCGCCTTCGACCTTCGAGGTGTCGATCTTCGAGTTGTCAAGGTTGCCCTCGGGGATGTCACAGGCGACGTCGGGCTGAGGGATGGAACCGGCGGCGGCCGAACCGCCGCGCGAGCTGTCGGAGCTGGAGCCACCAGGGTTGCAGGCGGCCAGGCCGAGGGTGCTGAACATGGCGAGGGCGACAACGCCTGCGGCCATCTTCTTCTTCAACATGCGAAACCTCCATTGGTCCGTTTTTGTTGGTCGATCGATGGGATCGAGTCACTAACTATCTCGTGTTAGTTGATGTCTGAATCATAGCGTCCTGTGACGCTTCGCGCATCATTTGCCAACAACTTTGTGCATCGTTACCAAGCTGCAACATAACAGTTTGGGGCTTCATCACCCCCAACCTGGGCAATTACGAATGTCAGGTCAGTGTCGCGCATATAACCGGCGAACTCGGGCCGAGAGTCAGGACCGCACGAACGTGTGCCAATCCCATCCTGGAAGGCGTCCAGCCAGAGGAAGGTACGCTCACTGTCAGGCAGGTCCTCCCAGTGCGAGGCCTCGGCCAGTTCACGCTCACTCCAAGGCGAGGCACTCCAGCCCAGGGACGACGTCGGCACGACGAGGACGTCACCCGCCTCTCCATGCAGACGGAGTGCTTCGAGGTCGAGGCGCTGCCCGCCTTCCTGAGGGCGCACACTCACATCCCAGAGCTCGCGGACGGGGGCGTGCCCATATCCGCGAGCGCCACTCACGCACATGTCGGAGTATCCGATAAGGGTGTCGCCGAGCCACGAGGCTTCCCACTGCGAACCGGGCATCTCGATGCGCACGCCGAGGCGCGGGACGCGCTCGGGCCAGGCCCCGTAGGGCGCGACACGGGCAGACACCGACAGGGCAGGGGTCTCCCCCAGCAGCACTGGCCGATATTCCCAGGTGAGGGTGACGCCAAACTGCGCGACAGGCGGGGCCCAGCGCTCGATGACGCGCTGGCAGGCGCCATCCTCCTCAATGGCGACGAGGCGTCGGCGCAGCAGGTGCAGGCGAGCCTGCTCCCATCGGGCTGCGTGCGAGGTTCCATGCTCGCCGCGGCCGACCCCAAGGGGGCCGAGGTCGTCCTCGTCAATCCCCCAGTAGTCGACCGGGCCGCGCCCACGGTCGTTGTCGGTGGGGGCCCTAAAGACGCTGAGGTCGACGCTCACGGGCATGGTGCCGATCCGCGCGAGGCGCCCGCGCGCATCGAGCGCATAGGGGGCTGCCACATCATCGTCCGAGCGGACGACCGCGACGGGGGTGCCGAGGAGCGCGCGCAGTCGGGCCTCATCCGGGCCATGTCCGCGCGAGGACTCGACAGCCTTCGCGAGGGCCGGAGCGTCTGGGGCCATCGCCTGAACCCACGACCAGGTGCCGGCGTAGGGGCGCGAGAGGGCATCGATCAGGCCGTCGCACACGAAGCTGCCGTCGTGGACCTCTTCACCGAAGTCGCCGCCGTAGGACAGGGCTCGTCGCCCGTCGGGCAGGGTGCGCCAGAGGGCGTGGTCGCGCCATTCCCACACGAAGCCGCCGGCATGGCGGGGGTGGTCCATCTGCGCGGCGTAGGCGGCGGCATTTCCGGGGCCTGTTCCCATCGCGTGCAGGTATTCGCACATGATGTAGGGGGCGCGGCGGATGCGCTCGCGCGCGGCGTCGTCAACCCGCGCGGCGACGTGCGTGGGGACGGCAACCTCGGCGTGGGGATCGCTCTCGTCGAGGACGGCGGCAACCTCCTCCAGGGTCGGGTACATACGCGAGTAGATATCCGTGTATTCGAGGGCATGGTCACCCTCGTAGTGAACGATCGCCCGGGAACCCGTGCGCTCATGGACCCAGCGCGCGCAGGCGACCAGGTTCGCGCCGGTGCCGGACTCGTTGCCGAGGCTCCAGCTCATGATCGAGGGATGGTTCTTGTCGCGCTCGAACGCGCGGACCGTGCGATCCATGTAGGCATCAGCCCAGCGCGGGTCGTCGGAGGGATTATCGATCCACTCCCCCACGCCCTCGAAACCATGCGTTTCAATGTCGCCTTCGAGCATGACCCACAGGCCGATCTCATCCGCCAGGTCGAGCACGCGGGGGTGGGGCGGGTAGTGGGAGGTACGGATCGCGTTGATTCCCATGGACTTCATGAGGGCGAGGTCCTCGCGCGCCCAGGCCTCGTCAAACACGCGTCCCTCGGCGGCGCGCACCTCGTGGCGGTTGACGCCGTTGAGGGTCAGGGGCTCACCGTTGGCCATGAGGACGCCGCCCTCGATGTACACGCGACGGAAGCCGATGCGCAGGCAGCGCTCACCCGCGTCGAGGCGTTCCGAGCCCTGGACGCTGACGCGCGCCTCGTAGAGGGCGGGGTCCTGCGCGCTCCACGGGCGCACGCTGCCCACTTCGATGCGGCCGCTGCGGTAGCGGCCATCCTCGCCGCGTTCGAGCGAGCAGGCGAACGACCAGAGGCCATCGATGCTGAGATGCCCGGACAGATGCGCCTCCTGGGCACCGAGCACCCGGGCTTCGATGGTCACATAACCCACCCCGGCCTCATAGTCAGTGTCGACCCACAGGTCTTCGATCGCTCCGGGAGCGAGGCGACGCAGACTCACCGAGCGGAAGATGCCGGGCAGCCACCACTGATCCTGATCCTCGAGGTAGGAACCGGGGCTGAACTGGTGCACGCGCACGGTGATCGTATTGACGCCGGAGTGCACGGCCTCGGTCACGTCGAACTCGTGGGCGAGGCGCGAACCGCGGCCCATGCCGATCCACGTGCCGTTCACCCACACGGTGGCCTGACTTTCAACGCCGTCAAAACGCAGGCGAATGTGGCCGCCCTGCCAGTCGGCGGGGAGTTCGAAGGTGCGGCGGTAGTCGCCGACGGGGTTGTCGTCGGGCGGGAACGGCGGGTCGACCGGGAAGGGGAAGTCGACGTTGGTATAGGCGGGGTGGCCCCAGGCGCCCTCACCGCGCAGGACCCAGTGACTGGGCACGTCAATCGCGGACACGTCGCCGACGGGAGCGGGCTCATCCCAGGGCTGCTCGACGTTGACGAAGGGCGCGGGGTCGGTACTGTGATAGGCGAAGCTCCACATGCCATCGAGGGTGAGAACCCCGCAGTCGTCAGCGAGGTGCGCGCGCGGAGGCACAAGCGCGCCCGCGCCGGGAGCATAGGAAGGTAGTATCGATATCACGTCTATGTGCCTTTCGGATGTCGTCGTCGAAACTCCGATCGTCAGAGATAAGACTAACACGTTATAGTTCTTGTGTTTCAACGAAACACAACCGAGGATTGGGAGCCTAGCATGGAGCGCGCAACCCGGGCCGATGTCGCCCGCGCGGCAGGCGTCGCACCGTCGACCGTCTCGCTCGTCCTCAACGGACGAGGCCGGGACGTGAAGATCGCGCCCGCCACCATCGATCGCGTCAAGCAGGCCGCACGCAAACTCAACTACATCCCCAACGCAGCCGCTCGGTCGCTGCGCCGCGGCAAGTCCCACCTCATTGCTCTCCTCATGGCCGAGCTGCCGGACGACCCCTTCGTGCCCGTTGTCCACACGGTCCTCACGACCGCGATGATCGACATTCAGCGCCACGGCTACCTGCTCCTCCCCCTCTTCCAGTCCGGCGACGGAGCATCGGACGCCGAGGTTATCCGCGGGGTCCTGGGTGACACCCAGCTGGCCGGCATCATCCGCGAGACCACGTCGGCTGAGGCCTTTACCTCGCGCCTGCTCGCCAACCTCGGCATCCCCGTCGTCGCCATGTCGATGATCGAGGCCAACCCGACCGGATCGGAATCCTCCCTCATTCGCATCGACGAGGGTGCCGGCGTGCGCGACGTTCTCTCTGACTGCGCACTCGTGGATCCGTCGACCGGTACGGGCAGCGGGCGGGCGGTGTTCTTGGCTGGCCCGAACACGAATCACGCGCGCCAGAACCCGATCGCGCGGATGTTTGGCACGAGGTTCACGATGTACTCGCTGCCCGACTGGGAACCCACCACGGCCTACCAGGCCGCGCTGCGCCTCCTCGACGAAGACCCGTCAATCTCGCTCATCGCCCTGGCCGACGACTCGCAGGCCCCCGGCGTCTTCCAGGCTGCCGCAGACCTGGATCTGTCCGTGCCCGGCGACCTGTCGATCCTCGGCTTCGGCAACCAGGACCACCGCAGCGCCTCCGCTCTCGGCCTCACGACGGTCGAGTGGCCCCTCAAGGACATGACCGAGGCCGCCGTCTCCTCGATCATCAACGTGATCGAGGGGCGCTCCCCCATGACCGACATTCACCCGCAGGCCTCCATCGACGAGGAGGCCCCGGACGGCACCCCGATCGCGACGATCCCGACGCGCCCGGTGTGGCGTTCATCGGTCGCCAGGCGCACACCGTGACAGCGCAGCGGGAGGGGCGGATACCCCATGGCATCCGCCCCTCCCGTCTATTGTTGCTTCGCGCCGAGCGCCTCCCGCACGATGCGGATGCCGCGCCCGGCGACGATGCCGTTACTCGCCGATGCCGCAGGCCCGGTAGATGTTGGTCAGCATGGCCAGACGCTGCTCGAGGGACGCATCCTTGGGGACGCAGACCTTCGCGCCGAGGTAGTTGACTCCGCCCTCGACGGCGGCCCGTGCACAGCGAGCGATCTCGGCCTCGTCCATGAGCGAGGTCGGCTCGTCGGCCTGCGCGGGCAGGTGGCCGTCGATCCAGGAGTAGCCGTACTGGGTTTCCTCCGGGCCTGCGCCCGAGAAGATGATGCCGTCCAGGACGCCGCGCTTGCCAGCCTCGAGCACGTGCTCGTAGGCGGTGTCCGCACTGCGGCCCTCCACGGCGGAGCGGCCCCAGTTGAGGTGGATGCCGATGCCCGCCTCGGAGACGATGTCGATCTCGGATTCGAGGGAGAGGAAGCCCTTTTCGGGGTTCTGCTCGGGGATGTACTTGTCGCAGTGCTCAATGACGAGCGTGGCCCCGCACCAGTCCCAGGTGGCCACCTCGGCGAGCGAACGCTTGAAGGCGTCCGCCTGCGCCAGGCGCGTGGGCGCCGAGTGCAGCTGCACGCGGGCGACCAGCTGGCGTCCCGCTCGCTCACACAGGGCGGCGAGGTCATCGCGCAGCGCGCGGGTGAAGTCAAGAGCGGCGGCGCGTCCGGCCTCGTCGGGCGAGGCCAGGCCGAAGTTCTCGTTCTTCCACACGTTCTGCATGGTGCCGGGAATCGCGGTGATCGTGTTGAAGTCCCAGTGGGCGGCCAGGTGGCCAGCCAGCACGTCGCCCTGGGTGGCGAGCTGCCCCGGGTAGGGGATCTCGACGCCACTCACCCACGGCTGATCCGCGAGGAGTCGGTAGTAGTCTGCCTCCAGCTCCGGTGCCGGATGCGACGCGTACGCGCCGATAACGAAAGGAAGTGTCATGGTGGTCATCCTTCTGCGATGATTTCGTCGTTTCCATCTTCAGGACGAACATACTCCGGTCCCACCATCCTCTGCAGCAGACGCGGAATGTTCGCGCCGATGGAGACCATGACGATCGCAGCGAATCCGAAGGACAGAATCGCGAGGGCCATACCGAGGCCGAGCTGATCGGCGATCGCAGCCCCCAGGACGGGGCCGACCGCGCCGCCGAGGGCACCGACGTTGTAGCAGAAGCCGAGGCCGGCAGCGCGCTTGTCGACCGGGAAGTAGGAGGACACCCACTTGGGCAGCAGGCCCGAAACACCCTGGCCGAACATCTGCTGGAAGAAGAGCAGACCGGCAACGAGAGCAACGTACTTCCCATCCTGCGTGAACAGCGGGAAGACGATGATCTGCGACAGCAGCAGGGAGATGGCGTACCAGCGACGCATGCCGAACTTGTCGCCCGCGAATCCGGCGATGATGTAGCCCACAGCGTTGCCGAGGCCGGCGAAGGACACGACGTTCGCGACGACCTTCTGGTCCATACCAACACCGTGCAGGTAGGTCGGCAGAAGGCCCTGGATCGGCCAGGTGTACATGAAGGAAGCGAAGATCGTCAGCATGATCGCGATGCCGATGATCCAGCGATTCGAGTCGAACTGGATGATCAGGTAGATGAAGACGATCGCGCACACGACACCGATCAGGCTGACCGCAACAATGCCACCCACCTGCTGAGTGAAGATCACCATTAGACCGACGAAGGCGATCACAACGACGGCATAGTTGAGGATCTTGCGCTGCCCACCGAAGAGCACGGCGAGCATATCGTTCTTCTCACCATCACCCTTCTCTTTGGCCTCACTCCAGTCCGCAGCCTCGGGCAGGGTGCGCCGCATGTAGATGGCGACGACGATCGGGACGATGCCCGTGAGGAAGAGGGCTCGCCAGCCCCAACCGGGGTGAACCGAATCGACCCAGGTCACGAAGTACTTGTCGACCTGAGCAGCGGCGATAACACCAAAGGCGTAGCCGGAGAGCAGGAAACCCGACGCCTTGTTGCGCATGTGCTTGGGCCACGACTCGATGACATAGGCAGCAGATGCCGAGTATTCGCCGGCCATTGCAAAGCCGATGACGAGGCGCAGGATGAAGAGAATCCAGAAGTTAGGAGCGAGAGCGCAGGCGATAGAGCCGAAGGCGAACATGAAGATCGACAGGACCATCGCAGGCTTACGTCCGTAGCGATCGCCAATAGCTCCGAGCACGAGGCCACCGATCCAGCGGCTGATGAAGGCGGCCGAAATCAGGGATGCGCTCTGGACCAGCGTCAGACTGAACGCTTCCTTGATCGCGGGGAGCGCAAAGGAGATCAGAACGAAGTCGTAGCCGTCCAGCAGCACGCCGATCCATGCGGCGAAGAAGGCCTTGCGATCTTCTTTGGTCAGGTATTGATACCAGGGCTTTTTCGGAAGCACCTGTGCGGGGGACGTACTCATGATGAGTGCCTTCCTGAAATTTCATCGTCGAATAACGAGGGGCTGTGAGTCCAGATGTCTAACTAGCAAGTTGTCAGACAACTTGCAGCAATGTTAGCTCTCTCTCATTCTGGAGTCAATACGAAATATTGGCAAAATCTCTATATTGCCAACGAAACACCACAGTGCTAATCTGTCTGATAACTTCAGCATTGTGACTGATCGCACGCTCAGCTTCGCAATGATGCGAGGCGAAATCAGCAACTAACAGAAAGGTGTCAAGCATGAGCATCGACGCAGGTCACCCGGGAATCTCCTGGACTTTACAGTTCCGAGCACGCATCGATGGAGCATTGATTGAGCTCCACAGCACGGCCGACACAGGGTGGCACCTGTTCATCCGCTCCAGCGCCCTCTTCCTCGAGGGATCAACAAACGCCATGTCCTTCGCCCTGGACATGGAAGACACTGCCTCCGTCACGGACGGCACCTGGCACTCTCTCGCGATCACGGCCACCAGCGCGGGCTCCAAGATCTTCCTCGACGGCTACCAGTGCTTCTCTACGACCGCAGACCTCTCCCCCGCTGCCAGCGGCCCCGAGGCTACTCTCGAACTCACGCCGGGAGCCGGCATCGACATTCGATCCTTCACAGAGCATGACGGCGTTCTCTCCCCCGCAGAGATCCTCGCACTCTCGCCCGCCCCCACCCCGCTCATCGAGTTTGCCGCCGCTCACCTGTCGGATTACGACGTCGCCGAACTCTCTGAGCTCACCGCGGGCACGATCTTCGCCCGCTACCGCGTGCGCGGACCGGGCCAGCACGGCACGATCCTCGCGGCGGGTGGTGGCGGCACCGAGCAGCTCAACCTGTCCGTGACGGAAGAAGGCATCGAGTACAAGGTCCTCGGGCGACGGGGCGAGTGGCGTACATTTACGGCCCACGGGCACTGGGACCAGGGACACTGGCACGACGTCGTCGTTCGCGTCGGACACGGCGCAGTACAGATCTACGTGGACGGCTACCTTGAGGCTCACCTGCCCGGACAGGCATTCTTCGCAGCCGTCGATTCCCTCGACGAGGTCGTCATCGGTCAGGACACCTCCGGGTCTCGCCTCTTCGGCGAGGTCCGCAATGCGACACTCTACTCGTCGGTCCTCAACGATTCGCAGATCAAGAAGCTCTCCTCGATCGCTCCGGTCGACACGCAATGCCTGTTCGATGCCGGGTTTCACGACTCGATCAGCTACCGCATCCCCTCACTGATCACCCTGGAATCCGGAGTCGTTGTCGCAGGCGCCGACCAGCGTGAGACCATCGCGAACGACTCACCCAACTCGATCAACTTCACGGTTCGCCGCTCGTTCGACGGAGGACACACGTGGGGCGACCTCCAGACAGTCCTCACCTACCCCGGTCACGGCGCCAAGGGTGCATCCGTCATCGACTCATGCGTCGTGCAGGACCGCCGCAACGGACGCCTCGTTATCCTCATCGACCACTTCCCGGGCGGCATCGGCCAGCCAAACGCCGAGGCCGGCCTCGGCGTCGACGAACGGGGCCGGTACATCCTGCACGACGCCAACGGTGCCACCTACACGTGGAACCAGGATGGAAGCGTCACGGACGCCGACGGCAACACCACTGCATTCACGGTCTCCGAGCGCGGCGACGTCACCGTCACGGAAGGCGGACAGGAATCCTCCGGTGGCAACGTATTCCTCGCCGATGGCGTCGATCCCCACCAGACACTGTTGACGGCCCGGACCTGCTTCCTTCAAATGATCTACTCCGACGACGACGGCGAGACTTGGTCCGGCCCCTTCAACCTCAACCAAGACGTGAAGGAAGAATGGATGTCCTTCTGCGGGACCTCCCCGGGCACGGGCGTGCAGCTGCGCAGCGGGCGCCTCGTCATCCCGATCTACTACAACGGGGACCACAAGCGTCACTTCTCCGCATCCGTCGTTTACTCCGATGACGGCGGTACGACATGGAAGCGCGGCAAGTCTCCCAACGACGGGCGCATCTTCGAGGGCCGCGAGATCGACTCACGCACGCTCGACACCGAAGCGGCCGCGACGCACGAGGCCACGCTCATCGAGCGCGCCGACGGCTCACTCCTCATGCTCATGCGCAACCAGCACCCCAGCGGAAAGGTCGCGGCGACCGTCAGCACCGACGGAGGCGAAACCTGGAGCGACGTGTTCTTCGCCGAGGAGATCACCGAAATCTTCTGCCAGCCGAACGCGGTTCCCTGGCCGACGGAGGACTGCCCCGAGCGCGTGGTGTTCGCGAATGCCTCGCAGATGCGTCCCTACCGCGGCCGCGGCGTTCTGCGCCTGTCCGAAGACGGCGGGCGGACGTGGATCGCATCTCGCACATTCAACCCGGCCCACTACGTCTACCAGTGCATGACGATCCTCCCCGACGGGGCTCTGGGCTTGCTGTGGGAGCGTGAGATGCAGGGCCTGTACTTCAGCCGCATCCCGCTGGAGTGGATCGAGGCCGCCAAGATCTGACGACTCGTCGTACACCAGCACGAGGCCGCCTGCTGCACACTCCACACAGGAGGGCGACAGGCGGCCTCGTACGCCAACAACACATACACAGAGGGCGGGCACCGGCTGGTGCCCGCCCTCACGCGTACATCTCTCAGACGCTCACAGCGCCAGGTTCTCCTTGACGACGTCCGCCAGCGAAGCGGCGACCGAGTCGGCCTCTTCCTGCGTGGCAGCCTCGACCATGACGCGCACGAGCGGCTCCGTGCCCGAGGGACGCAGAAGCACGCGGCCGGTCTCTCCCAGACGGGCCTCTGCGGCCGCCACGGCCTCAGCAACAGCCTCGTTCGTCGAGGCACCAGCGCGATCCACGCCGCCCACGTTGATGAGGGTCTGCGGCAGGCGCTGGATGAAGGAGGTCAGGTCCGCCAGGGAGCGGCCCGACTCCTTCACCATGCGGGAGACGAGCAGCGAGGACAGGATGCCGTCGCCGGTGGTCGCATGGTCGCGGGCGATGATGTGGCCGGACTGCTCGCCGCCGAGCGAGTAGCCGGACGCCAGCATCTCCTCAAGCACGTAGCGGTCGCCCACGCCGGTCTGCACGGTCTTAATACCAGCCTCCCGCATGGCGATCAGCAAGCCCAGGTTGCTCATGACGGTCACGACCAGCGTGTCCTTGGCGAGAGTGCCGCGCTCAAGAGCGTTCACGGCCAGAGAACCCATGATCTTGTCGCCATCGATGAGGTTGCCCTCGTGGTCGACGGCGAGGCAGCGATCGGCGTCTCCGTCGTAAGCAACACCAAAGTCGCAGCCGGCCTCGACGACGGCGGCCTGCAGGGACTCGGGGTGCGTGGAACCCGCGTTGAGGTTGATGTTGCGCCCATCGGGGGACGCGTTGATGACGGTGATATCCGCGCCGAGCTCGCGGAACACGGCCGGCCCCAGCTCGGAGGCCGCACCATTCGCACAATCGATCGCGATCTTCATGCCGCGCAGATCGGTGCCGATCGCCTCGACGAGGTGCGCAATGTAGGAGTCTTTCGCCCATGCGTGGTCGGCGTTGATCTCACCGACGGCGTCGCCGGTGGGACGATCCCACTCAGTGTTCACGAGCGCCTCGATCTGGTCCTCCACGGAGTCGGCCAGCTTGTAGCCTCCGTGGGCAAAGAACTTAATGCCGTTGTCAGGCATGGGGTTGTGCGAGGCGGAGATCATGACGCCCAGGTCCACGGTGTCCTCCGTGGCCGTCAGGTGGGCGACCGTCGGCGTGGTGACAACGCCAATCCGGGTGACGTCCATACCGGCGCTCGCCAGACCCGCCGCAAGTGCGTGGTCGAGGAACTCGCCCGAAATACGGGTATCGCGCCCGATGATCGCGCGGGGCTTGGAGCCGTCCGCACGCAGGGAGCCGCCGAACTGGCGGGCAGCCGCCTCGCCGAGCTGCAGCGCGAGGTCCGCAGTGATGTCAACGTTCGCCAGTCCTCGCACGCCATCCGTGCCGAACATCCTGGGCATAGTCTCTCCGTTCAGTGGGTCATACGACTGCACTAAGCCTACCGCGCCCGCGCCTTCTCCTTGGTACGAGGCCGGGGCACGGACAGCGGAGGCGCTCACATCCTGGCACGTGGTGATGGGGAAACAAAGGCCGCGCCCCGCAGGAGCGGGACGCGGCCAACAGAAAAAGTGCTGAGTGAAATCAGCGCTTCGAGAACTGCGAAGCCTTGCGGGCCTTCTTGAGGCCTGCCTTCTTACGCTCGGTGGCGCGGGCATCGCGGGTCAGGAAGCCAGCCTTCTTGAGGGCCGGACGGTTCGCGTCGCGGTCGATCTCGTTGAGGGCGCGCGACACGCCGAGGCGCAGGGCGCCGGCCTGGCCGGAGACGCCGCCGCCGTTGATGCGGGCGATGACGTCGAAACGGCCGTCAATGTCGAGCAGCACGAAGGGGGACTTCACCAGCTGCTGGTGCAGCTTGTTGGGGAAGTAGTCCTCAAGGGTGCGACCGTTGATGGTCCACTTGCCGGAGCCGGGGACCAGGCGAACGCGGGCGACGGCCTCCTTGCGGCGGCCCAGGCCCGCGCCGGGCGCAGTGATGGACTGACCGGCGCCGGCGGGCGCCGACTCGGTCTCGGACGTGTAGGAGCTGGGGACGACTTCCTCGTCCAGCTCAGCGGAAACGATGGTCTCAGCCACGGTTCTCCTCAGGGTCAAAGGCGTTCAGCGACCGAAGGTCACTGAGCCACCTGGGTCAGTTCGTAGGGAACCGGCGACTGGCCGGCGTGGGGGTGCTCCGGGCCAGCGTAAACGTGCAGCTTCTTGAACTGCGCGCGGCCGAGGGAGTTGTGAGGAAGCATGCCCTTAACGGCCTTCTCGACGGCGCGCTCAGGCGTCGCGGCGAGGAGGTCGCGGTAAGCGGTCGCGGTCAGGCCACCGGGACGACCGGAGTGACGGTAGGCCATCTTCTGGTCGAGCTTCTTGCCGGTCAGAGCGACCTTGTCCGCGTTGATGATGATGACGTTGTCGCCCATGTCCATGTGAGGGGCGAACGTCGGCTTGTGCTTCCCACGGAGGAGGGCAGCGGTCTGGGCTGCCAGGCGACCGAGGACGACGTCGGTGGCGTCAATGACGTACCACTTCTTGTCTGCGTCCCCAGGCTTGGGTGAATAGGTGCGCACGGGCGTAACCTTCAATTCTTGTTGGTCATGGGACGCCGCGCCGGTTTTTCCGGGGGCATCCGCGATGAAACGGTTCGCGCGAGGCGTCGGCGAGCGCTCCTAGCGAGTGGGAGACACTAGGTACTCTGCTGACGCACAGCACTAGCCATATTATCTGTGCTCAGCCCGGCGGTCAAAGCGCGGCGAATACTGTGTCACATTCCTCAGCCGTCGTCGCCGCAGCACGTGTCGCGCCTGGCCCGGGCCTGCTCGGCCCGCGCGCTCCACTGCGAGGGATCGGGATACTCCACGCCCTCGAGGGTGAGCCCGTGTGCGGGGGCGATCGGCGCGGCCTCGGAGCGGGACCGGGCCCGCAGGATCTGCACGGGGTAGGTGACGTCGCGCGCGCCAGAGCCCACCAGCAGCAGCGCCCCCACCAGGGAGCGGACCATCGAGTGGCAGAAGGCATCCGCCTCGACTCGGAAGACGAGGGTCCCCTCGGCGTCACGCTCGGCGAGCAGGGTACGCAGGGTTCGGATCGTCGTGGCTCCCTCGCGCGGACGACAGAACCCGAGGAAGTCATGTTCCCCGAGGAGCGCGGCCCCGGCCTCGTTCATGGCAGCCTCGTCGAGGGGTTCTTCGACCCACAGGCGATCCCAGCGCCCGAGGGGCTCGGGACGGTCGGACACCCGGTAGGCGTAGGAGCGGCCGAGGGCGGAGAAGCGCGCGTCGAAACTGGGGTCAACGACGGCGGCCGAGTAGATGCGCACGTCGCAGGTGCCGCGCGCGGCAGCAAGGTCTCGGCCACGCGCGCGCTCGCCGTAGCGGCCGGAGAGGATCTTGTTGAGTCGGCGGACAATCGCCGAGGCCACGGCCTGCTCGTTGGACTCCCCTCCCCTGGGCGACAGGCGTGCCCAGGCGGCCTCGGAGATGTCCGCGTGACAGACCTGGTGACGCGCATGAACACCCGCGTCGGTACGACCGGCGACCGTCGTCACGACGTCTTCGCGCGAGGCCATGGCCAGCGCCGCCTCGACCTCACCCTGGACGGTGCGCAGTCCGGGCTGGGCGGCCCAGCCACGAAAGTCGGTGCCGTCGTAGCCCAGGTCGAGGCGTAGGCGCCGCGCGCTCACAGCTCCCACGCCCGAACGCCGCCGATGATGCCCGCGTCGTTGGGCACAACCATCACGTCATCGCCCATGAGGCGCAGGTTCGAGGCCGTGATGCGCTTGGAGTTGCCGCCACCCAAGTAGAGGCGATCCCACATGTACATGGGGCGCAGGCCATCCACGACGCGACGGACCCGGCGCGACCAGTGCACGTCACCCAAGCGCAGGCGCTCATGCTCGCCGATGTAGTCGTCGTAGGTCAGACCCCAGCGAACGGGTCCCTGAGAGACCTCCACGTGAGGCGCCAGCTGGCCGCCGTCAAACACCGCGTTACCGAGGCCGGTTCCCAGGGTGATGATCATTTCGAGACCGCGGCCCGTGATAGCGCCAGCGCCAGCGACCTCTGCGTCGTTCAAGACCTTGGTGGGCAGGGCGAGGGCCTGCTCAATCGCCCGGCCCATGTCAAAGTGATCCCACCGCTCGACCAGCTCGGGCAGCACGCGCGAGCGCGGCCCATCGCGGGTGATGTAGTGCGGCGTTGCGATGACGACGCCGTGGCGGATCATTCCCGGCATACCCATCGTCACTCGCGTCGGAGTGGGAAGCTCACGCGCGAGGCCAATAACGGTTTCCACGAGGAGCTCAGGAGGCAGCGGGTAAGGAGTGGGCACCCTGTGAGGCGGGGCCATCATCGTGCCGCGCTCATCCACGACGGAGCCCTTAATGCCGCCGCCGCCGCAGTCAATCGCCAACGTCATCTCACGAGTCATGGCTTCAGGCTACCGGATACGGCAAGAGCCGGACACTCCTTGCGGAATGTCCGGCCCAATGCTCGAGTTGATCAGTGACTCACGGTCACTTCTCGTCGGCGACCTGCTCGGCGGCGTCAGCAGCCTTGCCGGCCTCGGCGGCAACTTCCTCGGCCTCGTTGGCCTTGGCGAGATCGCCTTCCTCGCGAGCCTCTTCGGCGCGCTCGGCGGCAGCCTCGGCGGCCTTCTCGGCCTCTTCGGCGACGGCCTTGGCGGCGGTCTTCTCGGCAGCCTTCACGACGGCTTTCTTCTCGACCTTCTCCATGACGAGCTCAATGCGCATCAGGGGAGCGTTGTCGCCCTTGCGGTTGCCGACGCGGATGAGGCGGGTGTAGCCGCCGGCGCGCTCGGAATCCATCGCGGGAACGAGCTCCTCGAAGAGGATCGCGACGATGCCCTTGTTGGGGATCTTCTTCATGACCGTGCGGCGGGCGTGCTGGTCGCCACGCTTGGCCTTGGTGATGAGCTTCTCGACGTAGGGGCGCAGGGCCTTAGCCTTGGCCTCGGTCGTCGTGATCGCACGGTGTTCGATGAGCTGAGCTGCCAGGTTCGACAGGATCAGCTTCTGGTGTGCCGGGCTACCGCCCAGACGAGCACCCTTCTTGGGGGTGGGCATGAGTTTCTCCTACGGATTCAATGCGTCCATCGGACGCACGGGGTCAGATGGACTGGTCGTCCGAAAAGATCGCGGCGGACTCCGAGTCACCGAAGCTCGGCATGACCGAGTCCTTCAGCGTCATACCAAGGGCCGCCAGGGACTCCTTGATCTCTTCGATCGACTTGGTGCCGAAGTTGCGGATGTCGAGCAGGTCGGCCTCCGAGTGAGCAACCAGCTCGCCGACGGTCAGAATGCCGCGGCGACGCAGCGCGTTGTAGGAACGCGACTGCAGGTTCAGGTTCTCGATCGGGAGAGCCAGATCGGCTGCGAGGGTGGCGTCGGTGGTGGACGGACCCACCTCGATGCCTTCCGCTTCCTCGTTCAGTTCACGCATGAGGCCGAACAGCTCCACCAGCGTCTTGCCGGCCGAGGCCAGTGCATCGCGCGGGGTGATCGCCGGCTTGGTCTCCACGTCGATGACGAGGCGATCAAAGTCGGTGCGCTGCTGAACACGCGTCGCCTCGACCTTGTAGGTCACCTTGACGACGGGCGAGTAGATCGAATCAATCGGAATGCGAGAGATCTCGGCCTGCGGATCCTTGTTCTGAGCAGCCGACACGTAGCCGCGGCCACGCTCGACGGTCAGCTCGATCTCCAGCTTGCCCTTCTCATTGAGGGTGGCAAGGTGCAGATCGGGGTTGTGGATCTCCACGCCGGCGGGAGGCGTGATGTCGCCGGCGAGAACCTCGCCGGGGCCAGCCTTCCGCAGGTACATGACGACAGGCTCGTCGTTCTCGCTGGACAGGACGATCTGCTTGATGTTCAGGATGATCTCAGCGACATCTTCCTTCACGCCTTCGATCGTGCGGAACTCGTGGGGGACGCCATCAATACGGATGGACGTCACCGCTGCACCCGGGATCGAGGACAGGAGGGTACGACGCAGGGAGTTACCCAGCGTGTAGCCGAACCCAGGCTCGAGGGGCTCCAGGGTGAAACGGGAGCGCAGGTCGCTGACCTTTTCTTCGGTCAGGATGGGTCGCTCTGCAATGAGCACGTCTATTCCTTTCTGGCCGGTGCCCGCTATATGACACCGGATATGGGAACCTGCTGAAGCAGGCTAAGGGAGTAAGAACCCGAAGGTTCAGACGTGGGGAGGGCAATGCCCTCCCGTCCACAAGTCAGCCGCGGCGGCGCTTCGGCGGGCGGGTGCCGTTGAAGGCCTGAGGCGTGACGTCCTGGATCGAACCGATCTCGAGGCCGGCGGCCTGGAGGGAACGGATCGCGGTCTCACGGCCGGAGCCGGGACCCTTCACGAAAACGTCAACCTTCTTCATACCGTGCTCCTGGGCGCGACGAGCCGCAGCCTCGGCCGCGAGCTGCGCGGCGAAGGGGGTGGACTTACGCGAACCCTTGAAGCCAACCTGGCCGGAGGACGCCCAGGCGACAACCGCGCCCGTGGGGTCCGTGAGGGAAACGATGGTGTTGTTGAACGTCGACTTGATGTAGGCGTGGCCGTTGGTGACGTTCTTCGAAATCTTGCGACGCGGCTTGCGGGCACCGCCCGAGCGCGAGGTCTTTGCTGCTGCCATTTCTGGTTCAGTTCCTTCTTGTCGCGGAAAGCTATCCCGAGGGAATTCGCTCTCCTAGGCCTTACTTGGCCTTCTTCTTGCCTGCAACGGTGCGCTTGGGGCCCTTGCGGGTACGCGCGTTGGTCTTGGTACGCTGACCGTGGACCGGCAGGCCACGACGGTGGCGAAGGCCCTGGTACGAACCGATTTCGATCTTGCGACGAATGTCGGCCTGAACCTCACGGCGGAGGTCACCCTCAACCTTGAAGTTTGCCTCAATGTAGTCACGAAGCTTGACGAGTTCCTCTTCCGTCGCGTCCTTCACGCGAGTGTCCGGGCTGACGCCGGTGGCGGCGAGGGTCTCTGCCGCGCGGGTGCGGCCGACTCCGTAGATGTATGTGAGCGCGATCTCGAGCCGCTTCTCGCGGGGGAGGTCGACGCCGGCAATACGTGCCATGGTGATGTTGCTCCAGTTGTTCATCGGAGGTCGTCATCGCTCAATCCGGGCGAGCAGCCCGGCCTCGGCCTCCGAACCGAGGGTCACCCACGAGTGGGCGCTTAGAGTGATGCTGTGGGGCTTTGTGCCCCGCGGGTCGCAGCGGGTCTCAGCCCTGGCGCTGCTTGTGCCTGGGGTTGTCGCAGATGACCATGACGTTGCCGTGGCGACGAATCACCTTGCACTTGTCACAGATCTTCTTGACACTCGGCTTGACCTTCATGGTTGTTACCTCCACTGCCCGCTGGGCAGTTTGTGTCGGGTCACTTGTAGCGGTAGACGATACGGCCTCGGGAGAGGTCGTAGGGGCTCAGCTCGACGACAACTCGATCCTCGGGCAGGATGCGGATGTAGTGCTGACGCATCTTTCCCGCAATGTGGCCGAGAACCACGTGGCCATTCTTCAGTTCCACACGGAACATCGCGTTAGGCAGGGCCTCAACGACCGTGCCTTCCATCTCAATGACGCCGTCTTTCTTCGCCATATCCTCCGTTTATCCTCTACATGTCTCGGATAGGTTGCGGCGGATGCCGCTAGGCATAGTGCACCAACGAATGCCGGATGCAGATACGCCCAAGGAACTACTCTACGGCATTCACGCCCATCGGTGGTAGTCAGGGCCCCTGTCGGTTCGCTCACGTTTAATGCGTCACATTTCAGCGAAACGCCGCCACAGTCTGTCTCATATCGACGAGGCCGGGGTTCGCCACGCGCCACCAGTGCGGAGAGCGCCGGCGGGGCCGCAGGGCCTGGCCGGGCTTCGAGCCGACGCGCCGAGCGAAGCTCGCGGCGCGGACGGCGAGCGGGCGGGCGGGCCGACGGCGCTCGGAAAACCGGTGGCGCAGCCAGCAGAAACACCTGTGATCAGGCCGCGACCTCGTCGACGAACGAGTCGGGCCCGGCACCTCCGTGAGGTACCGGGCCCGCAGCCATCCGTCGTGTCAGTCGAGCGACACCGGAGTAACACCGTAGGGCGCCAGGCCGGCCACTCCCCCGTCGCGCGCCGTCAGAACGGAGACACCGTCCTCGGTGATCGCGATCGAGTGCTCCCAGTGGGCGGCGTCGCGACCGTCGACCGTGCGCACCGTCCACTCGTCGTCGTCCGTCTGCGAGGCAATGTTGCCACGCGTCAGCATCGGCTCAACCGCCAGGACCATGCCCGGCTTGAGCCGAGCCTGAATGCCGCGAACGTTGTAGTTGAGAACATCCGGAGGCATGTGCATCTTCGTACCGATGCCATGGCCAACGAACTCCTCGATAATGCCAGCTTCCCAGCCATTGATCAGAGCGTTCTCTGCAACAACGGTCTCGACCGCATTGCCGACCGCGCTAATACGCTTGCCGGTCGCGAGCCCCGTGAGGGCAGCCCACAGGGACTCACGCGTCACGGCATCCAGCTGGCGACGCTCACGAAGCAGGTTCTCGTCCACTCCGGCGATAGCGCCGGTAGCCCGCTCCCCCGCCGCGAAGTCAGCGTCCGACACGAAAGCTTCACCTACGATGACGCTGAAGGCAGCGTCTCCGTGCCACTGACGGCCGCCGCGCTCCACGTACGCACCGCAGTCGAAAGACACGATGTCTCCGGGAGCCAGCTCATAGTCGCCCGGGATGCCGTGAACGATCACATCGTTGACCGAGATACACACCGTCGCCGGATAGCCGTAGTAGCCCTTAAAGTTAGAGGTCGCTCCCTCGTCGGCGATCGCCTGGGCGCTGACCTCGTCCAGCACACGCGTCGTAATGCCGGGGCGGATAGCGCCGCGCAGGGCCTCGTGGATGGACGCGACGACCAGACCGGCCTCGCGCATCCAACGAAGCTCCTGCGCGGACTTCAGTTCAATGCGAGGCATCGCTCAGTTCTTTGCCACCGAGTCAAGGATCGCGAAGATGCGAGCCGTAACCTCGTCAATCGTGCCACTGCCATCGACAACCTCCAGGAGGTCCTGGTCGACGTAGTAGGTGGCGACGGGCAGCGTCTGCTGGTGGTAGACCTCCAGTCGGTGACGGATGACGGGCTCAGTGTCATCCGTGCGGTGCTGCTCCTGAGCGCGCTTGAGCATGCGCGCCACGACCTCGTCCTCGTCCACCTGGATCTCCAGGACAACGTCAATGGACTTGCCCAGATCGAGGAGCATGTCGCGCAGGACGTGCGCCTGCTCCACGGTACGCGGGTAGCCGTCAAGGAGGAAACCGTCGGCAGCGTCGGGGGCTGCGAGGCGCGCCTTTACCATGGCGTTCGTGACCGAGTCAGGAACGAACTCGCCACGGTCCATGTAGGCCTGCGCTTGCTTGCCGATCTCCGTACCTTCCGCCATGTTGGCGCGGAAGATGTCGCCCGTCGAAATAGCCGGAATACCGAGGCGCTCAGCGATACGCGAGGCCTGGGTGCCCTTGCCAGCTCCGGGAGGGCCGAGGAGGATGACGACTGTCATTTCAGGAATCCTTCATAGTGATGCTGCTGCAGCTGCGTGTTGATTTCCTTCACCGTCTGCAGACCAACGCCAATGATGATGAGCAGCGTGGTGCCACCGAAGGGCATCTGCGAGCTCGACAGCTGCAGCGGAATGATCGCGAGAGACGGCAGAAGGGCAATGATCACCAGGTAGAGGGCACCAGCAGAGGTGATTCGGTTAATCACGTAACGCAGGTACTCGGCCGTGGGACGACCCGCACGGTAACCGGGGATAAAGCCTCCATACTTCTTCATGTTGTCCGCAACCTCGTCCGGGTTGAACGTAATAGCGGTGTAGAAGAAGGTGAAGAACAGAGTCATCAGGGCGTAGATCGTCAGGTAGAACGAGCTGCCCTGCGTGAAGTGCGCAGAAATCCACTGAACCCACTTGTCGTTCGGGCTGCCGAACTGCGCCGCCATCGGAGGCAAGGCGAGGATCGAGGAGGCGAAGATGACGGGAATAACGCCCGACATGTTGATCTTCAGCGGAATGTAGGTGGTGGTGCCGCCGTACTGGCGACGCCCAATCATGCGCTTGGCGTACTGGACCGGGATGCGGCGCTGGGCCTGCTCAACGTAGACGACGGCAATCGCGACGAGGAGAAGCAGGGCGACGATAGCGGCGACCGAACCCCACTTGCCGGCCTGGCCGATAGACAGGAGCTGCTCGGGCAGACGGGCCGCGATAGACGTGAAGATCAGCAGCGACATGCCGTTACCGATGCCCCGCTCCGTGATGAGCTCGCCCAGCCACATGATCACGCCGGTACCGGCCATCATGACGATGATCATCATGATGAAGGTCATGACCGAACGGTCCTTGATGATGTCGTGGTTGCACGACTGGAAGAGCTGACCGCTGCGGGCCAGCGAGATCGTCGTGGTCGCCTGCAGGATGCCCAGGAAGATCGTGAGGTAACGCGTGTACTGCGTCAGCTTCGCCTGGCCCGTCTGACCTTCCTTATGGAGGTCATCGAAGCGAGGAATAACTACCCTCAGCAGCTGAATGATGATCGACGCGGTGATGTAGGGCATGATACCCAGGGCGAAGATCGACAGCTGCAGAAGTGCTCCACCCGAGAACAGGTTGACGAGGTCGAGCAGCGACGCCTCCGACTCTTGCGCCATACAGCGCTGCACGGCCTGCGAGTCAACACCGGGCGTCGGAATGAACGAACCCAGCCGGAACGCGGCCATGATGAAAAGGGTAAAGAGCAGCTTCCGACGCAGGTCGGGGGTACGGAACGCCTGGGCGAATGCACCGAGCAAGGCTTCCTCCTACGGGTGATGGGCATGCGGGGCAGAGCCCCTAGACTGATCCAGCTTACCCGACACGGGTAGTGGTTGGCGATATCCAATCATTAAAAAAGCGCATTGCCGCGTATTTAACGAGACGCGACGCGCGAAATCCCCATCTCATGGGGTGAGTTGCTTTCGCGGGTGAGGCGCCACTTGACAGCTCCTCACCCGCGAAAAGACAGACACGTAACGGGGGTGGCCCCTCACGGGACCACCCCCGTTCAGCGTCAGCGGGCCGAGATGGACCCGCCGGCAGCCGTGATCTTCGCCTCGGCGGAGGACGACCAGGAGTCGACCTCAACCTCGAGCTTGACGCTCAGTTCGCCGGTACCGAGCACCTTGACGGGCGCGGAGTCGCGAACGGCGTGCTTGGCGATGAGATCCTCAACCGTGACCTTGCCACCCTCGGGGAAGAGCTCCCCGAGCTTGCCTACGTTCACGACCTGGTACTCAACGCGGAAGGGGTTCTTGAAGCCGCGAAGCTTCGGCAGACGCATGTGAATCGGCATCTGACCACCCTCGAAGCCGGCAGCAACCTGGTAACGGGCCTTGGTGCCCTTGGTACCACGGCCAGCGGTCTTACCCTTCGAACCTTCACCGCGACCCACGCGGGTCTTCGCGGTCTTGGCTCCCGGGGCAGGACGCAGGTGGTGCAGCTTAACGATCTGCGTCTTGTTCGTGGAGTCCGCCATTGTCAGTCGACCTCCTCAGCGGTCACCAGGTGACGCACGGTGCGAACGGCGCCCAGAACGACGTCCGTCTGCTCACGCACGACACTCTGGCCGATCTTGCGCAGCCCGAGGGTGCGCAGCGTGTCCTTCATGTTCTGCTTCGCGTGAGCAGAGGACTTGACCAGCGTGATCTTGATGTTCTTCGCCATCACTTAGCCTCCCCTGCAGCGGCCTTGTCGGCCTCGGCGGCCTCGGCAGCCGCGCGCTTCTCGGCCTCGCCCTCTGCGCGAGCGCGCAGCATGGACGCGGGAGCAACGCGCTCGAGGGGCAGGCCGCGACGTGCGGCGACAGCCTCGGGCTGCTCGAGCTGCTTGAGTGCGTCAACCGTCGCGTGGACGATGTTGATCGCGTTGGACGAGCCCAGCGACTTGGTGAGCACGTCGTGGACGCCTGCGGCCTCCAGGACGGCGCGCACCGGGCCGCCGGCGATAACGCCGGTACCGGGGGCAGCCGGACGCAGGAGGACGACACCGGCGGTGTCGCGGCCCTGCACCACGTGCGTAATCGTGCGGCGGATCATCGGGACGCGGAAGAAGTTCTTCTTCGCCTCCTCGACGCCCTTGGAAATGGCCTGAGGAACTTCCTTGGCCTTTCCGTAGCCGACACCCACCGTGCCTTCGCCGTCACCCACGACAACCAGGGCGGTGAAGGAGAAACGACGTCCACCCTTCACAACCTTGGAGACGCGGTTGATCGTCACGACGCGCTCGATGTACTCGTTCTTGTTCTCGTTGTTCCGGCGGTTATCGCGATCGTTGCCGCGGCCGGAGCGGCGCTCACGGCGATCGTTGTTCTCGCCCGCGCCCGAACCGTTCCTGTCTCGCTGCTGTGCAGCCATCAGATGATCTCTCTTTCTTTCGGCTCGTTCACAGCTCGAGTCCGCCCTCACGGGCGGCCTCGGCAACGGCCGCAACGCGACCTGCGTACTTGTTACCACCGCGGTCGAAGACGACAGCGGAGATACCGGCAGCCTTCGCACGCTCGGCGATCAGTGCGCCGACCTTGCGAGCCTTGTCGGTCTTCGTGCCCTCGGAACCAGCGACCTCGGTCTCGATGTCGGAGGCCGACACCAAGGTGTGACCAACCGTATCGTCGATGACCTGAGCCACCATGTGGCGGTTCGAACGGGTGACGACCAGACGGGGACGCTCGGGCGTGCCGTTGATCTTCTTGCGGAGGCGGAGGTGACGGCGCTTGCGAGCGACGAACTTGCCCTTGCCCTTGATCGAGTAAGCCATCACTTACCAGCCTTTCCGACCTTGCGACGGATGGTCTCGCCCACGTAGTGGATGCCCTTGCCCTTGTAGGGCTCCGGCTTCTTCAGCTTGCGGATGCGAGCAGCGGTCTCACCGACGAGCTGCTTATCGATTCCGGAGACCGTGAACAGCGTCTGGGACTTCGGCGCAATTGTGAACTCGATGCCCTCGGGCGGGGTGATGGTGATCGTGTGGGAGAAGCCCAGGGAGAACTCGAGGTCCTTACCCTTGGCGACCACGCGGTAACCGGTACCCGTGATTTCGAGTTCCTTCTTGTAGCCCTCGGTCACGCCGACGATCATGTTGGCGATCAGGGTGCGCGACAGTCCGTGGAGCGAACGCGAGGTGCGCTCGTCGTTCGGACGCTCGACGATAACCTGACCGTCTTCGATCTTGGCGGTGATCGGCTCGGCAACAACGTGGGAGAGGGTGCCCTTGGGGCCCTTCACCGACACGTTCTGGCCGTCGATCGTGACGTCAACACCGGCGGGAATTGCGATGGGGTTCTTACCAATTCGCGACATTGTTCAGCCTCCTCATCACCAGATGTAGGCGAGGACTTCCCCACCCACACCCTTCTCGGCTGCCTGACGGTCCGTGAGCAGGCCGGAGGACGTGGACAGGATAGCCACGCCGAGGCCGCCGCGGACCTTGGGCAGGTTGGTGGACTTGGCGTACACGCGCAGACCAGGCTTGGACACGCGCTTGAGCCCCTGGATCGCGGCCTCGCGGTGCGCGCCGTACTTCAGGTTGATCGTCAGGGTCTTGCCCACGCGGGCATCCTCGACGGAGGTCGAGGCAATGTAGCCTTCCTCGACCAGGATGTTCGCAATCGCGTTCTTGAGCTTCGAGTACGGCATGGAAACCGTATCGTGGTGCGCACGAGTCGCGTTGCGCAGACGCGTCAGCATATCTGCAATCGGGTCTGTCATTGTCATGGGGGTTTATTCCCCTTCCTCGTCGCGGTTTCTCCGGTTACCCGGGACCTGCGACGTTCGTTTTACCAGCTGCTCTTGGTGACACCGGGGAGTTCGCCACGGTGGGCGAGCTCGCGCAGGCACACGCGGCACAGTCCGAACTTGCGGTACACCGAGTGCGGACGACCGCAACGGTTGCACCGGGTGTAGGCACGCACGCCGAACTTCGGCTTGCGGGCAGCCTTGACCTTCAGGGATGTCTTGGCCATGGGTCAGTCCTCCTTGAACGGGAAGCCGAGGTGACGGAGAAGGGCGCGACCCTCTTCGTCGGTGGTGGCCGAGGTGACAACCGTGATGTCCATGCCGCGCACTCGGTCGATCGAGTCCTGATCGATCTCGTGGAACATCGACTGTTCCGTGAGACCGAAGGTGTAGTTGCCGTGACCGTCGAACTGCTTAGGAGACAGTCCGCGGAAGTCACGGATACGGGGAAGCGCCGTCGAGAGGAGGCGATCCAGGAACTCCCACATGCGGTCGCCGCGAAGCGTGACGTGCGCACCGATCGCCTGGCCCTCACGCAGCTTGAACTGCGCGATGGACTTCTTGGCGCGGGTGGTCACGGGCTTCTGGCCGGTGATCGCGGTGAGGTCGCGGAGCGCGCCCTCGAGTGCCTTCGAGTCGCGAGCGGCCTCGCCGACACCCATGTTGACAACGATCTTCGTCAGTCCGCCGACCTGCATGACGTTCTCGTGCTTGAACTCAGCACGGAGCGCCTCGCGGATCTCGGAGACGTACTTTTCCTTCAGACGCGGGGCCATGCTCAGATCTCCTTGCCCTGCTCAACGCCGCGCTTCGCGCCACCACGAGCCACGCGGACTCGGACGGTGCGGGTGCGGCCGCCGCGCTCGACGGTGTCCTCGCGGAAACCGGCGCGAACGCGCTTCTTGGTCTCGGGGTCGACCAGTGCGACCTTGGACAGCGAGATGGGGGCCTCGATAGTCTCGATACCGCCGGCGCTGCCCTGCTGGCCCTGACGCACGTGGCGCGTCTTCAGGTTGATGCCCTCGACGAGGACCTTACCCTCAGCCGGGAACACCTGGATGACGCGGCCCTGCTTGCCCTTGTCGCCGGGGGTCAGGGGCTCAAGGCCCTCTTCCGCACGGCGGGCGTTGCGCTCAGCCAGCGCCTTCTCGTCGGACGTGCGTCCGCGAACGACCTCAACGAGGTCATTCTTACGAATCTTGGCTGCCATGGATCAGATCACCTCCGGAGCGAGGGAGACGATACGCATGAACTTCTTGTCACGCAGCTCGCGGCCCACGGGGCCGAAGATACGCGTGCCACGCGGCTCGCCATTGTTGTTGATGATGACGGCCGCATTCTCGTCGAAACGAATGTAGGAACCGTCGGGGCGGCGGGTTTCCTTACGCGTGCGAACGATCACTGCCTTGACGACTTCGCCCTTCTTGACGTTGCCGCCGGGAATGGCGTCCTTCACGGTGGCGACAATCGTGTCGCCGATACCCGCGTAGCGCCGACCCGAGCCACCGAGAACACGGATGGTCAGGATCTCCTTGGCCCCTGTGTTGTCGGCGACCTTCAGTCGCGACTCCTGCTGAATCATTTTCTATTGACTCCTGTCGTCGTGCCGGTTCTCTTCCGGATTGTACCGGTCGAGCCTTGCCGAACGGATTTCGGTCTGTGAGCGAAGGTCACTTCGCCTTTTCGAGGATCTCCACAACGCGCCAGCGCTTGGTGGCCGACAGCGGGCGGGTCTCCATGATGAGGACGAGATCGCCGACGCCGCACTCGTTGTGCTCGTCGTGAACCTTGACCTTCTTGTTCTTGCGCATGACCTTGCCGTAGAGGGCGTGCTTGACGCGGTCCTCGATCTGGACGACAACGGTCTTGTCCATCTTGTCGCTGACGACGTAGCCGCGACGGACCTTACGCTCGTTACGAGCGGTGGTTTCTGCCATCAGGCTCACTCCTCAGTGCTCGGGGCGGTGCGGTAGCCAAGCTCCCGCTCGCGCGCGATGGTGTAGATCCGGGCAATGTCGCGGCGCACGGTCTTCATGCGACCGTGATCCTCGAGGTTGCCAACGGCCTGCGCAAAACGCAGGTTGAACAGCTCAGCCTTAGCCTTCTCGAGCTCCTTGGACAGCTGGGAGTTGTCCATGGCGTCGAGCTGCTCGGTGGTCAGACCCTTATCTGCCATCAGATATCACCACCCTCTCGGACCACGAAGCGGGTCTTGATAGGAAGCTTGTGCTGGGCACGGCTGAGGGCCTCGCGAGCGAGCTCCTCGGGGACGCCTGCCAGCTCGAACATGACACGTCCGGGCTTGACGGGGGCAACCCACCATTCCGGAGCACCCTTACCGGAACCCATTCGGGTTTCGGCGGGCTTCTTCGTCAGGGGACGGTCCGGGAAGATGTTGATCCAGACCTTACCGCCACGCTTGATGTGACGCGTCACGGCAATACGTGCCGCCTCAATCTGACGGTTGGTGATGTACGCAGCCTCGAGAGCCTGGATTCCGTAGTCGCCGAACGCGAGTTCGGTGCCACCGGAGGCAAAGCCAGTGCGGTGAGGACGGTGCTGCTTGCGGTACTTAGTCCGACGGGGAATGAGCATTGGGCTCAGGCCTCCGATCCGGTCGTGGGCGCAGTGGCCTCGGAGGCCGAAGCCTCACGGGGAGCCTGCTGCGCAGCGGTCTCCTGGTTGGGGCGTCCACCGCGGCGGGGGCCACGGCGGCCATCGCGACGTCCGCCACGCTGGGCCTGCTCGGCCTGCTGGCGAGCGAACTCGCGCTCGGTGATGTCGCCCTTGTAGATCCACACCTTGACGCCGATGCGACCGAAGGTCGTACGGGCCTCGTGGAATCCGTAGTCGATGTTCGCGCGGAGGGTGTGCAGCGGCACGCGGCCCTCACGGTAGAACTCGGAGCGGGACATTTCAGCGCCACCCAGACGGCCGGACACCTGGACACGAATGCCCTTGGCGCCAGCGCGCTGCGCGGACTGGATGCCCTTACGCATCGCACGACGGAAGGACACGCGAGCAGCGAGCTGCTCGGCGATGCCCTGCGCAACGAGCTGTGCTTCGAGGTCGGGATTCTTGACCTCAAGGATGTTCAGCTGGACTTGCTTGCCCGTCAGCTTCTCGAGCTGAACGCGCAGGCGGTCGGCCTCTGCACCACGGCGACCGATGACGATGCCCGGGCGGGCGGTGTGCAGGTCGACGCGAACGCGGTCACGCGTGCGCTCGATGCTCACCTCGGCGATGCCGGCGCGCTCGAGGTTGTCGGTCAGGAACTTGCGGATCGCGACGTCTTCGGCCACGTAATCCGCGTAGCGCTGTCCCTTGGTGGTGGAGTCGGAGAACCAGCGAGACCGGTGGTCAGTGGTGATTCCCAGACGGAACCCGCGGGGGTTGACCTTCTGACCCATATCAGCGGTCTCCCTTCTTCTTGTCTTCCTTGGTCCCCACCACGATGGTGATGTGGGAGGTGCGCTTCAGGATACGACCGGCGCGCCCCTGTGCACGGGGACGAATGCGCTTCATGGTCGGACCCTCGTCCACGTATGCCTCCAGGACGAGCAGGTCGGCCTCGTTGAAGGTCTCTCCGGCGTTCTCAGCCTTGACCTTCGAGTTGGCGACGGCGCTCAGGAGCACCTTGCGGACATCGGTGGCGACGGCCTGCGGGGCGAACCGCAGAATGTCGGCGGCCTCCAGAACACGCTTGCCGCGAACCTCGTTCACAACACGGCGGGACTTCTGGGGCGTGACGCGGATGAATCGCGCCTGCGCCTTGGCTTCCATGTATCTGCCTCTTCTTCCGTGGGGCCGGCTCAGCGCCGACGTCCCTTACGATCGTCCTTGTCGTGGCTGCGGAAAGTACGCGTGGGAGCGAACTCGCCGAGCTTGTGGCCCACCATCGACTCGGTGACGAAAACGGGCACATGCTTACGGCCGTCGTGGACGGCAATGGTCAGACCCAGGAAGTCCGGGGTAATGACCGAGCGACGCGACCAGGTCTTGATGACGTTCTTAGAGCCGGATTCGTTCGCGGCGTCGACCTTCTTGAGCAGGTGGTCGTCGACGAACGGGCCCTTCTTCAAACTACGCGGCATTTCAATCGACTCCTACTCAGCGGTTCTTGCCGGTCTTGCGACGGCGGACGATCATGCGATCGGACGCCTTCTTCGGACGACGCGTACGGCCCTCGGGCTTGCCCCAAGGCGACACGGGGTGACGACCACCGGACGTGCGGCCTTCACCACCGCCGTGCGGGTGATCGACCGGGTTCATAACGACACCACGGACGTGCGGGCGCTTGCCCTTCCAGCGCATACGGCCGGCCTTGCCCCAGTTGATGTTCGACTGCTCGGCGTTGCCGACCTCGCCGATGGTGGCGCGGCAGGTGGCCTCGACGTTGCGGATCTCGCCGGAGGGCATACGCAGCTGGGCGAAGCGGCCTTCCTTAGCGACGAGCTGCACGGAGGTGCCAGCGGAGCGGGCGATCTTGGCGCCGCCACCCGGGTAGAGCTCAACGGCGTGCACAACGGTACCCAGGGGGATGTTGCGCAGCTGCAGCGAGTTGCCGGGCTTGATGTCAGCGCCAACGCCAGCCTCGATCTGGTCGCCCTGCTTGAGGCCGGTCGGAGCGAGGATGTAGCGCTTCTCGCCATCCGCGTAGTGCAGGAGGGCGATGCGAGCGGTGCGGTTGGGGTCGTACTCGATGTGAGCGACCGTTGCCGGGACGCCGTCCTTGTCGTGACGACGGAAGTCGATCACGCGGTACTGACGCTTGTGGCCGCCGCCGCGGTGGCGGGAGGTCACGCGGCCGTTGTTGTTACGGCCACCGGTCTTGTGCAGCGGGCGCAGCAGCGACTTCTCGGGGGTGTCGCGGGTGATCTCGACGAAGTCAGAGACGGACGAGAAGCGACGGCCCGGGGTCGTGGGCTTGTACTTGCGAATTCCCATTGTTCAAATGTCCCTTCGGTCCTCAGGCCTGATCGCCGAAGATGTCGATGGTGCCCTCACGCACGGTGACGATGGCACGCTTGACGTCCTTGCGCTTACCGATCCCGTTGCGGGTGCGGTAGGTCTTGCCCTTGCGGTTCTGGGTGGCGATGGAACCGATCTTGACGCCGAAGATACGCTCGAGGGCAATCTTGATCTCGGTCTTGTTCGCGCGGGGGTCAACCTCGAAGGTGTACTTGCCCAGGTCCATGAGGGCGAGCGACTTCTCGGTGGTGACCGGCTTCAGGATGATGTCGCGGGGGTTCTTACCCGCTTCGATCGTGCTCACTTGGTCTCCTCCTTGGTGCCGAGGAAGGACTCAAGGGCGGCCTGCGTGAAGACGATGTCATCGGCGTCCAGGACGTCGTACGTGTTCAGCTGGTCGGCCCACAGGACGTGAACCTCGGGAACGTTGCGCAGGGACAGCGCGGTCAGTTCGTTGCCACGCTCGAGGACGACGAGAGCCTGACGGTCCTCGACGATCGCGCGCAGAGCGGCGAGAGCGGCCTTGGTCGAGGGCTTGTCGCCTTCGAACAGGGCGGTGACAACGTGGATGCGGTCGGCGCGCGCACGGTCGGAGAGAGCGGAACGCAGAGCGCCCTGCTTCATCTTCTTGGGGGTGCGCTGGTCGTAGTCACGCGGCTGAGGGCCGTGGACGATGCCACCGCCGGTGAAGTGAGGCGCACGGATGGAGCCCTGACGGGCGTTACCGGTGCCCTTCTGACGGAAGGGCTTCTTGCCGCCGCCAGCGACCTCACCACGGGTCTTCGTCGCGTGCGTGCCCTGACGAGCGGCCGCAAGCTGAGCGACGACAACCTGGTGCATCAGCGGAATGTTGGTGGGAACGTCAAAGATCGAACCCGGGAGAACGACGGAGCCCGCCTTCTTGCCCTTGAGGTCGATGACGTCAACGTTACGATCGTCAGCCATGATCACGCACCCTTCACGGAGGAGCGAACCAGGACCACGCCGTTCTTCGGACCCGGGATGGCGCCGCTGATGAGCAGCAGGCCCTTCTCGGCGTCCACGGCCTGGATCGTCAGGTTCTGGACAGTACGACGGTTGCCACCCATGCGGCCGGCCATACGCAGGCCCTTGAAGATGCGACCGGGGGTTGCGCAGGCGCCGATCGAGCCGGGCTTGCGGTGGTTGCGGTGCGCACCGTGGGAGGCGGAAACGCCAGCGAAGCCGTGACGCTTCATAACGCCGGCAAAACCCTTGCCCTTGGTGGTGCCGGAGACGTCGACGCCTTCGCCAGCCTCGAAGGTGGTGGCGTCGAGTTCCTGGCCGAGCTCGTAAGAGTCATGCTCGGACGTGCGGACCTCAACGAGGTGGCGACGGGGGGCAACCCCGGCCTTCTCGAAGTGGCCCTGGAGGGGCTTGGTGACCTTACGGGAGTCAATCTCACCGAAGCCAAGCTGAATAGCGGAGTAGCCGTCGACCTCATCGGTACGAACCTGGGTCACGACGTTGGTGCCGACCTGCACGACAGTCAGGGGCACGAGGTGGCCGTCGGCATCCCACACCTGGGTCATACCGAGCTTGCGGCCGAGCAGCGCCTTGATGGGCGCGCCAGCGTGCTGCTTCTTGTTAGTCATTGCAGATGTCCTCAGAGCTTGATCTCGATGTTGACGTCCGCAGGCAGGTCGAGGCGCATGAGCGAGTCGACGGCCTTGGGGGTCGGATCGATGATGTCGATGAGCCGCTTGTGCGTGCGCATTTCAAAGTGCTCGCGGCTGTCCTTGTACTTGTGGGGCGACCGAATAACGACGAAAACGTTCTTCTCGGTCGGCAGCGGCACCGGGCCCACGACCGTGGCGCCAGCACGCTGTACGGTGTCCACGATCTTGCGCGCGGAGCTGTCGATGACCTCGTGGTCATACGACTTGAGCCGGATGCGGATCTTCTGTCCCGCCATGCCGTCTTACCTCTTCTCGTACAGATTCGCCGCCGGTCCCCGCGCTCGGGCGTGTCGCAGCCGTTGTGCGCGCGAATGCTCGCGCTGGACCGACGTCTTGTCCAAAGATCTTGGGCATATTGCCCGATCCATACGTGATGGCACGCATGGACCACCCCAGAGACGCTGAGGCAACCGTGCCATTCTGTCAGAGTTCCACCCGCGAGCACAAACCCGAAAGGGGGTTCTCGCATGTGAAACCACCGACAGATTGGCGTGGATAGCGGCCCAAGCTGCGCATAACAGCCCAGACCGTCACCAAGAAACTACCGTACCCCGCACTCGGGCGTGTCGCAACCGGGGATCGGTCACATTCTCATGAAAGAGGCCGGGGCAGCCACGCAAGTACGCCGCCCAATGCGTTTCCACAATCGACCCACACATCACTTAAGCCACCAATGTCACGGAAGACGTAGCGCTGACCATTCACCCATACACAGCGGTACGCATGTTCGGATTAGTCGCTATTGACAACAGAGAGCGAAAGGCCCCGCCTCTGAAAAGAGGCGGGGCCTTCAATGCCGCTGGATCAGCAGCGAATCAGATCTGAGAAAGTCTCAGAGGTTGATTCACTTGATGATCTTGGTGACACGACCGGAACCAACGGTGCGGCCACCCTCACGGATGGCGAAGCCGAGGCCGGGCTCCATAGCGATCGGCTGGATCAGCTGGACAGAGATCTCGGTGGTGTCGCCAGGCATGACCATGTCGGTGCCCTCGGGGAGGGTGATGACGCCGGTCACGTCCGTGGTACGGAAGTAGAACTGCGGACGGTAGTTCGAGAAGAACGGGTTGTGACGGCCGCCCTCTTCCTTCTTGAGGATGTAGACCTGGCCCTCGAAGTCCGTGTGAGGCGTGATGGAGCCGGGGACGGCCACAACCTGGCCACGCTCGACCTCGTCGCGCTTGGTGCCACGGAGCAGCAGACCACAGTTCTCGCCGGCCCAGGCCTCGTCCATCGACTTGTGGAACATCTCGATGCCGGTAACCGTGGTCTTCTGGGGCTCACGGATACCGAGGATCTCGACCTCGGAGTTGATGGGCAGCTTGCCACGCTCAACACGACCGGTGACGACGGTGCCACGACCGGTGATCGTGAAGACGTCCTCGATCGGCATGAGGAAGGGCTTGTCCATGTCGCGCTCGGGGGTGGGGATGTAGGAATCCACAGCCTCCATGAGCTCCTCGACCTTGGCAACCCACTCCGGGTCGCCCTCGAGGGCCTTCAGAGCGGACACCTGGATGATCGGAGCGTCGCGGTCGAAGTCCTGGGACTCGAGCAGGTCGCGGCACTCTTCCTCAACCAGCTCCAGCATCTCCTCGTCGTCGACCATGTCGGCCTTGTTGAGGGCGATGAGGATGGTGGGGACGCCGACCTGACGGGCGAGCAGAACGTGCTCGCGGGTCTGGGCCATGGGGCCGTCGGTGGCGGCGACCACGAGGATCGCGCCGTCCATCTGGGCCGCGCCGGTGATCATGTTCTTGACGTAGTCGGCGTGGCCGGGGGCGTCAACGTGCGCGTAGTGACGCGCCTCCGTCTGGTACTCGACGTGGGAGACGTTGATCGTGATACCACGATCGCGCTCCTCGGGAGCGTTGTCGACCTGATCGAAGGGGGTGAACTCGTTCAGATCGGGGTACTTATCGTGCAGCACCTTGGTGATAGCTGCCGTCAGCGTCGTCTTGCCGTGGTCAACGTGACCAATCGTGCCGATGTTGACGTGCGGCTTGGTGCGCTCAAACTTGGCCTTCGCCACTTGTGTCCTCCTGGACTCGGGTAGATAATCTCAGCCTACGGCTAGGTGCCACTTTAACACCCCTGGGGCTTGAGACCTACTGGGTTTACTTGTGTGTGAGGCGGCTCGCAGGGCAGATGACCTGCCCCGCGAGCCCCCGGTGGGACTCAGTTGCCCCGAGACTTGCCGACGATCTCGTCCGCGACGGCGCGCGGAACCTCGGCGTAGCTGTCGAACTCCATGGAGTAGACAGCGCGGCCCTGCGTCTTGGAGCGCAGGTCGCCGACGTATCCGAACATCTCGGACAGCGGGACCTGAGCCTTGACGACGCGCACGCCGTGCTGCTCGTCCATCGACGAGATCTGGCCACGGCGAGAGTTGAGGTCGCCGATGACATCGCCCATGTACTCCTCGGGAGTACGAACCTCGACGGCCATGATCGGCTCGAGGAGGACGGGGTTAGCCTTCTTAGCAGCTTCCTTCAGCGCCATCGAGCCAGCAACCTTGAACGCCATTTCGGAGGAGTCAACCTCGTGGTAGGCGCCGTCGAGCAGCGTGGCCTTGATGTCGACCATCGGGTAGCCGGCGAGAACGCCGGACTGCATGGCGTCCTTGATGCCCGCGTCGACCGACGGAATGTACTCGCGAGGAACGCGGCCACCGGTGACCTTGTCCTCGAACATGTACTCTTCCTCGGAGTCGGCCGGGAGGGGCTCCAGGGCGATGATGACACGCGCGAACTGACCGGAACCACCGGTCTGCTTCTTGTGCGTGTATTCGTACTTTTCGACCGTCTTGCGGATGGTCTCGCGGTAGGCAACCATCGGGTTACCCACGTTGGCCTCGACCTTGAACTCGCGACGCATACGGTCGACGATGATGTCGAGGTGGAGCTCACCCATACCACCGATGATGGTCTGGCCGGTCTCGGCGTCGAGCTCGACGGTGAACGTCGGGTCCTCTTCCGCCAGCTTCTGGATGGCGACGCCCATCTTCTCCTGGTCGGCCTTCGACTTGGGCTCGACGGCGACCTGGATAACGGGGGCGGGGAATGTCATCGACTCGAGGACGATCGGCTTGTCCATCGCGGACAGGGTGTCACCGGTCGTGGTGTCCTTGAGGCCGATCACCGCGTAGATGTGGCCAGCGTGCGCCACCTCGACGGGGTTCTCCTTGTTCGAGTGCATCTGGAAGATCTTGCCGATGCGCTCCTTCTTGCCCTTGGTCGAGTTGAGGACCTGGGCGCCGGACTCGACCTTACCGGAGTACACGCGGATGAAGGTGAGCTTGCCGTAGAAGGGGTGAGCGGCGATCTTGAACGCCAGAGCGGAGAAGGGCTCGTTCTCGTCGGGCTTACGGGTCTCGGTCTCTTCCTCGGTCTCAGAGCCGGGGAGGAAGCCGCGAACGTCGCCGATGTCGAGCGGGGAGGGCAGGAAGTCCACGACGGCGTCGAGGACGGGCTGCACGCCCATGTTACGCAGAGCGGTACCGCAGTAGACGGGGAACGCGCGCGAGGAGATGGTCAGGAGGCGGATGCCTTCCTTGATCTGCTCGATCGTGAGCTCGCCGTTCTCGAGGTAGGCCTCGGTCAGCTCGTCGGAGCCCTCGGCGGCGGCCTCAACGAGCGCCTCGCGGTACTCTTCAGCCTTTTCCTGGTACTCGGCGGGGATCGGGCCGCGCTCGACGATGGAGCCGTGCGTGTCGTTGCCCTTATCGTCCTTGGCCGGGTAGGTCAGGGCCTCCATGGTCAGCAGGTCGATGTTGCCGACGAAGTCGTTCTCGGCGCCCATCGGGATCTGCATGACGATCGGGGTCGCGTGCAGGCGGTCGCGGATGGTGCCAACCGAGAAGTAGAAGTCGGCGCCCATCTTGTCCATCTTGTTGATGAAGCAGATACGCGGGACGTCGTACTTGTCGGCCTGACGCCACACGGTCTCGGACTGGGGCTCAACGCCCTCCTTGCCGTCGAACACGGCGACGGCGCCGTCGAGGACGCGCAGGGAGCGCTCAACCTCAACGGTGAAGTCAACGTGACCGGGGGTGTCAATGATGTTGATCTGGTTACCGTTCCAGAAAGAGGTAACGGCGGCGGACGTAATCGTGATGCCGCGTTCCTTTTCCTGTTCCATCCAGTCGGTGGTCGAGGCGCCGTCGTGCGTCTCGCCGATCTTGTAGTTGATGCCCGTGTAGAACAGGATTCGTTCGGTCACGGTCGTCTTGCCGGCATCGATGTGAGCCATGATGCCAATGTTGCGGACCTTGTTGAGATCCGTCAGCACCTCTAGTGCCACGAGTGTGGTTCCTTCGTTCGAAGTAATGGGTGTTCTTGCTGCGTGAGACGAGGCCCGGTTGCCCAGGCCTCGTCTTTACATCACCAGCGGTAGTGCGCGAAGGCGCGGTTGGACTCAGCCATCTTGTGCATGTCCTCACGGCGCTTCACAGCGGCACCGAGGCCGTTGGAGGCGTCGAGGATCTCGTTGGCGAGACGCTCGGTCATGGTCTTCTCGCGACGCTGACGCGAGAAGTCAACCAGCCAGCGCAGGGCCAGCGTCGTGGCGCGCGCGGGGCGAACCTCAACGGGGACCTGGTAGGTCGCGCCGCCGACGCGGCGGGAGCGGACCTCGAGGGCCGGACGAATGTTCTCGAGAGCGCGCTTCAGCACGGAGACAGGCTCCTGCTCGGTGCGCTCGCGAACGGTTTCAAGTGCGCCGTAGACGATGCGCTCGGCGACGGTCTTCTTGCCGTCAAGGAGAACGCGGTTGACCAGCTGGGTCACGACCTTGGAGCCGTACACCGGGTCATCGACGAGGGGGCGACGGGGAGCGGGGCCCTTACGAGGCATTACTTCTTCTCCTTCTTCGCGCCGTAACGGGAACGAGCCTGCTGACGGCCGCGGACACCCTGGGTGTCGAGCGAGCCGCGGACGATGCGGTAACGCACGCCCGGCAGGTCTTTCACACGACCACCGCGCACGAGCACGATCGAGTGCTCCTGCAGGTTGTGGCCCTCACCGGGGATGTAGGCGGTGACTTCGATGCCGGACGAAAGGCGCACACGAGCGACCTTTCGCAGAGCCGAGTTCGGCTTCTTCGGCGTGGTGGTGTACACACGGGTGCACACGCCGCGACGCTGGGGGGAGCCCTTCAGCGCGGGGGTCTTCACCTTCGCGCGCTTCGAGACACGTCCCTTGCGGACGAGCTGCTGAATGGTAGGCACTGGGTCTCCAGTTTCTTTCCGTCGGCGGCCTCCCCTCGCTTTAAGGGGCGGCCCTGATTGTCAGTCTTCCGCGACTGTTTTCACCCCCGTGTGGGCACACGTGTCCGCCTGGGGGCCGGCGCGCCATGATAACCACGAGGGTCAGAGAATGACGCCCGGAGCTCCGACGGACGGAGCCCGCTCCCGGTTTCCCGGGCACAGAGGTTCCACAGAAGCGGGAACCACCCTCAAGGATAGTGGGAAACGTCGCCGTTCGTCAAAGGGGGTGCATTGTGGTTCCCCCCTCATCGACGAGGCCGGGGCACGGGAGCGCTCAGATCGGTCCTTCGCGCTCCCCCGTTTGCATGGTGAAGGGCACGAAAGTTGTCGCCTCGGGCATTCCTGCTGTTAGGTCGGTAGCATGCGGAGGGGCCCGCAGGCGCTTGCCTGCGGACCCCTCCCCCACGGGTGAACGGCACTCAATGTCACCCGGAGATCATGCTCCATCCGTCTGTTCCCGGATCGGTCATTCTTCCACCGTCTCGGACCCGGCCTCGTCGATCGACGCGTTGGGTTCAACGGTGATCACGGCCTCGGCCTTGCGAGCGCGGTAGCGGCGGATCGCCACCAGCTCAAGTCCGAGCAGCGACAAGATCAGGATTCCTGCCACGGCCCACGTGATGTACTCCCACGCGTTGCGCGTGACCTCGGGCTGGCCGTTCTCGTACATCCACGAGTTCGCAACCGTGTAGAGGATGTTGTGCGAGGCACCGCGCAGCGCGGTCACGCCCGCGGCATCCTGCACGTTGACCGTGGAGATCGGCATGTCAATCGTCGCGAGCATCAGGTCACCGCCGTTACGGGTGATCTGGTCGGCATTCTGGTATCCGTAGCCCGCGAAGTAGTCCGTGAGGATCATGCCGCGGAAGCCCCACTCGTCGCGCAGGACGTTATTGAGCAGCGCCGAGTTCGCACCCGCGTACTCGGGGCCAATGTAGTTGAACGCGCTCATGATCGCGTGCGCGCCTCCGTCCTTGACGCCGATCTCGAAGGAACGCAGGTAGATTTCGCGCATCGCCTGCTCGTTCGTCCAGGTCGCCAGCATGTGCGTACGGTTCGTTTCCTGGTCGTTGAGGGCGAAGTGCTTGAGGAAGGCGTACACGCCCTTGGCCTGGGCGCCCTTGATCTCCTCGGCGACCTGCTTGCCGGCCAGGACCGGGTCCTCCGAGAAGTACTCGAAGTTACGGCCCGCGTAGGCGTAGCGGTGCGTGTTCGTGGCCGGCGCGTACCAGCCCGAGACCTGCATATCGTGCGCCATCGTACCGATCGCGTCACCGAAGGAACGCGCGAGCTCCTTGTTGAAGGTGGCCGCAACGGACACCGCGGAGGGCAGGCCGATCGAGCCGACGCCCGTGAAGTTGTTGTTCAGCGAGGCGGGGCCGTCCACGTCGGAGACGCGCAGCTTGCCGATCGAGGAGATCGCCGGGGAGCCGTAGCCACCCTTGGAGATGAGGGTGTTCATTTCCTTGACGGTGAGCTGGTCGAGGAGCTGATCCCACTTCGGGTCGTCGTAATCGAGGCCCGCAAGGTCACCCAGGACGAGGCCGTTCTTCGCACCCGTGGTGGGCATCGTGGCGCTGCTGTCAGCGTCGGCGGCTGCTGCGTCGTAGTTCGACGTCGCGAGGAACTTCGCCTTGTTGGCCTCGCTCATCTCGAAGTTCGTGGGAGCCGCGGTTGCCTCCGCGAGGTTGGCGAAGCGGCCCGCACGCGACAGGTAGGTGACATCACCCTTCGCGTCGTCGAACTGGTTGGTGGCCACGACCTTGTCACCGTCGTGTGTGTTGTCGGCGGCGTTGAAGGTCTGCGTCGCATCGACCGTGTATGCCTTCTCATCGATGACGTCGTGCGAGTTGGTGCGCGCGGAGATCTTGTAGTCGCCAGCCTCAAGCACGTAGGCCTTCGTATTGACCGAGTCGTAGGAGGCGAGCGAATCGCGGTTCCAGGTGACCGTCAGCGTCTGGGACTCACCGGGCTCCAGCAGCTTCGTCTTCTCGTACGACAGCAGGTTCGCGGAAGCCTTTTCGATGCCACCGTCCGTGTAGGGCGGGTTGTCGTAGATCTGGACGATGTCCTTACCGGCGACCTGGCCGGTGTTCGTGACGGTCACGTCCGCGGACATGGTTCCCGTGGCCTCGTCGACCGAGATGTCGCTCATCGACTGGGAGAACGTCGTGTAGGACAGGCCGTAGCCGAAGGGGTAGACGACCTCGTTACCGTAGTCGATGACGCCCTCAGCGGCGGCCGTCTCGTACCAGCGGTAGCCGACGTAGATCGAGTCGTTGTAGTTGACGAAGGACGGCTGTGTCTGGGTGCCCTTGTTGAAGGGGTCGTCCTGGGCGAACTCCGTCATGTTCGTGTACTGGAAGTCGCCGAAGTTGTTGGCCGCGGGGCCCGCCTTGATGACACGCGGGAACGTGTCGGGGGTCTTCGCCGAGGGGTTGACCTCGCCGTCCAGGATGCGGCCCAGCGCGTTGAATCCAACCTGGCCGCCGGGGATTGCCCACACGATCGCGTCGATCTCCGGGTCGTCCTGAAGGTCGCCGAGCTGGAAGACGTTGGCAGCGTTGATGACGACGATCGTCTTCGTCGACGTCTTCTTCGCCAGCTCGATCATGTCCTTCTCGGGACGCGTCAGCTCGAGGTAGCCCTGGCCATCTTCGAAGTCCGTGTAGTCCTCGGAGTTGTTCGTGTAGCTGAAGTACGGGTTGTCAGCCATCTCCTGGTTGACGTCGCGGGGCAGGTCGAAACCCTCTCCGCCCGAGCGGGCGATCGTCACGACCGCGGTGTCACCGAAGGCGGTGGCGTTGGAGAGCAGGTCGTCAGAGTACTTATCCTGCGTGGGCTCAGGCAGCGACCAGTCGGCCTTGAACATACCTACCTCGGGGCGCTCAGCACGGTAGGAGGTGTACAGGTTCGTCAGCTCATCGTTCGTGGTGAAGCCAGCGTTGTGCAGGCCGTCGAGCAGCGTTGTCGTCGGGTTGTCCTTCGACAGCGAGCCGGAGCCGGTGCCGCCGTAGATCGGGTTCGTCGAGCCCCAACCCCACACGTTGATCGCGGAGCCCTTAGCGAGAGGCAGGGCGCCTCCCTGGTTCTTCAGGAGGACCATGCCCTCGTCAGAAATGTCGTTGCCCAGGTCCTCAACCTGGGCCTTCGACGCGTCCGTGAGGGCGCCGGTGCCAGCCGCCAGGTCGAGCACCGTCTTGAAACCGCCGTACATCATCGACACGACAGCAACGACAACGGCGATGAGCGCCGCGACCCAGGCCGTCGAGCGCGTGAGCTTACGGGCAGGCTTGCCCATCTTGAAAACAGCAAGGGAGACGATGATGGCGAGCGCCAGCGCCACGCCGATGACGATCAAGGGGACCTTGATCGACTCAACCATCTTCCACACATCAGACCAGTTGATGGAAAGCATTGTTGATGTCCTCTTTCAGTTCCGAAACCCTGCATCCCAGAGCCAGATCAGCTCCCTTTCCATCCCCGTTTGTGTCTCCATAGACGTGGGTCACCGCAGACCAGAGGGCGGATGGGAACCGCCACCGCCTATTCAACCGTACGGTCGGCACCTAGAGGTGGGACCTCGTGTGTTCTGTCGGATTGCGCGCACAATCTGTCGCGAGGTGGGTCTGGCCAACGGAGTGGCACTGTCCGCATTCATTCTTCGGTGACCTGGACGCGCACCGGCAGATGCCACAGTTGCTGCGAGCACATCACGTCAGGCAAAACACCGCTCGGATTGAGGCATGCTCGGTCCATGAGCTAACAACACCCACGACCGGGTCCACCACATTGCTCCAGCACTGTTGAAGACCAACGTCTCATGCGCAGAGGCGAGTGTTCGCACTTGAAGAACCCCAGCCTCGTCAATGGCCCAACACACAGCAAGCACTCGCGCCGTACCCAGGCATCACTTCGACTCGCACGCAAACCCGATAACCTGCACGGCAACCCCTTCATACGCACGCAAACCCGATAACCTGCACGTGGGCAGGGTCGCCCACGCGCATACCTAGGGGTTAACGTGCGAATTTAGAGGCCCACGCGCATATCCAGGGGTTAACGTGCGGTTCTCAGGGTGTCAATTGCGAACATAGAATCTTCAACGGTCACCGAGTCATTCAGTGAAACCGTCTGTACACAGGCAACGTGGCACCGCAACGGTTATCCACAGGCAACCACAATCTGCTTGCACTCTACTTCTGCTGAGATATACACCGGGCACATGATCACTATCGAGACCTTCAGAACTCACCGGCACAGTCGTCCCAGCATCGTCGATAACCCGGACATCCTGGTGATTCGTCGTGGCTACCGCGTACGTCTGCACGGTGATCGCAATGCTCAACCGTGGGAAATCTGGCGGAGCATCAACATCGCTCGGCTCTACGCGCTCGATTACCAGTGCACACAGCGTGTGGTTTTCACGGGACATAGCGCTCTATTGCTTCACGGAATCCCAACATGGTCAACGAATTCTTGCGTCGAGGCATGGCCGAGCAAGACGGTTCTCCATCTTCGCCCGTTCCCCGCAGTACACCACCAACAAACGGTTGTCCCGGGCACTGCGGTCATCAGTCGGAGCATGCCACCGCGTAGCATCATCCAGATTGGCGGCCTCGAAGCAGAATCTCCCATTGATGCCAGTGTTCGTCTCGCCCTCAACGAGCAACCCCGTGACGCATTCATTGCTGCATGCATGGTGATGCGCTCCCTCGCACATTTCGACAGATTTAATCTCAAAGACTCGCGACAAAGGTGTGAGGAGACTCGGAGAACGATACTCGATGAACTCTTGCGTTTCTCCGGCCACCACGGTTACCTGCGTGCTCAGGCAGTCGTCGAAGCAGCAGATGGAGGTTGCGAGAATGTTTTCGAGGCCACGGTACTGTGGATCGTCAAAAGCCTGTACTCGGGTCGCGTACTCACACAGTTCCCGATCACCATCGAAGACCACACCTATTTCGGGGATATTGTTCTTCCGGATCTGAAGGTCATCATCGAACCTGACGGCCGCACGAAGTTCGGCGACAACGAGCAGGAAGTACGCGACAGCACCGGCAAGTGGCTCGCTCGTCAACACGATCTGACGAACGCTGGATGGAGGGTCGTGCGTGTCCGCTGGCAGGATACGGAGAATCTTGTCGCCTTCCGAACAGGAATCGCGGCACAGCTGAAGATCGAGCACCTGCCGATGACGCAGCAGTCACTTCGCCTGTGGGCAGAGCCTCGACAACCGCATGGACCCCGCAGCAAACAAAGAACTCACAGGTAGTAGCCGTTCCGTACTGATATGTGTCTGTCGGTAGACGCCCAACATCGATGCCACGGGACGATTCACCCTGTCGCGCGTAGCACGAGCATTCCTGTGCAGGCAGCAACTCATCCACTTCCAGAATGGCATTGTGGCTTGGTTCGTTTCATGACGAGTAGGTTCCTAACGCACGCAAACCCGATAACCTGCACGGCAACCCCTTCATACGCACGCAAACCCGATAACCTGCACATGGGCAGGGTCGCCCACGCGCATACCTAGGGGTTAACGTGCGAATTAAGAGGCCCACGCGCATATCTAGGGGTTAACGTGCGCATCAGTGGGTCAACGCGCGCCACGACGAGTCCGGGGATCCCCTGTTGGAACAACTGAAAGCAAGCCTTCGCGTCCCCAGGCACCAGCCACACTCCCCCACCTCACGCGCCAACCGCTCCCGGGCACGCAAAAAGGCCCCGGCCTCGTCACGTTCTCACGGACGAGGCCGGGGCCCCAAGCGGTCACGAACCGGATTACTCGCGGAAGTTCATGCCAAAGTCGATGGCGCCCAGCGCGTCGAGGAAGTCCTCGGACACAGAGCCGTCACCGAAGTCGGCTTCGGAGTAGTTCGAGTTCGCCATGGCTTCAGCCGTCGGCTCGACGATAACGTCGTTGTAGCGCGATAGGCCGGTGCCAGCCGGGATGAGCTTACCGAGGATAACGTTCTCCTTGAGGCCCACCAGGGAGTCCGACTTGCCGTTCATGGCGGCCTCGGTCAGGACCTTGGTGGTCTCCTGGAAGGACGCGGCCGACAGCCACGAATCCGTGGCCAGCGACGCCTTCGTGATACCCATCAGCATCTGGCGACCGGAGGCGGGCTGGCCGCCCTCGGCTGCGACGCGACGGTTCTGCGTCAGGTACGCCATGCGGTCGACGAGCTCGCCGGGCATGAACGTCGTGTCGCCGGGCTCCAGGATGGTGACGCGGCGCAGCATCTGACGGACGATGACCTCGATGTGCTTGGCGTGAATGCCCACGCCCTGGTCGCGGTACACCTTCTGGACTTCGTCCACGAGCATCTTCTGGGACACGTTACGGCCCATGATGCGCAGGATTTCCTTGGGATCCAGCTGGCCTTCGGTCAGCGGGGTGCCAGCCTCGATGTGCTGGCCCTCGGAGACGAGGAGCTTCTGGCGACGCGAGACCTCGATGACCAGGTCTTCCTTGCCGTCGTCACGGGTGATGACGACCTTACGCGCGCTCGGGTCTTCGTCGTCGATGTGGACGCGGCCGGCGGCCTCGTTCATCTTCGCCTCGACCTTCGGGCTGCGGGCCTCGAAGAGTTCCTGGACACGGGGCAGACCCTGCGTAATATCCGCAGCGGAGGCGGCGCCACCGGTGTGGAACGTACGCATCGTCAGCTGCGTGCCGGGCTCGCCAATCGACTGAGCGGCGATAATGCCGACGGCCTCGCCGATGTCGACCTGCTTGCCGGTGGCCAGCGAGCGACCGTAGCAGGCCGCACAGGTGCCGACCTGCGACTCACAGGTGAGGACGGAACGGCAGACGATCTGCTCGACGCCGGCTGCGACGAGCTCGGCGAGCTGGTCGTCACCCAGGTCGGTACCCGCGGGCATGACGACCTCTCCGGCCTCGTTCACCGCGTCACGGGCGAGGTTACGGGCGTAGGCGGTCGTCTCGATGGTCTCGGACGCCTCCCACTCACCGAACTCGTTCTTGTGAGCGATGTCGATCTTCAGGCCGGCGCGGGTGCCACAGTCGCCCTCGCGGACGATAACGTCCTGCGAGACGTCGACCAGACGACGGGTCAGGTAGCCCGACTCGGCGGTACGCAGAGCCGTATCGACCAGGCCCTTTCGGGCGCCGTGCGTGGCGATGAAGTACTCGAGAACCGTCAGGCCTTCGCGGTAGTTCGCCTTAATGGGCTGCTCGATCAGCTTCTGCTTCGGGTCGGACACGAGGCCACGCATACCGGCGATCTGCTGAACCTGAGACCAGTTACCACGGGCGCCGGAGTTCACCATGCGGTACACGGTGTTGCGCTCGTCGAAGTTCGCGCGCATGTCGTCGGCGACCTCTTCGGTGCACTGCAGCCACAGCTTCACGAGCTCCTCGTAACGGGTCTCCTCGAGGATGATACCCGTCTCGAACTGCTCAACGATCTCGGCGGCCTTGGCCTCGTAGCGGGCCAGGATCTCGCGCTTACGCGGCGAGGCCTGAATGTCGGAGAACGCAATCGTGATGCCCGACCAGGTCGACCAGTGGAAGCCGGCCGATTTCAGCGCGTCGAGGCAGTCCGCCACGAGCACGTTCGGGTAACGCTGGGTCAGCGTGTTCACGATGTTACCGAGCTGCTTCTTGCCGACGACCTCGTTGATGAACGGGTAGTCGGTGGGCAGCTGCTCGTTGAAGATCGCGCGGCCGAGGCTGGTCTCGAGGATCAGCTCGTCGCCGGGCTCCCAGCCCTCGGGGGCTTCCCAGCCCTCGGGCGGCACGGTGCCGTCGGCGAAGCGGATGCGCGCGGTCGCGTTCAGGTGCAGGTTGCCGGCGTCGTACGCCATCTGGGCTTCCGCCTGGCTGGAGAAGTACGGAATCACGGGGTTTCCGTCTTCGTCCTTCTCGACGGGCACCGACGGGTCGGGCGTCGAGGTCAGGTGGAACAGACCGATGATCATGTCCTGCGACGGCATGGCCACGGGGCGACCGTCGGAGGGCTTGAGGATGTTGTTCGTCGACAGCATGAGGATGCGGGCCTCGGCCTGCGCCTCAGCGCCCAGCGGCAGGTGGACAGCCATCTGGTCGCCGTCAAAGTCGGCGTTGAAGGCGCCACAGGCGAGGGGGTGCAGCTGGATAGCCTTACCCTCAATCAGCTGGGGCTCGAACGCCTGGATGCCGAGGCGGTGCAGCGTAGGTGCACGGTTCAGCAGCACGGGGTGCTCGCGGATGACGTCGTCGAGGACGTCCCACACCTCGGGGCGCTGACGCTCAACCTTGCGCTTGGCGGCCTTGACGTTCTGCGCGTAGTTCTTCTCAACCAGGCGCTTCATGACGAAGGGCTTGAACAGCTCCAGGGCCATCTGCTTGGGCAGACCACACTGGTGCAGCTGCAGCTGCGGGCCGACGACGATAACAGAACGACCCGAGTAGTCGACGCGCTTACCGAGCAGGTTCTGACGGAAACGCCCCTGCTTACCCTTGAGCATGTCCGAGATCGACTTCAGCGGACGGTTGCCCGGGCCCGCGACGGGGCGACCACGGCGGCCGTTGTCGAAGAGAGCGTCAACGGACTCCTGAAGCATGCGCTTCTCGTTGTTGACGATGATCTCGGGGGCGCCCAGCTCGAGCAGACGCTTGAGTCGGGTGTTGCGGTTGATGACACGACGGTACAGGTCGTTGAGGTCGGAGGTCGCGAAACGGCCGCCGTCCAGCTGAACCATCGGGCGCAGGTCCGGCGGGATCACGGGGATCTTGGTGAGGACCATCGAAGCCGGCGAGTTGCCGGTCGCGACGAAGGCGTTGATGACCTTCAGGCGCTTGATGGCACGGGCCTTGCGCGGGCCGGAGTCAGAGCCGATGGTCTGACGCAGCGCGGCGACCTCGGCCTCCAGGTCGAAGGTCTCCAGGCGCTTCTGGATAGCGGCAGCGCCCATGTCACCCTTGAAGTAGGTGCCGTAACGGGCCACCATCGCACGGTAGAGGCGCTCGTCGCCCTCAAGGTCGCCAACCTTAAGGTCCTTGAAGCGCTCCCACACGGCCTCGAGGCCTTCGATGTCGCCGTCGAAGCGGCGGCGAATCTTGGCCATCTCGCGTTCGCCCTGCTTGCGGGCGCGCTCGCGCTCGGCCTGCGAGGCGCCGTCCTTTTCCAGGGCGGCCATGTCGGACTCAAGCTGCTCCGCGAAGTCGTTGATCGTCGCGTCGCGGTTGTTCTCCATCTGCTTCTTCTGCACCTCAAGTTCGGCGCGCAGTTCAGCCAGATCCTCGTGGCGACCCTTTTCGTCGACCTCGGTGATCATGTAGGCAGCGAAGTAGATGACCTTCTCGAGGTCCTTGGGCGCGAGGTTGAGCACGTAGCCCAGGCGCGAGGGAACACCCTTGAAGTACCAGATGTGCGTAACGGGGGCGGCCAGGTCGATGTGACCCATGCGCTCACGACGAACGCGGGAGCGAGTGACCTCGACACCGCACTTCTCGCAGACGATGCCCTTGTAGCGCACGCGCTTGTACTTGCCACACGCGCACTCCCAGTCGCGGGTGGGGCCGAAGATCTGCTCACCGAACAGGCCGTCGCGCTCGGGCTTGAGCGTACGGTAGTTGATGGTCTCCGGCTTCTTAACCTCACCGTGGCTCCACTCGGCGATGTCGTCGCCGGTGGCCAGGGTGATCTTCAGGCTGTCGAACGTTTTGGCGTCCAGCAAAGTTATCTCTCCCTATCAGATCGCATCGATGGTCGCCGCAGCGTTCGGACGGGCTTCAAGGGTGATGCCCAGATCCTCACGCGCATTGAAGTCTTCGTCCTGCTCACGCAGGTCAATGACGTTGCCAGCCGCGTCGAGAGCTTCGACGTTCAGGCACAGCGAGCGCATTTCCTGGATGAGGACTCGGAAGGACTCGGGGATGCCGGGCTCGGGGATGTCCTCGCCCTTAACGATGGCCTCGTACACCTTGACGCGGCCGGTGGTGTCGTCCGACTTGATGGTCAGCAGCTCCTGGAGGGCGTAGGCGGCGCCGTAAGCTTCCAGGGCCCACACCTCCATCTCGCCGAAGCGCTGGCCGCCGAACTGGGCCTTACCGCCCAGCGGCTGCTGCGTGATCATCGAGTACGGGCCCGTGGAGCGGGCGTGGATCTTGTCATCGACCAGGTGGTGGAGCTTGAGCATGTAGGTGTAGCCCACCGAGATCGGGTACGGGAACGGCTCGCCGGAGCGGCCGTCGAACAGACGCGCCTTGCCCTCGTAGTTGGTGAGGACGTCGCCGTCGCGGTTCGGGTTCACGTTGCGCAGCAGGCCCGCGAGCTCGTCGGCCTCAAGGCCGTCGAACACGGGGGTAGCAACGGGCGTGCCGGGCTCGGTCTTGATGCCGTCGGCGGGCAGGTGCGCCGCCCACTCTTCGCCGGCCTCAACAGCGGCCGAGGCATCCCAGCCCTGGTGGGCGAGCCACCCGAGGTGGTACTCGAGCACCTGGCCGACGTTCATTCGGCCGGGGACACCCAGCGGGTTGAGGATGATGTCGACGGGCGTGCCGTCGGCGAGGAAGGGCATGTCCTCGACCGGGAGGATCTTGGACACGACGCCCTTGTTACCGTGGCGGCCGGCCATCTTGTCGCCGATCGTGATCTTGCGTCGCTGGGCGACGTAGACGCGCACGGTCTGGCGGACGCCTGGGTTGAGGTCGTCCTCGTCGTCGTTGAATTCGCGGACGCCGATGACGATGCCCTCTTCGCCGTGGGGGACGCGCAGGGAGGTGTCGCGCACCTCGCGGGCCTTCTCACCGAAGATGGCGCGCAGCAGGCGCTCTTCGGAGGTCAGCTCGGTCTCACCCTTCGGGGTGACCTTACCGACGAGGATGTCGCCGGCGGTGACCTCGGCACCGATGCGGATGATGCCGCGCTCGTCCAGGTCAGCGAGGGATTCCTCGGAGACGTTGGGGATGTCGCGGGTGATCTCTTCCTCACCGAGCTTGGTCTCGCGGGCGTCGACCTCGTACTCCTCGATGTGGATCGAGGTGAGGATGTCCTCTTCCACGACGCGACGGCTCAGGATAATGGCGTCCTCGTAGTTGAGGCCTTCCCACGACATGTAGGCGACGAGGAGGTTCTTGCCGAGCGCGACCTCACCGTTGGAGGTGGCGGGGCCGTCAGCCAGGACGTCGCCGGCCTCGACGCGGTCGCCCTCGTCCACGATAACGCGCTGGTTGGTGCAGTTTCCGGGGTTGGAGCGCTCGAACTTCTCGAGGCGGTAGGAGTCGCGGCCGCCCTCGTCCGTGGAGACGACGATCAGGTCAGCGGAGACCTCGGAGACGACGCCGGAGTGCGCGGCAAGGATCATTTCGCCGGAGTCGTGCGCGGCGCGCATCTCCATGCCGGTGCCAACCAGCGGGGCTTCCGTGGTGAGCAGCGGCACGGCCTGACGCTGCATGTTCGCGCCCATGAGGGCTCGGTTAGCGTCGTCGTGCTCGAGGAAGGGGATGAACGCCGCGGCGACGGAGACCATCTGACGTGCGGAGACGTCCATGTAGTCCACGCGATCGCGGGCGATCAGGGTCGGGTCGTCGCCTGCAACACGGCACAGGACGTCGTGCTCGGCGAAGGAACCGTCGGCCTCGAGGGGCGAGGAGGCCTGGGCGATGTAGTGGCCCTTCTCGTCGTCCGCGGTGAGGTAGCGGATTTCGTCGGTGACCTTACCGTCCTTGACGACGCGGTAGGGCGTCTCAATGAAGCCGAAGGGGTTGATGCGCGCGAAGGTCGCGAGCGAGCCGATGAGGCCGATGTTCGGGCCTTCAGGGGACTCGATCGGGCACATACGGCCGTAGTGCGAGGGGTGGACGTCTCGAACTTCCATGCCCGCGCGGTCACGCGACAGACCGCCGGGGCCCAGGGCCGACAGACGACGCTTGTGGGTCAGACCGGCGAGGGGGTTGTTCTGGTCCATGAACTGCGAGAGCTGGGAGGTTCCGAAGAACTCCTTGATCGCGGCGACGACGGGGCGGATGTTGATCAGCGTCTGGGGCGTGATCGAGTCCGTCTCCTGGGTGGTCATGCGCTCGCGCACGGTACGCTCCATGCGGGCGAGGCCGGTGCGGACCTGACCCTGGATGAGCTCGCCGACGGCGCGGATGCGACGGTTGGCGAAGTTGTCGATGTCGTCGACCTCAACGCGGACCTCAACGGGCTCGCCATTGCGGGTGCCGGCGAAGGTCTTGTCGCCCTGGTGCAGGGCGAGGAGGTACTTGACGGTCGCGACGATGTCCTCGAGGGACAGGGTCGAGGCCTTGGGGTCGGCTTCGATGGCCAGCTTCTTGTTGATCTTGTAGCGGCCGACCTTGGCGAGGTCGTAGCGACGAGAGTCGAAGTAGAAGTTGTTGAGCAGGGTCTGGGCGGCGTCGACGTTCGCGGGCTCGCCGGGGCGCAGCTTGCGGTAGATGTCGAGCAGGGCTTCTTCCTGCGTGGCGACTGTGTCCTTCTCGAGGGTTTCGAGCAGGACGGGGTAGGCGGCGAAGGTTTCACGAATCTCGGATTCGGTCATGCCGACGGCCTTGAGGAAGTGGGTCACCGACTGCTTACGCTTGCGGTCGATGCGCACGCCGACGGCGTCGCGCTTGTCGATCTCGAACTCGAGCCAAGCGCCGCGCGAGGGGATGACCTTCGCGCCGAAGGTTTCCTTGTCCGACGAGCGGTCCGAGAGTTTCTCGAAGTACACGCCGGGGGAACGCACGAGCTGGGAGACGACGACACGCTCGGTGCCGTTGATGATGAAGGTACCGCGCGGGGTCATGAGCGGGAAGTCGCCCATGAACACGGTCTGGGACTTGATTTCGCCGGTTTCGTAGTTCATGAACTCGGCGGTCACGTACATCGGTGCGGAGTACGTGTAGTCCTTCGCCTTGGCTTCCTCCATGGAGTACTTGGGGGATTCGAGGCGGTGGTCGTGGAACGACAGGCTCATGGTGCCTGCGACGTCCTCAATGGGGGAAATCTCGTGGAAGATTTCTTCGAGGCCGGAGACGTCGGGGACGTCGCCGTGGCCAGATGCCTGAGCGGCTTCGACGCGGGCCTTCCACGCGTCGTTACCCAGCAGCCAGTCGAAGCTTTCAACCTGCAGGCCCAGCAGATTGGGGGCCTGGAGGGGTTCACGAAGCTTGGCGAACGAGATGCGGTGCTTGGGCTGTTTGGCGGTGCTGTTGGCAGCCAAAGGGGATCCTTCCCTGCATTAACGGTGCGCACGCTGCCTTATCACCCATTATCTGACGCGTCCTGGTCCGTCAAGCGCCTGTTACGACGGCTGGATACGGGTCACCTCGGGCATGATAAGGCGCAACTACTCAGCCTACCGTGAGTCGCATCGCGAGTCAAGGCTGCGTGTGATATGTGCACGGTTTCACGGGCGAGGCCGCGGCCAGTTTGCTCGTCAGGCGCGACGCTGGCAGAACCCGGGCTTGGGAGATGGTGCCCCAAGTCGGGCTTGAACCGACGACCGACGGATTATGAGTCCGCTGCTCTGACCGACTGAGCTATTGGGGCCCTGCCATCCTATCGGAGGAAGGCGAGAGTCTTCCACCGACACCCTCGCTGATCCGTCGATCACGCTGTAGCGACACGGGACCTTAGTCATACCTATTGTGATTTTGCAAGGTTTGACCCAAACAAATTAAGGAGATGGCATGAACGTCGCGGAGCAGATCGTGGCTCAACTCGTTGACGCGGGAGTCCATCGGATCTATGGAATCGTCGGCGATTCACTGAACCCAATCGTTGACGCAGTGCGCAAGACCGGCGGCTCAAAGAAGGGCGGCATCGACTGGATTCACGTCCGCCACGAGGAGGCTGCGGCGTTTGCCGCGTCTGCGGAGGCTCAGTTGACGGGCAAGCTCGCGGTGTGTGCGGGTTCGTGCGGCCCGGGCAATCTTCACCTCATCAACGGTCTGTATGACGCAAACCGCACGGGTGCGCCGGTCCTGGCCATTGCCTCGCACATTCCGAGCGTCCAAATCGGGTCGATGTACTTTCAGGAGACCCACCCGGACCGTATCTTCGAGGAGTGCTCGGTCTACAACGAGCTCATTTCCTCCGCGGCACAGTCGCCGCGCACGGTGAACTCAGCAATCCGCCACGCGGTCGGCTTGGGCGGCATCTCGGTCATCACATTGCCCGGCGACGTCTCTGACCTCAAGGCCGTTGAGCACGTTCCCACCTACGCGCCCGCGCGCCCCGCGACGCTTGCTCCCAACGCCACCGATATTGAAGAGGCCGCAGCGCTCTTGAACAAGGCCGACAAGGTCGCTATCTTCGCTGGCGCCGGTGTCGAGGGAGCTCACGACGAGGTCATCGCCCTGGCGGATGCGCTCAAGGCACCGATCGGCCACTCGCTGCGCGGCAAGCACTTCATCCAGTACGACAACCCCTTCGACGTGGGCATGACGGGCCTGCTGGGCTACGGCGCGGCCGCCGAGGGCATGAACGACGCTGACGTGCTGATCCTGCTGGGTACCGACTTCCCCTACGACCAGTTCCTGCCGGACACCCCGACCATTCAGGTGGACACGCACGCGGAGAAGCTGGGCCGCCGCACGGACGTCGGCCTCGCGATCCACGCGCAGGTCAAGCCCTTCATCGAGGCACTCCTCCCCCACCTGCGCGCGAACCGCTCCGATTCCTTCCTAAAGTCCAAGATCAAGAAGCACTCGGAGATCATGCACGCTCCCGTCGGCGCATACACGCGCAACGTGGAGAAGATGCGCCCAATCCACCCCGAGTACGCGGCCCACCTCCTCAATGAGACGGCCGCGAAGGACGCGATTTTCACCGCGGACACGGGCATGTGCAACGTGTGGACCGCCCGCTACATCGATCCGCTCGGCACGCGCCGTCTCATCGGCTCCCTGCTGCACGGGTCGATGGCGAACGCCCTGCCGATGGCCCTGGGCGCTCAGGTCGCCTACCCGGATCGCCAGGTCGTGTCAGTGTCGGGCGACGGCGGGCTCTCGATGCTTCTCGGCGAGCTCATCACCGCGAAGATGTACGACCTGCCGGTCAAGGTGGTCGTCTTCAACAATTCGACGCTGGGCATGGTGAAGCTGGAGATGCTGGTCAACGGCCTGCCTGACTTCCAGACAGATGTCCCTGATACGAATTACGCGGACATTGCCCGCGCAATTGGCTTCCACGCGGAGCGCGTCGAGGACGCCTCTCGCCTGGAGGACGCGTACCGCGAGGCATTCGCTGCGCCCGGCCCCGCCCTCGTTGAGGTCATCACGGATCCGAACGCGCTGTCACTTCCGCCGGCCATCACGGGCGGCCAGGTCGTCGGTTTCGCGACCGCGATGAGCAAGATCGTTCTCAACCGCGGCATCGCTGAGGCTTTCTCAATGGCTACCTCCAACATGCGCAACATCCCGCGGCTGTAGGTCGTGCGTCGCCCCCGAAGACGAGGCTGGGGTCGGGTCGTTCACGCAACCCGCCCCCAGCCTCACGCACGTTTAACGTGAGGATCGTGTGTCGGCCCGCGAACGCACGAGCTTGGCCACGCACCACAAGCCCCCGCCGCACAGGAGAAGTCCAAGGGCTGCGGGGACAATGACGGAGGCCCCCGCCTCACCCGCAAACGCCACGCTCCACAGGGTTTTTGCGATGGCGATCAGCGCCATGACCGCTAGACCGAGCCAGAGATTGCGCCGCCATAATGCTGCCGCTAGCGCCGCCAACGACAGTGGAACCATGACCGTGAAGAGGACCTTACCGGGCGTCCAATCACCCTGCAGGTACTGCTGTTCAAACTGGAGGAACTGCTGCACGCGCGGGCTCACCTGACGCGGTGGGGGAAACCATCCCATGCTGGTGAGGAGGAGGAGCACCGTCGCCATAATCCCCGCGCCGCTGCGCTTGTAGGCGAACCAGCACAATGGAATGAGGAAAAGCGGCCGAATATACCAGCTCAGCTGGTTCTGGTGGCGTTGCCATAGCCAGTCCCAGAAGCTCGGCACCGTGAATGCTGCAGCAATGAACGCGACAATCAAGGCACCACAGACGAATGCGATAGCTGTGTCATACTTTCGCAGTACCACCAACATGCACACAGGCTAGCACTCCCATCGAAACGTCACCGTCACGCATCCGTCGTCGGGTTGGTTGCTTGCGCCGCGCATGCACGTGCACGGGGTCAACAATCGGCCGTATCGCAGTCAGTCGGAGCGCACCATGCACTCCGGCCCGGCGCGAAGGCATCCCCTTCTAGCTATAGCGTCGGGCGATCGAGACCGCCTCGGGCACGTAGGAGCGGCCAAAGAGCGCGCAGTGGACAATGATGATATGCATCTGATGCAGGGCGACGCGCTCGCGCCACCCGTCCGCCAAGGGCGAGGCCTCGTTATAGGCGGCGAGTATGCGTTCGTAGTGCGGGCAGCCGAAGACCGCGAGGGCCGCCAGGTCCTCCTCGGCGTGGCCGCCCTGCGCGGCGGGGTCGATGAGGACGGCGCCCTCGGGGGTCCACATGACGTTGCCGGACCACAGGTCGCCGTGGGTGCGGGCCGCGCCGACCGGGCCGGGCCGGGCGATCACGTCGGAGACCAGGTGGGGTTGGTCGTGGTCGAGCGCACCCGATTCGAGGCGCTCGCACAGGCGCTCGATAAGAGTCCTGTCGGACACGCTGAAGACCGGGGCGTCCAGGTAGGGGGCGATGCGTTCGCGCGCGTAGAAGGCACCCCAGGATGAGGCTGTGGCCCGGTCTTGCGCTGTTTCGCCGCGCGCGGGACGGCGGGGATTGGACGCCTCACTGGGCACGCTGCTCTCCGTTCGATGCATGGTGCGGTTGCTGGCTTTCGTGGCATCACGAGGCAGCGACAGGGGCGCCTCCCCCATCCAACCATCCCCCTCGAATCCGGGTGGCGGCGCGCCCAGGTGGCTGGCTCCGGCGGCGTGCGTATGGGCGAGGGCGCGGCCGAATCCTTCTGCGGCCCGAGAGGTTGGCGCGACGGACGCCAGACGCGGTTCCTCGAGCCACGTCGCGCCGTGCTCGAGGACGGGCACGACGGCTGCGCCGGGGTCCGAGGCCTCCGCAAGCCACGCAAGACCCGCGACCTCGTAGGCGATCCGCCCACGGCGGCTGTCCCTCTTCCTGATGGTGTCCACCGTGTGTTACCTCCTATCTGCGTGGAAGCTGCGGCGCTCCCTCGTCTCTTGGCGCTTCAGCACGCGACGAGTCCACGATATCAAGGGTTATGCGAGGCATCCGGGACTCCTCCAACGCTCAGAAAAGTTGCAGGTCGTCCGCTCGAGAGTGGATCGCTAACGACTCAAGTTCCCTATCGAGCGGGCGATGGCTTGACCGAGAAGATAGAAGCTACGCTCTGTGCCATGCAGATTGTCGGGTTCCGGCCCATCCTCCGCTACAGGAAATAGACCCGAACGGAAGATCAAAATCTCGTATTGTTCCTGGTACTGCGGCGCTGCTGGATCATCAGAGCCATAGAACAACTCGATCGTTCCTTCTTTAGGCATCCCAGCTTCGGTCGTTCCATCTGAAAAATTGCCCTCGAGGCGCCAGTAAGTCCGAATCGAGCAGCCAGGAGGCAGAGTTCGTTCAGTCTCAAAAAGGATCTTAACGTGTTCAGCCACGTCATCGATCTTTTCCGGCCAGTTGTCGAATTGGATATGCAAGTTTCTCGCAGCTGTCTTACCGACATTCGTGATCCGAAGATCAAAATGACGACGTCCAGCCAAACTCGGAACAATATCGGCATACACGTATGGACGCGTTTGTGCGATGCTATCCAATTTCATCTGCTCATTGGCTTCCGCAGCTGCGTTACTCGCTGCCTTCGAGGCACGCATAGCTGATACAGCTGTGAAGCCGGCCCACACCGCTGCAACTAGTAGCCCCAAAGTAAAAACGGCAGTCGCAAAGGACGACCATGCAGCGACAGACTCGGCCCAGGACACTGTGTTCATGGTTGTCAATGCTATCCATTCGATTAACTCCTCAAAGCCAATTGAAACATCCAATCGATGATTGCTTTCCAAGATGTTGCATCACCAGGGCAACCAGAAAACCTTCGCAGCCCCACACAATTGCTGGTTACGTTGCGCACTCCGGGCTAGGAACGGGGACAAGAGACAAAGAACCGTTGTCAGACGCAACCGGATCTGGGCACCCTCTTGTGCGCACACTGTGGCCCAAGGACTCGCACGTGAACCCGATGATCTGCGCGCGGGCAGCGCCGCCCACGTGCATACTCAAGGGTTAACGTGCGCATCAAAGGGTTAACACGCATATTCAAGGGCCCACGTGCACACAACACACCACGCGAGACAATGAATCCGCCAAAGCGCAGACCCATTCAGCCAAAACCGTCGTCGTTGGGCGCTTTTCGCCCAACGGGTATGCACGTTGGCAACAACAACGCTCCAGCCCACGGCCCTACGCCACCCAGCGGGGGGAATGGCTCCATCCAAGGCTCCGACACGCCGGCGACATGCCTCCAGAGGGCTTCACGTGGCGCAAATCCCCACCTCCGCCGGCGCGTCGAGCGCGCGAGGCCACACTTGTGCCTACGTGGATAGGTTGTCCTGATGCGGATAGGTTATCGATACGCGGATAGGTTAATAAGCTATCCACATCCTCATAACCTATCCATGTCGCAATAAGCTATCCGCGTACGTGGCCAGTTTCGTCGACGTGAAGGGCAGCGGCAGACGGGACAGCCTGACCTCAGTGCTGGTGGAGGGGCTCGGGGCCTGATTAAGGTGCCGGGGGTTGCGACAAAATTCGCCCAACAGACACCCCTCCCGCCCACACCCGCGAAAAAACTCGCCCGGCAGGCTACAAAACGCCCCTTTTGGGCCATGTTGCCCGCGCTGGGCGAATATTGTCGCGCTATCGGCATTGACAGGTCGCGCTGGGCGAACTTTATCGCGCCCACGCTGCTTACCGCGCCGTGAGATGAAACCATCAACACCAATGCAGGGACCTCAGGACGCCTCCATGAAACCCACGACGCCTTTGCTCGATGAAATAGCGCCGAAAACGGGTGTATCTGGCTCGCAATGGTGCCGTCGGTTTCACCAGAGACGGAGCACGCGCCAGCAAAGGCGATGACGGTTTCACGAGAGTTCCCGAACGCACCGGTGGGCGGCGGTGGGGCCTAGCCGCGGTGCCGGTGGGCGGCGGTAGGGCCAGGGCGGGTCTGGAGACAACGTGCCACCGCACACAGCACCGCAGGCGCCGCCGGTGTGGAGGGCGCCGGAGGGTACGGGCGGGCTTCGAGATCGACCACTCCGAGCCTTTAGGCTCGCGTGTGGCGATCTCGCGGGCGGCCGGGCCCGACGGCGCCCGGAACACCCGTGGGGCCTCAAGCAACATAATGCAGGAAGGCCGCCGCCCACGAGCACACCGAGCAGCCCGGCCCACAGGACAGCACGTGCGGCGCCCGAAACACCAGCGGCGCCACAAGCAACACAACAACCAGGCACCGCAACACCACGCCAGGCATACAAAAAACCGACATCCGGATCGGATGTCGGCCTGTGGTGGAGCTAGGGGGATTCGAACCCCCGACCTTCTCATTGCGAACGAGACGCGCTACCAACTGCGCCATAGCCCCAAGGACTCGGACAGCTTAGCACCATGACAATCAGCCGCGCAAGCCGACCACCGACGCGTGCGACATGACACGGAGCCCACACATGCGAGCGCGCCGCGAGCCCGAAGGCCCGCGGCGCGGCATCAGCAGCTGAGAGGTCCCCTATTGGGCGCGTCGCGCGTCCAGGACGGCATCCAGGTCCAGGGCGACGGCCTGATCGGCGACGACCTCGGCGGTGGAGCGGGCGCCCACCTGGGCGGTCTGTGCGATCGGGCGCGCCGGGACGGCGGCGGCGATGCGCGGGATGCCGCGCAGGTCGGTGTCGGCGTGGACAATGCGTCCGCGCACGCGCTCGCGCGACGCGTATGTCGGAGCGGGGATCGGCGCGACGGTCCATGCGCGGGCCGGGGTGTCAGCGACCTCGACGACCTCGGGCACCTCGACATTAAAGACGAGGGAGGGAACGGAGCCGGTCTGGGGTTCCGTGGCCTCGACTACCTCGGAAACCTCCTCCGAAGTGGAAGACGAAGCCTGAGTATCCGCAGGAGCGGCAGCGGTGGGACGCCCAGCGCCGCGTACGTCGCCGCGAAGCTTGGTCAGCAGCTCAAGTTCACGTTCGGAGGCGCGCTGGGAGCGCACAGCGGCGACACGGGACGTAGCCAGGGAGGCGACGAGCGCGGCTGCCGGGATGGCGATCCATACCCACGCGATGGAGGTCGCTGCGATCACGATGCCGAGCACGACGGTCGCGAGCGCGCAGACGCCAGTGACGACCATGCGGCGGCGGCCGGCGGCGCTTTCGGCGGCGAGACGGGCGGCGCGACGGGCACGCAGCTTCGCGATCTCACGGACCGCCTTGTTGTTGCGACGGTCGATAACGGGACGCGTGCGCCCCGTGGTGCCCTGGTGCATGCTGCCTCCGCTCGTCAATGCGCCCCGCGCCAGGATGGTTCCGCTGGCGTGGTCGCATGTGTCTAATTCTGGCTCATTCGTGTGGATCATGCGCAGCCTCGGAGAGAAACGGTCAATTTCTCGAGACTGAACGATTGCTGTCCTGCGTGCAACGAGCGACGGTACCGTCGCGATGAGCGCGACGAATATCGCTGCAATGACGAGTCCACCAATCTCCACCCTCACAAAGTACGGGCGTTTGTGACGCTGCGCTTTGTGCGATGGGCGCGTGTCGGGCTCTCAAACCTCTCGGTAAAAAGAGAAGTAACCACAGGTGTCACACCTGTACCATTTGCCCCACATGCACCGTTCAGCAAGCAAAGAAAGCCGCTGACTCAGTCGATCGCCGAACTCCCCCACCGACGTCGCACGAGGCCACCCTCAGGCAGGGACTCAGCATCAATAAAGAACGCGATATGGTCCGCCCACTGCCCACCGATGTGCATGAAGCGCGGACGCAGCCCTTCCTCCACGAGGCCGAGGCCTCGGCACACGCCCAGGGAACGCTCATTCTCGGGACGCACGCACACCTCGACGCGGTGCAGGCCAAGCTCGCCGACGACGAGGTCAAGGACGAGCGCCGCTACCAGGGATCCCAGACCTCGCCCCGACCATTCGGAGACGATCCAGTAGCCAAGCATGCCCGTCGACATCGCACCCCAGTGCACGTTGGAGATGGAGAATTGGCCGACGAAACGCCCATCGATCTGCACGCCGAAGATCAGGCCGGTCCCCTCGCGATGGTCTCGATCGGCACGACGCATGTACTGCGAAAACGTCGGAATGTGTTCGAGCGTATCCGGGGGCAGGGTCGCCTCCCACGGGCGCAGCCAGTGCCCGTCGGTGCGGCGCACGGTATCGAGGGCGCGGTGCTCCTCGCCGCTCACGGGACGCACGACGAGCTCGCGCGGGCGCGGATTCGGCTCGGTGCCGCTGCGCAGGAAGCCGCGGCCGACCGGGTCGGCCACGCGCAGCGTGAGCATCTCAATGTCGCGGCCCCACACGCACCGGCGACGCCGGAGGAAACATTTCATTCGAGGACCAGGCACTGCAGGCGGTCACCCGCGCGCACCGTCGTCACGTCCTCGGGGACGACCGCGAGAGCGTTGGAATCCGCGAGCGCGGACAGCAACAACGAGGCCGGGGTGCCCATGACGGCGGCGTTGTACCCGGAGCGGGGGGAGCCGGTGAGGCGCACGCGCACGAACTCGCGGCGGCCTCGCGGAGAGTACCAGGAGCGGTCGATGGCGGCGCGCACGACGGGGCGGTTGACGGCGGTCCAGCCCTGCATGTGGCGCAGCGCGGGGCGGACGAACACCTCGAAGCAGACCTGGGCGGAGACCGGGTCGCCGGGAAGGCAGACGATGGGCGTGCCGGGCTGGCCGTCCTCGGCGCCGACGGTACCCACACCCATGATGTGGCCGGGCCAGGCGGCGACATTGTCGAAGCGGACCGTTCCGAGCGCACCGAGGACCTCACGGACGGTGTCGCCGCTGCCGTAGGAAATGCCACCCGTCGTCAGGATCAGGTCCGCGCGCACCAGCTGATCCTCGATGGTCTCGCGCAGGCGAGCGCGCTCATCCGGGACGGCGGCGACGCGGAAGGTCTGTGCGCCGGCATCAGCAACGGCCGTCGACAGGGCATGACCGTTCGCATCAAAGACCGTGCCGGGGCGGGCCTCGCCGCCGGGCTCGACGATCTCGTCACCGATTGAGATGATGACGACGCGCGGGCGCGGGTGGACCAGCACACGGTCGCGGCCCACGCCGGCGAGGAGGGCCATCTGGCGGGCACCGATACGCGTGCCGGAGCGCAGCACCGTGTCGCCCTGCGCAACGTCCTCAGCGCGGCGGCGAATGTTCTCGCCATTGGCGGGGGCGGTCCGCAGGGCGACCTGGGCGATGCCGTGATCCGTGAACTCGAGGGAAACCACGGCCTCGGCGCCGGAGGGCATGGGCGCGCCGGACGCGATGCGGATCGCGGTGCCGGGCACGAGGGCAGCCGGATCGACAGCGCCAGCGCGGATCTCCTCGGTGACGGGAAGCGTCACCGGCGACTCCAGGGTGGCTCCCTCACAGTCACGGATGCGAACGGCGTATCCGTCGCACGCCGACAGGTCGGCGACCGGGAGGTTGAAGGGGGCCTGCACGTCCTCTGCGAGCACGCAGCTGACCGCGTCAGCGAGCTGAACGTCGAGCGGCGGCAGCGCGTGGGCAACGGCCATGCAGTCCTGGTAGAAGTCGGCAACGCTTCGCATAGTTGTTAGTCCTCAAGCTTGGAGCGCAGGAACTCCTTGAGTTCCGCTCCAAGCGCCGGGTCCTCAAGGGCGAGCGTGACATTAGCTTCGAGGTAGCCGAGTTTGTCCCCGGTGTCGAAGCGTCGCTCGTCGATGACTACACCGTACAACCCTCCACCCTCTTCTTCGGGGAGGTCGATCATGCGCGCGTACCCATCTGTGAGCTGATACTCACCACCGGCGCCCGGTTCGATGTTCTCGAGGGCCGCGAACACGGCCGGGTCGAGCAGGTAGCGACCGACGACCGCGTACTCGGACTTGACCTCTTCGAGCGGGGGCTTCTCGGTGACGTCGGTAATGCGCATGAGCTGGCCTTCTTCGAGGTCGACGCCCTCGGGGATCGGCAGGACCTCGACGGCGGTCGACGCGTAGGCGGTGGCCTGCTCGGGGGTGACCTTCAGCAGGGCGACGACGGTGCCGCCCAGGGCGGCGCGCACCTGGATCATCTTGCGCAGCAGCTGCGAGCCGGGCTCCATGAGGTCGTCGGGCAGCAGGACCGCGCAGGGGGCGTCGCCCACGTGGGACTTGGCCTGCAGGATCGCGTGACCGAGTCCGAGGGGGTGGCCCTGGCGCACGGAGTGGACGCGCGCGTACTTCTTGTACTCGTTGACGTATTCGAGGGCCTTCTCCTTGCCGGCCTTCTCCAAGTCGGCCTCGAGGCCGGGTTCGGCGTCGAAGTAGTCTTCGATCGACTGCTTGCCGGCGCGGGTCACGAAGAGGATGTCCTCGATGCCGGCATCCGTCGCCTCGCGCACGATGTACTCGATCGAGGGACGGTCGACGACGGGCAACATTTCCTTGGGCACGGACTTCGTGATGGGCAGGAAGCGGGTTCCGCGACCGGCCGAGGGAACGACAGCGTGCACTACTGGCTGGTTTCTATCTGACATACTTCACAGAGTAGCGAAGAAAACGCCCGAGAGGGAGACGATGGCCACAAAAACAACTCTCCGCGCGGAGGTGCGTATCAGGCGCCGCGCCCGGCGCGCGGGCACGTCCACGATCGAGGCCCCGTTAGCCCCAGAATTCAACCAGTCCCCAATCCCGGTGCGCGACCGGGCCGAAGCGGAAGGGCTCGCTCACCAGATTCGCGCCCTGGCCTCGTCAATGGGCGCAGTCACCCTGCCTGCACTGTTCATCCCCACCCCCCTCGAGCCCGACATGTCCCTTGCGCTCGGGCTATTTGAACGTGCGCTCCTCCCGGTCCTCCTCGACGAGGCCGGGGCTCCCCTCGGCGCACCGCGCTGGGGACTGTGGGAGCCGGGCCAGGCGTTGGTGACGCTCGGGCGACCACCCGCTCAGCCGAGCGGTGAGGTGCTGGGCGCGGAGTCGCTCAAGGAGGCGGATCTGATCGTCATTCCGGCGCTCGCTGCGTCCGCGGACGGGACTCGCCTCGGCCAGGGAGGAGGCTGGTACGACCGCGCGCTCACGCACCGCTCCCCCGGCACCCCGGTCGTTGCGGTGATTTTCGACGACGAGGTACTGGAGGCCGAGATAATTCCTGCGGAGCCTCACGACGTTCCCGTCGACGGAATTGTGACGCCGACACGGACGATGGCAATCAACCTCCGATAAGCCTTTTTCGGGGTTTTTCCTATTAAGCACAACGCCAGCACCCATTTGTCACATACCTCTCACGGCGGACTTTTCGGCCTAAATCCGCACCTCACTGACCGAGTTGCAAGAAATGCGATGAAGATTACCTCCTAAGCACTGTCGTGCGACCTTAGTCCACACTAGGGTGAGGGTCTGTGAAGGAGCGCCAGCAGGGAACGCGCTCCCCGGCGGCACCGGACCGCCACGCCGAAATACTTCGGCACTCCAGACTTGCCGGCTCACCCGGCCACTCTCACAGGAGACAACATGATTCAGGGATTCAAGGAATTCATCTCTCGCGGTAACGTCGTTGAGCTCGCCGTCGGTGTCATCATCGGTGCCGCCTTCAAGAACATCGTCGATGCCCTCGTCGACGGCATCATCAACCCCCTCATCGCCGCTGTCATCGGCAAGCCCGACTTCTCCGACGCCTTCATCCTCACCCTGAACGGTACCGACGTGAAGTTCGGCGTCCTGATCACCGCGGTCATCAACTTCCTGCTCATGGCCATCGCGCTCTACCTGTGCATCATCGTCCCGATGAACGCCCTCAACGAGCGCATGAAGAAGCAGGCCGCCGCCGATGAGGCCGAGGCCAAGGCCAACAAGGAAGAGAGCGACGAGGTCAAGCTCCTCACGGAGATCCGCGACGCCCTCGCCCAGGGCACGCCGCGCCACTGAGCATCTGATCCCTCCTCGTGAGGGACGAATGCGGGGCCGATGCTTGTCGCATCGGCCCCGCCTTTTTGTATCAGCACAACACGAGAGCGCCGCTCCAGCGAAGAAAACTCGCGCTCACGCACCAACCCCTACGCCCGCACCTGCGCGTGCGGCGGCACGTTCTCGAGCAGCCGCACGTCGTTGGCCCCGTCGCCCCGGTCGGGGGTATCAGCCATGGAACCGGGGCGTGTGTCCTCGGGTCGCACACGATCCTCCCAGGAGGGCGGCAGGCCCTCCTCGATAAGGCGGCGGTCTACGTCGGACACGTAGCGGGCGACGCGGCGACGCTTGCGCGGCGTCGTCTCACTCATCGGAGGATTCCTCCAGCTGCGCGTCATCGGAGGCCGAAGCCTCGTCAGATTCCTGCGCGCTGGCCGCGGGCTTCGTGCGGCGCACGACGTTGCCTAGGACCGCGTCGGACTGGAAGCCGCGTCGGGTGATACCCAGGGCCTCGCGCAGCTCTTCGGCGGTCTCCAGGTCGGTGCGCTCGACGCCGTCGGAACGCACCCAGGCGGCCATCTCGTCGAGCTGGTCGTCGGAGTAGGCGGCCAGCGGCAGGCCCTTGGCGATCGCGGGGCGAGGCCCACGGTTCTCCTCGGAGGCGCGCTCCTTGCGCTTGATCGCCAGCAGCATGCCGGTGGTGTCCTCATCGGCCTTCTTGCGGCGCTTGGATTCCTCGTCGAGGCCGTCGTCCAGCATCGGCATGCGCGGGGCCGAGGCGTCCGAGGAGTCCTCAGCCGCGTCCGCCCCCTCGTCACCGTCACCGGAGGAAGCCTCTTCCACGCGCTCTTCCACGCGCTCGTCCGCGGCCTCGTCATCGGCGATGCGTTCGGGGACCTCGACGACGGGCTCATCGTCGGTGGCGCGCAGCTTCTCAAGCGCATCCAGGACGGCATCGACGACGAGCGATGCCTCCTTGTCGGGGTCGATAAACAGCGGCATCGACAGGGCGGTGTAGACCGCCCAGCCCTGGGCTTCGAGCCAGCGGGGACGGGCGCGGTCGCGCACGCGCTGGCTGCGTTCCGCCAGGTACTCCTCGTCATCCGTGAGCACCGCGAGAAGCAGGCGCCCCGGAGACTCCGGGTGACCGATCGCAAGCGGGATCCGCATGCCGCCGGGGATACCGACGTTCGCGACAACCTCGAGGCCGCGCGAGTACAGGCGCTCGGCAAGGTCGACGAGCAGGCGATCCGGTTCGCCGGTCAGGACGGGCCAGGCGTCCATGCCCTCGCCCGCGTGGCCTTCAGCAATCTCCAGGAGGTCGACGAGCATACGCGAGCCCTCGTGGCCCAGGCGGTCACGGTCAATCTCCGCGCTGTGCAGGGCGGAAACAAGCGTCAGGTCGCCGCGCACGACGCGCAGGACCTCGGCGAGCGCGTCCGCACCCTCCTCGCTCGACAGGACGCCGAAGTCGTGAATGACCCGCCCGTGCGGGGTCTTCGCGAACCCGACGGACAGGATGAGCGATTCGCGGGTCAGGCCAGCCACCTGATCGGGGCCGACGACAACGAAGGGCTCCGGGGTCGCGGGATCGAAGAACGAGGCCAGTCCGGGCTCGTCGGCCTTCACACTCTCCAGGGCCTCGCGGATACGCTGCGCGTGCCGCTCGGACAGAGCGACGACCGCGAGGGAACGCTCCGGGGCCTCGACCGCGTGTTCGATGACGGCGTCGACAACTGCGCGCACCTCGGCGGCGGTCGATTCGATCGCGTGCGCACCGGGCGCGGGCATGCCCGTCGCCTCCACCCAGCGGGCGGACACGGGCGCGTTCGCGGCGGTCCACGGGACGGGGATACCGGCGTGCTCGTAGCCGTAGCGGGCAAGCAGCAGGGCGACCTGATCGTTGAGGCGGCGCGGACCGGGCTCGACGCGCACAACCGGCAGGACGCCCGCCAGCTCGCGGGTCGCGCCGCTTTCCGAGGCGCCGGTCAGATCGTCGATCACGACCAGCTGGTGGCCACGCGCGATGATGGGTGCCAGCTCGGCGAGCGGCAGGCCGTCAGCGCCGTCCAGGACAACGACGTCCACGGTACGTCCCGTCGGCGCAAGGGCCGGAACCATCGCAGGCACCGTCATGAGGACGGGCAGCAGGTGGCGCACGAGCGGGTACGACGTGAGCAAGTCCAGGTCGGAGGGAGCCGTTCCGTCGACGAGCAGGTCGTGCAGCTCCTCGTACTGGCTGGGTCGGGCCGCCAGGGCGTTCGTGCGGATTCGGCGCACGCCCGTGATGACCTGCGGGATGAGCGAAGCCACCTGAGCCTCATCAAGCTCGCAGCCCTCACGCGCCAGGTCCTCGAGGGAGGCAGGGTCCACCCCGCCAAGCGCGGGCTGGGAGGCGAGCATGGCGCGCAGCAGCGAGGCCCACCACGCAAGATCGAGCTCGGTGTCGATCGCGGCGTCTTCGACCTCGCGATCGGCGAGGTCCTGGGCGAGCTTGTCGAGGCCGTGAGCGGCCAGGCGCTCGCGCATCTGAAGGCGCGCGGGCACCTCGCGAGCGGCGGACGTGTCGCCGGCCCAGCGTTCGATGAGGGTCGTCAGGCGCTGCAGGTGGGTGCCCACCAGGTCCGGCTCCTCTGCCGCGAACACGGGGGCGATGGCGTCAAGGTCATCACGCACGGCGTCCGTGAGGGCCGAAATCTCGCCGATCTTCGCGGGGAGGATGGGCCACGAGTCGTCGCCGCAGACCGCGCACCACGCGTCGCGGCGCTCCTGGACGCGAATGAGGGCACGGTGCAGGTCGGGAACGTGCACGCCCGGGCGCACGAGGTCCTGGGCCTGCTTGACGAGGCGGTTGCGCTCGGAGCGGCCCATCGAAATATCGTGGTCCTTGCGCCACTGCTTGGGCGCGGTTGCGATCACCATGTCGGCGGCGCTGCGTTCGAACACGCGGGGCAGGAATACGTCGAGGACGTCGGCGATGCCGTCGAACATGGCGAGCTGGCGGTCCCACTGGGCGAGCGTGCCGGCGGGCTTGATGCCGGCCTCGCCGGCGACAGCCGCGATGCGCACGCGCAGCTCGGGCAGGGTCTTAGAGAGGCGGTCGACGCGCAGCAGCACGTCGGAGGCCTGTTCGTCAGAGGTCAGGACGGCGTTGCCCCACGCGGAGGAGGCGGAGCCCTTGAGGGTCCCAGACGCCAGGGCCTCACGCAGCAGGGCGCGGGCGCTCTCACCCTGATCGACCGCAATCTCGTAGAGGGTCTTTTCGTCCAGACGCACGCGGGTCGTGGGCGCATTCTCGCCGCTCGTTAGGTCCGTGAGAGCACGCAGCGCGTCGGCCGCACACACGCCAAAGCGGCCGTAGGGCTGGTGGAGCTCGGCCACGTACGAGGCCAATTGGCCGCGCACCTGACGCAGGCGGGCACGCATCTCGTCAACGCTTGCCTGGTCGACGACGGGCGAGGTGTCCTCCATTGCGGCGCTCACGCGCGCGGCGAGGTTCTTACGCGCGTCGGAATAGCCGTCGATGTTAGCGACGATGTCGGCGAGGCCCAGATCAGCCAGGCGCGTGTAGGCGGCGATCGAACGTGACGGGGAGGTCGACACGTGCAGGACCGACCGACCGGTGGCGGCCGCGTCCGCGAGGATGGCCGCGACGACGGAGGCGTCGTCGCTGTGCGCGGGGATGTCGATGAAGACGCTTCGACCGTCGGAGGCGGCCTCGACCGCGTCCTGCTGGGAGGGAATCAGGTCGCCGACGCCCTTTTCTGCCCACGGGTCACGGTCGGCGGGGTTGGGGACCGGAGCCTCGGAGCGCAGGTCGTTGCGCGCGTCCTGGTCGCCCGCGAGCGCGCGGATCACCTGAGAGTCCTCGAGGGCTGTCACGTCCTCGGCCAGGCTGGCGGCGAGGGCGCTGGCCGGGTGGCAGAACAGGCCAATGACGAGGTCGTCGCGGACCTCGAAGCGCGGCAGGGCGGCGCAGGCATCACGCAGGGCAGCCATCGCCTGCGAGGAGGAGAACCCGTGGGCTCCGCTGGCCTGGGCGAGGATCGTGTCCCCGTCCACGTTGAGGCCGTGGCTGCGCAGTGCCTCGGCCAGTTCGGGAGCGAGCAGGCCGCCGCGTCCGAGCGCGATGAGCACGTCGTCGTCGCGACGCACGAGGCGCACGGGGCGCAGCAGGGCGGGGACGGTGACGGCGTCGGTTCCGTTGCGCCACGAGGCCGTGCCGATTCCCAGGTGGATGGGGCCTGTGCCGTGCGCGGAGGCACGCTGCTCGGAGCGTGCGATGATGGACCGGGCGCGCTCGAGGGCGCGGCCCAGGGCGATGGGTTCGCGGATGAGGAGGCTCAGGCGTACCGGGTGTTCCGTGTAGAGCTGGGCGAGACCTCCGGGGTGCGCGCCGGACAGGGACAGCGTCGGCAGAGACGTGGAGTCTGCGGCGATGTCCTGGTCGAGACGTGAGCGCCACTTCTCGCGCGCAGAGCCGACGAGGGTGGTCGGGTGCGTCGAGGTGGACGAAGCCTCGGGGGCCTCGGGCTCAGGGGCGGAACGGCGCGAAAAGATACTAGGAACCACGTTTTAACCCTACGGCAGCACCGCCCTATTGTGTGACGCGGCGCGCCCGGAGGAGGTCGACAACGGAAATGGTCACAACGGCGCCGACGATGAGGGCCATACCGGCGATGTCGATGCCCGTGTAGGAGCTTCCCATGACGAGGGCGGAAAAGGCGGTCGCGGCGATGGGCTCGAGGCTCCCGATGAGCGAGGCCTTGACGGGCCCAATGCGGTCCACGCCCCACAGGAAGGCGGTGGAGGCGACGGCGGTGCCGAGGACGACGGTGCTGAACATAGCGAGCACGACGTCGGGCGTCCAGGTGATGTGGAAACGCCACACTCGACCGACCAGGCCGACGCACGCACCGGCGATCAGGAGGCCGTATGCCACGACGACGTCCACGCCATAGGCCGCAATAAGCCGAGCGGGCAGCAGTGTGTATGTCGCGCGCGTGAGCGCAGCGACGGCTCCCCAGGCGAGCGCGGTGGGCGTGATAACGAGGGAGTCCAGCGACCCGTTCGTGCACAGCAGGAAGGTGCCGGTCACGGCGAGGACGATGGCGATCACCTCGGAGGCACGCGGCCATCGCCTGTGGGTGAGACACACCCAGACGACGATGAGGATGAGGCCCAGGTACTCAAGGACGGTGCCGGTGCCCGCGTTCGAGGCGCGAATCACCCCCATGTAGGTGATCTGACAGGCCGCGAGCCCAAATATCGCGTAGATCACAAGGTCTCGCCAGTTGCGAGATGAGGACACCAATTCTCGATGACGAGCGGATACCCCGCACGAGCGCGCGAGAACGTAAACGAGGGCGAGGATGCCCGAGACGAACATGCGGAAGAAACTGATGAGGGTCAGCTCGATGCCGTGATGCTCCATGAGGTAGTCGGCGGAGACGCCGGAGGCGCCCCAACACAGGGCGGCCACGACGGTCACGAGAGACCCAAGGGCGTTGCGCATGGCGTCCTTCTACTGTGCCCCCGAGACGATTCGAACGTCCGACACCCGCTTTAGGAGAGCGGTGCTCTATCCCCTGAGCTACGAGGGCGTGACAAGTTGTCCGCGCCCACTGTAGCAAAGTGCGCGCACCGCTGCCCTGCGTCGTCGTGCGGGGAGCCTCACCCCGGGCGAACATTCGTCTCCATACACGGACGAGGCCGGGGTACCCACGCTTCGGACCCCGGCCTCGTGAACGTATGCGATTAGCGGCGCTCCCATTCGGTGTGCACGGCCGTTCCCGCATCCCCGAGGTGGGCGGAGGGAACGATCATGATCGGGCAGGTCGAGTGACCGAGCACCGTCTGCGACGTAGAACCGAGGAGCACACCGGCCAGCCCTCCGCGCCCGCGGGTGCCGACGACCACCAGGTCGACCGCAGTGGAGAACTCGATGAGCAGCGATGCCGCTGAGCCGTCGAGGGCGTGGCGGGAGACGTGCATGTCATCGCCGTCCAGGGCGGCGGCGATCGCGGCGTCCATTCCCTCGCGCACCTGCGCGAGCAGGGCCGAGTGATCGACGCCCGTGGGGGTCCACGTCATGACGGACGGGCCCACCGCGATCGGCACGGCGGACACCGCGGTCAGGCGCGCATCCCACAGGCGGGCCTCGCCGATCGCGCGCTTGAGCGCGCACGAGGGCTGATCGGTGCCGTCGATACCGACGACGACGCGCTCGACGGGCGTGAATTTCTTGCCCGAGGTGTGGCGGGGAACGACGACGACGGGGCACTTCGAGTGAGCGGGCAGAGCGGAGGAGACCGTCCCCAGGAGACGATCGGCGAATCCGCCGCCGCCGCGGGAACCGACGACGATCATGTCCACCTCAGCGGAGAAGTCGATGAGCACCCCCGCCGGGTCTCCGGGCTCAGTCGAACCGGAGACATGCGTCGCTCCGCGTTCGCGAGCCAGGGCCTTCGCCTCCTCGACGACCTGTTCGGCGCCCGCCTTCAGGGCCTCATCGTCGAGAACGGCGTATCCGCCGTCCAGGGCGGCCGCAGAGTACGAGGCCAGCGCGTAGGTACACAGGCAATGGATACGCGCTCCGGTGCGCGCGCCGCGATCAGCGGCCCATTTGACGGCGGCAAGGCTCTCCGTCGAGCCATCGACACCGACCAGAATGACTTCGGTAGAACTCATGATGTCCTCCTCGTGGTGGCAGTCACTTATATTGTGCCGCATTTTAACGATCCACGAAAGCCCAAACCGAGCACAAACAGCGATCCCCGCAGCCCGTAGGGGCTGCGGGGATCATCAGCTATGTATCGCAGGCTCAGTAGCGCACGTAGGTGGCGCCAGCGCGGACCGGCGAAACCCGGGAGAGACTGCCGGGCACCGTGGCCTCAACCATCTGACCGCCGCCGATGTAGATGGCGACGTGACCGGGGTAGGACACGATGTCGCCGGGCTGCGGGTCGGACACGATGGTGCCACCAGCGGTCTGAGCGGACGAGGAGTGCGGCAGGTTGATGCCAGCAGCCGCGTACGCGTACTTGACCAGGCCGGAGCAGTCAAGACCACCAAGGGTCTCGCCACCGTAGACGTAGGGGATACCGGTCAGGCCGAGGGCTACGGAGACGATGTCGCCGCCGGCCGCGTTCAGGCTGGCCTGACGGGCGGAGGTATCGGAGGTCGCGTCGGAACGGGTCTCCGAGCGAGAAGCAGCCGAGTCGGACTGATCGGCGGCGGGGGTCGCGGCGGCGGGGGCCGACGCGGGGGCCTCAGCGGTCGCAGAAGCGGTGACGTCCTCTTCAGCGGTCCACTCAATGTCCGGGACCTCAACGGTGGTCACGTCATCGACGGCAACGGTCGTCGTGTTGAGGTCAGCGCTCTGCGGCTCAGACTGGGGGGTCGCCGGGGCGGCGTTCGCAACGCCGGCGGCAATCGCGGTCAGCGCAACACCGGCGGCCGACGCGAAAGCGATCGGACGAGCGGCGCCGGAAACGTTCACACCCTCGACCACGGAATCGGTCAGCGGGCGACGTGCCATGCGGTGACGCGGAGCAGGCTTAATAGTCTTCACTCATGTTCTCCCTGTTTCCCTGCGAGGTTAGCTGTCGGGTTCGGACGGGAGGTCCGGCTCGGCGTGCGAGCTTCACCCCAAGGCTCAAGGAGCCACATCTGGGTTCCCCGCGTGAGACGATTTTTCCGCTCCATTCGTCGTCTCACTTCGGGTTCCGAATGGGCGGGCGGTCTGATGACCGACAGCAACTATACCTTGACCACCCAGCCAATGTCACGTTCTGGTAACAGTGACCACCCTCATCGTTACCATTCCGTGACATTTGCGTCCCGCAATCTCAGGAAAAACCCCGCCCCCTCACACGTTTCGAGATTCGAGACACACCCCGTAGACGACAAAAGCCGGGGCTTATCGCCCCGGCCTCGTCAATCGTCAGCGCTCACTCATCCCGCACGAAAAGGTGCGCGGCCAGCGCCATCGGGATCGTCAGGTAACCGCGAACCTCGCCGGCCTCGTCGAGAGCGGCGACACGCACGACGTCACCGTGCGCAGAGAGGCCCACTCGCGCACCCGGACGCAGGCCCAGCTCATCGAAGGAGCCAAGCAGCTCCGCGTCCGCCTGAATCGGCTCGCCAATGCGCGCCAGCGTGAGGGCCCCCGCCTCGAGCGAACGCACCGCCAGCTCGGCAGAATAGGCGCCCTCCGGCGGCGCACAGCCAGGCATAGGGTTGCCGTAGGGGTCCACGCACGTATTGCTGAGCAGCTCCTCCAGGCGTGCCTCGACGGCGTCGCTCATCACGTGTTCCCAGCGGCACGCCTCGTCGTGCACCTGCGCCCAGTCCATGCCAATCACGTCAAGGAGGAGACGCTCGGCCAGGCGATGCTTACGCAGCACCTCGGTGGCGCGCGCCCGGCCAGTGTCAGTCAGCTCGAGGCGACGATCGCCCATGACATGCAGCAGCCCATCGCGCTCCATGCGCGCGACCGTCTGCGAGACCGTCGGGCCGGAGTGCCCCAGGCGGTCGACGATGCGCGCACGCAGGGGGGTGACCCCATCCTCCTCGAGCTCAAGGATGGTCTTGAGGTACATCTCGGTGGTGTCGATCAGGTCTGCCACGTCGGCCTCCTTCATCAGGCAGGTAGTAAACACAGAATAGGGTCACCTTCCTCCCCGCAAGAGCAACGACACGTTGATGCGGAAAAACAGGCGTGTCGGCGTGGGCGCCCTCACGACAATTCGATTAATGAACGTGATGGAAATACCCTGCCCGAGAAGACTAGGCTGTTGCCATGGTGGCTTTCCCCGACATCCCCCAGGCCCTCGTCCCCGCTGACGGACGCTTCGGCTGCGGCCCCTCCAAGGTGCGCACCGCACAGATTGAGGCGCTCTCCGCCCCTCTCCTCATGGGCACCTCCCACCGCGCAGCCCCCGTGCGAGACGTGGTTGCCTCGCTGAAGGACGGGCTGCGCACCCTTCTGTCGGTCCCCAGCGACTACGAGGTCGTCCTGGGCAACGGCGGCGCCTCCGCATTCTGGGACGCAGCCTGCGCGTGCCTCATCTCTTCGCGCGCGACGTTCGGCTCCTGGGGCGCATTCGGCGCAAAGTTCGCCTCCGAGGCCGCCCACGCACCTCACCTCACTGCCCCCCTCATTGACGAGGCCGCACACGGATCTCTCGTCACCGTCTCCCCGCGCCGGGCTTCAGAGGGCGTCGACGTCTACGCCTACCCCCACAACGAGACCTCCACCGGCGTCACCTCCCCCGTCTACCGGGTCGAGGCGCCCGACGCGCTCACCCTCGTGGACGGCACGTCGATCGCGGGGGCTGCACCCGTCGACCTGACCCAGGTCGACGCCTACTATTTCTCCCTCCAAAAGGCCCTCGGGTCCGACGGCGGCCTATGGGTCGCGGTCCTCTCCCCCGCCGCCATCGAGCGCACCCACCGCGTCGAGGAGAGCACCGACGGGCGATGGGTCCCGCAGTTCCTCTCCCTGTCCGCAGCCATCGACAACTCGCGCAAGGACCAGACGCTCAACACTCCCGCGCTCGCAACGATCGTGATGGCGGAGCGCCAGGTCCGCTGGCTCCTCGAGCGCGGCGGGATGGACGCGGTGAGCGCCCACTGCGCCCAGGCCTCGTCCCTCATCTACGACTGGGCCGAAGCGAATCTGGCCGCACGCCCCTTCGTGGACAACCCGGCGTGGCGCTCCCCCGTGACCGCCACGATCGAGATCAACGAGGCCGCGAGCGTCTCCGAGCTGGCCGCGCACCTGCGCGCGCGGGGGATCGTCGACATCGGTGCCTACCGCGGCGTGGGCACCAACCAGCTGCGCATCGGCACGTGGCCGAGCGTGGAGGTCGACGACGTCGAGGCTCTCCTGGCGTGCATCGACTACTGCCTGGAGCGCGTGCTCTAAAGCCCTCGACGCCCCTCAGGTCGGGTCGACCAAACGACGCGGCGCGTCCACGGAGGAATCCGCCTCGATGCCCACCCATGGCAACGAGCGGCGGCGCACGACGCGCCCCTTCCAGTGAATCATCGCCCACGCTCCACAGATAAGCGCGATGCCGAGGGAGGCGATGCCGCCGACCAGGATGGACCAGCGCGCGCCGAACGTCGTGCCCACCCATCCGATGAGCGGCGACCCGATCGGCGTCGCTCCGAGGAACACGAGGGAGTACAGGGCCATGACGCGCCCGCGCTTGTCGGGATCGGTGCGCGTCTGCACGAGGGCGCTCGCGCTCGTGTTCATCGTGAGCATGCCGAAACCCGTCGGGATCGACAGGAGCGCGAACCACCAGTAGGAGGGCGACAGGGCCAGGAGAATCTCGGCGGTCCCGTAGAAGGCGGCGCCGATAAGGATGATGCGCAGGCGGGGAGCGCGGCGCGCGGCGCCCGTGGAGCCGAGGATCGACCCCACCGCCATGAACGTTGAGAGGATGCCAAAAGAGCCGGCGGCCTTTCCGAACACCGTCGTCGCCATGAGGGCGCTCGTCATCTGGAAGTTCATACCCAGCGCGCTCACAACGAAGATCAGCGCGAGGATGATGCGAATGTCGGTGCGGCTGTGCACGTACGCGACGGACTCGCGCAGCTGCCCCGGGGCGCGCGGCACGAGGGTGCGCGGATAGAGCTGGTCTCCGCGCATGAGGGCTAGCGCGATGACGGGGGCCATGAACATGACAGCATCGATCAGAAAGACCGGACCAATACCCCACCAGTCGATGAAGAAGCCCGCAGAGGCCGGGCCAATCAGGCGGGCGGTATGGAAGGCGGTAGCGTTCAGGGCAACGGCGTTCGCCATCTTCTCGTGGGGCACGAGCTCGCCCACGAAGGCCTGACGCGCCGGGGTATCGACGGCGGAGATCGTCCCCGAGATGAACGCGAGGACGTACTGGTGCCAGAGCTCACCCGTCCCCGTCAGGACGACGATACCGATGATGAGGGACACGAGGCCGACGCCGACCTGCGTGCACTGCAGGAGGCGGCGCCCCGGGATGCGATCCGCGAGGACCCCCGCCCACGCGGAGAACAGGATGATGGGGAGGAACTGAAGCGCCGTCACGAGGCCAACCTGCGACGCGTCATGATCGGTGAGGACCGTCAGGACGTACCAATCCTGGGCGACGCGCTGGAGCCACACGCCCGTCGACGCAATGAGGGAGGCGACGAACCAGTACCGGTAGTTCACGTAGCGCATGGATGCAAACGTTGCCGACATGCCGTTCCTCCCTCTCTCACTTCGCGCACTGGACGAGGCAGGGGCTGGCGGCGCTGACCGGCCCCATCGGTGCACCTTCCCAGGATACGACCGCCCCGCCGGAGGAAGGCTCCGGCGGGGCGGGAAGGGCGTGAAGCGTGACGAATCAGCCGACGCCGAGGAGGCGCTGAATCGGGCCCATCAGGAAGTAGATGATGAAGAGACCGGCGACCAGCCACATGAGCGGGTGCACCTTGGCGGGCTTGCCCTTGACGAGCTGGATGACCGCATAGGTCACGAAGCCCACGCCGATGCCGACGGACACGGAGTAACCGAAGGGCATGAAGGCGATCGTCATGAAGGCGGGGATCGCAACCTCCGGCGAATCCCAGTCGATGCCGGTCACCTGGGTCATCATGAGGAAGCCGACGAACACGAGGGCCGTGGAAGCGGCCTCGGTCGGAACCAGCTCAACGAGGGGTGCCAGGAAGGTCGACAGCAGGAACAGGATGCCGGTGACTACGGAGGCCAGGCCGGTACGAGCACCCTCGGCAACACCCGAGGCGGACTCGACGTAAGAGGTGTTCGAGGAGACGCCGCCGACGCCGCCCGCCACCGCGGCCAGGGAGTCGACGATCAGGATCTGGCGGGTCTTGGGCGGGTTGCCGTCCTTGTCCAGCAGGTTACCCTCGGCGCCGACGGCCACCATGGTGCCCATCGTGTCGAAGAAGTCCGCGAGCATGAGCGAGAAGACCAGCAGGATCACGGAGACGACGCCGAGCTTGCCGAAGCCGCCGAAGAGATCCACCTTGCCGAGCGTGTCGAACACGGGAACCGCGATCGGGGAGCCCTTGAGCTCGGGGACGGTCTGGCCCCAGCCGGTCGGGTTGGTGTCGGAGATGCGGTCGATGTGGGTGAAGGCCTGAACGATGACTGCGAGGATCGTGGAGGCAATGATCGAGATCAGCACCGCGCCCTTCACCTTGCGCACGTAGAGGATCATCATGAGGAACAGGCCGAACACGAAGACGAAGGCCGGCCAGCCGTCGAGCGAGCCCGAGATGCCGAACTGGACGGGGGTCGCGCCGGTGCGCACGATGCCCGCGTTCACGAGGCCGATGAGGGCCACGAAGAGGCCCAGACCCACCGTGATGGCGGTCTTGAGGGCGGCGGGAACCGCACGGAAAACGGCCTCGCGGAAGCCCGTGAGGACGAGCAGGAAGATGAGGATACCTTCCCAGGCGATGATGCCCATGGCCTCGCCATAGCTGAGGCCGGCACCGAGGACCAGGGTGAAGGCGACGACCGCGTTGAGGCCGAGGCCTGCGGCGAGCGCCAGGGGGTAGTTCGCGACAACGCCCATGAGGATCGTCATGATGCCCGCGACGAGCGCGGTGCCGGCTGCGATGCCCTGGGTCGTGATGGAGCCGTCTTCGGGCACGGCATTGCCCAGGATCGCCGGGTTGACGACCAGGATGTATGCCATCGCGAAGAAGGTGACAATTCCACCGCGGATTTCGTGACTAATAGTCGAGCCGCGCTTGGAAATCTGGAAGAACGAATCAAGTGACTGTGCGAAGCCGCCGTGGGACGGGGCGGTCTTTTCTTGTGTGCTCACCGGATAATCGTGCCTGTTCGGCCGCCCGCATGCAAACAAACTCACCATTTGCCCACTTGCTGAGAAAGCACCCGGGGCTCAGTCCCGGGTGCTTTCTGTCAGTTTGTAGCGGAAGGAAACGTCAGCCTTCCTGTTCTTCACCCGTCGGGGCCTCGGCCTGGGAGGACGTCACTTCGGCGACCACGGCCTCATCCTTCTTCGCCTCGTTCGATGCGCGCGGCATCGGCTCGGCGTCGAGTGCCCCCTCGTTCACGCGCGAGGGACGCACGGGCCATGCGGTGCCGTTCTTGGTCACGTCGGTCTCCGAGTGGGAGCCGCACGTGTGGTCCAGTGAGACCACAGCGCCGTCGTCGGTCGCCCACTCGTTTGCACACACGCCAAACATCGTGCGCATGTCGCCGCCCATCTTCACGAGGAAGCCGCACGTCGAACACGTGTTACGCGGGCGACGCCCGGACTTCGGGCCGCGCTCCGACTCGTACCAGCGCTTCGCGGCCTGGCTGTGCCCTTCCGGCGAGAGGACACGCACCCTCCCTAAGCCGAGCTCTCGCACGACCGGCAGGTCCGGGTCCACGCTCGTGTCCTCGAAGCTCTGCACAAGACGCTCATCGTCCGCCTTGTAGGGCAGGACGTCGTCGCGAGAAATATCCGAGGGACGCAGGCGATCCTCCCACGGAACCCACTCGGGGGCCAGAAGCGCGCCCTCACGGGGGGTCATACCGACTTCACACACGGTGGCGACGCGTCCGCGCGGCACGCGGGCGACGGTCACAGCCCAGCACCAGCCCACGTAACCCGCGTCGGTCGACGCGAAGTAGTGGGTAGCCAGGCGCTCCGACACCATCTCGAATCCGACGTGCTCGCCGACGGGACGCGGGTGCGCGACGGCCTCGGCACCGGCGCGCGCGACGTCGACGGCGGCCTCGAGGACGGCGTCCTTCTTCACTGCCCGCAGGCGGGCATTAGTCTTAGGCATCAAATTCCTCTGCGACGGCGCGCAGCACCTTCGCGATCTTGGTCGCGTTGTCCGGGTAGGAACCGCGGCGCAGCGCGGCGCTCGAGGAGTCGAGGAGCTTAATCAGGTCCTCGACGACGGGCACCATCGCCTGCGGCTTGCGGCGCTTGGCTCGGGCAACGGAAGCTGTCTCCTTGAGGAAACGCACGCTCAGAGCCTGCGGTCCCTTTCGTCCGTCGGCCACCGAATACTCCACGCGAGCGCCCACTCGCGGGTTGGCGTGGTCGGCCGGCAGCGCGGACGAGTGGAGGAAGACATCAGCTCCGTCATCTCCCGCAATGAAGCCAAAACCGCGATCTGCGTCGAAGAACCTCACTTTACCGGTGGGCATGGTCCCCTCCTTCTCTCAATAGTCTGAAAGCCCCTATGGGCTCTCCCTATCATAGGGGCCTCTTCCTCCGCGCGCGGGGAAGCGGCCGACGCCTGTAGCGAACAGCACCGCTGCCCCCCATTCCATCCGAGCTTTCACGTAGACTGACCCCACGGAAACAATCACCGATGCCGCGGAGCGTCACACGCTAGACGCACACGGCGTACATGGTGTATGTTGACCGGTTCGCCACATCGCAGGAGGCCCCCGTGACACGAATCCGCCGTTTCAGCCTCATCGCTGTTCTGACAGCGATACTGCTTGCGCTGGGCCTTCCCGCGCTCGCAGCGTCGCCCATGTCCATCAGCGATTCGGTCACCGATCCCGACGGCTGGCTCTCCAGCGCCGACCGCTCATCCATCGAGTCCTCGACGAGCAGGGCCGCCTCCTCGGGCAAACCCGTCAAGGTCGTCGTGGTCGCAAACTTCTCGGGCACGGACGCAGACTCCTGGTGCAAGCAGACCGTCGAGCGTTCCTCCCTGACCAACGGCACCGTCGTCTACGTCATCGCATACTCGCAGCGCCGTGACGCGGCGTGTTCCTACAACGGCCCCTCGAGTTCCTCTCTCCAGAGCGCCGTGCGCGCATCCGAGGCCCAGTTGACGCCCAATCCTCTGACCTCTTCCGCGGTCGCCAACGGTGTCAACGCATTCGTCAATACCCTCGTGAGCGGTACGTCCAGTTCGGGTTCCAGTTCCACGGGCTCGAGTCACTCGAGCAACGCCGGCGCGACCAACGACGACACCGGATCACTTTTCGGCATGTTCGTCATGTTCCTGCTGCTCGTGGGTGGCGTCATTGCCGTCGCCATCGGAGTTGCACACTCGTCGCGTCGCAACAGGCTCGCGGCCCAGCTGGCCGCACAGGTCGATGCCGAGAGCGCGGCGCGTGCCGCTCAGGAAGCGAATCGACAACTCCTGTCCGCAGACGAGCAGGTGCGTACCGCGACGGACGAACTCAACTACGCGCGCGCGCAATTCGGCCTGAGTTCCACAGACGAATTCGCCCGAGCCATCGAAGCCGGGAAGGCGGCGGTCTCGCGTGGCTTCAGCGCCCAGGGACAGATGAACTCCGCGACCCTGCCCGCCGAACAGCTCCGCCTGGCCACCGCGATCATGCGGGATCTGGGCGCCAACATGAACCCGCTCAGCGCCATCCAGGCGTCGTTCGCAACGAAGCGCGCCGAGCAGGCCTCGCTCCCCGAGCGAATCGCCGAGGCCCGCGAGCGCCTCGCGGAGGAGCTGACGGATCTGGAGCGCGCGAAGTCAGAGCTGGCCAGCATTTCGGCGCTCTACCCTGCGCAGATGCTCGCCTCCCTTCAGGACAACCCGGAGCAGGCCTCGGCGCTCCTCACCTCGGCGCGCACCGCGCTCGACACCGCGGAAGCATCCGCGTCCACCGACCGTGCGCACGCCGCGAGCGCCCTCGACACCGCCCTGCGCGCCCTGACGATGGCCAACCATCAGACCGACGCGATCTTCTCGGCGAAGTCCGACCTGGACGCGATCCGCGATCGCCTCGTCGCGGCGATCAGCTCGATTTCCTCGGACATCACCGATGTCAACGAATTGCACACGGATCCGGCTGTGTTTAACCCGATGGTGGCCGACGCTCACGCGGCCATCGCCGAGGCCCAGGCGGCCCTGGCGAACACGGGCGATCCGCTCGCAGCCCTCGAGCACCTGCGCATGTCCGAGGCCACTCTGGACGCGGCACTCGAGCCGCTGCGCACCAAGGAGGAGGCCTACGAGAAGGCTCGTGCGGCCGCTGAGGCGCAGATTTCGCTGGCTGAATCCGCAGTCTCCCAGGCTCAGCGCTACGTGCAGGGCCGACGTGGAGCCATCGATCTGGAGCTGCGTTCGACCCTGAACAACGCTGAGAGCGCCCTGAGCACCGCCCACCGGTCACTCGAGGACGATCCCGAGGCCGCGTCAACGCACGCAATGAACGCACGCGCCCTCGCGGACAGCGTCATGGCGACCCCCATCCAGAACTTCGGCGGGTCGTGGGGGCAGCCCACCACGGGCAACGGGTCCTACACGGGCTCGTCCCTGGGCGACTTCCTCCTGTGGTCGACGCTGTTCTCGAATTCCGGTTCGCACCACCGAGACGACTTCGATCCCTTCCACAGCGGTTCCAGCTCGTCCGGATCCGGCTGGTCCTTCGCTTCCGGCGGCGGCTCCGACTGGGGCTCGAGCTCGAGCAGCTCCGACTGGGGTTCGGGCGGCTGGTCCTCCGCTTCCGGTAGCTTCTAGTCCACCATCCACTTCCAAGACCTGCGAGGCTCGTTCCTCGCTCACAACCCGCGCGCACGCGCAACAACCCAAACCGCGCAGATGCGCACCATCTCAAAGGAGAACATCATGGCCGAAAAGCAGACGATCCTGGGCCGTATCGCTCAGCTCGCCAAGGCGAACATCAACGCCCTCCTCGACAAAGCCGAGGATCCGCAGAAGATGATCGACCAGCTCATCCGCGACTACACCAACTCGATCATCGAGGCCGAGAACGCAATCGCTCAGACCCTGGGCAACCTGCGCATGGCCGAGCGTGACTACGAGGAAGACGTCAAGGCCGCTGCTGACTGGGGCCAGAAGGCCGCCGCCGCTTCCGCGAAGGCTGACTCCCTGCGCACCGCCGGCGACGAGACCGGAGCCGACAAGTGGGACAACCTGGCCAAGGTTGCCCTCGGCAAGCAGATCCAGTTCGAGAACGAGATCAAGACCGAGGAGCCCGCTCTCGCCACTCAGCGCGACGTCGCCGAGCGCCTCAAGAACGGCCTCGCTCAGATGAAGGACAAGCTCTCCGAGCTCAAGAGCCGCCGCGACCAGCTGATCGCCCGCGAGAAGACTGCCAAGGCTCAGGCCCAGGTGACGGAGGCCCTCGGCTCGATCAACATCCTGGACCCCACGAGCGAGCTCGGCCGCTTCGAGGACCGCGTGCGCCAGCAGGAGGCCCTCGCCCAGGGCAAGATGGAACTGGCAGCTTCCTCGCTGGACGCCCAGTTCGCTGAGCTCCAGACCGACTCCTCGCAGGTGGAGATCGAGGCTCGCCTGGCCGCCCTGAAGGGCAACAACACCCAGGCGTGAGCGGATGCGGCAACGCCGCTCATAGACAGGCCGGGCGGCCCCGCGAGGGGCCGCCCGGTTCGTCATGTCGGTGGCAACGCATCCACGCGCGGACGCGGGGCCAGGGTTTACAGGAAGGACATCGGATCGAAGTCGTCGATGTCGATGATGTGGAGCCTGGGCAGGCGCACCTGGAAGGCATGCACATCGTATTCGAGGTCAATGATCTCCAGGCCTCGCTCCTCCAGCTCGTGGAGCTGGGAAGAGAGGAACTCCTTGAAGCACATGACCGCGACGCGGCGGCCCTGGTCGAGGAGAGTCTCAATCTGGGGCAGGAAGTCGGCGTCGTGGCTCGCCAGGATGACATCGCCGCTGCCGAGCTGCGCGATCGCTTCCATGGTGCGCTGGAGGCCGACGTCGACGACTTTCATGTCGGCCGGACCCGACAGGGGGATGACCGAGTAGTCCATGGCCGTGAGCGCCTGGACGAAGCCCATCGGCAGGAAGCCGGAGGAGCCGTTCAGGAAGAACAGGCCCTTGGCCTTCTGCCCCCATCGGCCATGCGCGCACTCGAGAACGCGGTCCCAGCGGGGGCGCTCCTCGGGGTTCGGGCGACGATCAAGGACAGAAAGGCCCAGCGTGGCATCGATATTTTCGCCGTCTACAACGAGATATGTTGTTTGATTATTAGGGTTTTCCATGGGAATAGAGTAACTGACGATTGTCCATACCTATGCGGCCTTGAGTCCTATGTTTAACCAGAGAGCGAGGCCGGGACTGCTCAACGCAGCCCCGGCCTCGTCAATTTCTATGGGGCGACAATCACTTCACGTCGTCGTCAACCCAGTCGAGCGTACGCGTGACGGCCTTCTTCCACAGGCGGTAGGTACGGTCGCGCTCGGCCGGCTCCATGGACGGCGTCCAGCGCTTGCCTTCCTGCCAGTTGGCCACGACGTCCTCAGTGCCCGACCAGTAGCCCACGGCCATACCGGCGGCGTAGGCCGCACCCAGGGCGGTCGTCTCGATGACCTTCGGGCGAACGACGTCGACGCCGCACAGGTCGGCCTGGAACTGCATGACCAGGTCGTCGTGCGTCATGCCGCCGTCAACCTTGAGCTCCTTGAGCGGCACGCCGGAGTCAGCGTTCATCGCATCAAGGACCTCGGCGCTCTGGAACGCGGTCGACTCCTCGACAGCGCGGGCGATGTGGCCCTTGTTGACGTAGCGGGTCAGGCCCACGATCGCGCCGCGAGCATCCGAACGCCAGTAGGGGGCGAACAGACCGGAGAAGGCGGGGACGAAGTAGACCCCACCATTGTCCTCGACCGTGCTGGCCAGCTCGCCAATGTCCGAGGACTTGACGATCATGCCCAGGTTGTCACGCAGCCACTGGACCAGCGAACCGGCGACGGCGATCGAACCCTCAAGGGCGTAGACGGCCGGCTGGTCGCCGATCTTGTAGGCCACCGTGGTGAGCAGGCCGTTGTCGGAGAAGACGGGCTCGGTGCCGGTGTTCATGAGCATGAAGCAACCGGTACCGTAGGTATTCTTCGCCATACCCTTCTCGAAGCAGGCCTGACCAAAGGTGGCCGCCTGCTGGTCGCCGAGGATACCGGCGATCGGGGTGTCGACGAGCAGACCGTTCTTGCGTCCGTAGCCGTAGATCTCGGAGGAGGACTTGATCTCGGGGAGCATCGACATGGGGATGCCGAAGATCTCGCAGACATCCTCACGCCACTGAAGGGTGCGGATATCCATGAGCATGGTGCGCGAGGCGTTGGTGACGTCGGTGCAGTGCACGCCGCCGTTGATGCCGCCCGTCAGGTTCCACAGGACCCAGCAGTCGGTGTTGCCGAAGAGCAGGTCGCCGGCCTCGGCGCGCTCCCGAGCACCCTCAACGTTGTCGAGGATCCACTTGATCTTGGAACCGGAGAAGTAGGGGGACAGACCCAGGCCACAGATCTGGCGGAAGCGGTCCGGGCCCTCGTCACCCTCGAGCTCCTTGACGATGTCGGAGGTACGCATGTCCTGCCAGACGATCGCGTTGTAGACGGGCTCGCCGGTGTTCTTGTCCCACACGACGGTGGTCTCACGCTGGTTGGTGATACCGACGGCCGCGAGGTTGTGGCGGTTGATCTCCGCCTTCTGCAGAGCCTCGGCGACGACGGTGCGGGTGGTCTCCCAGATTTCAATGGGGTTGTGCTCCACCCAGCCCGGGTTCGGGAAGATCTGGGTGAACTCCTTCTGTCCGACGGAGATAATCTCACCGGAGTGGTTGAAGATGATCGCACGGGTCGAGGTGGTGCCCTGATCGATGGCGAGAACGAACTTTTCGGTGGTCATGAGTGTCCTTTCGGAGGCGTTATCACGTCGTTGTGTATGCCGCGTCGATCCACCTGCGCGGCGGGCGGGACTTCGCAGTCCCACAAAATGTCACCCCGGCGGCGGGGTGTGACGCGGGCGAGGCCGCGGAGGCCTCGCCCGCGCACTCACTCTCAGGCGAGAATGAGGTAGTAGAGAACGGTGCCGACGATGGCGCCGATGATCGGGCCGACGACGGGAACCCAGGAGTAACCCCAGTCGGAGCCACCCTTGCCCTTGATCGGCAGGATCGCGTGAGCGATACGGGGGCCGAGGTCACGGGCCGGGTTGATGGCGTAACCGGTGGGGCCACCGAGCGAGTTACCGATGACGACGATGATGAGCGCGACGCCGAGGGGGCCGACCGCGGTCTCGGTGTAGCCGGAGACGAAGACCCACAGGATCAGGACAGCTGTGCCGATGGCCTCAGTGAGGCAGTTCCAACCGTAGGAACGGATCTCGGGGCCGGTGGAGAAAACGCCGAGCTTGAGGGCGGGGTCGCAATCCTCATCGAAGTGCTTCTTGAAGGTCAGCCAGCACAGGACGGCGCCGGCGAAGGCACCGAGGAACTGGGCGACGATGTAGACCGCGACGTTGGTGCCGGTGACGGGAATGTCACCCGCCAGGGTGACGTTGGAGTCGAACATGTGGGCGACGACCTTGGCGATCGTCACCGCGGGGTTCAGGTGGCCACCGGTGCGGAACGCAACGTAGACGCCGGCGAAGACCGCCAGGCCCCATCCCCAGTTGATGAGCAGCCAGCCGCCGCCCTTGCCCTTGGACTTGGGCAGCAGGTTCGTAGCAACGACGCCGCCACCGAGGAGCAGCAGGATCGTGGTGCCGAGGAACTCAGACCAGAAAATCTGGCCCGTGGTGGGGACAGCCGCATCAGCGGCTGCCGGGAGCAGTGTTGTGAGCATGTTTCCCTATCTTTCTCCGACGCGTCTTCGCGCCGGGTCACCGGTGTTCTTTCACCGCCAACTGTGTACCGTCGAACAATATCCGCTCGGATAAGCTTCGCGGGTCACATCACAGTATGACACTTGATGCACGTTAGCCCAAACTGAGTGCACATCCGTGCAAGCCCTCGCGTGTGACCCTGACCATATGACACGCATTATACTTGTCGCCCCTTCAGACCCTTTAATTCCCAAAGTCACACATCTGAACGCTTGTGCATGGCACACTAGAAAACGTGACAATACGTGACGAACAGGCGCACGAGGCCGCCTCGATGTACTACCTCCAGGGGCAGACGATGGAGACAATCGCCCGCCACCTGCAGATATCACGCTCCTCGGTCTCGCGACTTCTCGCCCACGCGCGGGAGGTCGGCCTGGTGCGCATTTCGGTGTCTGCCTCCCCCGGTCTCAAGGGCACCCTCGCAGGACAAATTGCCGACCTCTTCGGCGTCCAGGTTTCTGTCGTTCCCGTTCACGACGTCCATACCGAGGTCAACCGCCTGCACAACGTTGCGCTCGTCGCGGCGGAACACCTCATCGACATGCTCTTCCCCGGCGTCACCCTCGGCATCGCCTGGGGAAACACCACCGCCGAAGTGACGCGGGCCATGCCCCACGTGTCTTTTGCGGGTTCCACCGTCGTCCAGCTCAACGGAGCGGCCACCGCCACCGAGTCGGGCATGCCCTACGCCGAGGCCATCATCGCCCGCGCCGCGAAGGCCATCGGCGGGCGCATCGTCAACTTCCCCGTGCCCGCATTCTTCGACTACGCGGACACCAAAGAGGCGCTCTGGCGCGAACGCTCCGTCCAGTCGGTCCTCAACACGATCGACAGCGCAGACGTCGCCCTGTTCGGCGTCGGCTCCATGTCTGCCCGCCTCCCCTCCCACGTCTACTCGGGGGGCTTCCTCGACCCCAACGAGATCGCGGCGGCCCAGAACGACGGGGTCGTCGGCGATGTGTGCACCGTCCTCATCCGCGAGGACGGCTCCACGAACATGCACCTCAACGAGCGCGCCTCGGGCCCGAGCCCGGCCACGCTCAAGAAGATCCCACGCCGCCTCTGCGTCGTCTCCGGCGCCTCGAAGGCCCTCCCGCTCCTCGGCGCCCTGCGCGCGGGGGTCGCCACCGACCTCGTCCTCGACGACGGGGCCGCGCACGAGCTCCTCGACCTCGTTCACACGCGCATGACTCGCCGCCGCTCCTACATCTGAGCCGGGGAGACACCGACGAGCAAGAAAGGGCCTCGGCCTCGTCCACGATGGGAACGAGGCCGAGGCCCTTTCATCGACTCAGATCAGCCCAGGCGCTTGACCAGCGGGAACGGGATCGTCTCGCGGATGCCCTGGCCGGTGAGGACCATGAGCAGACGGTCGATGCCCATGCCCATGCCGCCGCACGGCGGGAAGCCCTGCTCCATGGCGATGAGGAAGTCCTCGTCCATGACCATGGCCTCGGGGTCGCCGTTGGCAGCCGCGAGGGCCTGCGCCTCGAAGCGCTCGCGCTGGACGACCGGGTCGGCCAGCTCGGAGTATGCGGTGCCCGTCTCGAAGCCGCGCACGTACAGGTCCCACTTTTCGGTGAGGCCGGGGCGCGAGCGGTGGTAGCGGGTCAGCGGGGAGGTGTCCTCCGGGAAGTCGTAGACGAAGGTCGGCGCCCACAGCTTGGAGGCGACGAGCTCCTCGAAGATGTCTTCGACGATCTTGCCGGACACGGCGTAGTCGTCGACCTCCAGGCCGATGCGCTCCGCGTACTTGACGAGGGTCTCGCGCGGCGTCTCCACCGTGACCTCCTCACCCAGGGCCTCGGAGGTGGAGCCGTACAGGTCGATGCGATCCCACTCGCCCGACAGGTCGTACTCGGTGCCGTCGGCCAGACGCACGATTTCCTCGCCCTCGGACAGGTCGAAGGCGTCGCGCGCGGCCTGCTGGATGAGGTCGCGGGTCAGCTCAGCCATGCCGTTGTAGTCCGAGTAGGCCTCGTAGGCCTCCAGGGAGGTGAACTCGGGGCTGTGCGAGGAGTCCATGCCCTCGTTGCGGAAGTTGCGGTTCATCTCGAAGACGCGGTCCACGCCGCCGACGACCGCGCGCTTGAGGTAGATCTCGGTCGCGATGCGCAGGTAGAGATCGGTGTCGAGCGCGTTCATGTGCGTCGTGAAGGGGCGGGCAGCCGCACCACCGTGGATCATCTGCAGCATCGGCGTCTCGAGCTCGATGTAGTCACGGCGGAAGAAGTTCTCGCGGATCGAGCGGTTGACGGCCGCGCGGATGCGGACCATGTCGCGCGCGGCGGGGCGCGTGATCAGGTCGAGCTCGCGGCGGCGGATGCGCTGATCCTCGGACAGGGTGATCTCTTCGCCGTCCTCGGTGGTCCAGGTCTTGGGCAGGGGGCGGATCGCCTTGGAGGCGATGGCCCACGAGGCGTCGGGGGCGGGCAGCGCGGTGGGCGCGGCGTCGTACTCGGCCTGGGCCTCGGGCGTGACTTCGGCGGGGGTCGCGAAGATCGACAGCTCGCCGCGGCGCGAGGAGATCACGCGGCCGTGGACGAAGAGGTGGTCGCCCAGGTCGACGTCGTTCTTGTAGGCGGCCAGGGACTCGGCGCCGACGGAGGCGGCCGAGAGCATGACCTGGATCTTGTTGCCCTCACCGTCCATGAGGGTTGCGAAGCAGAGCTTGCCGCCGTTGCGCGCGAGGATGACGCGGCCCGCCAGGCCCACGTAGTCCTCGGTTTCTTCGCCGGCCTCGAGGTGGGCGTACTTCTCACGCACCGCCTTGATGGTGGTCGTGATCGGCAGGCGCACGGGGTAGGCGGGGATGCCGGCCTCCATGAGGCGCGCGCGCTTGGCCGCGCGAACCTTGACCTGCTCGGGGGTGTCGTCTGCGGGTGCTTGCGTGGGCGTGGAAGAAGAATCGGTCATGCGCCTATCGTACCGGGATTTGGCCTCGTGACGAGGCAGGGGCCCGGTCGGGCCGCTCACGCACCCGGGAGGTCGGCCACGTAGGGGGCCGAGGAGGATCCGCCGATCCCCTGCGTGGAGTGTGCGGCGGCCGCGCAGGCGAGGGCGAGCGCCTCGGGCCACGGCATGCGGCGAGCTCGGCGCGCCCAGGCCAGCGCCGCCGAAAAGACATCCCCCGCGCCCGTCGTATCCACAGCGTTCACGGCGGGTGCTGGCACGCGCAGGATCTGTCCGTCGACGCACGCGATCACGCCGTTCTTGCCGCAGGTGACCACGCAGTCGCACTCAAAGGACGCGAACCACCGCGCGGCGTCCTCCACGGCGTCGGTGCGCGCGTAGGCGAGCGCCTCCTCCTCGTTGGGCGTGCACACGTCAGCCAGGTGCAAGGCCTCCAGGTCGGCCTCGTCCCAGGCCCCGGCCTCGTCCCATGCCGTGTCCGCCAGCACCCAGGTGCCGCGAGCGCGCCAGGAGGACACGACCTCACTGTTCGCGCCGATCCCCCGCACGTCCGCGAGCAGGCACCCCGGCGCGTCGCCTCCCAAGCGGGGCAACGCGGTCGTCCCGCGCGTGGTCATCGCGCGATCGCCGTCGAAGGACAGGGAGACGGTGACGTTTTGATCGCCCACGCGCTCGCACGACGAGGTGTCCACGCCCTCGCGCGCGAGCATCTCATCGACGAACACGCCCATCTGATCGACGCCCACGCGGCTGTGCAGGCGTACCGGCGCACCCAGGCGAGCCAGCGCAATCGCCTGATTCGCCGCGCCGCCCGCGCACATGAGAGCTCCCTCCACCCAGGCCTCGCAACCCGGAACCGGAGGCCCGTCGAGGGGCCCCATGACGACGTCAAGGAACGTCGGACCGTACACCGCGAACTGAGATGCGGCGGGTACTCGAGATGCCACGGGTCCTCCTAGACGTGAGCGCGACTACAATATGCCACTGAGCCACCACTATACGTATCCAGAGAGGATGCCCGCCATGCAGCTCACCATCGTCGGAGGAGGGGGCTTCCGGGTCCCCGCGATGATCGACGTCTTGGCACGTTCGCGGTCGGGTCAGGGAGCTTACGCGTCCCTCGACGTCGACCGCGTCATCCTGTACGACACCGACGCGCGCAGGCTCGACGCAATGATGGCCGTGCTGTCCTCACTTGACTTCCCGCACTCCCCGACCGTTCGTGCGACGACCGACATCAACGAGGCGCTTCCGGGAGCCGACTTCGTCTTCTCCGCGATGCGCGTGGGCGGCACCTGCGGAAGGGTCCTCGACGAGCACTGCGGCCTCGATCACGGGCTGCTCGGCCAGGAGACCGTCGGCGTGGGCGGCTACTGCTACGCGTTCCGCTCGCTCGGACCGGCACTCGAGCTGGCACGCGCCGCCAAGCGCCTGTGCCCGGGCGCCTGGCTCATCAACTTCACGAACCCAGCCGGCATCATCACCCAGGCGATGCGTTCCGTGCTCGGCGAGCGCGTCGTCGGCATCTGCGACACCCCCATTGGCCTCGTCAACCGCACGCTGAACGCCCTGGGCGTTGCCGATGAGGAGCGCACCGACGTGTCCTTCGATTACGTCGGTCTCAACCATCTTGGCTGGCTACGCTCCCTCTCAGTCGACGGCCGCGACATCCTCCCGCGTCTCTTCGCCGACGAGGCGGCCCTAGGATCCATGGAAGAATCCCGCGCCATCGGCACGGACTGGATTCGCGCGCTGGGCGCCCTGCCCAACGAATACCTGTTCTACTACTACTGTCATCGCGAAGCCATGGCCCGCATCCACCAGGACCAAACCCGCGGCGAGTACCTGCGCGATCAGCAGGAAGCCTTCTACAACGCCGTCCTCGCGGACCCCGAGCAGGCGGGACAGACGTGGATCGATGCCCTCGCCGACCGCGAGGCGACCTACATGGCCGAGGCCCGCGACGTCGACGAGCGTTCCGGCAGGCGCGCCGAGGACATTGCGGGCGGCGGCTACCAAAAGGTGGCCCTCGACCTCATGAAGGCGCTCGCTACGAATACTCCGGCGCGCATGATCCTCAACGTCGGTAACGGCGATGGTGGATTCTCCTCGATTCCGACGCTGCGCGACGCGGACGTCGTCGAGGTTCCCTGCGACGTCGACGCCTCGGGCGTCCATCCGATTCCGGTCGCTCCCTTGGAAGGGGCCGCTCTCGGCCTCGTCCAATCCGTGAAGGCCTGCGAGAATCTCGTCATCGACGCCGCCCGCGAGCACGACCGCAGCCTCGCGTGGCAGGCGCTGGCGCTGCACCCCCTGGTCGACTCGGTCAACGTCGCGCGCGACGTGCTCGACCAGGCGATCCGCACAAACCCACTGGTCGCCGCTGCCTTCGACTGAGGGGCGCCGTCCCCCCGCCCATCAACGCACTGTGCCCCTGCCTCGTACGGACGAGGCCGACGCACAGTCTCAGGGGCACGCCGGGTGTCGGGAGATCACCCGCGCGTGTCCCAGCGGAAGAACTCTTCTCCCCCCGCGTAGCCGTGGGGCTTCCCCGCGTCGCGGGTGCCCTGTCGGATCCAGGACTCCATCCGGTCGAGGTCGTCGAATTGGGTGACGTGCTCGCGCACCGCCCTGACCTTGGCCTCGACGTCTGCCTGGTCCAGCTCGACGACGTGGTTCGTCAACGGGCCCCCCTGGAACCACACTTCTTCGACCACGTGGGGGTCCAGGCCCTCGTCGAGTAGCTCGGGGAACGCGAAGGGGTTGCGCGCGGCCGGGTAGACGGCATCCGTGACCGCGGCGCCCACGGCCCGGTGGTCCGGGTGATTGGCGTAGATGGACGACCAGTTGTATTCGGGCGAGAGGGTGAGGATCAGGTTCGGCTTCACTCGCCGAATGAGGGCGACGATATCGCGCACGAGGCCGTGGGACAGGGGCACCATCCCGTCGGGGTAGCCGTCGAAGAAGACGAGCTCCGTGACGCCGAGTTGCTCGCACGCGCGGCGCTGTTCATCGCGACGCAACTCCCCCATCTGCTGATGCAGATCCTGGTCGGAGCCTCCCGCGTCACCGTCCGTGACGACTGCGACGACAACTCTCGACCCTTCGCGCGCGAAGCGAGCGAGTGTCCCGCCCGCGTCCACATCCGCATCATCGGGGTGGGCGTAAATGCCCAGCACGGTATCCATTCGTGTACTCCTTACCGAGGCGCCGGCGAGATCATGTCCCGCCGGCGCCTGTCCCGAGTCTGTGACGGCTACTGATCAATCGCCGCGTTGGCGGCGTCCTGAGCGGCCTGGACGCCCTCATGTACGCCGGTGCGTCCCAGGAAGACCTCCTTGAGCACGCCGTTGTACGCGTCCATTGCCGCGCCCAGCTTCGCGCCGAAGGGAGCCATGATCGTGCCCGAAGGAGTCTTCGCCATCACCGAAGTGTCGACGCCCTTGTCCGACCAGTACGCGGTCCACGTCGCCTGGGCATTCTCGTTCGCGGGGAAGCCGGCGCCGGTCTTGCCCAGTGCGGCACCTCCGTCCTTGCCAGCCAGCCACGCCAGCAGCTTGTGCTGAGCCTCGGGGTTCGCGCTCGCCGTCGAACCGGCGGCGACGACGGAGTTACCGACCGTCACGGCACCGGCGGGACCCTTCGGCTGGGGAGCCAGGCCCCACTCGAAGGAAGCGCCCTCGGCCACATTCGCCAGGTTGTAGGAACCGGACTGGAACAGAGCGATCTTGCCCTGCAGGAACTGGTCGCGGCTGAAGTCGCCGTTGTCGTTCGTGTCGGCCGCCGAGGGGGCCACGTGCTCCTTGTTGATCAGGTCCACCAGGTAGCCGACCGCGGCGTCGCCCTTGGGACTCGCAAACGTAAAGCGACCGCTCGCGTCCTGCAGGGTGGCACCGGCCGACCCCAGGTACGGAATGAGCATGGCCTGGCCATCCAGCGCGGCGTTGTATCCGTACTGGACGATGTGGTCCGCGTCGAATGCAGGGTCAGCCGCGTTGCGGCCCGACGAGTCCAGCGTCAGCTTTCGGGTGATCTCTCGCAGAGAGTCGGTGGAGGCGCTCGGGTCCCACGACAGGTTCTGCAGGTCCTCGATGCTCACGCCGGCCGCGTCCAGCAGCGACTTGTTGTAGTACACCGCGATCGACGGGTCGGTGAGGACCGGGACACCGTAGAGCTTTCCGTCAACCGTGTACTGATCGATGGCGCCCTGAAGCCAGCCGTCGCGCTCGGAGGCGGGGAATTCCTCGTCGATGTTGACGATCTTGCCGCCGCGCGCGTACTCCGTGTAGTTGTTCGTGTTGGACCAGAAGACGTCCGGTCCGGTGCCCGCGGCGAGCTCAGAACGCAGGCCCGTGAAGTAGTCCGACCACGGGACGACCTCGACGTTGACCGTGATCCCCGTTTCCTCGGTGAACTCGGGGAGCGCCGCCTCGTACGCCTGGGCAGCCTGATCATCCCACAGACGCAGGGTCAGGGACGTGCCCGCCTCGCTCGACGCGCTGCCACCCTGCGAGCAGGCGGCCATCAGCATCGACGCGGCACCAATCAGAGCGGTAGCGGTAACAAAACGCCTTTTCATGAAGACCTCCAGTTGTGATGGGGTGTGTTGTTACTTGATGCCCGTCAGGGCAATCGATTCAACGATGTGACGTTGAAAGACGATGAACAGAGCGATCAGGGGCACGAGCGCGATAGTCGTCGCCGCCATGACGTACGTCCAATTCGCGTTGTACTGGCTCTGTAGCGCGGCCGTCGCAACCGTGAGGACGCGTGGCCTGGTCGCGGCAATGATCCGCGGCCACATGAACGAGTTCCACTGGCTCACAACCGTGATGAGCACGAGCGTCGAAATGATCGGCTTCGACACGGGAACGACGATGGAGAAGAGGATGCGCATCTGCCCGGCGCCGTCCATGGTCGCCGCGTCGATGATTTCCTGGGGGATCTGGCGGAACGACTGACGCAGCAGGAACACCGCGTAGGGCGACGCAAACACGAAGGGGAGGACGATGCCCCAGAAGGTGTTGTTGAGCCCCATCTTGGCCATCATGAGGTACAGCGGGATGACGAGAACCGACGCCGGAATCATCATGGTGCCCAGGAAGAGCCAGAAGATGACCTCGCGCCCCGGGAACTCAATGCGGGCGAACGCGTAGGCGGCCAGCACGGAGGACACCAGCTGCCCGACGACCATCACCACGACCATGAGAAGCGTCGTGATGATCGCGTCGCCGAAGTTGACCCGTCCCGTGAGGATCGCCTGGAACGAGGCCAGGGAGGGCGGGGAAGGCAGCGCGAAGGGCGAGTGCGAGGCGAAGTCCTGCGGCGACTTAAAGGCCGTGACAAAGCTGAAGAGGAGCGGGACGACCATGATGAACGCGGCCAGCGAGAGCCCCGCGTAGATCCCCAGGGTCGACCACCAGGGCCGACGCGAGTGCAACTTAGACGAGCTCATACGTGGTCCTCTTCCGGAAGTACAGGTTCTGGGCCAGCGTCAGTCCCATGAGGAGCAGCATCATCACGCACGCCATGACTGCGGCGCGGCCGACGTTTCCGGTCTCGAAGGCCTCCTTGTAGATCAGGTAGGCGAGGACCTCGGTGGAGCCGGATGGGCCTCCCTTGGTGAGGGCGTAGATCTGATCGAAAACGTTGAAGACCGAGATCACGGAGGTGACCGAGACGAAGAAGAAGGTCGGGCGCAGGAGAGGCATCTTGATGTGCCAGAACACCTGCGAGGAGGATGCCCCGTCCACGGTCGCGGCCTCGGTGAGCTCACGCGGGATCGCGAGCAATCCGGCGATGAAGAAGAGAGCCGTGTACCCCACGTTCGACCAGACGACGACGAAAGCCGCCGCGGGCAGCGCCCAGGTGGGCGACACGAGAATTTCTAGTCGCGTGCCCGCCAGCGCGGAAAGAAGACCACCGGTGGGGGCGAAGATCCACGACCAGACGACGCCGAGGGCCAGCGGAGGCGCGATCCACGGAATGACGATGAGCGTGCGATAGACGACGGTTCCTCGCACGCCCTTCGTCAGTAGGTTCGCGAGGAGGAGGCCCAGGATGATCTGGATGGGGACCACGAGGAGGACGAAGAGAATCGTCGTGCGCAGGGACGACAGGAAGGACGGGTCGCTCAGTACGTTCGTGACGTTGGCCAGGCCCACGTATCGCGTATCCCCGATGAGGTCCCACCGGTACAGGCTCACCCACATGATGACACCGATGGGCACAACCATGAAGATGAGGACGCCGATGAGGGCGGGCGACAGGAACGCGTATCCGACGAGTGCGTGGCGCGTGCGAGACGCTCGCTTGCTCATGCCCCACCTTCCTTTCGTTCGGTTCTTCGAGGATAGGTGTGACGGGCGCATCAGCGCCGGGCGAAGACAAGGTATGGACAATTGTGAACATCGCATGCCGTCAAACGAGCAAAGGTGCACAAAACGAGGCAAAACAAGGGAGCGCCCACTCAGCTGAGTGGGCGCTCCTACCGGCGTGTCAATCAGACGCCGGAGCTTTTCAGCCCCAGCTCGCGGGCACGGGGTGAGTCCTCGGGGACGCTTCCCGCGTGGTCGCCGGCGCTCACGATTTTGTTGGAGCCGTCGACGAAGACGACGGAGGGCTTAATCGTACGCACGAGGGATTCGGGCACCTGGGCGTAGGCCATGATGATGACGAGGTCACCGACGCTCACCTTGTGGGCGGCCGCGCCGTTGAGCTGAATCGTGCCGCCGCCTCGCTCACCCGCGATCGTGTAGGTCGACAGGCGCTCACCGTTGTTGACGTCGACGATGTCGACCTTCTGTCCGGGCACGATGTTCGCGGCGTCCAGCAGGTCCTCGTCCACCGTGATCGAGCCGACGTAGTGCAGGTCGGCGCCGGTGACGACGGCGCGATGGATCTTGCCGATAGCCATCTCGCGGGTCATTTCCATCATGCGAGGTCCCCCGCGCGTTCGGCGAGACGGCCGGTGGAACCGGAGGCGTCGCGCAGCGGCACCTCCATGTTGTCGATGAGGCGCGTCGTGCCCACCTTGGCGGCGATGAGGATACGTCCCTCACGCGAGCCGTCCGACAGGATCGTGGGCGCGGCAGTACCCTCGCCGACGGGCACGGACTCGGTGCCCGCGAGAATCTCGAAAGTCCCCGCGTCCACGAGCGCGATGTAGTCCAGGTCAATGCCGCCCTCGGCGTCGATAACCGAGCGGCACTCGGCGACGATCTGCGCGGGCTTGGCTCCAGCCTCGGCGGCCTCGGCGCCGCGACGAAGCGCGCGCGAGAGGGCACGGGCGCGGATGCGCTCATCGTCGCTCAGGTACTGGTTACGGCTGGACAGGGCGACCCCGTCCTCGGCGCGCACGATCGGCACGGGGTGAACGCGCACGGGGATATCCAGCTGGGAGAAAACGGTACGCAGGACGGCCAGCTGCTGGGCGTCCTTCTGTCCGTACAGGGCCACGTCGGGGCGCACAAGGTTGACAACCTTCGTGCACACGAGCGCGACACCCGCGAAGTGCGTGGGGCGCGTCTTACCTTCGAGAACGCGCGCGATGGGGCCCGGGTCGATTGTCACGGTCGCGGGCGTGGGGTACACGTCCTGGGGCGCAGGTGCCCACACAAGGTCCGCACCCACCGTCTCGAGGGCTTCCATGTCCGCATCCAGGGTGCGCGGGTAGGCGTCGAAGTCCTCGCCGGGCGCGAACTGCGTCGGGTTGACGAAGATTGTGACGATCACGTGATCGGCCAGTTCGCGGGCTTCGCGCACGAGCTGCAGGTGCCCGGAGTGGAGAGCACCCATGGTCATCACGAGTGCCTTCGTGCCAGGCAGGCGCGACAGCGCATCGGCCAACTCGGCACGCGTGTGGGTCAGGACAGGACGGTGAGTCATAGTTCTATTCTTGCAACTTCGGCCCGCCGGTGCGTCATCGAGTCGCTTTCCTCACGCCTCGCGTTCTCGCGACGAGGCCGGGGTTGCGCGCGTTCTCTCTCCCGCGTTTTGGGCTCGTTGGGTGTGTGATGATCAGGCGTCCGGGTCGAGGAGGGCGGCCTCGACGCTGGTGGCGGCCCGTTCGTCGAGGAGACGTGCGTCGCGCAGCAGGCGGGTCAGGGCACGGGTCATGTCCGCGTAGGTGTCGCGTTCCCCGGCGAGATCCTCCCGGGCCCCCAGGCAGCGCGCGTGTGCGGCGATCGTTCCCGCGTCCCCGCGGGCGGCGGGCCCGGAGATACCCGCGACCCCCTCGGTGAGGGCACGGTCGAGGGCGGCCTCGAGGAGGGGGCGCACGTAGAGGGCGGGGTTTTCAATGCCGGCCTCGGCCAAAATGCGCGTTGTCTGCACGGTGATTCCGGCGATGAAGTTCGCACCGTGGGCGAGACCCGCGTGGTAGAGGGGTCGGTCCTCCTCAGCGACGACGACGGGTTCGCCACCCATTTCGACGACGAGAGCCTGGGCGATCGGCAGGAAGGGGGCCGCGGCCGTCACAGCGAAGGGCGTGCCCACGAGGCGCGCCACGTCGACGCTGGTACCGGTGAAGGTCATCGCCGGGTGGATGGCGAGCGGGATCGCTCCCGCGCCCGCGGCGGCGCCGAGCAGCCCCACGCCGGAGGCACCCGACAGGTGAATGACGATGTGCCCACTCTGCCAGGCGCCCAGGTCGGCCAGGCCGCTCACAAGGGGGCCAATCTGGTCGTCAGGGACGGCCACGATGACCACCTCGGAGCGTCGCACGACCTCCTCGGGCGTGGCGATCGGCACGCCGGGCAGCATCGCGTCGGCGCGCTCGCGCGAGGCGTTCGAGGACGCGGAGACGGCAACGATCTGGTGGCCGACCGCGCGCAGCGCAGAGCCGATGACGGGCCCGACGTGGCCCATGCCGATGATGCCGATTCCGAGGCGTCCGGGGGTACTCATGGCTCCATTGTCGCCGATCACCGGGCTACTTGTCGCCCTCCGCACGCTGCGAGGTCGCCTCGACGATCTCGGTGACGCGCGAGAGCCAGCGCTCGGGAGCCTCGGCCTCGCGGCGGACCTTCGAGGCCTGCGACAGCTGCGCCCACAGCTCCAGCGAGCGGCCCACCTCGACGTGCTCGGCCATGGATGCCACCGGTCCGGGGACCAGCGCGGCGCGCACGGAGGCGACGCGGCGCCAGCGCTGAATGGGCCCCTGATGCAGGGACACAGACTGGATGCGCGTCAGCGGGATGATCGAGAAGCGCAGGTTGAAGAAGCCGTCGCGGATCGCGAACACGGCATCGGTCAGGCCGAAGGCACGGCGCTTGTACACGAGAGGATCCAGGATCCTCGCGCTATGCGGGATCGGTGTCATCCAGCGGTCCTCGCCCGTGCCGGCGCGGAGGGACTCGAGGAAGCTGTCGGGGTCCTCGACCCCCAGGTCGGGGATCGCCATCGCGATCGCCTGGATGGCCTCCACGCGGCTGCCGACGGGAAGCAGCACGTCGGAGGCCACATCCACCTGCATGCCCTTGTTCTTCTCGTCCGTCGTGTGCGCCGCGTTGCCAGCCTGCGTGATCTCCACGCGATACCAGCCAAACAGTCGCCAGATCAGCGGCTGGCTCACCTCGATGGCGTGGATGCGCCCCGGAGGGATCGTCACGTGACGGCGAGCCGTCAGGCCACGGTCGATACGCACGCCGTCGGCAGCGATCGCCGCGGTAAAGCCGAACTCTCGATCAAAACGCGCCCAGACGCCCACCAGGAGGCTGAACGCGCCCGCCAGGATGCCCAGGAAACTCATGATCGACGTCACCCCGACGACACCCACGAGGAAGCCGTTGAGCCCCAGGAGGAAGATGCCGAAGAACAGCGCGATCGCATTGTCGATGGTCGCCAGCATGGACGCCAGGAGCTTCACGAAGCCGACCGTGAAAACGGGACGCTCCGGGGCCTCCAGCGGCGTCTTCGCCGTCGCCACGCGGGCCGAAGCGCCGGTAACGTCCGCAGGATCCACGACCTCGTCGATCGCGCCCGACGCGAGCGCGAGAAGGAGGGCGCGCAGCTCCTCGAGACACTGCGCGGGCAGCAGGCCCAGCTTGATGCTCGAGTCAGTGCCGCCGGCGACCTCGATGTCCAGATACCCCAGGCGCAGGAGGCGACCGACGAGCGAGTAGGACACGTTGATCGTCTGGATGCGCGTCAGCCGCGCGTGGCGCTGCGTACGCTTGAGGATGCCGGCGCGGTACCAGATCGCCGTATTGCTCACCGCGTAGCGAGTCTTCGTCCACGCCAGGTAGCAGTAGGCGCCCGCGATGGCGAGGACGATGCCCGCAATCATCAGAAGACCAAGGAAGATGCCGGTGGTTTCAAACCACTGCGGCGTCTCACCGTTGAGCATGCGCCCGATCGCGGAGGCGTTGCTTAGGGACACCGCACCGACGATACCCGTGACACTTCCCACGACGCGGGGAACGTAGGTGAGTGGGTGAAGCGGCTGCCAGTCCTCGGGAGCGATGCCGTCGGAGGAGAGGTCCGCGCTCATAGGCCCATCAGCTCCGCCGAGCCGCGCTCCGCCAGGACGTCACGCAGACGGGCTGCATCCGCGACGGGCACACCGCTCAGCGTCGCATCCGTCTGCGCGCTCGCGGTCGACAGCTTGATCGTCGAGATGCCAAGCAGGCGCAGCACGGGGCCCTGGTAGATGTCGACATACTGGATGCGACCGTAGGGCACGAGGGTCAGCGAGCGACTAAAGACGCCGCGGCGGATCACAAAGTCCGTGTCAGCCAGTGCGTAGCGCAGGGCGCGCACCTGGGCGGGCACGAGCCACAAGCAGAAGAGTGCAATGGCGGCGGGCACGAGCATGAGCCACCACAGCGCCGGAATATCGACGATGAGGACGAGCGCGGAAATCGCTCCGCACAGGACGCCGCACAGCGCGAGGGCGTTACCGAGGCGCAGGGTCGCGAGTTTAGGGGACACGTGCTGGAATTCGACGCCGTCGGGAGACATGACGTCCGCTGAGTTCTGGGATAACATGCTTCAATTCTTGCACATCTTTTCCGCGCCTTTTCTTGTCCTTTATTTCTGCGCGACCAACCGAGGTGACGAAGCGAATAGAAGCAACGCCCACTACTCCCACCCACCTCACAGGAAACATTCAGACACATGGGCGACACTAGTTCCATGAGCACCCCGGGAACCGAAGCAAAACTGCTCGTTGTCGACGACGAGCCCAACATCCGCGACCTCCTCGCCTCCTCCCTGCGTTTCGCCGGCTTCGACGTCATCACCGCCGAGGATGGCAGCGGCGCATTTCACGAAGCCCAGGCCTCGCGCCCGGACCTCATTGTCCTCGACGTCATGCTCCCCGACATGGACGGCTTCACCGTCACCAGGCGCCTGCGCGACGCCGGCATCACCACCCCGGTCCTCTTCCTCACCGCGCGCGACGACATGCGCGACAAGATCCAAGGCCTGACCGTCGGCGGCGACGACTACGTCACTAAGCCCTTCGGCCTCGAAGAGGTCGTCGCCCGCATCCGCGCCATCCTGCGCCGCACCATGGGCTCCGAAGAAGACGACGCGTTCCTGCGCGTCGGAGACCTCGTCATCGACGAGGACGCCCACGAAGTCACGCGCGCCGGCGTACCCATCGACCTGTCCCCCACCGAATTCAAGCTCCTGCGCTACCTCGTCATCAACGCGGGGCGCGTCGTCTCCAAGATGCAGATCCTCGACCACGTGTGGGAATACGACTGGGACGGCGAAGTCGCCATCGTCGAGTCCTACATCTCCTACCTGCGGCGCAAACTCGCCGTCGAGGGGGCCTCCGGGGAGCTGATCCACACCAAGCGTGGGGTCGGCTACATCCTGCGCGCTGAGGACTGACGTGCACCGTAGCCTGGCCCAACGCATCGAGGCGTGGTGGGACTCCAAGCCGCTATCCGCGCAGCTCGTCACGCTCATCACGCTGCTCCTGGCCATCGGACTATCCCTGTCCGGCACGGTCATGATCGGCCTCCTCCAGCGCCACCTCACCTCCCAGATCGACGACCAGCTCGTCGCCACCGCGCACACCATGCAGATCTCCGGATCGGCGGCAACCTTCTCTGCCGACGGCCAGGGCGGCATCCCCACCCTCTACTACATTCACATCCACGACACCGCCGGGGGCGATCGGTACTTCTACTCGGAGGACACCCTCAAGGCCTCGGGCAAGCCCAACCTGCCCGAACTCGTCGACACGAGCTCCGCGCCCATCTCATCCTTCCGCACCCTCCCGGTCACCGTCTCCTCTTCCAAGGCCGGCCTCGGCTGGCGCGCCCTCGTCGTCCCCGTGTACGAGCAGGACTCCGGCCTGTTCTCCGGATACATGACGATCGCCCTGCCCCTGTCGGACATGCAGCACACCCTGCGCACCACGGCCTCGTACTTCGCGGTCGCCGGCATCATCATCGTCCTCATCGGGGGCTGGACCGGGCGCGTCCTCGTGCGCCGCGCCCTCCTCCCCCTGCGTTCCATCGAATCCACCGCCGGAAAGATCGCCGCCGGCGACCTCACCAAGCGCGTCACCCCGCACCCTCCCACGACCGAGGTCGGCTCACTCTCACTCTCGCTCAACGCCATGCTCACCCAGGTCGAGCAATCCTTCGAAGCCCGCCAGGCCTCGGAACAAAAGATCAAACGATTCGTCTCCGACGCCTCCCACGAGCTGCGCACCCCCCTCGCAGCCATCTCCGGCTACTGCGAGCTCTACGCTATGGGCGGGGTGCCCGCCGAGCGCATCGAGGAAGTCATGGGGCGCATCGCTTCCGAATCCTCGCGCATGGCCACCCTCGTCGAAGACCTCCTCACCCTTGCCCGCCTCGACGAAGGCCGCCCCCTCGAGATCACCGACATCGACCTCGTCAAGCTCGCCGATAACGCCGTCTTCGACCTCCAAGCCCTCGACCCCACGCGCACGGTCGGCCTCACCGGCATCAACAGCCGCACTCCCCCGATGACCCTCATCGTCCCCGGTGACCGCGACCGCCTCTCGCAGGTCTTCACCAACCTCATCGGCAACATCGTGCGCTACACCCCTGAAGGCTCCCCCGTCGAAATCGCGCTCGGACGCAGCGGCGACACCGCGATCGTCGAACTGCGTGACCACGGGCCCGGCATCGACGAAACTGACCGCGGACGCGTCTTCGAACGCTTCTACCGCGCGGACACATCGCGCAACCGCAAGTCCGGGGGCTCCGGCCTCGGCCTCGCAATCGTCTCCGGCATCCTCACAGCTCACAAGGGCAACGCATCGCTCACCAAAACGAAAGGCGGCGGCCTCACCGTTCGCATCGAACTCCCCACAGCGTGAACGACGTAACGCACCGATCAGCGCACACGGCTTTTTCGCTCAGTTTTCGCCATTTCTCACCTGACAGTTTCACGAGATCCATCGGGATTTTCCCCGATTTTTTATCAACGAACGTGACCTTCGCTCAAAAGCGCACTAGCATGGATCGGGTATTCCTCAGCAAGGAGAGTGGCCCATGGGTGCTCAAGCACCTCAGTGGCTGCTGACGTCTTTCGTTGACGCCATGCAGCAAATCGGCGCAACCGCGACCCGGTCAGACCTCGAAACCGAAAGCGTCGACCTCGCGGAGCGCTGGAGCGCGCCCGAACGCCAATTGCACAACGTGCGTCGGCTCATGAACACGCTCACCCATATCGATGAAATCTCGTCGTCCGCGCACGATCCCGACATCCTGCGTGTCGCCGCGTGGTACCACGGCGCCTTCCTCAACAAGGCCCTCGACATCAAGCTCGGCGGGTTCCAAGCGAACTTCGCCTCCACCCGCTGCATCGATCACGCGCACAACCGCCTCACCAACCTCGGTGTGCCCGAGGAAGTCGTCGCCCGCATCGACGAGCTGATCGCGTTCCTCACGCGCCACCGCGCGCCTCGCACCGACTTCGACGCGCAGGTGCTTGTCGACGCGGACCTAGCGGTCCTGGCCTGCAGCCCGCAGGACTACAAGAAACTCCGCACGTCGCTACGCGCCGAACTCAGCGAGCTCAACGACCTGCAGTTCACCAAGGCTCGTATGGCACTCGTCAAGAAGCTCCTGAGCTACGAGACGATCTACCAGTCCCCCCTCGGCTCCGCGTGGGAGGACACCGCCCGCGCAAACCTCGAGGTTGAGCTCACCCGCCTCGAGCGCGAGAAGGCCCAGCTGTGCCAGGCCGCCCAGGCCGAGGACACGGACGACACCGAGGATGCGGACGACACCGACGAGGTCGTGGAGGACTCCACGACGACAACCGGCACGCTGATCATCAAGCGCCGTTCGATCAAGAAGTGCATCCCCGTTGCTTCCCCGGACGACGAGGCCACGTCCACCGGCGTCCTGCCCCGCAAGATCGAGGAAGACACCGACTCGGACGAGGACGAGGAGGCCACCTCCTCCCTTGAGTCCGCCGTCGAATCCCTGGACCTTCCCACGTCCGACTGACGAGGCCGCGGCTGTCTTTGCCTGCTCGGGCTGCTCAGTGCGCCCGTGGTCGGCGGCACCTCGCGCGTGAGTCGCACGGGTATACCTTGGGCTATCCACAGGCACTTTTCGGCGCGGGCGGTTATCCACAAGGTTTCGTTTCTGCCTGGATCACACTTCTTCATGCGCGTAGCGTCGATGTCGACGGACCCACCCGGGGTCCCACAAAGGAGTGACATCATGACCGCATACGCCGTCGACGCCGAACAAATTGCTGCTGCCTCCGCGCAGGCCTGCACAACCGCATCCACCATCCGCACCGAAGTGGACACGATGATGGCCCAGCTGCTCGCCCTTCAGGACACGTGGACCGGCGGGGCGCAGGTGAACTTCCAGGCGACTATCACCCAGTGGCAGGGCATCCAGGCGCAGACACACGACGCCCTGGATGCGATCTCCTCGCAGATGCAGGTCGCAGCCTCCACCTACGCCGACGCAGAGACACATTCCGCTTCCCTGTTTGCGGGGGTCTGACACCGCGCACTACGCCCCTTTCCTCGCGAGGCGCCACGACCGTGTGGCACACCGGCGCAGACAGACAGAAACGCCTGGGGGCGGGACCCTCACGAGTCCCGCCCCCAGGCGGATCAGCTTAACACCGAGCGGATCAGTACATGCCGCCCATGCCAGCGCCAGCGTCGTCGCCACCGGCGGCCGGAGCCTCGGGCTTGTCGGCGACAACGGCCTCGGTCGTCAGGAACATGCCTGCGATCGACGCAGCGTTCTGCAGCGCAGAACGGGTGACCTTGACCGGGTCAGAGATGCCGGCGGCCATGAGGTCGGTGTACTCGCCGGTCGCGGCGTTCAGGCCGTGGCCGGGCTCCATGTTCGCAACGCGGTCAGCAACCACGCCGCCCTCGACGCCCGCGTTCTCAGCGATCTGCTTGAGCGGGGCAGAGATGGCCAGGCGCACGATGTTGACGCCGGTCGCCTCGTCGCCGGTGAGGGCGTCGAGCTTGGGCAGCGCCACGGTGGCAGCCTGGATCAGGGCGACGCCGCCGCCGGCGACCAGGCCCTCTTCGGAAGCCGCGCGAGCGTTACGAACGGCGTCCTCGATTCGGTGCTTGCGCTCCTTGAGCTCAACCTCGGTGGCCGCGCCGGACTTGATGACGGCGACGCCGCCAGCCAGCTTGGCGAGGCGCTCCTGCAGCTTCTCGCGGTCGTAGTCGGAGTCGGTGTTCTCGATCTCCTGGCGGATCTGGCGCACGCGGGCATCCAGCATGTCCTTGTCGCCAGCGCCCTCGACGATGGTGGTCTCGTCCTTGGAGACAACGATCTTGCGGGCACGGCCCAGCAGCTCAAGGTCAGCGTTCTCAAGGGAGAGGCCGACGGTCTCGGAGATGACCTGGCCGCCCGTCAGGATAGCCATGTCCTGCAGCATCGCCTTGCGGCGCTCGCCGAAGCCGGGGGCCTTGACAGCCACGGACTTGAAGGTGCCGCGGATCTTGTTGACAACCAGCGTGGCGAGGGCTTCGCCCTCGACGTCCTCGGCGATGATCGCGAGGGGCTTGCCGGTCTGCATGACCTTCTCCAGGACGGGGACGATGTCCTTGACGTTAGAGATCTTGGAGTCCATGAGGAGGACGTAGGCGTCCTCGAGGACGGCTTCCTGGCGCTCCTGGTCGGTCACGAAGTAGGCCGACAGGTAGCCCTTGTCGAAGCGCATACCCTCGGTGGTCTCCAGGGTGGTGTCGAAGGAGTTGGTCTCCTCGACGGTGACGACACCCTCGGCGCCGACCTTTTCGAAGGCCTCGGCGATGAGCTTGCCGATGGCGGGATCGTTGGCGGAGATGGAGGCCGTGGCCGCAATCTGCTCGGTGGTCTCGACGGGCTTGGCGTCCACGTGAAGCTGCTCAACGATGGCCTCGACGGCCTGGTCGATGCCGCGCTTAAGGGCGATCGGGTTGGAGCCGGCGGCGACGTTACGCAGGCCCTCGTGGACCAGCGCCTGGGCCAGAACGGTCGCGGTGGTGGTGCCGTCACCCGCGACGTCGTCGGTCTTCTTGGCGACTTCCTTCACCAGCTCGGCACCGATGCGCTCGAACGGATCGTCGAGGTCGATTTCCTTAGCGACGGAGACGCCATCCTTGGTGATCGTGGGGGCGCCCCACTTCTTGTCCAGCACGACGTTGCGGCCCTTGGGGCCAAGCGTCACCTTGACGGTGTCGGCCAGCAGGTTGAGGCCGTTCTCCATGCCACGACGGGCATCCTCATCGAACTTGATGATCTTGCTCATTGAAAATGTGTCCTTCCGCGATGCGGATCGGGTTCGATGCCCGCGACGGACGGCCACGCTTTTGAGGTGGCCTCATCGAACCGGTGGTCTTATCACTCTCCATGTCGGAGTGCTAACTACGATTTTGGCACTCACCATCCCAGAGTGCAAGGCGAGGTCACGAGGCTTGAGCCCGCTGCGCTCAGGGCGTAACAATCCACGACGAGGCCGGGCAGGACCGCGGGGCCTGGCTACAGCGCCCGTGGGTGGCGGCGGGGCCTGGCCGGGCTTCGAGACGACGCGCCGAGCGAAGCTCGCGGCGCGGACGGCTCACGGGCGGGCCGCCGCCCGTGGGCACACCAAGCAGTCCGGCCCGACGGCGCGCGGAACACCAGGCGCTCGGAACACCAGCGGAGCAAGACGCAACCTAGGCATAACAAAGCCGCCCGGCCCCACAGGGGCCGGGCGGCTTAGTCAGTATCAGAGGCTCATCGCAGGATCACGATGATGTCGGGGTCTCCGAGGCCGCTCTCCTGGCGAACGTTGGAAATACCCAGCTTGGCGGCAACGTCCTTCGCGGTTCCCTCCATTCGGGGATCCTCGTAGAAGACGGTGGAGGTCTGCGTGGCCCAGCCGTCAGCGTTCGCGGCGGAGGTGCCCGCGTAGCCGGCCTGGTTCAGGATCTGAGCCTGCTGGCCGGCGTATCCCTGGGTTCCGGTGCCGTTGAGGACCTGGATGACAGCTCCGTGGTCGGGCTCAGAGGAAGCCGACGGTGAGGAGGAGCTGGCGGAAGGCGTGGGTTCAGCGGACGCGGTGGCCTCGGCCGTGGGTGACGCGGAGGGAGCGGCGGCGCTCGGGGTGGTCGCGGCGGGGCTGGGCACGTTGCTGACAGTGGCCTGCTGGCGCGACAGTGCGGTCGCCGCTGCCCATCCGAGGGCAGGAACGATCACGAGGATGGCCAGGAAAGGCCAGACGTTCTTCCACTTGGACGGCTTGGGGCGGTGCATGCCGACGGGCATGTCTTCGCCGGTGCGGTCAAATTCATCCCTGGGGTACTGAGAACTCACGCGTTCAGACTATCGGAAAAGAGGGAGTGGGGCGCGGGTGGCGCGCGGGGAATGTGGCGTGGCCTGTGCGGCATTAGGCTGGTGCTATGGGTGAACACAATCCGCGTCCGTTGGCCGAGTTGATTGATCCGGGCTGGGCTCGGGCGCTGGCTCCGGTGGAGGGGCGCGTCCACGAGTTGGGCGCGATGTTGGCCGCTGAGGTCAAGGCGGGACATGGCTACCTGCCTGCGGGCACGGATGTTCTCCGTGCCTTCACGTACCCGTTCGACAAGGTGAAGGTACTGATTGTCGGGCAGGATCCGTATCCGACGCCGGGGCATGCGATGGGGCTGTCGTTTTCGGTGCACCCGGGGGTGGCCTTGCCCAAGTCGCTCATCAACATTTTCCGCGAACTGAGCGAGGATATGGGCGTTCCCGCTCCGACGTCGGGTGACCTGACGCCGTGGTGCGAGCAGGGCGTGTGTCTGCTCAACCGCGTGTTGACGGTGCGCCCGGGTGCGCCCGCATCGCATCGAGGCCGCGGCTGGGAGGAGGTGACGCAGTGCGCGATTGACGCCCTGGTGTCCCGGAAGCGTTCGGATGGCTCGCGCGCTCCCCTCGTGGCGATTTTGTGGGGCAAGGACGCGCAGTCGCTCACACCGCGTCTGGGTGACACGCCGACTATTGCGTCCGCCCACCCGTCGCCGCTCTCTGCGTATCGAGGGTTTTTCGGGTCGAAGCCGTTCTCGCGCGCAAATGAACTGTTGGAGGCACAGGGCGCGTCGGGCGTGGATTGGTCGCTGGGCGCTTCTCATTGACGAGGCCGGGGCACACCACCCGTTCGGGTGACGGTAGGGGGCGGCTGCGATGCCGCGGTGAGGGACTCCGTGGAGCCGGCTATCGGACTCGAACCGATGACCTGCTGTTTACAAGACAGCTGCTCTACCAACTGAGCTAAGCCGGCGGCGGACACTAGTGTGCCACAGGTAGGGGCTCGCGCGCGCGGGCGGGCCAGATCGGGGTCAATGAGCACGCAGCAACGCGATTCCCCATTGCGCAGTGTGGATAACTGGCGCGCGTCTCAAGGACCTCCAATGAGCCGCAGGGATGTGACGTTTGCGCCAAAGAAGTGAGGGGCGGGACCGCCGTGCGGTCCCGCCCCTCACTGATTGAAGGCTCAGTTGGAGCTGTTGGTCGTCTCGGCGCTCTGGGCCTCGTCGGCACCGCTCTGCGAGGGCTCGGTGGCCTCGGGAGCCGGGGTCTGTGAGGTGCCCTGGCTCGCGGAATCGGTGATGCCGTATTCCTGCGCGATGGTCTCGCGCAGCGCGGGCAGCTGGGTTCCGAGCGGGATGACAGTGGAGCGGTCCTTGATGAGCTCGGGAGTTCCGAGGCCGTCGCCACGACCGTTGTAGCCGGCGTTCTGCCAGGCGGTGGTCGATGCCTTGAGGTAGTCCTCGACGGCGTTGACAGGGAAGGTCTCGATAACGTCGGAGGGGACGCCGACCTCGGCTGCAATCACCTTGACCTGCTTCCAGGAGGCGTCGAGGTTCTGGACGACGGTGCCGTTGGAGGCCTGGTACTGGGTGCGGAAGTATGCGAGCAGTGCGTGGTGGAAGTCCACCCACTTATCGGGTGCCTTCTGCGCGACGACGAGCGATGCGCTGGCCGCGGGCTTCAGGTAGTCCATGTTAACGGTGATGACCGGCTGGAGCTCAACGTTGTAGTGACCTTCGGCGGCCCAGGTGGTGAGGTCCTTGCCCATGTATGCGTCGAGGTCAGCGCACGCGTGGCAGGAGTAGTCGAAGTACTCGGTGAGGGTGGGCATGTTCGGATCCGCCTCGGCGACGACGCCGTTTGCGTTGACGATGATCGGGCGTCCGTCGGCGTAGGCGCCGAGGACGTCCGAGGCGTCGACGTTGCGGGCGGCGTTGACCTGCGCCTGCTGCTTCCAGATCACGCCGCCGACGGCTGCGACGACCGCGAGGACGATGACAGCGACGGCGGAGATGACGATAATGCGGGTGCGGCGGTCAGCACGCTCCTGCGCCTGGCGCATCTGGGCGGCTTTCGCGCGCACGGGATCGACGGCCGGCTTCTTCTTCTGAGCCATGGACTCACCTTCCGAAAGTAGTTGAATGTTGCAAGAATATCGGGCGCAGCGCGGCTGCGCTTAGTGCGACAGCCCACCCGTAACGATCAGCCATGCACCTGCCAGGAACCCACCACAGCCTACCGTGAGGAGCGCACGTCCCCAGGCAGGACGCACGATCGCGCGCAGCGATGTCGCCGTTCCAACACGCAGATCTGCGGCGAACGGCATCAGCCAGGCCGCCCAGATGGTGGCCGCCGCAAGCGCCCACACGATGATCGTCCCATGGGGGTCACTGAGCCAGTAATCGCTGCGATCGAGGCCGCTTGACGTAGCTACGTCGACTGGCCAGGTCCACAGGACACGTCCCTCATAAGAATACGAAACGCCGGCCCACACGAGATAGGGGATAAGACCCCCCACAACGAGGCCGAGGGCGGTGGTCACGATCGAACGCGCGAGCAGGATCGGGGACATAGCGATAACGGCTGCCCCATCCGATGGCTTAGGGCCGCGCAGGATGCGCCGCCGCTCGACCCACCGACTCATCGCTCCAACCAACCCGAAGGCGGTCAGGGCGATGCCGACGATGAGGGTGCCGCTCATACCGAAGACGAAGGGCAGGGAGGCCAGGAGCGCGAGCACAGCGGCACCGGAGATCCAGGCATTTTTCTTTTCCGGAGACGAGGCCGTCTCGTCGTGCGCGCCGACGACACCTGCGGCAGGGCTCGGGTTCCACTGCGGAACCGCGCCCACCGGAGGTGTCACGAAGCCCGCTTGAGGGTACGGCTGCTGCGCGGGACCGGGGGCAACGCCAGGCCCGGGACCGTAGGCACCCTGCGGGTGCGCGTAGGGAGCTTGCGGATAGGGTGCCAACACCTCGGTGGGGTCCGCATCATCGACGGCCTGCCACGTGTCGGTCGCATCGTCATGCCAGGCGACCTCGGCGGATTCATCCTCCCAGTCACCGTAGCCTTCCGCCACTGAGGCGGTATTCACGACCTCCGTATGATCGTTTGCCGCGGTGAACTCCGAGGCGTCGCGGCGCGGGTGCTGCGGGTATGCGACGGCGCGTGCACCGGCGACACCCGGACGTTGCCCCGCATCCTCCCACTCGGGAGGCGCGGCGATCTCCTGGGGATCGGAATTGACCATCTGCGTACGCATGCCCGTATCGAGCAGCTGCGCCCAGTTCACGGTCACGTAGTCAAGCTCGCCGGGAGCCCACCCGACTGCGCTCATCAGGTCGGCGACGATCAGGGAGGGCGAGGGACGCTCATCGGGGTCGGGAGCAAGTCCACCCGCGAGCGCGTCGGCGACCATGGGGTGCAGTCCGGCGAGGTCGGGGTCTCCTCCGAGGACGCGCAGCATCGTGGCGGACACGTCGCCCTTGCCGAACGGCGGGCGCCCGGTGGCGCAGGACAGCAGGGTGGCACACCACGCCCACCAGTCCGACTCCTTCGTGGCACCGTGGCCCTGCAGGAGTTCAGGCGCGGTGTACCCGGCCGTCCCCGACACGAGGCCGGTGCTGGTCAGGTGCTGATCGGAGGTCGCCATCGCAATACCGAAGTCGATGAGGACCGGGCCGCGCGGCGAACAGATGATGTTAGACGGCTTGATGTCGCGGTGGATGATGTTGGCGTGATGAACGGCCGCGATCGTGGACGCCAAGTGGTAGGAGAGGGCGGCGACACCACGCAGCGGCACCGGCCCGGAGACGAGGATTTCCGCGAGCGTGGGACCCTCCACGTACTCCGAGACAACGAAAGGCTGGGAGGCCTCGGTTTCCGCATCGACGATGTGCGCGACGAACGGCGAGCGCACGGAGTTCACCGTGCGCGTCTCGCGCTCCAGCCGCTGGCGCGACTCCTCCGAGGCGGCCATCGCCGGATGCATAGCTTTGAGGGCGACACGCGTGCCGCCCCCGTCTTCGGCGAGCCAGACCGTCCCAGCCCCGCCCGTACCGAGCCGACGGATCAGCCTGTAGCCGCCCAGTTCCTCGCCTTCTTCCACGCCCTCAGCCTACCTGTCCCCTCCCCCATCTGCGGCCACCCGCGCGGGGTGGCCCCGGCCTCGTCCCTGAATCTGACGAGCAAACACACGCTGTCAATCCACCATGTGGCCCGAACTGTACAGCCGTGAGCAAGCATGCTAACTTCGCATTTAGTCGCGCGCGCGGAACGATCCGCGTTCGCACTCTGTGGGCGAAGACGCTCCACGGTCACCCCACTACGGATCGTCCGGCACGTACCTGCCGGTGGGAAGGAAAACTCCATGGCAACCGTTACCTTTGACAAGGCCACCCGCGTCTACCCGGGTTCCGACAAGCCCGCCGTCGACCAGCTCGACCTCGAGATCAAGGACGGCGAATTCCTCGTTCTCGTCGGCCCCTCCGGCTGCGGCAAGTCGACCTCGCTGCGTATGCTCGCCGGCCTGGAGGACGTGAACTCCGGCCGCATCCTCATCGGCGACAAGGACGTCACAGACGTTCCGCCGAAGAACCGCGACATCGCGATGGTCTTCCAGAACTACGCTCTCTACCCCCACATGTCGGTGCGCGAGAACATGGGCTTCGCCCTGAAGATCGCCGGCACCCCGAAGGAAGAGATCAACAAGCGCGTCGAAGAGGCCGCTAAGATCCTCGACCTGGAGCCCTACCTGGACCGCAAGCCCAAGGCTCTGTCCGGCGGCCAGCGTCAGCGTGTCGCCATGGGCCGCGCGATCGTCCGTAAGCCCCAGGTGTTCCTCATGGACGAACCCCTGTCGAACCTGGACGCGAAGCTGCGTGTCCAGACCCGTACGCAGATTGCCTCCCTGCAGCGTGAGCTCGGCGTCACCACCGTGTACGTCACCCACGACCAGACCGAGGCTCTGACGATGGGCGACCGCATCGCGGTTCTTGCCGGCGGCCTCCTCCAGCAGTGCGGCACCCCGCAGGAGATGTACGAGCGTCCCGCCAACGAGTTCGTCGCTGGCTTCATCGGCTCCCCCGCCATGAACCTGGGCACCTTCACGGTCGAGGGCGAGTGGGCCAAGCTCGGCCCCGCACGCGTGCGTGTCTCCGAGGCCGCCCGCGCCGCGATGACCGCTGAGGATGGCGGAAAGATCAAGATTGGCTTCCGTCCCGAGGGCCTGGATGTCGTTGCCGACGGCTCCGAGGGCTCCATCCCCGTCGAGGTTGACTTCGTCGAGGAACTCGGCTCGGACGCCTACGTGTACGGCCACCTGGCCGGCGCCGCCGAGGGCGAGACCCTGGGCTCCGGCTCTGAGGGCACCGGCAAGCAGCTGATCGTGCGCGTTCCCCCGCGTACCGCCCCCGCGCGCGGCGGTGTCCTGCACGTGCGCATCCGCGAGGGTCAGCAGCACAACTTCTCCGCTGCAACGGGCGTTCGCCTGCCCGAGTGACGCATAGCGCTCACGCACAGCGATAATCGGCCCCGGCCTCGTCCACTCGTACCTCCAGGACGAGGCCGGGGTTTCGCTATACCCGCATGTGTTCTTGGCCGCGACTAGCGCAGGTGCCGAGTCGGAACTATGCGCACGGCGCTCGAGATGAGATAATGGGAACCATGGCTCTGGACATTACGGCGGCCGCAATTGACCCCGCCCTTTTGGACCTCCCGTGGGACGTTCCCCTCGAGGAGTGGCCATCCAACTTACTCGCGGCACTTCCCCGCGGTATTTCCCGCCACATCGTGCGCTTCGTGAACCTGTCTGGCCGCGTGCTCGCGGTCAAGGAGATCGGTCCGACCGTCGCCCATCACGAATACGACTGCCTGCGTGACCTGACGCGCCTGGACGCCCCGTCCGTCCAACCGGTCGCCGTCATCACCGGACGCGAAAGCCCCGAGGGCGAAGAACTCAACGCCGTACTCATCACCGAGCACCTGCAGTTCTCCCTCCCCTACCGCGCACTCTTCTCCCTGTCGATGCGCGAGGACACCGCGACGCGCCTCATCGACGCGCTCGCCCTCCTCCTCGTTCGCCTCCACCTCTTGGGCTTCTACTGGGGCGACGTCTCCCTGTCGAACACGCTGTTCCGCCGCGACGCAGGCGAGTTCGCCGCCTACCTGGTCGACGCCGAAACCGGCGAACTGCACCCAAAGCTCACCCCCGGCCAGCGCGAGTACGACGTCGACCTGGCCCGCACGAACATCATCGGCGAACTCATGGATCTCCAGGCCGGCGGTTTCTTCCCCGAAGACGCCGACCCCATCGACGTCGGCGACCGCATCCGCACCCAGTACGACCTGCTGTGGAACGAAGTAACCGCCGAGGAGTCCATTCCCAACGAGCAGCGCCAGTACCTCGTCAGCGAGCGCATTCGCCGCCTCAACGACCTCGGGTTCGATGTCGCCGAGCTGCATATGGCATCGGATTCGTCGGGCGAGCATCTGGTCATCCAGCCCAAGGTGGTCGACGCCGGGCACCACAACCGTAAGTTCATGCGCCTGACCGGGATGGACGTCGGCGAACACCAGGCCGCCCGCCTCCTCGCAGACATTGACGTGTGGCGCGCGACAAGTGGGCTGCAGGACATTCCCCTTGAGCAGGCCGCCCACCAGTGGCTCACCGACGTGTTCGCCCCCGTCGTGCGCGCGATTCCGCGCGAGCTCGCCGGCAAGCTCGAGCCGGCTCAGCTGTATCACGAGTACCTCGAACACCGCTGGTACATGGCCCAGCAGGCCGGTCACGACATTCCCGGTGAGGAGGCCGTCGCCTCCTACATCGAGAACATCTTGCCGTCCAAGCGCGACGAGGCCGTCCTCATCGAACCCGGGCCTGGCCGCGCCTCTATGCTCAGCGCCGAGGCGAACCCCGACCTGTGGTGAGGGCACAACGCCCCGTCCCGTTCACGCTAGGAGCACCTATGTCTGAATTCCCCCGCATCTTTGCCCACAGAGGCGCTTCCTCGCTCGCGCCGGAGAACACGATTGCCGCGTTCTCCAAGGCGATGGAGGTCGGTGCCCGCTGGTTCGAGTTCGACGTGGATATCGCCGGCGACGGCTCTCTCATCGTCATCCACGACGACACGCTGGACCGTACGACGACGGGGTCCGGCTCCTACTACCAGCTCGGATTCGCGGATATCCGCCGACTCGACGCGGGCCGTTGGTTCTCGGACACGTACCGCTTCGAGCGCATTCCCGAGGCCGCGGATGCCCTCGCGTTCGCGCACGCCCAGCAGATGGGCGCGAACCTGGAGATCAAGCCCTGCGCGGGCGGGGATCGGCTGCGCGAACGCCTGATCGAAGCCCTGGCCGTCACGCTGGCAGGGGACAAGGTTCCCTCCCGACTCATCGTCTCCTCCTTCGACCACGACCTCCTCGCTTCCTTCCACGAGGCCTGCCCGACGGTTGCGCTCGGCTGGCTGATCGAGCGCGCCTCCGAGGAGTGGCGCGAGGGCGCGGCCGCCCTGGGTGCGACAGCGATTCATCCGGGCGTTGAGGGCCTCACCGAGTCTGACGTGCGCGCGATGCGCGACGCGGGCTTCGAGGTCAACGTGTGGACCGTCAACGACATCGAGCAGGCTCGCGAGCTGGCCTCGTGGGGCGTCACCGGCATCTTCACGGATCGTCCGCAGGACTTCCCCGCCGAGGCCCTGAAGGCCTGACGGGTGCGGGTGCTTCCGGGTCAGCACCCTGGATCCCTAACGAAACACGAGCGCGGCCTGCGCCCGCGCCAGCACCGACAGACAAGGCAGCCGGGGTCGCTCACGCGGCCCCGGCTGCCTCTTAGGTATGCGACGGAAGGCTCCTTACGCCTCGCCCGCGCGGCGCGTGAAGCGCTTGGAGACGTGCTTGGCCAGGGACAGCTCGGCGATCGAGTCGACAACCATCAGGCCGCCCACGATGCCCGCGAAGCGCATCCAACCCGAACGCGGCGAGGAGGCGCGCACCGCGGCCACAAGCATGCCGGTACCGACGATGGCCTCAGCGGCGACGGCGGCGTGGATGATCCACGGACGCTCAACGGCCACGGACTCGTAGGAGTTCCACAGGGGCTTCACGACCGACTGCGGCTGACCCATCATGATGTCGACGCTGCGACCAATCGCGTTGGAGATACCGCGAGCCAGGTGCACGGAGACGCCCTCAACGTCCTCGAGGTCAGTGGTGCCCAGGAGGAAGCCGGCGACGGAGCCGTGCAGGCCGAGGGCGCGCACGACCTTCCACACCGATTCCTCGCCGGTCGTGGCCACAGAGGCCCACAGGGCGTCGGCGTCGGAGCCCGGGACGGCCTCGGCGATCTCCAGGAGGTCGAGACGGTCGCCCACGAGATCGATGACCTCGCCAGGCAGTTCCGACGTGCGGTCGTGTCCACCGGGGACGATCGCAGCATCCATGCCCCAGTTGTGAGAGATGATGTGCTCGAGGTGATCGTCGGTGACCAGGAAGACCTGGAACTCACCGTCCGTCACGGAGAGAGTCACGAGCGGCAGATCACCGAAGTTCCAGCCCTCCTTCTCGGCGGGCAGCTCAGCGAGAAGTGCGCGGTTATCATCGGCGAGCTCGAGGTCTCCGAGATCCACACCCTCAAGGGCCGCGAGGAGCGGCACGGACGAGGCAGGGGTGCGGCCAATCTCGACGATGCGAGTCGGGGTAGGTTCGACGGCGGCGGCCTCCTCCTCATCGGAGGGCCAGACCTTGCCGAGCGGCGACTCACCCTCGGGCAGGTGATCGGCCGTCGCGTTACCGATGCGCACCTCTGCGTCGAACAGGATGGCGAGCTCGTTGGCCAGTTCCGCGGGAGTCGGGCCGGGAACAACCTCGGTCGAGCCGGCGGGGACAGTCGCAACGCGTTCGTTGTCGACGGCAACGTTCAGGCCAAACAGCTGGGGCGAGGAGGGGAACCACTCGAGCTGGGCGAGGATCGAACGCTCCTTCAGCTCGCCGGCGACCACGCTGGGATCCAGATCGTGGCCGATGATCATGCCTTCAATGCGAGTCCATTCCTGGGCCATGTCGCTACCTTCCTGTCCGTGGTGAGATGGTCTCACCACTCTATAGTTCCATTGTGTCGTGCGGATCGCATTTTCGCTCGGCCGCACGGTCAGTGACGAGAATTTGTATCACTGTGCCGGCACTTACCTGGTACGCAGCTCCTGCATGTTTTTGAGGTGTCTACTGCTAGCCTCTCGCGGTAAAGAATGAGACCACACCTGCGCGAAAACGAGTGAGCGGTAGGGGGCTCACTCCTCAATGCATCGGGCCTGTGTTCATTGCGCTTCCGCTTTCCCTGTCCTATGCCCGTCGTTGGGCGATGATCGCCGCGTATCCTTTCGCAGTTACCCCATCATACGGCCCCTCATCGCCATGTTTCAAGGGTCCACATTAGGCCAATGGGATGCGTGGTGGTCTACCAGCGGGCACCGGGGGGTGGCCGCCGGGCCTGGCCGACGCCCCGGTGGGCGGAAGAGGGCTCAGGACCGCGGTTTCGGTGGGCACAGTGTTGGTGGCGCGACACAACTCGCCCAGCACACCCCCTCCAACGCCATTTCCGCGAGATAATTCGCCCAGCACGCCATAAATAGCCGATTGTGCGCCATTTCGAGCGCACTGGGTGAGCTTTTTCGCGCTCGCGCCCACATCAGGCCGAGCAGGGCGGAAAGTATCGCGCACGGGGCGAAGCGACGTGGCGACTTTGAAAACGACAACACCAATGCTCACCACTGAACAGCAACCATTGAAACCAGCGACACCTTTGCACCCGATAACTGCACCAAAAACGCCCGTTTCTCGTCCGCAAAGGCGATCGCGGTTCCAATCCCACGCAGGCACGCACGAACAAAGGCAATGGCGGTATCAGACAACCATGCTGTCTGTCCTGCACGGCCAGTCTGCGGCACCCGTGGGCGGGCCGCCGCCCACCGGCACACACAGCGGCCCGGCCCAGCAAACACAACGAAGCCGCCCGACCCCACAGGGGGCCGGGCGGCTCACGCATCAGGCCGCTAGGCGGCTCTCAGCGATTGTTTCAGCGCATCTGCGTGCCGGCAGAACCCAGGCGCTCGCAGGCCTCGACGACGCGGGCGGCCATGCCGGCCTCGGCCGACTTGCCCCACGTGCGCGGGTCGTACTGCTTCTTCACGCCGACCTCGCCGTCGATCTTGAGGACACCGTCGTAGTTGCGCATCATGTGGTCGACGACCGGGCGGGTGAACGCGTACTGCGTGTCGGTGTCGACGTTCATCTTGATGACGCCGTTGGCGACAGCGGTGGCGATCTCCTCGGCGGTGGAGCCGGAGCCGCCGTGCATGACCAGGTCGAAGGGGCGGTGGTCGAGGCCGAAGTGCTCAGCGACCTCCTTCTGGATGGTGCCGAGCAGCTCGGGACGCAGCTTCACGTGGCCGGGCTTGTAGGCGCCGTGCACGTTGCCGAAGGTCAGGGCCGTGATGTAGCGGCCCTTCTCGCCCAGGCCCAGGGCCTCAACGGTCTTGATGCCGTCCGCGGTGGAAGTGTAGAGCTTCTCATTGATTTCACCAACGACGCCGTCTTCCTCGCCGCCGACCGCGCCGACCTCGATCTCGAGGATCGTGTTGGCCTTGACGGACAGGGCGAGCAGTTCCTTGGCGATCTCGAGGTTCTCGTCGAGCGGAATCGCGGAACCGTCCCACATGTGGGACTGGAAGGTGGGCAGCTTGCCTTCGGCGACCTGGCCGGCCTCGATCTCGAGGAGGGGGCGGACCCAGGAGTCGATGTTCTGCTTGGCGCAGTGGTCGGTGTGCAGAGCCACGGTGATGCCGTAGTTCTTGGCAACCTCGTAGGCGTAGGCGGCGAGGGCCAGCGAGCCGGTGACGCGGTTCTTGATGGTGGAGCCGGAGCCGTACTCGGCGCCGCCAACGGACACCTGGATGATGCCGTCAGACTCGGCCTCGGCGAAGCCCTGGAGGGCGGCGGTGATGGTCTGGGACGAGGTCACGTTGATCGCAGGGTAGGCGAACTTGCCATCCCGTGCGCGATTCAGCATCTCTGCGTAGACCTCAGGGGTTGCGATAGGCACTTGGAGCCTCCTAATCGAGTGACAGTTTTGTCGTGATAGATTCTCTCACATTTTGCACGAGCGGGGAGGGGAAGGAAGTCCCGTTTGGACGGTTTTCTTCCAACCCCTCCCCGACTGGTATGCGTCAGTTGGAGCGGCCGATGCGGACTCCGAGTTCGGCGACGGACATGACGTCCGTCAGGTCCTTAGCAACGTCGGCCTGGGTCGAAGTACCGCGGAATCGGAGGTAGGAGCCGTTGCCCGCAACCGGGATGTCCACGGTGCCGGGGACGTTCGCCAGGGAAGTCGCGAGGACGGGGTTGCCCTGTGCGCTCGGGTTGCCCTTGTTGTCGCCCTGTCCCTTGAGGCCGTCGGCGGAGCCGGCGAGGTAGATCTGGACGTCCTTGGCACGGCCCGAGGCCTTGGGGCCGTTGCCGGCACGCGGCGTGTAGGAGACGGCGCAGACGTCGTATCCAGTGGCGCCGTCGCCGATCGTCAGGTCGATCCAGTTGGGCTACTTGCGGGCGTTGTCGGCGCCGGGCAGCTTGGCCTTGTTGGCGTCGATGTACTGGGAGTGCCAGTAGGTCGCGGGGTCACCGTCGGTGGCCATGGATTCCTTGCCGCGCTCCCAGCGGGTTTCGACGGAGTCGGCTGCCGCGGCCTCGGCCTTGATGCGGGGGCCGCACACGCCGATCAGGCCTTCGCTGGCCACGGTCTTCTCACCACCGTTGGGGCGGCGCGACAGGTAGCCGGAGTCGATGACGCTCAGGTACTGGTTGGTCATGGCGTTGCGCAGGCGGAAGCCGTCGCCGGCGGTTTCCGCGACCCACTTCTGGGGGTTGCGCGTCGCGTAGTCGCCCTGGAACGTGGGGGTGAACTCCTGGCTCATGTCAGCGCACGCGTAGGCGGTTACCGGGTGTCCGGGGGTCGTCGACACGTGGGTCTCAGAGTTCGGTGTTTCCTCTGAGTAGACGGCGAGGCAACGGTTCGCGTTGACCGAGCAGATCTGGTAGTAGCCGTCGGGGGTGGCGGCCAGCTCCCAGTTATCGGAGGCGGTGCCCGCGGTCGGGGTGCCACCCGACACGCTGAGTGCTCGTCCGTCAGACAGCGCGATCGTGTACTGGCCGGGGGCGAGGGTCTCGCGCGTGGGGTCGACGTAGGTGGATGGTTCACCCAGGGCCTTGATGCGCGCCTTGAAAGCCTCAGCGTTTCCATCAGTCTTGGGGGTCTTGGTGTTCCAGAACATCTGGGCGCCGTAGTGACTGCGAATCTGTGCGAGGTACGTCTTGACGTCGCCGGGGCCCTGCTTGAAGATGAACTCGTCGGCGCCCATGTGCCATTCGGTGGACCCGAAGGCTTCCATGTACTCGTCGATGCGGTCGAAGGGGAACTGCTGGGCGACGGGGTACTTGTCGGACTTGATGCGCAGCTCGAGGGACAGGTAGTTCATCTTCAGGTCGGGCATGCGGTCGATCTGTCGGGTGATCCAGTCCGGGGTGATGTGGGTGCCGCAGGCGCACAGGGTGGCGCCACGGTCGGCGAAGCGCGGGATGTCGGTGATGCTACCGGCGGGCACGGTTCCCTGGCCGGTGCGCACCGCCTTTTCGATGGTGCGGGCACCCCACAGGAGGCCGGAGCGGTTGGCAGCCACGACCTGGGCTCCGTTTGCGTTGACGGTCAGCTGGTAGCCCTCATCACCGAGGTCGGTGCGGGACGCGTTGATCGTGAGGATGAGCGCGACTTTCGCTCGGGTGCGCGCAAGCCGCGGCGCCCGCGCATGGCTTGGCGATGACTGAGGCATTAGTTCTCCTGCTCAACGTTTTGCTTCCACGCAAACTGTCCAAAGCCCGAATGAAAAAGGATGCTCATTGTCCATTCCGACTACTTTTTGGCTTGCAAATAGCATCAAAGATCGGAGGATGAAAACAATAGAAACGGTAAAAGATCGGTGGGTCAGCGAGAATATCGGCCAACCGGGTTAATTAAGGGATTTCAGTTTGATACTTCGCCTACAAGTCAGGAGGTTTCCGCGCCCTCCAGACGCGACGCGTGCGCCCACATAACGATCGCGGCAGCATGACCAACATTCATGGACCGAGTCGAACCGCGCTGAGTAATGGCGACGACACTATCGCACGCCCGGATCATCTCCTCGCTTAATCCGGAAGCCTCGGATCCAAAAACGAGGCACGCGCGCTCCGGCAGCACCGCGCCTTCGAGCGCGACGGACCCCTCAACATTGTCGACGCCGACGAGTGTCAAGCCTTCCTTCGAGCAATGCTCCACGAGTTCACGCACTTCGGGACGGTGATCCACCGGCAGGTAGCGGTCGGTGACCATCGCGCCGCGTCGGTTCCACCGCTTGCGCCCCACGACGTGCACGCGGCGCGCACCCATGGCATTCGCCGTTCGCACAATCGACCCGATGTTGAAGTCGTGATCGAGATTCTCCACTGCCACCTCGAAGGGCAGCGAGCGGGCAGCAATGTCCGCTCGAATCGCGTCCATCGTCCAGTAGCGGTAGCGGTCTTCGACGTTGCGCCGATCCCCCGCCTTCAGGAGCTCCCGATCGTAGTACTCGCCGACCGGCCAGGCGGCCTCCCCACCCGGCCACGGACCGACCCCGACCTGCCCGGACTGCGCAGCCCAGGCCTCGTCGTTCCCGCACGCGCCATCACGCGCGATGTCACACCCGTTTTCGAACTCGTTCACGGATCCCACCCTAGCGGCACCGTAGAATGGAGGCATGACTGCCCTGACGCACGAACCGACACCCCTAACCGATCTGCCTCCCGTCACCGCGTGGCTCTCCGACATGGACGGCGTCCTGGTCAAGGAGAATCGGGCGCTTCCGGGCGCGAACGAGTTCCTCGCCGCTCTGCGCGGGAAGAATATCCCCTTCCTGGTCCTCACCAACAATTCGGTGTTCACGAACCGCGACCTGTCCGCACGCCTGGCGAACTCCGGCCTGGACATCCCCGAAGAGAACATCTGGACCTCCGCGAACGCGACGGCCGCGTTCCTGCACCAGCAGTCGCCCGGCTCAACCGCGTACGTCATCGGAGAGGCCGGCCTGACCACCGCGATCCACTCCGCGGGATACGTCATGACTGAGATCGATCCCGAGTTCGTGGTGCTCGGCGAGGTGCGTTCCTACGACTTCCATGCGCTGACTCACGCGATCCGCCTCATTGAGGGCGGCGCGAAGTTCATCGCGACCAACCCCGACGTGTCTGGCCCCTCCGACGAGGGCACCCTCCCCGCCTGCGGCGCCATCGCGGCGATGATCACGGCGGCGACCGGGCAGAAACCCTACTTCGTCGGCAAGCCGAACCCCGTCATGATCCGCGCTGGCCTGAACAAGATCGGCGCGCACTCCGAGAGCGCCGCAATGGTCGGCGACCGCATGGACACGGACGTGCGCGCTGGCGTCGAGGCCGGCCTGCGCACCCACCTGGTCCTGTCAGGTTCCACGGCCCGCGAGGACATCAACATTTTCCCGTTCCGCCCCTTCGGCATCCACGAGGGCATCGGCGATCTCATCGAGCTCGTCGAGGCGGCGCACTGACTCACACCGATCCGGAAGGAACACCCATGACCAACGATTCCCACAAGGCGCGCCTGGCCACCCTCGTCCAGGAACTCTCCGTCATCCACGAGAAGGTCACCCTGGCGTCGGGGCGCGAGTCCGACTTCTACGTCGACATGCGCCGATCGACCCTCCACCACGAGGCGGCCCCCCTCATCGGCCACGTCATGCTGGACCTCCTGGAGGAGTCCGGCTTCGCGGTCGGCGAGGAGTACGTGGCCGTCGGCGGTCTGACGATGGGCGCTGACCCCGTTGCGACCGCGATGATGCACGCCGCCGCGTCGCGCGGCCTGGACCTGGACGCATTCGTCGTGCGTAAGGCCGCGAAGGATCACGGCATGAAGCGCCGCATCGAGGGCCCGGACGTCGTGGGTAAGAACGTCGTCGTCCTCGAGGACACGTCCACGACCGGCGGCTCCCCGCTGGAGGCCGCGCTCACACTGCGCGAGGCCGGCGCGAACGTCGTCGCCGTCGCCGTCATCGTCGACCGCGCGACGGGCGCGAAGGAGCGTATCGAGGCCGAGGGCTTCCCGTACTTCTACGCGCTGGGCCTGGAGGACATCGGCCTGGCCTGATTCTCCGCATGCATTGACGAGGTCGGGGCCGGGTTCTGCGTGAACCCGGCCCCGGCCTCGTATCTGTGCGAGCGCCCTCACATGTGGGGGACGGAGCGCATGGCGCACGCGGTCACCCAACGCGGGGCCAGCTTCATGGCGCCCATCGCGACCTTGTAGGGGATGGTGGGGGTGACCTGAACGCGGCCCGCACGCACGGCGTCGAGGGCCTCCGTGACGACCTGCTCGGGGCTGGCCATGAGCCAGGAGGGGGTTGCACGCATGTCGACGCCCGCGCGCTCGAAGAACGGTGTGTCGACAGGGCCGGGGCACACGACTGTGGCCGTGATTCCAGATCCCTTGAGCTCGGCGGCGAGGCCCTCGGTGAAGGCGACGACCCAGGCCTTGTGGGCGGAGTAGGTGCCCGCGCCCGTGCGCGAGGCGACAGAGCCGACGTTGAGGATGGCGCCGCGTCCGCGCGAGCGCATGGAGATGCCGGCGTGGTGGGCCAGGGTCATGACGGCGCGGACCATGACGTTCAGGCCCTTGATTTCGTTCTCAAGGCTGTTGTCCAGGAACTCTGTTCCCAATCCAAAGCCGGCGTTATTGACGAGGAGGTCCACGGGAGCCAGGTCAGGCTTGTCGCGGTCTTCGGGTCCTCCCACGTCAAGGCGGGCGGCGACGCGTCCGCAGCCGGAGTCGGTGGACAGGTCGGCGGCGATCACCTCGGCGCGCACGCCGGCGACATTCGCGAGCGAGTCCGCGAGCGCGCACAGGGCGTCTTCGCTGCGCGCGACGAGCACCAGGTCGTGGCCCGCGGCGGCCAGTTGCCAACAGAATTCTTCACCAATGCCGGAGGTTGCTCCGGTGACCAGCGCTGTTCCCATGGGGGAAGTCTAGCGCCGCATGGTGCGCGCAGCACGAAGCCGGGGCGGGAACGCGCGTGCGTCCCACCCCGGCTTACTGTGTCATCGGGTCCGGATCAGGTATCCGGCTCCACCGCCGGCGAGGGCCGCCGGAATGACGAGCAGGACGAGCCAGTAGGGGCTCCATCCACCCGATCGGCCGGTCTCGGCGGCCGCAGCGATCGGTACGGCGCCCGATGCGTCGGCCGTCCCGTTCTCGGGGGCAGCCACGCCACCGCTCTGCGCGACTTCACCGCTCTGCGCACCGCCCTGGGGCGCAGCCGAGGGGCTCGCGGACGGGGTGGCCGCGGGAGCCGCCTTCGGGGCGGTCACGGGTGCCGAGCTGGCCGCACCGGTCGTTCCACTTGCCGCTCCGTTGCTGCGAGCAGCCGGAGCGCCGGTCGCGCTACCACCGGTCGCAGCGGGGGCTGCGGTACGGGTCGCGCCGGACGAGGCCGGGGTTCCTGCGTTTGTCGCGGACGCTGCGGGCACTCGAACCGGGCCGCCAGTGGGAGCGGGAGACGGGAAGGGGTGCGGCATCGGTGCAGGATCCGCGGTCGGCGCCGGAGCCGGGTCCATCGTCGGTGCGGGAGCCGGAGCCGGGTCCGTCGTCGGTGCGGGAGCCGGAGCCGGGTCCGTCGTCGGTGCGGGAGCCGGAGCCGGGTCCGTCGTCGGTGCGGGAGCCGGAGCCGGGTCCGTCGTCGGTGCGGGAGCCGGAGCCGGGTCCGTCGTCGGTGCGGGAGCCGGAGCCGGGTCCATCGTCGGGGCCGGAACCGGAGCGGGGTCCACGCTCGGAGCCGGAGCGGGTGCAGGATCTGCGGTCGGCGCGGGGGCGGGCGTCGGCTTGGGTGCCGGGGTGGGGACCGGCTCAGGCACCGGGGAGGGCCCGGGCGACGGCGTCGGAACGGGCTCTTCCTCGACCGGTGCGGGCCGCTCATTGTGGTGTCCGGATCGGACGATCACCGTGAAGGACTGGGGCTCGACGAGGCTGCGTTCGCCGCTGCGTGCGCCCACCTCGATGCGGTAGGTGCCGGGCGCACTGAAGACCCAGTTGCCGTGCATGTGCGTCGCTTCGGTCGTGTGGACGAGGCCGTCGCCCTTGGACGAGTCGAAGTGGACCTTCGCGCCCGCACCGAAGGTGCCGCCCTGGAAGAATGCGACGCGGGCGCCTTCGGGGGCCTGCGCGAGGTGCAGGGTCAGGTCGGCTCCCTCGGGCAGGGCCGCGTAGTCGATGCCCTCAGTGGACAGGCCGGGCCACACGATGTCGCTGTTCTGCGTCTCGGGCAGCACGTACGTGGCGGTGCCCACCGGTCCGAGCACGTCGTAGCTCGCATCCGACAGGGAGGCGGGGCGCACGAAGCGCGCGTTGGGTGCGACCGTGAGGGTCGTGGAGCCGACAGTGCGCAGCACGGAGGTGCGCGCGTTGGTCAGGGAGTCATCCTTGACGGCCAGGCCGTAGGTGAGTCCGCCCTCGCCGCTCGCCTGGGTGAGGCGCACGTCCAGGTGTCCACGCGCGATCTCCACGGGGTCGCTCAGCAGGGACGAGGCCGGGTCCGGTGTTGCGTCGTTTCCGCCGTTATCGGGGGCGGGAGCAGGGGCGGGCGTCGGGTTCGGAGCGGGTTCGGGCTCTTCGGGGGCGGCGATACCGTCGCGCATCTTGAGCATCGCGGTGAGTCCGACGTGCGGGCCGACGGTGACGTCGGCGGCGTCAGCGACGGTCATGACCGCGTCGGAGAGGGGGTGGGGGCGCAGGATGACGCGCATGTACATGGGGTCGGACTGGCACACACCGAGGTCCTGGGTCTTCGTGTCCATGCCGCCCGCACCCAGGGTGCCTTCCATGGAGCACCAGGGGCTGAAATCCCACTTGGATTCGAGGAACTCGATCTTGTAGGTGGCGCGCAGGGTCGGGTCGTTGGCGCGCACCGTGGCGGTGTACTGGTCGGTCGAGCCGGGAATGAGGTCGTAGGAGACCTCGACGCGGCGCGAGGAGATCGGCAGGTGGTCGGGGTTCCAGACGGGTGCAGGGTCCGGGTTGGAGGGGCCGAGGATCGTGTCGGTGCCACCGACGGTAACGGGTTCGGTGTCCTTCTGGGAGTACTGAACGGTCTGCGAGATCCAGCGAGCCGAGGCAGAGTCGCCGGGAATGTAAATCGCCTGGACGGCAGCAGCATCGGCGCCCAGCAGCTCGGAGACCGTCGCTCGGCCACCGTCAACGGGAACCTCGGTCAGGAAGTAGCCATTGACGGTGATCCACGCGCGGCCCTTGTCGGTGGTGACACCCGTGTCGATCGTAATGTCGGTCAGGTGATTGTCGCCGGGGTGCTCGCGTTCGGCGTGGTGGGACAGGGTGAGCGTCGGGGTAGCCGCGTTGCCGTCGGTGCGTTCAGCGCGCGCCGCGTTGTACGCGGATTCGATGTCCTTGATAGTGCCTTCGGTGGGGTTCGCGCCGCCGACCTGCCAGACCAGAGGCGTGATCGGCGAGGAGTAGATAGCGGTGCCGTCGGCACTGCGAGCGGTCATCTTATAGTTCGCGACGTAGCGACCCGGCTGCGTGAAGGTCGTGTACAGGTGCGTGTGGCGCGGGTTGTAGACGCTTCGGTATGCGGTGTCGTGACTGGAGAGGAAGCGGTTCACGCTGTCGCCGTTGTCGATGAACATCTCCATGCGACCCGGGCCGTCGACGCTGATGAGGTCGAGCGTGTAGGTCTCGCCCTCGAACTTGTCGGTGTCTCCGATTTCGCCGGCTCCGAGGCCTGCCCAGATGGGCGTGTTACCGGGGCCAGGATTCTGGGGCGCAGCGTTCAGGACGGTACCCTCGGCACCCAGGAAGGCCAGGTCGGGGCGCTTCGCCGGGATGACGAGCTGCGACTTCGCCTCGTCTTTTTCGCCGGTGCCGGTCCACGCCTTGGGGATCCACAGAGCGGTCTTCTCCATCGGCATGTTGATGGTGTTCAGGGAGAAGCTGTTGGTGTCGTCATGCCAGACGGGGATGGGTGCATCAACGTGCTGTCCGGTAACGATCCATTCCTTGTCCTGGTCGGGACCGGCCCACGCGGCGGCGGGGGTCAATGCCAGGAAGAGGGCGAGCGCAGCCGTGCTGATGCGTCGCAGGTGTGACATTCGAGTGCCTTTTCTAGCTATGTTGTAGGTGAGAATCATTATCACTCTAAATAAGCTCACACACAACTCACACCGATCAGGCTTGTTTCACGCGTGTTTCACGCGGCCTCCTCTCTTCCCCGCAGATAGGCTCGACCCCATGAGATTTGCGACCTGGAATGTCAACTCCATCCGCACGCGCGTCGACCGCGTTATTGCTTTCCTCGAGCGCTCTGGTACGGACGTGCTGGCCATGCAGGAAATTAAGTGCCGCCCCGACCAGTTCCCGACGGAAGCCTTTGAGGAGGCCGGTTACCACGTCGCCATCCACGGTCTCAACCAGTGGAACGGCGTCGCTGTCGCTTCCCGTCTGCCCATCCTGGATGTGCAGGACCACTTCCCCACCCAGCCCGCCTTTGGCGAACCGCCCGTGGTCGAAGCTCGCGCGCTCGGCGTCACCATCGACACGACTGACACACTCCCCTCCGAGGATAGGCAGGCCTCGTCGATGACGATCTGGAGCCTGTACGTGCCCAACGGCCGCGAGCTCACGCACGCGCACTACGCCTACAAGCTGGAGTGGCTCGCGAACCTCGCCGAGCAGGGCCGCGGCTGGCTCACCGACCCGAGCGCCCTGATTGCCCTCGTCGGCGACTGGAACGTCGCCCCCATGGACGAGGACGTATGGGACATGAGCGCCTTCGAGGGAGCCACGCACGTGTCGGCGCCCGAGCGCGAGGCCTTCGCCGCTTTCGCCGCGGACGGCTGGGTTGAGGTCACGCGCGAGCGCGTCACAAACTACACCTACTGGGACTACCAGAAGCTGCGCTTCCCCAAGAACGAGGGCATGCGCATCGACTTCGCCTACTGCTCGCCGGCCCTCGCTGCGCGCGTGAGCGGCGCACAGATCGACCGCGACGAGCGCAAGGGCAAGGGTGCGTCCGACCACGTGCCCGTCATCGTCGACGTCGACTAAGAGGCGAACGAGGCCGGAACTCAGCCGGCCGATATGGGTCGAGGCCTGGGCGCGCGCCCAGGCCTCGTTCCGTATCGATTAGGCGTGCTCGCGCGCGAGGCGCAGCAACTCTGCATTGAGGGCTGACCAGTTGTCGTGATGCCACAGCCCGAAATGCTCCGCGCCAACAAAGGCGGCGCTGGCACGAAGGTCACGGTCCGCCCACACGAACGAGCCGGATTGTCCGAAGTGCCCGATCGTGCGCGGGGAGGCGTCGGGCGCGGTCCAGTGCGGCGACTTCTCACCGCGAATCTCGAGGCCGAGGCCCCACGGGCAGGGATTGAAACGCCCGTAGCCAGGCACAACGCCAGCGAGCGCAGGAAACTGCGACAGAGCGGCAAGCGCAGCCAACGGTCCACTCAGCAACGTTGGGCGTGCGAGCTCGGCACCGAAGAGGCTGACGTCGGACGCACTGGCGACCCCCGCATGAGCGGGGCTACCGGGAATATCGGCCGTCGCCATGCCGAGCGGCTCAAAGACCGTCTCGCGCACCCACTGCGCAATGCCGACGCCGGTCGCAGCCTCGATCACCTCGCCGAGGACGTCGAAGCCCTCGTTCGAGTAGATCCGTCGCTTCTCCGGAGCAGCGACGGGGCGACGCCCCTCGAACGGCAGGCCCGAGGCGTGAGCCAGCAGGTGCCGGACCGTCGAACCCTCAGGACCCGCGGGATCATCGAGGGAAACCAGGCCTCGTTCGACCGCGACCAACACCGACCACGCGACGATCGGCTTGGTTACCGACGCGAGCGGGAAAACACGATCGACGTCTCCGTACGTATAGACGACGTCGCCCCCGACACGAAGGACGAGGGCGACATCAAAGGATGGCAGTGGGCCGATCACGCGGTGGCCTCCGGAGCCGGAGCCACACCTGCCTCGGCGGCTGCTGTGGTCTTTTCACTGATCTTACGCAGGGTGCGCGCGTAAACTTCTGCGACCTCCTCGGGGACCGAGGCCCCGAGCTGCAGCACGTAGTGCGCAGGCAGACGCAGGAGCTGCACACACACAGCGAGGAAGTCCGCGACGAACTCACGAGCGTCGATCGGCTCGTCGTTGTAACGAGCCGAGACGACGGAGCCGTACCAGTAGCGAATGAGGATCCTCGCAAGCGTACGAGGAGTCGTACCAATTGCGGCACCCTCCTCGTCCACGAAGGTCTGGATCATCGCAGTGAGGGTTTCCTCCATCTGCTGGGTGCGGTACTTGTAGTGTGCGTGTGCAGGGTGCGCCTCAGAGGAGGACTCCGCCCACAGGACACAGTCCAGTGCGATGGCCGCATCGGCGCCGGGCTTTATGGCGAAGCGCATTTCCCCGACTGCCCAGTCAACAAACGAGCCCACGGTGATACCGCCCTCGTCGAACCCGCCTTCGGTCTCATCGTTAATGGAAACGTCGAAGAGTGCGTTCATCTCCTCGTGACGCTGAATCGCGCTGCGCAGGATGGCTTCCTTCGAGGGGAAGTGATAGACCACCGCGGGGTGCGAAATGCCGACTCGGCGACCAAGGTCACGCAGGGAAAAGCCGTTATAGCCTCGCTCTGCAATCAGAACCATCGCTGCTGAGAGGATGGATTCACGCGTCGCCTGTCCTACGGAGTAGGCGCCACGGGCCTTCCTCTGGGTTGTCATATCATCTCCTGCTGTTGCGGGCACCACATACCGAGCGCCCGAAATACACACTGGTAGTCAGTGTACCGCGCAATCTCAGGGTTTATCAACATTCATGACAAGCCCGTCAATGGAATCGTTGATGTCAACTGTCACATTCTGACCATCTTGAACGTCTCCACTGAGCAGCAGCTTGGCCAGTCGATCGCCAATCTCGCGCTGAATCAAGCGGCGCAGCGGGCGCGCTCCGAAGGCCGGATCATAGCCGACTCGAGCGAGCCATCCACGGGCCGGTTCGGTTACTGTCAATCCGATACGACGCTCGCGCAGACGAGACTCCAGCGACGCGACGAGCAAATCGACGATCTCGCCCAGATTTTCACGGGTAAGAGCGTCAAACATGACCGTCTCATCCAGCCTATTGAGAAACTCCGGACGGAAGGCCGCCGATACGACAGACATGACAGACTCCCGCTTTTCTTCGGGTGTCAAGTCCGGGTCCGCCAGGAACTGCGATCCGAGGTTCGAGGTGAGGATCAGAATGGTGTTGCGGAAGTCGACCGTCCGCCCCTGTCCGTCAGTGAGACGTCCATCATCCAGAACCTGCAAAAGAATGTCGAAAATCTCAGGATCGGCCTTCTCGACTTCGTCCAGCAGAATCACGGAATAGGGACGACGGCGCACCGCCTCGGTCAGTTGACCGCCCTGCTCGTAGCCCACGTACCCCGGAGGGGCGCCGACGAGGCGCGCCACCGAGTGCTTTTCGGAGTACTCGGACATGTCGATACGCACCATCGCACGCTCGTCGTCGAAGAGGAACTCCGCGAGCGCCTTGGCCAGCTCCGTCTTACCCACGCCCGTCGGGCCGAGGAAAAGGAACGAACCGGTCGGACGATTCGGGTCGGACAGGCCTGCGCGGGAGCGACGGACCGCATCGGACACCGCACGCACGGCATCTTTCTGACCGATCAGGCGCTTTCCGAGCTCATCCTCCATGTGCAGGAGCTTGTCCGTCTCCGTTTGCAGGAGCTTACCCGTCGGAATTCCGGTCCACGCCTCGATGACATCGGCGATCTCTGCAGGGCCGACCTTCTCGGCGATCATCGGCTCGTCGTCGCTACGGGCATCCTGCTCCTCAGCCTGCGCTTCAGCCTCGGCGATCTGACGCTCGACTGCCGGGATTTCACCGTTCTGCAGGCGCCCGGCTTCCTCCCAACGCCCCTCGCGCACGGCCAGGTCCAGCTGGGTACGCAGCGAGTCGAGCTGGACGCGCAGCTCACCAACACGGTTGTGACCAGCCTTCTCAGCCTCCCAGCGAGCCGTCAGAGCACGCAGGCTCTCCTCGCGGTCAGCGAGGTCAGCGCGCAGCTTGCTCAGCCGCTCCTGGGTAGCCTCATCCAGGCCCTCCGGATCGGATTCGGTCAGGTAGGACTCCTCCATGCGGAGGCGATCCACACTGCGGCGCAGCTCGTCGATCTCGACGGGCGAGGAGTCCAGCTCCATGCGCAGGCGCGAGGCCGCCTCATCGATCAGGTCGATCGCCTTGTCGGGCAGCTGGCGCCCCGTGATGTAGCGGTTCGACAGGGTCGCCGCAGCAACGAGCGCACCATCGGAGATGGTCACCTTGTGGTGAGCCTCGTACTTCGGCGCGATACCGCGCAGGATCGCAACGGTGTCCTCAACCGAGGGCTCGCCGACGAACACCTGCTGGAAACGACGCTCCAGCGCCGGATCCTTTTCGATGTTCTCGCGGTACTCATCGAGAGTCGTCGCGCCGACCATGCGCAGCTCGCCGCGGGCGAGCATGGGCTTGAGCATATTGCCCGCGTCCATCGCACCCTCGGAGCCGCCGCCCGCACCAACGACGGTGTGCAGCTCGTCGATGAAGGTGATGATCTGCCCGTCTGAGCGAGAAATCTCGGACAGAACCGCCTTCAGGCGCTCCTCGAACTCACCGCGGTACTTCGCGCCGGCGACCATCGACGCAACGTCGAGGGAGACGAGGCGCTTGTCGCGCAGGGACTCCGGGACGTCGCCCGCGACGATGCGCTGGGCGAGGCCTTCAACGACGGCCGTCTTGCCGACGCCGGGCTCGCCGATCAGAACAGGATTGTTCTTAGTACGACGGGACAGGACCTGCACGACGCGGCGAATCTCGTTGTCACGGCCGATAACCGGATCGAGCTTGCCTTCGCGCGCCACCTCCGTGAGGTCACGCCCGTACTTGGACAGGGCCTCGAAGGACCCCTCGGGGTCCGCCGAGGTGATCGGATCGGGGCGCAGCTGCGCGAGAGCCTGAGTCAGCGCGTCGGCCTCGACGCCGCCCTGGGCGAGGATGCGACCGGCCTCGGTCTGCGACGCAGCCAGCGCGATGAGCAGATGCTCGGTCGAGATGTACTGGTCGCCGCCAGCCTCGGCCCGCTCGCCGGCGTCGCGAACGACCGCGAGCAGAGCGTTCGAGGGCTGGGCACTTCCGGCGGATGCGCCCTGCGCACTCGGGAGCGCCACGAGGGCATTGCGAGTGCGTGCGCCGATCGCGCGAACGTCGGCCCCAACGGCCTCGAGCAGGGAGAGCGCGATGCCTTCGCGCTGTTCGATCAGTGCTTCCAGCAGGTGGATGGGCTCCACCTGCGGGTTGCCGGCTGCACCGGCAGCCTGAAGCGCAGAGGAGACGGCCTCCTGCGCCTTTGTCGTCATTTCACGTGCCATGAAATCACTCCTCCAAATGGTTTGTCTGGTGGCGTCGAGACAGTCAACGCCTTCTGACAGACACAACGAAGCTGAAATTGAGTCTATTCCACTCAACTTCAATTTTGAGGGGGATGTGAGTCAGCTCTCGGGAAGCCAGGCAGGGCCATCAAACCCGCGCTGATGACCGCCGGCAGGACCGTGCCCTTCATCATCATCGAGGCCATAGCGCTCCTCGAGCGCGCGGAAAAGCTGAAGGGTTGTCGCCAGCGCACACATCACCTGCTGCACGAGCTGCGCATCCGTCGCGCCATACTCGTAATCGGCATTCACCTCGGCGACGACACGGTCTCCCTCGTCCTGATCAGCAACGTAGGCCTTGGGCCACAGGAACTCGCCGTGCCACGCCTGCAGGAAGTCCCGCAGATCCTCACCACATTCAATGGGAACGAGGCTCTTCATGAAGGCAACGATCGACAGCACCTCGCGCGAGTCTCCGAGGAAGCGGAAGCAGAACAGATGCCCCTCCCAAAAACCGCAGAGGTCTCCATCGCTATCGATACGCCACGCCCACCCCTCGGAATCAAAAAGGAGACCTAAGCGCTCCTGCGTGATGGGACGAACCATATCGAAACGATTGGCTTCAAACTCCGAATTACCCGTGACAATTCCTTCCGGAGGTGCTGCATTGCTACCTCCCCATTGTTCCATATCAGGGGCGATATCGTCCGGCAGTTCGCGGCGGCGAGGAGTCTCCTCACCATCGGTCCCCCCGTCGACATCCGCCCGCCATAGCCAGCCCATGATGCACCCCTAGTCGTGCCGATAATTGGTGACGCGCCACTGCGTCGCTACCAATGGGGCGAGAGCGCGCCGATCACCCCTGACAGCGGTCTTCACATGCATACCCATTGGCGCCTCCCCAGCTCACCTCATCGTGTTACCAGCACGTGTCTTGGTAACTTCACAGTAGCGCAGAAACCGCGAAAAACCAACGCCCCTGACAGATTCAGCCCCGCGGAGGGAATGCACAATACGACGGCGCATCACCGTCGTCGCAGCTCATCCGGCAGAGCTCACATCCCCCCATGCCAAATGTGCAGTCTCTCACATTTTTACATAGCCCTTGCACGCAGAGCTCATTTCTATTAAATAGGAAAATTTCACTCGCTGTCGCACGTACTCCCCTGCACACTCCCATTGGGCTCGACACCCGATGCGGGGACCGGAGTCACTGGGAGCGACGAGGCCTGCGCGACTCCTGTGGACACGTCCGAGCGAACGACGGGAACGGGAACGAAGACCGGCATCGGCCTCTTCTTGGCACTCTTCGCGACCAGCCAGCGCAGCACCCACTCAGCGGGACCGCGCGAAGATCCCATTGCCTCGGCAATGACACAGACCAGGCCGATCAGCGCCCACACGACGAGCGCAATCAGGCCGGACACGGCGACGCCCAGCGAGCGCACACCGAAGGAGATTGACAACCCGCAGATGAGGATGAAGAGCAGCGTCTGGGACAGGTAGGCGGTCATCGAACGGCGACCGATCGCGCTGAGGAAGGCGCACGCGGTGCCCAGCTTTTCGCGTGGGCCGCCGCCCACGAGGGCCAGAAGCGCCAGCCAGCCGCACGCACCCGCGACCCCCGAGGCGTGGAACAGCGGGTAAGACCAGGCGGCCGAGCCGGCGAATGCCCAATCCAGCTGCATGAGCGCGAAAGGCAATCCTCCGAGCGCGCCGATCCCCAGGCCGCACGCCGCAATTTCGGACAGCAAAGCACCACGCCCCCGCGGGTCCTGGAGGAGGCCCCAGCGCGCCACGCCCACGCCGATCATGACGCAGGGAACCACCAGAGCCGTGAGGACAGTCATCGGCGTCGCGATGAGCCAGGAGGCAACAGACACCAGCGGATACCCCGCGTCCAGCGATGTGGGATCGTGGAATTCCAACATCATCGGTTCTCGGCCCACGAACGCCGCCATCGACCAGATTCCCAGCAGGCTCAAGGAGCCAATGAGTACGCCAACCAGCACCCGCAACCATGCGCGCGTCATGACGATCACCTCAGCAAAAATCACCGCAACCAGGCCGTACGCCCCGATGATGTCACCCGCGAAGAAGACAGCATGCACCAGGCCGAAGGCCAGCATCCACCAGCCGCGGCGGCGAATCAGACGCGAGGCCATGCGGCGAACGTGACGCTCGACGTTCTCCTCGAGAATCTGTCGTTGGACGGGATGCCAGCCGGCAACCTCCTCGGCAGTGAAGGTCTCCATGACGGCCCGGCGCTCACGCTCCATCGTGCGCGAGGCCATGATCGCCATGCCGAAACCGAACAGGATCGAGAAGAGTGGGTAGGCCCTGCGGTCAACGAACAGGGTCCGCGCCAGGTACCACCACTGGTCGGCGCTCCCCATCGCCGCAAGCGCCGCACGCCCGGCGTGAGGCGCCTCCGGGAAGTATCTGAGCCAAAAGGGGACGTTTGCCAGCGCAATGAGCGCGAGCATAAAGCCGCGCGCGACGTCGGGGGCCGGGTATCGAAGCTGGCGTTCTCCCGTGAAAGACAGGGTATGCATGGCGTCCTTCCTCGTGGTGCTGTCGGTGCGGCAAAGGGGCGAGGCCGGAGAGTCTGTCCGGGCCTCGCCCCTGATCGCGTTACATGGGTCAGTACATCGCTGACATCATGGCCTGCTGCTGAAGCTCTTTGGTCTTACTGCCGGCTCGAACCACGAGGACGATACCGACGATCAGCAGGACGACGCCGGTGACGCCAACCGCGGTGCTCCACAGGAATGCGAAGCCGACCGTGTTCGTAAAGTCATTGGGGCTCACGCTCATGCCCGTCATGGACGCCTTCTGGTCGACACCTTCGCAGCGGACCGTGTAGGTGCCATTGTTCAGGCCGTCGATGTAGTAGAGCGACTTGTCGCTCTGGAACGGGGACATGTCGTACACGTTGTTGCCCGAGTCAATCATCTTGCACGTAGTTGCCTCGCCGCCCGAGATCTGGAGCATGTAGCTGCCGGCTCCGCCGACCTCAACGGTGCCGCCATTCGAGAAGGTGGCACCTTGAGCCAGAGCGCCAGCCATATCCGTGACGCCCTGGAACCACAGGACAAAGAAAAGGATGGGAGCGGCGACAAAAGACGCGAGGACGCCCAGGACGATGAGAATGGTGCCGGGGGCCTTGCTGGGGCCCTTCACGATCGGCATCGGGGCCGGACCACCGTAACCCTGGAAGTTCTGAGGCCCTCCCTGCATCGGCATACCCTGCATCGGCATACCCTGCATCGGAGCTCCCGCTCCGTTGTCACCGTACTGGGGCCAGGGTGTGCCCTGATCGCCGGGGACACCGTAGGGGGGATTCGACATGTGCGTGCCTTCCTGAAGAAAACTTTGCTTAAGCATAACAATGCGGCAGGCAGACTGAACAGTGCGCCGACGCGATTGGAACGCTCAGATAACCCTCGATCGTACGCTGTTTCCTGCCGTGGAGGAAAACGCCAGAGGGAACCACAAAGGGGACGGGGCCCGGGATAAACCCCCAGCCTCGCCCCCTTTCGCGGAGCTTGAGTCAGCGCACGGCGCTCAGCATGGATTCCTGCGTAATGCGGCGGCGCTTGCCGTTCACCTTCACCAGGAGAACGATGCCGACGATCAGGAGAATCAGGCCGACAACACCGACGACGGTGCCCCACACGAAGGGCATGGCGAAGACCTTTGTCACGACCTCAGGCGATGCGTTGAATGCGGTGATGTTCGCGCCGCTGGCGATGCCGTCACACTGCAGCACGTACGAGCCCGCGGGCAGGTTCTCTGCCAGGTACACGTCCTCGCTGCCAGCGTAGGGTTCCAGCTCGTAGCTCTTGTCATCTGCGCCAATCAGCGAGCAGGAGGGATCCTTGTGCGCGTCGGCCCGCACCATGAAGATGCCATCCGCGGTCACAGTGACGACGCTGCCGTTGGCGGTGGTGCCACCCTTGACCGCGTTGCCATCGGTGCCAGCCACACCGGCGATCATCGTGGCAAAGAAGACAATCGGCGCGATGAAAACCATGAGTACCACGCCGAGAACGAGCGTGGTGATGGCGCCGCCTCGACCGGGCAGCTTCGACATGACCACGGGCGCGGGAGCACCGTAGCCCTGCGGGGCTGCGGCACCCGGGTAGGAAGTGCCGTTCATAGGCACCGCGTTCTGCTGGTCCGCGGGGCCGTAGGAGGGATTCGACATGTCTATGCCTTTCTGATGGAAGATCGAGCTCAGAATACTAGAGTCCCGCAACCAGAGCGCGACAGAACCAGATTGTGCGTCGCCGATCCCCGCCGGGAATCGGCGACGGATGAATGAGGCTGAGGCGAGGTCAGGACAGCTGAATGCCGGCCAGCCGTTCCTTGCGTAGCTCGTCGACACCCGGCACGTCGAGTGGTTCCAGCGTTGCGCCCGTGGCACGCTCCAGCAGCAGGTCCGCCAGCTCGGGGTTACGGGCGAGAGCGGGGCCATGCATGTAGGTGGCGATGACGGACCCCTGAACGGCGCCGTCATAGCGCACCTCGGGCGCTTCCTCTCCCTGGGGTGTGCCGTTTCCGACGCCCGAGATGACGCGTCCCAGCGGGGAGGCGTCGGGGCCGAGAACGGTGCCGCCCCCGTGATTTTCAAAGCCCGTCAGAGTCTGCGTAAGGCCGTCGAGAACGGGCTCACAGACGAGCTCACCGATCGCTCGGTGCCCCTGTGGGCGCGTCGTAATATCGAGGACGCCCATACCGGGAACGCGCACGCCCCGCGCATCCTCGTACCAGTGGCCGAGAACCTGCAGGGAGGCGCAGATCGCGAGGAGCGGGCGCCCCGCGTGGAGGGCGCGGGCGAGACCGGAGGTGCCGCGGAACTTGTCGGCCGCGAGCGCCTGGGCGGTATCCTCGCCACCTCCGAGAGTGTAAATGTCTAGGCTGTCCGGGATCTCCTCGGTCAAGCCGACGTGGACGACCTCGGCGTCGATGCCGCGCCTGCGGGCGCGCTCGGCGAGGATCACCGCATTACCGCTGTCGCCGTAGGTGCCCAGGACCTCGGGCATGAGGACGCCGATTCGCAGCGTGGAGACACTCATCGCGTGCCTTCCTTTCGATCAAGCAGGACCTTGAAGTCGCGCATGGCCGTGTAGTTGAGGAGCATCTCAACGCGGCCGGGCTCGCACGCGGCGAGGGCGTCGATGGGCAGCGGAACGAGGTCACAGTGGACGCCCGCATATTCGAGGCGCACGGCCAGGTCGGCGCCGCGCTCACCGCAGGCCACAACGCGGCGGCCGGGCTGCTTGACGGCGGAAAAGTCGACGTCCCACAGCCAGGAGAGGTCCTGGCCGTCGGGCACCTGGCCGTTGACGCCGATGACAACTTGGTCGACGCGCGGGTCGATCATCGTCATGGCTTCCTGCCATCCGGCGGGGTTCTTGGCGAGCATGAGGCGCGCACTGCGTCCGTTGACATCGTGGACGGAGTAGCGTCCCGCGACTTCGGTGACGCTGCTGACGGCCGCGGCGGCAGCAGCGGGGTCAATGCCCATCGCGACGGCGGCGGCGACAGCCTGCGCGGCATTGCCAAGGTTGGCGCGCCCGGGAAGCTTCAGCTTGAGGGGGACGCTGACGCCGTCGGGTCCACGCAGCGTCGCGCGCGGCCCCTCGGGGGCCAGCTCGATGTCCTCGAGCCACCACTGAGGCTGAGGACGGCTGCTGAGCTCAGGGAGTTCCTCGCCGTCGAAGGCGGGGATCAGGTGCCAGTCCTCACCGGAGCGGACGACGCGGCCACCGCGCGGGTATGCGGCGGAGTCTCCTCCCCAACCGGCGCCTGCGGCCACCCACACGACGTTCGGATTGTCGGCGGCGGCGGACACGATCAACGGGTCGTCGCAGTTGGCGACGACGACGGCGCCCGGGTGGGCCGAGGCCCCGTCACGCAGGCGACGCTCGACGGAGCCAATTTCGCCGACGCGGTCAAGCTGATCACGCGAGAGATTCAGGTACACGAAGACCGCCGGCTTCACGTCGGCGGCGACGGCGGGCACGTGCATCTCGTCGACCTCGAGGGCCGCTCGCGTCGCCCCCTTACCCTGCATGAGGGCCGTAATCACGCCCGAGGTCATGTTGTCACCATTGATGTTCGAAGCGACGGGTCCGGCGCTTTCGAGGGCCGCCCGCACCATACGCGTCGTCGTCGACTTTCCGTTCGTACCGGTCACGATGACGGAAGAGTAGGGGGCTGCCAGCTCCGAAAGGAACGTCGGCGAGATGCGCATGGCAACCTCACCGCCAATCATGCCGCCGGAGCCGCGCCCGAGGGCCCGGGAGGCGAAGCGGGCGGCACCGCCGGCCGCTTTGGCCACGCGCGAGCGCACCGACAGGTGATGCGAAGATTTCGTCATGCGTCCACGTTAACGCATGCGGGGCATCGGTCGCACCGCTGACGCATCTCGATCCTTTCTATCAGGACACAGACGAGGGACACCTCTCAGACCGCCTTCCTCGCGCAACACGCTGATACTCATCTGACCTGCACAGATAGTTACATATTGCATACCGACGTTATCCACGCCATCTCTGTGTGATGGCATCGATATTTCCTAACGGTCAATACCGACCGATGAGCCACCCACGAGCATCGTCCTACCGGCCCACAACATGAGCATTTTCAAGGAAAAGGCGTACCCACCAACAAACTTGCAGGTCAGAGGACATTTCCAAAAAATAGTAGCGAATCTGACGCACACATTTCACGCAGCCCCTGCACGTTTGCGCCAAGCGGTCCACACCCCAACAATCAACTATCGAAACAGGTCGTGACCTGGTAAAACTATGTTCAGCAGGTGCAAGCCTGTTGCCTGTTCCAGGCTTCGGTCGAGGATCCTGTGTGCCCCCGGATCTTCGATCGAATTACGCTGCGGGACCCATCCACTGGATGGGTCCCGCAGTCCTTTATGTCCCGATGTCCTAGTGGCGAGGGACGATCGTCCCCTCAATCACCGCGCGTGCCTTCGATCGCGGCGCAGCCGGAAGGGCCGAACGCGCCGGGGCCTGGGAGGAGGCGAGCGCCGCGAGCGCCCGCACCGGATTCCACACGGTGAGAGAGCCGCCGGAGCGGCCCTCAGACCTCGAGGAGCTATCCCACGGGCGCTGGCCTCGTCGCATCGGCATGACCTGACCGTCCGCAGACGCAGCGAACACACGGTTGCGCTTAGCTTCGGCCGCGGCGACCGCCCCACGCAGAGCGTCCCGTTCCTCTTCCAAGGCCTCGACGCGGCGCTCGAGCTCGAGGATGCGTCGGATGCCCGCCAGGTTGATACCCTCTTCCTGGCTCATCCGCTGCACGTCGCGCAGACGCTGCACGTCCCGCTTCGTATAGCGGCGACCCCGCCCCTTAGTACGGGCGGGGGTCACCAGGCCGAGACGGTCGTACTGGCGCAGGGTCTGCGGATGCATGCCCGCCAGCTCAGCCGCAACCGAGATGACAAACGTGATCGCATCGTCCGATCCCGTCTTCGCCATGGCTTACTCCTCCACGGCCTCGAACAGGGAGGCGCGGACGTCGAGGTCACCCTCGGCCTTCGCCATCTCCTTCGCGAGCTTCTTGAGGTCGCGGCTCGGCTTGGCGGGAACCTGGATGGCCACGCGGGCAATCAGGTCACCCGTCGCCTTGGAGGTCTTCACTCCCCCGCCGCGCACGCGGATCTCGGAGCCCGAGGAGGAACCTGCAGGCACCTTGACCGTGGCCGTGTTGCCGTCGATCATCGGCACGTCAACGACGGTGCCAAGGATGGCCTCGGACACGGTCACGGGCAGGGTGAGAACCAGGTCGTCACCCTCGCGCGAGAACACGGGATGCGGCTTGACCGTCACAACAACCTCAAGGTCGCCCGCGGGACCGCCATGCGTACCGGGCTTGCCGTGGCCCTTGACGCGGACCTTCTGGCCGTCCTTAATGCCCGCGGGGATGCGAACCTTGATCGGAGAGCCGCCGACCTTGATGGTCAGGGTCGCACCATTCAGGGCCTGACGGAAGGAAATGGCCAGCTTTGCGCGCACGGTCCCGCCCTTTTCAGGGGTGGGTGCCGCCTGCTGGGCGTGACCAGCGGCGCCGAAGGGCGAACCGTAGGGGTCGCCCCCAAAACGCGCGCCACCGCCGCCACCACCGAAGAGGCCGGAGAGGATGTCTTCGAAGCCACCACCGCCGGGCATGCCGGAGGTCTGGAAGCGCACGTTATGACCGCCGCCTCCGAAGCCGCCGGCACCGCCGAAAGCACCGAAGAGGTCCTCGAAGCCGCCCGCGCCGCCCGATCCGGCGGAGAAGCGTGCCCCGCCGCTAGCCATCGCGCGGATCGCGTCATAGCGCTTGCGATCCTCGTCATTGGACAGGACGGCGTAGGCCTCGCCGATTTCCTTGAACTTAGCCTCAGCGGCCTTGTCGCCCGGGTTCTGATCCGGGTGCCACTGCCGAGCCAGCTTGCGGTAGGCCTTGGTGATGGCCTTCTTATCCGCTGTCTTGTCAACTCCGAGGACCTTGTAGAAGTCCTTGGAGAACCATTCCTGTTCACTCACGCGCGTGTCACCTCTCTTTCAGTTGCGAGCGTGTCGATGTCATTCAGGGTTGTTCACCAGCACCTTCGCGGCGCGCACGACGCGTTCGCCACGGCGATAGCCGCTCGTGAGGACCTGCCCGATGACGGGATGGTCGACGTCCGGGCTGGTGGTCGCCATAAGGGCGTCGTGCAGGGCGGGATCGAAGTCGTCGCCCGGGGCGCCGTAGCGCTCCAGCTCGAAACGCGTCTTGAGCGTCTCCTCGAGCTTCGTGGCGATCGACGCGAAGGGGCCATCCTCCAGGTCGCCATGCGCGCGGGCGGCGGCGATGTCGTCGAGGACGCTGATGAGCGACTCGATGACCTCGTCCTGGCCCGCGGTCTTGTAGCCGGGGATGGCTTCCTTGGAGCGGCGCACATAGTTGGCGTACTCCTGGCCCTGGTTATACAGCTCCGCGTTGGCGCGGGCCAGCTGGTCCTCGACGCTCGCGATGCGCTCGAGGGCCTTGGCGAGGTCGGAGTCCTCGATCTGCTCCTCGAAGGCGCTCATGTCGTCGGCCGAGCCCTCGGACGAGGCCTGGGCAGCGTCATCCGCGCCGAGTGCGGTCTCGTTGTTCTCGGCCGCCTGGCCGGCCGGGGCCGACTCGAAGGAGTCGGCCCCGGCGACGTTGGCGTCTTCGTTGGGCGCCGAGAAACCGTTGGTTTCTTCGGTGCTCACTTGTTGTCCTCGTCAACGATCTCGGCGTCCACGACGTCGTCCTGCGCGGGCGCGGACTGGGCGCCGGCCTCGTCGGCCTGCTGCTTGGCGTAGATCTCCTGGCCGATCTTCATACCGGACTCGGACAGGGTCGCCGTGGCGGTCTTCACGGCCTCGATGTCGTCACCCTTGAGGGCTTCCTTGACGGCGTCGACGTCCTTCTGGACGGCCTCGCGAGTCTCCTCAGAGATCTTGTCGGCCTCGTCCTTGAGCAGCTTCTCCGTCGCGTAGACGGCCTGCTCAGCCTGGTTGCGGATGTCGGCCTCTTCGCGGCGCTTCTTATCCTCGGCGGCGTGCTCCTCGGCCTCGCTCACCATGCGGTCGATCTCCTCCTTGGACAGGGACGAACCACCGGTGATCGTCACCGACTGCTCCTTGCCGGTGCCACGATCCTTCGCGGAGACGTGAACGATGCCGTTCGCGTCGATGTCGAAGGTGACCTCGATCTGCGGCACGCCACGGGGGGCCGGGGCGATGCCGGACAGCTCGAAGGTGCCGAGCAGCTTGTTGTCACGGGCGAACTCACGCTCGCCCTGGTAGACCTGGATAAGCACGGAGGGCTGGCCGTCCTCGGCGGTGGAGAAGATCTCCGAGGCCTTGGTCGGGATGGCCGTGTTGCGATCGATGAGCTTGGTCATGACGCCACCCTTGGTCTCGATACCGAGCGACAGCGGGGTCACGTCGATGAGCAGGACATCCTTACGGTCACCCTGGATGACACCGGCCTGCAGGGCGGCGCCCACGGCGACGACCTCATCGGGGTTGACGCCCTTGTTGGGCTCGCGACCACCGGTCAGCTCCTTGACGACCTCGGTGACGGCGGGCATACGGGTGGAGCCGCCGACGAGCACGACGTGGTCGATTTCGGAGACGGTCACGCCAGCCTCAGCCATGACATCGCGGAAGGGCTTCTTGGTGCGCTCAAGCAGGTCGGAGGTGAGCTCCTCGAACTTGGCGCGCGTGAGGGACTCATCCAGGTGGATGGGGCCATCGGCGGTCATGGACAGGTACTGCAGCGAGATGTTCGTGGAGGTCGCGGAGGACAGCTCCTTCTTCGCCTGCTCAGCGGCTTCCTTGAGGCGCTGGAGAGCAACGGGATCCTTCGACAGGTCGGCGCCGGTCTTCGCCTTGACCTGGCCGATCAGCCAGTCGACGATGCGCTGATCCCAGTCGTCGCCGCCCAGGTGGTTGTCGCCGGAGGTGGCGCGCACCTGAATGGTGGAGAAGCCGTCATCGTCCTTACCCACCTCGAGGAGGGACACGTCGAACGTGCCACCACCGAGGTCGAAGACCAGGATGAGTTCGTCTTCCTTGCCCTTTTCGAGGCCGTAGGCCAGGGCCGCGGCGGTGGGCTCGTTGACGATGCGCTCGACCTTCAGGCCGGCGATCTGACCGGCGTCCTTGGTGGCCTGGCGCTGAGCGTCGTTGAAGTAGGCAGGGACGGTGATGACAGCCTCGGTGACAGGCTCGCCCAGGTAGGCCTCGGCGTCAGCCTTCAGCTTCATGAGGATGCGCGCGGAGATTTCCTGCGCGGTGTACTTCTTACCGTCGATCTCCGTGGTCCAGTCGGTGCCCATGTGGCGCTTGACGGAGGAGATGGTGCGATCAACGTTCGTGACCGCCTGACGCTTGGCGATCTCACCGACGAGAACCTCGCCGGTCTTGGAGAAGGCGACGACCGAGGGGGTCGTGCGAGCGCCTTCAGCGTTCGGAATGATGGTGGGTTCGCCGCCTTCGAGGACGGCGATAGCGGAGTTGGTGGTGCCGAGGTCGATGCCGACTGCACGTGCCATAGTGTGTGTTCCTTTCATCGGCGAGGCCGACTCCGTCTCACCGGAGCGGCTCGCATTGCTGTCTCGTGCCGGGATGATCCCGACAGACCCTTGAGTCTGATGTACTCAACTTTACGAGCAGACCTTTTATTCCGCAACCTGAAGAGACAGAACTTGAGTCACATATGCTCAGGTTTCACAATGGGCGTTATTTGCCCAGCTATGGCCGAACAACTCTCCCGGATGATACGGCGAACCCCCGGGCCCAACGGGCCCGGGGGTTCGGAGCTCGGCGCTCAGAGCGCTCAGAGCGCTCACTCAATCATTGAGCGCATCAGCGACGCGCGCGGCGCAGGGCGAGGAGTCCTCCACCCACTCCCAGCAGGGTCAGGGTCGCGAGGGACCCACCGAGCACGTCGGCACCGGTCCTGGCAAGGCTGGGACGGTCCCCACCGCCGTTGCCACCGGGGGTCTCACTCGGCGTCGGGGTCGGCGACGGAACCGGGGTGTAGGTGTTGGTCACCTCAAGAGTGGCAACCTCGCCCGCCTTGATCACGACGGGATCAATTGCGGAGGTCTGGAGAGTGAAACCATCAACCGAGGCGTCCTTCTCCGTCACCGTGCAGGTCGCACCGGCAGGAATATCGCGGGAAACCTTCGTGTCACCGGCAGCGACATCCGTAATCGAACCGGAGGTCTTGGCCGGATCGTCACAGACGTAGTCGAAGGAGAACGTCTTGTCGGCAGGAATGTCACCAACAACCTTCTTGGTCACGGCAATATTGCCGGGAGCCGGGGTGTAGGTGTTGGTAATCAGAACCGCAGCAACCTCTCCAGCCTTGACAGGAACCGGATCAACCGCAGAGCACTCGAGGATGAAACCGTCAACGGCGGCCTCAGCCTCACGCTCGGTCACGAGACACTCGGCACCATCCGGAATGTCACCCGATTCCTTGGTCTCGCCAGCGGCGACATTCAGGATCGAACCGGAGGTCTTCGCCGGATCGTTGCACACGTAGTCGAAGGAGAAGGTCTTGCCAGCAGGAATGTCGCCAACAACTTCCTTCGTCACCGAGATCTTGCCGACCTTGGGGGTGTAGGTGTTGGTCACCTCAAGGGCAGCAACCTCACCGGACTTAACCATCACAGGATCAATCGTGGAGGTCTGGAGGGTGAAGCCATCAACCGACGCATCACGCTCAGTCACGGTGCAAGTCGCACCAGCGGGAATCTCAGCAGACTCCTTCGCCTGACCGGCAACAACATCCGTGATCGAACCGGAGGTCTTCGCAGCATCGTCACACACGTAATCGAAAGCGAAGGTCTTACCCGCCGGAATGTCACCAACAACCTTCTTGGTCACAGCAATCTTGCCCGGAACCGGGGTGTAGGTGTTGGTCACCTCGAAGGAGGCCACCTCACCGGACTTAACCATCACAGGATCAATCGTGGAGGTCTGGAGGGTGAAGCCATCAACCGACGCATCACGCTCAGTCACGGTGCAAGTCGCACCAGCGGGAATCTCAGCAGACTCCTTCGCCTGACCGGCAACAACATCCGTGATCGAACCGGAGGTCTTCGCAGCATCGTCACACACGTAATCGAAAGCGAAGGTCTTACCCGCCGGAATGTCACCAACAACCTTCTTGGTCACAGCAATCTTGCCCGGAACCGGGGTGTAGGTGTTGGTCACCTCGAAGGAGGCCACCTCACCGGACTTAACCATCACAGGATCAATCGTGGAGGTCTGGAGGGTGAAGCCATCAACCGACGCATCACGCTCAGTCACGGTGCAAGTCGCACCAGCGGGAATCTCAGCAGACTCCTTCGCCTGACCGGCAACAACATCCGTGATCGAACCGGAGGTCTTCGCAGCATCGTCACACACGTAATCGAAAGCGAAGGTCTTACCCGCCGGAATGTCACCAACAACCTTCTTGGTCACAGCAATCTTGCCGGGAGCCGGGGCTGCGGTGTTGGTCAGCGTGACCGCAGAGACGTTGTTCTCAGCGATGGTGAAGGAGACCTCGTTCACGGCGCTCGTGGATCCGACGGAGAAGGAGGGCTCCCCCTGCCAACGCAGTGCAGCAGGCAGCTGTGCGGAGTCGAGGGACTCCGTGAGCGTCACCTTGGTGCCCTTGGGGAAGGCCACACCGGCCACACCCTGCTCAACGGGAACCTTCATCGTGTAGGGGTTGGCTCCACCCTCGGGAGCGGTCCACTCGGGGTGGAGAGCCGGGTCCCAGCCAGCGGGGAGTTCGTACTTGACGTTAACCGTGACGGCCGTGGCGGCGGGGATCTGTCCCGCGTCGGCACCGACCTGCGCTCCGAGGACGTACTTCTTCACGCCGAAGGCACCGTAGCCGGGCTTCATCTCAATGGTGTAGGTGATCGGGTCGCGGTAGCTGATCGCCGAGGTGATCGGGCCTTCCTTGTCACCCACCAGCGTTGCGCTGTTCGTGTACTGCTTCTCAGGGATGACGTTACCGTCGATCTTCGAGGAGTAGACGATCTCGTAGTTGATCGACGGGTCAAAGTTGCCGTCGGTACGAGTAAGCGTCACCGTCGCAGACTTGCCGTCTGCGGAGATCGTACGCTCCAGCGTGTAGTTGCCGTAGGTCGTGTTGATGCCGGGCTGCCCGACTCGCGCGACCGTCGGGTACTGGTTCGGCGCACTCTTGGGGTCCACTCGAACGTACCAGGTGGAATCATCAGGCAGCAGCGTCTGACCGTCAGCACCGAGGACATCGTTGAAGACGACCTTGTTCGCATAGGTTCCCGCAGGCATTCCAGAACGCTCCGAGAGGCGGCGGCCGGAACCAGTAATGTGCCAGTTGATCTGGGTCGAGTCGCGCTTCAGGGAGTTCGCGTACTTGCCGACGTTCTTCTCGGTCCACAGGCGCTGGGTGATGGGCTCATCGTTCGGGTTGGGAACCTGAGTCTCAACACCGTTGGCATTGAAAGGAAGCTTGGTCAGAGGAGTTTCCTTCTGAGCCATGAGCATCTGATTCATCTTGCCCTTGACGTTGCTTTGGGCCGCGACAGCTTGATTGAAGGTACAGGTCATGACATCGGCGGCGGTCACACACTCGCCGACCTGCAGGCCGTCAAACATCAGCGGATCGCTACGCCCAACCTCGCGGAAACGGTAGTAGTGCGTAATGTCAGGCAGTGCGGCCCCAGTGGTCGGCAGCCCAACCGTGAAAGAGTCGCCCGGCTGCGGATTGGCATCGCTGGCATCCCACTCAACGTACATCCTCACCGGATCCTCAACCTGGGCACCCGCCCCGGGGATCTCCACTCCGTCCTGGTCAGACAGAACGAGGGGCTTGATCGCAACCTTGATGTTGGGGTTGACGGCAGCCTCGGCGGGCGCGGCCGAGAAGACGCCAAAGATGCCTATCCCGGTTGCGGCAAGAACAAGCGCCGAGGCGCTAGCTGCCACCCGCGCCCACTTAGCGCGGAACATCGTCATCAATTCATCCTCCGTAGGGTTCATTTCAATCCGTGCGGCCTGGACATAGTGGTGACCACGACGGTTACCAGACATACTACGTGTGATCGGAATGACCCATAAGCCCCAAAGCTCAACAAACCCTGACCACCCTCTGGAAATTAGCTCAACCACCAGGTTCCACGCACCCACAGAGCCAACAGCAGACGCCGGCAACAACTTTCCAACCAGTCAGCATTTCAAATATGCACTTGATCACAACCGGCACGACACGCCGTAGCAATGTGGCAGCAAATGGCGTTCATCACTTTCCTTCGCTAGACTGTGACCGCCTCCAAACCGGAGTTTCTCATCAATCAACGGAGACTTGATGCACATCACGAAACGAGTGGCTGGTACCCTCCTCGCCGGCCTCCTAACACTAGGAATGGCAGGTCCCGCCTTGGCCGACACGCCGACAGCCGACGGTACCCAGTCCGGCACCCCCGTCCCTCAGGCCACCTACGACGCGCGCTACGCGATCCCCGCAGCCATCGCAGCCTCGAGCGAGGCGAAGGTATCCGAGTGGCAGGACATGAAGTACGCCATGTTCATCCACTGGGGCGTCTACTCCTCCTACGCAGGCTGGTACAAGGGCCAGAAGCAGGAAGTGGGCTACCCCGAGCAGATCAAGGCATGGGGCCACCAGCAGACCTGGGATTCCCGTATCCCGCTGCAGGGCATCCCGCGCGAAGAGTACCTGGCCACCGCCCAAACATTCGAGGCCCCCAACTTCGATGCCACCGCGTGGTGCCAGCAGGCCAAAGACACCGGCATGAAGATGCTGCTCATCACCTCCAAACACCACGACGGCTTCGCCATGTGGGACACGGCAACAACCGACTACAACTTCACCAAGCAGTCGCCATCCCACCGCGACCCGCTCCTCGAGCTGTCCCAGGCCTGCAAGCAGGTCGGCATTAAGTTCGGCCTCTACTTCTCCAACATCGACTGGGAGAAGCAGCCCGAGAACCCCTGGCAAAACGCCAACACGCTCGACGAAGAGGGCTACATGGAATACATCCATGCCCAACTCAAGGAACTCCTCGGCGGTAAGTACGGCGAGATCGCCGAGCTCTGGTACGACATGGGAAAACCCAACCCTGCCCAGTCTGACCAGCTGCGCCAGTGGGCGCACGAACTCCAGCCGAACATCATGATCAACTCGCGCGTGGGCAACGACCGCGCGGACTTTGAAGTCGGCTGGGACAACGAGATGCAGTCCGAGCAGACCCAGGGCCCCTGGGAGTCGGCCGTCTCGATCTTCCACAAGACCTGGGGCTACGCGAACTGGGACGATGCAGCTCCCAAGTACAAGGACACCGGCTACCCGGACTACTCCGAGGAAGACTGGGACCACATGAGAGACGTGGACAACACGACGGCGCTGCGTAAAGCGCCCGGCGGCGCCCACAAGAAGACCACCGAGATCGTGGGCAACATGTTCTCGACCGTCGCCCTGGGAGGCCAGTTCCTCTTCAACGTCGGCCCGAAGTTCGACGGCTCCTACGACCCGTGGGATGCCTCCGTCCTCAAGGGAATCGGCGACTGGAACCGCGCACACCCCGGCATCCTCAACAACTCGCGCCCGACCCACTTCCCGATCGAAGCCTGGGGCAAGACCATGGTCGATGACTCCCACATCTACATGGGCATCGAGAAGTGGCCCGCTGACGGCGTGATTACCCTACGCGGTGCCGGCGCCAACGACATCTCCTCGGTGAAGCTGGACGGCTCCGACGCGGCTCTGACCTACAAGGTCGAGGGCAACGACCTCGTCATCACGCTGCCCGCGCAGCCCGACGAGATCCTCCCCGTCGTCACGGTCACCACGAACGGCGCACCCAACTACGTGCCCACCGGCCTGACCACCATCGGCACCGAGGCGACCACAATCCCCGCCTCCGGCCTCGAAAAGTTCAAGGCCCCCACCCCCAAGACCGGCGAAACCAGCTTCACGGCCTCCATCACCTCCGGAGACAAGGTCGCCTCGGGCGTGAGCGTCTCCTTCGACACCGAGGGCTTCACGGACGCCTACGCGAAGTACAAGGTCAGCGTCGACGGACAGGTCATCAAGGGCCTGACAGTCGCCGAGCTCAAGGAAGGCGTCGGCCCCTTCGCGATCGGAGCAAACCAGACCGCTCGCGTGACCCTGGAATACGACAACCCGGCGTACGCCCTCAAGGGCTTCGGCAAGGACACGACCGTCAAGTCGGTCACCGTCAAGGCCGAGAATCTCTCCACCCCCACCGTGACCGTCGATCCCTCGACCGTCGAGGCAGGAAAGACGATCACTGTGAAGGGCACGGGCTTCGCTCCCGAGTCCGCCGTGACCCTCACGCTGCACTCCGAGCCCGTTGAGGTCGGCACCGCCACCGCTGACGAGAACGGGGCTTTCTCCGCAGAGGTAACGGTTCCCGCCAACACCGAGGCCGGGGACCACACGGTCGTCGCGGAGTCCACTTCGCCAGCAGTTACGGCATCCGCACCGCTGACGGTGACCGCGCCAGCCGTTCCCTCCGCGGAGCCGAGCGCATCTCCGAGCGTCCAGCCCTCCGCAGCCCCGGCACCCGCCCCCGAGCAGGGCGGCAAGGGAGGCCTGGCCCGAACCGGTACCAACGCGCTGATCGTCGTCGCTGGCGCACTGATCGCCGCCGGTGTCGGCACCGCGTTCATCCGCCGCTCGCGCCTGGCCAAGGCCTAAGCGCCGCGTGGGCATAACCACCACTCAAGTGGGCGGGGCGTACCTGACGGTACGCCCCGCCCACACTTACACTTAACAGATGCGCTGCGACCACTTTGACGCCGGCACCTGCCACTCCTGTTCGCTCCTCCCCCAGCCCTACGAGCGACAGCTCGCGGAGAAGGTCGACGCAGTCGTGGCAGCTTTGGCCCACGTCCCGGGATCCCAGGAGATCCGGTGGCTAAGCCCAGCCTCGTCCCCCGAAGAGGGATTCCGCACGAGCGTCAAGCTCGTGGTCGGAGGCAGTCGCCGCCGCCCCACCCTCGGCATCCTGGGGCCCGACCGGCGCGGCGTCGACCTACCCGGCTGCCCCATCCAGCACCCCGCGATCAATCGCGCGACGCCCGGCCTCAAGCGCTTCATCCGCGCACTGGACCTCACCCCCTACGACGTGCCCACCAAGCGCGGAGAACTCAAGAACATCCTCGTCACCGTGGGGGCGGAGGAGCGCCTCATGATTCGCTTCGTGCTACGCACGCGCGAGCGAGTCTCTGACATCCGCTCGGCACTGCCGCTCCTACGCGATCTCGTGCCCGCCGCGCACGTCGTCACAGCGAACATTCACCCCACGCACGAGGCCATCGTGGAGGGGCCCGACGAGATCATCCTGACGCGGACCCGCACGCTACCGCTCAGCGTCGAGGGCCTCGAGTTGGGGCCTCGCTCTTTCGCACAGACCAACGCACACGTCGCTTCCACCCTGTACGAGCAGGCCTCGGTGTGGGCGTCGCGGCCCTTCACCGACGGGCGGCTGCCCGAAAGCCTGTGGGATCTGTACTGCGGAGTCGGCGGCTTCGCGCTGGCGTGCGCTCGCTCCGGGTTTCCGCGCGTCACCGGCGTCGAAGTCTCCCCCGGCGCGATTTCTTCTGCGATCAGTGCCGCCCGACACGCGGGTCTGTCCCGAGGCGCCGCCACCTTCATCGCAGACGACGCGACCGCGTGGGCTCGCGCCCAGTCGCCCGAGGATGTGCCCGACGTGATCGTCATCAACCCTCCACGTCGAGGCATCGGTGCCGACCTGGCCGCCTACCTGAACGAGTGCGACGCGCCCCGCGTCATCTACTCCTCGTGCAATCCCGCGTCGCTTGCCAAGGATCTGACGTCGATGCCCACGCTGTTCCCCGTCGAAGGCAGGGTCTTCGACATGTTCCCACACACGCCCCACGTGGAGGCCGCCCTCCTCCTCGAGCGCGCGTAAGTAGCTCCGATCGCGCGGCCCACCCCGGCCTCGGACCGTTACAATTGGACCTAACGTTAGGAGAAACATGACCGTCGAACTTATCACCGCCGCCACACCCGAAATCCACGAGGCCATGGGCCGCCTGATCCCCCAGCTGTCCCGCTCCGCCGCGCCGATGAGCGAAGCCGACGTGCAACGCTTCCTCTCCCAGTCCAGCGTGCATCTCTTCGTGTTCCGCCCCGACGCAGCTGACGCGGAGGGCAACCACCCGATCCTCGGCATGCTGTCGCTGGCCACCTTCGAGATTCCCACGGGCGTGCGCGCGTGGATTGAAGACGTCGTCGTTGACGAGGCCGCCCGCGGTCAGGGCGCCGGCCAGTCCCTCGTGGTCGCCGCGATCGAGCACGCCCAGAAGATCGGCGCCCGTACCGTCGACCTCACCTCGCGCCCCTCGCGCGAGGCCGCGAACCGCCTGTACCAGCGCGCCGGCTTCCAGCTGCGCGAGACCAACGTGTACCGCGTGACGCTCGAGAAGAAGTGAGGACGCGACGCTTGAGTTGCTTGCGGCCGTAGTGCTGTTTGCACTGCTTGTGGCTACGTACCTTCCACACGTTGCGTGCAGCGCTTGAGCTCCAAGCAGTCTTTGCCTTGCCGCCCGCCCGCGCATGATGCGTGGGCGGGCGCTTCGTTTGGGCCCTGAGGGCGTAACCGGCCTGGGCCAAACAGGGCGAACTCTTTCGCGCACAGGATGCTGCGACATGGCGACGTTGAAACCAATGACGCCTCTGCAGCCACTGATGCAGGCCAGCATGAAACCACCATCACCAATGCTCACCCCAGAACAGCAACCATTGAAACCACCATCACCTCTGCAACCGAAAAACACGCCAAAAACGCCCGTTTCTCACCCGCAAAGGCGCTGGCGGTTTCAACCCCAGGCACATACGAGCGAGCAAAGGCGATGGCGGTTTCACGCGAGAGTTTTCCGATACTCGAGGGCCATGACGGGGCCGGACAACACACATTCGCATGCAATTCCCCCGAAGAGACTTCATGTGTCAGCCTGTCATCGTTGAAATTCCAGGCTTTGCTTGGAGTCGCGTGGAGGGGTCTGGGTTTTTCGGACCGTTTGTTTTGAGAGGGTTGTTCTGAGTAGT